>Ga0099798_10452_pt1 | contig 13889 bp, 15 predicted proteins | sample Uncmet_Sort29A_1_FD_89870 | JGI IMG/M metagenome (GOLD analysis project Ga0099798, IMG submission 89870) | Marine eukaryotic communities from CALCOFI LINE 67, Pacific Ocean - CN13ID_Sort29A_1 | ecosystem: Environmental > Aquatic > Marine > Oceanic | place: Pacific Ocean: Monterey Bay | collected... | reverse complement strand
GAGCAGAGCTCCACCCCGGAGGTAGTGCATCAGGCATGGTTGACGCAGGTTCGCGATGACACCCCGTAGGCGAGAAAAACCCGAGAAAAGAGTTTTGGAAAAACAAGCTGTGGAGGTATCGTGTCCGAGGGAGAAAGGTCTATAAATCTACAAGTAGAATCTATAAGTATAATGAGTCCGAGGGAGAAAGGTGTATTTGATATAGCAGACCTGAAGGAGGCAGAACCAAACGAGTTCTTCACGCCGGATCTGAGCGAGGACGACGTGATCCAGTAGTTACTCGTTGATGCGGACCCAGCTCGTATCATGCTCCAGAACCTGGACCCGAAGGAAAGGAATTCGAAGAAGCGACAGACGTAGCATCGGCAGTGGCTGAATATAGTCCGCGAGGACTCCCCGAAGGGTAGATTGAAGGTCTAGTACTAGAACCTCTAGCGCGAGTGCATCTCCACCGATGGAAGCGAATAGGACACCATTGAGAGCAGTGACTTGGCCGAGAGACACGTGGTGATGTAGGTTGAGGACGCCAAGCGGGACGGCGAAAACTCTGTTTACACCTGCAGTTCGCTAGGGGGGAGTGTCCTTCAGGATGGGAACAGCATCTTGGACCGGGGAAGCGACTGTTAGAATGTGAATGAGAGCCAATGATCTTTGGGGAAGTGACTGTTGGATTGTTCTTCGACTGGCGCATGTGTTGGCACGGATAATGGGAGTCTCAATTGCGATAGCGAGAGAACTCTCCTTCCAGCCTATCTCGGTCGCCAAAAGTCAATGTGGGAAGTCGAGGAGTAAGGGGGGGTTCAAGAAATAAATGAGAAAAAGAAGTCGGCAGAAATCTAGCAAGATGTAGATGAAAATGAGAAAAAGTCGGAACCCTCTGTTGTTTTATCCACCGGCTCCTCCAGCAATGTTGTCGAAGCTGGTGCAGGCCATGTTGAAGCTGGTACAGACTAGTTTCAAACTAGTTTGAATCAAAATAATGGATAGGAATGGTTTTCTGACAAGAAACCAGGAGATGAAGCTGAGTAATAGGACAAGAGTCCGCTGGAAGGCGGGTTGGGGTTGAGCAGTATGAATTCCAGCCAGCTTGACATGGACATCTCGAATATGGACGAGGAAATGCTGGAGCAGGTTTTAGTTCCCGAGCTTTAGGAAACGCTCTATCTTCTTTCCTAGATGGAGGAGTTCTAGTACAAGGTAACGGAGGATCGAGGCTGGTATTTCAGGTCATGATCATAATTTTTACGATCATATTTTCATTTTTTAGTTTTAATCAATTTTAACTTCTATTTCTTAAAAAGGAAACAAGCCTTTTTAGAAGGGATAGACGCCAACGTAAATGCAACGAATTCTGTGCTTCTATGTGCGGGGACTAGTGGTCTATGCGCCTGCTAATCCTAGCCACCTCGTGGTCCTCCTTCGCCTTCAACCAGCCCAAGACTGCGGGTGCCGATCGCATAGCAAGGACCTTGTCCCCAACTTCTATTTCTTAAGTTTGTCTTCAGGCGTACGCCCTACTTCAAAGTAAATTGTAGGATTAATAAAAAATAATCAAAAAGAGAAAAATATGATAAACATGATGATCATGGCCTGAAATACCAACCTCGAGGATTTGGGGACTATCAAAGTGAAGCAAGCCCAGATCTAGGCCAACATCTAGCGTATGCTTGATGCGCCAGTTGTGCCTGTGCCCGGGTCTGGGTCTGCGTCTTCTGAGCCTGGGTTTGCGTCTTCTGAGGAGATGCGCCCCGGGTCTGTGATTGAGGCGATGATGAAGTAGGATTTAACAGCGCATGAGGAAACTATGGCGGAGTAGATCAAGGACTTGCACGGCATCGAAATTTTGTTGCAAAGTTGTGGTGTTTTTGGTCTTAACTAGCAGCAGATGGAAATGTGCAAGATGAGGTTGGGGGAGATCCATGACAGAATAGCTCACCTCATGATTGAAGTGAACGAGTTCTACATCCCGGCTTTTGAGTAGTATCTGGTTAACGAAGGGGTTGCTGTAATGCAGCATGCGTAGGCTAAGGGCGCGAAGGAGCGTGAATAAAACTAAAAAAGCGAAGGAACGTGAAGGAGCGTGAATAAAAACGAAGGTGAAATAGATTAGGGTAAAAAGAAAAACGAAGGTGAAATAGTAATAAATTAGGGCGTTTCTTCAGGCAAAGCTTTACTCAGTGAAGTAGAGGCAGACGCGAGTCGTCGCAATTCGACTGACACTAGCATTGACTGTAACCCTCGTAGTAGCGAAAGTGAATCTAATTTGGAAACGCGGTCTAATTTGGAGGAGGATTTCGAGGATAATAAGTCCCTTCCCTCTTCCTCCGTTTATTATTACACAAGTTCTAATCCTAATGGCGAGGTTATTTCTCAAGGTTTAGGTTTACCCTTGCCAGACGCTTTCCTTTCTAAAGGTTTACCCGTACCAAACGAACCTGCGTTACCCGTACCAGACGCACTTGCTTCTTCGAAGGACGCCGGGATTACCGGTGCGAAGGAGTTAGTTAAGAACGAGGCTTAAAGGGTTGGAGACATGAAAGGCTACTTGTAGATGCATCTGGCCGCTAAGAAACAAGACGAAGGCTCGGAGAAAAACAGGGTTCCAGCTTTCGGTCCAAATGACTTGAACCTTAGTTGTGTGGACCAGAAATGCGGGATTGACCCAAGATCCTTAAACCTACCCTCTATTGCTGATATGATTAATTGGAACCCGCTAGAAGTCGCAAATTTTCTGAATAAGGAAATGATGATGCCAAAGAAGTACGCTGACAGTTTCTTTCAACTCGGGGTAGATGGTTGTACTTTCGTCGGATTTTCAATCTACACCATTAAAGAATTGCAGGACCATTTGAATAATGGGTTGGGGTGCAGCGACGAGGTGAAGCCGGTGCAGAACATCCAGATCGAAAGAATCAACGAAAGTCCGGAGAAAGTGAGCGAATGAGAATCTATACCATTGGAGATAATGGAGACAACGAATGAGGATCTAAACCATGAGAATTAACCCGAAGGCGAGGATGCCCCCAATTAGGTTAATTCTTATTAGGGAAAGATAGTGAACAAGTAGACTTTGTTGAGTGCCACCAAGTCACCAACCAGAAAGCTCCCGAAACAATGTACAAAGTAGTTGAACAAAATCCCAATTAGGAAGGGATAGGTGAGGACCCCAGGAAAGTTCCGTCTTTCAGGCACCGGTTTCGTGCCCCCCAGCACTGCGAAGAAACCAAAGATCTTCCAGACTTTACGCGACAGGGTTTGTCTGAAGAAGGTGTTGGAGGTTGCTAAGATTTTGAGACGCGATTTGCAACGAGAGCAGTAAGCTTTGGAATAAGAAATTTTCCAAAAGTAGTAGAGCGATGATCCCTACTAGGGAATTCAGATTGAAGGTCTAGTGGACTCTTGTTCCAACGATTCCACTACAGAGAGGGAGTCATGAGAGGAAATAAATGAAAAAGAAAATGGTAATAATGGTGAAGGCATTATTTCTCTTACCGAAAGTGATGTAGATGTGGAGAAACACAAACGGGAACAGGACAACCAAGACAAACACAAATAAAAGAAGGAGAAATTTAGTTTCTCGAAATTCTTCTATTTGCCTAAAATTAGAATTGATCCATATCATTCGACCAAAGGCACCTTCGGTCAGTCTTCCCGCTCGACTTGCATTGGGGAGGCTACCGCCGGGCGCGTCTCCAAGGCTAACTAGGGTGGGATGGACTATGTGTTTCCCACGAAGGGGAATAAGAACCAGGACTTGATCAGCAGACAACCTGTTAGCGCTTTCAAGCCGCAGAAGAGTCGGGTAGCGGTAGGTAATGTAAATGTGTAAATACAGTAGCATGAGAAAAACAAAAAGTGAGTCGTGAAACAACAAGTGAGCAGGATGAATAAGATAAAGAAATGTGAAAAAAATTTAGACTCTGAAGACTCTGAGCAGCTCTCAGAATCGATGCTTGACAGGGATTACCCCAGTCCCTCGGAATGTTTTTCGCCGACGCCATGGAAAAAGATGCGCAGGGCCATGCTGAAACAATTGTAGGAAGAAAAAGTGGAAAAGTAGAAATAAGAGAAATAAGATTAAGAGTCCACTAAAATGAACTTGTAGGAAACCATGAACTTGTAGGAAACCATGGACCGTGTGAAGGACGAGGTGGAAGAAATTGAGTCCAAGCTGCTCGTGAGGCAATAGAGTCTCACCGTGAGCTCTGTGCCCACGATTACCGACGAGGACTTTGCATGAATTGGCTCTGTGCCCACGATTACCGACGAGGAGTTTGCCTAGGGCATGGATATTACCGAGCCAGACGTAAATGGGGAGTTTGACTAGGGCATGGGCATGGAGAACTAGAACACCTCAGTTGCGTGTTCCGAGATAACGAGGAGGAGCCTTGAGGGATATTTGAAGGTATCGCCATGAGTATTCCACAACATTGAATGTTCCAAGGAATACTTGGAGGATTTGGAGTAGCCATTCGTGCAGCTGGACCCCACCTTGGACACCACTGGCTGTGTCTACGGCACGGTGTAGGATAACAACAGGAGCGGATAGATATTCAAGGTAATACAAGACGACGAAGGTCAGCATCAGACTGTATTGAACAAATAGGAAGTGGTGAACAAACACGAATAGGAAAGAATCCGGGAAGAGGACGATATTATGTGATCTAGTAATGCTAAAAGTGATAAATTTTCTTAGGATGTTAAAGCTGCTAGGCCTTCTGTCAAATGAGTTGCTAAAGGGACTGATAAAGTTGATAAAGTTGCTAAAGGGACTGATAAAGTAGGCAAATGAGCTGCTAACGGAATTGATACCAAAGAGACTGAGAAGGCTGTGAGGCTGTAGCTCGGAATTGACGAGCGTGGGAGAAAACTGTCCACTCGGGAAATGATGAACAGGAGTCGGATTGGAGAGAATGCTGAGAATGACACTAAGACTAAGGTTAACTTAGTCTTCAACACCCCGGATATTGAAGTGAAGAAATGAGAAAATTTTTAGAATAAACTTACCCCTGCAAAGGAGAAACGCGCATTAGCTACGAAGCCACCGATTCCAAAGTCAGCGACTCTGTCCAAAACGCCCTAGATTAATGCGGATGTATTATCCTCCCAACGGCGAACAACTGATAAATAGCATAATAATAATTCCACAAAGACTAGTGATGTGACTACGTTTGGATCGAGTTAGCGAAAACTCTGGTTTCAGCAGAACTCCGGTCTTGATGCGAAATCTCCTGGGCCCGCAGTTTTGTCCCAATCTGAGTTTATTCCGAAGGCTCGTTCTTCATCCCGGAACCCCACGCGTACTTTTGGTACCGCATCGAGATTCGGGCCCAAGTATGACGTGAAGGCAGAGGCGGAAGCAGTTTCCTCCTTAAGGGAGGGTAGTGTTTCTAGAACTAAAAGAGACGGTAGCATTAGGCGTAAGGCTAGCTTGCCGAAGCTTAATAATTTGAAGAGGGATAGTAGTATGGTCCGGGTTCGGGATGGCAGTGTCACGCGGGCAAAAGGCATCACCACGAGGAGTTCTAAGTCTAATTCGGCGAATACCGGGACCGAGAGTTTGGTCTCTAGAGTCAAAGCTCCAAATTCCGTAGGTGCTCCCAATCTAAATTCCGTCGATTCCGTCAATGTGAATCTAAATTCAGTAAATACAAAATGAAAATGTTCATCGAAGAGCATTGAAATTCCTAAACGTTTCCCATCTGTCTAGAAGGCAATGGCAGATTTGAAGAAAGCAAAGGCTGAAATCTAGAAGGCAAAGGAAGAAATTCAATTGAAGGCGTAGAATAGTGGAGTTCTGTTGAAGGCGCAGAATAGTCATAGTTCGATAAAGCTGTGACTTCCTATTAAGCTGACATCGTCCGGTAAAGCTGTGAGTTCCGATTAAGCTGAAACTAGTACCGGAACTGCTGGTGATGTTGATTCTAAATTATCATCTAAACCTCCTTCTAAATCAAACAGTCGAGGCTGGTATTTCAGGGCATCATCATAATTTTTACGATCATATTTTCATTTTTTTATTTCAATTTTTAACAAGATAAAATTAATTTTATCTTCTTCTATTTCTTAAGTTATTTCAAAAAAAAATGTCAAAAAGAGAAAAATATGATAAACATGATGATCATGGCCTGAAATACCAGCTTCGACAGTGCTGGTAGAATTAAACTGGAACCGAAAGGATAGGTTCGGGCAGTTGTACTTAAGCCAGCCAATAATCAGATCTTTGAGAAGAATCCAACCCCCAAAGCCGAAGAGATCCTTCAGAGGCCGAAGTCAGCTGTTCGCCCCGCGCCGAAGAATCCAACCCCCAAAGCCAGTGACGTTCTGCCCAAAGCAAAAACCAGTCTGATTGTTCCTGAGGTGAATGTCCCTGGCGTTTAGGTGCCTGTGTCATCGATCCGCGGAAGGAAAACTTAAAATTCTAGAGATTGTTCAAAGACCAAGACCAAGTCTCAACCTCTAGTTTTGCAAAGCTAGAAATACAAATCCGATGACTCGAAGCCTGCTGTGGACTCGAAGGCTACCCCTACCTCGAAGCGGAAAGTGAGGATCGTTGAAACTAAAACTGAAACTGAAAATTATGGGTTGGAATAAGAGGAAGTAGAGGTAGAGAAGGTTGAAAAAGCGCATGTTGAGAGGTTGGAAAAAGACTTCAACACAAGACTCTCGACACTCGAGTCGATCATCCAAAATGTTAAATAGAAAAACTAGTAGTTTGAAAAAGGCGCTGTAAGTGAAGTTCTCAAGAAGGAGTTGGCGAAAGACAAGCAGAAGGAGTTGGAGAAAGACAAGCAGAATCGTTCACCGACAGCACTGATGAAAAAGTAAGTAAATAAGCGTGACCAAGAGCACAAAACTGAGAACTTGGCAAAAATGACTGTGCGTGCGTTTAACAATGTGTTCAAGAAGGGGGACGGAACCAGTTCTAGTAGGGCGAGCTCAAAGCGTAGTTCGGTATCCTCTAAAAGAAGTTCGGTATCCTCTAAGCGGAGTTCGGTTTCCTCTAAATCTAAAAGAAGCTCAGTTATTAGCTCTTCCTCATCCAGTAGTTGAGTTAGCAGGGACGAAAGCACTCTCATGCAAACTTTGAAGTAAAACATTGAGAGAGAAGATGCTGACGTCGATTTGAGTGTTCTTGATTAAGAGGGACAAGAGGGACAAGAGGGACAAGAGGGACGAGAGGGACGAGAGGGACAAGAGGGACAAGAGGGACGACAAGAAGATCTCGAGAGTGAGATGATGCGGCAAGTGAAGGAAAACATTTAGGTCGAAGACTAAGTACAGGTGGACAGTAGTGCTATCGTTGGTGCTACCAACCGAATTATTGACATTGATTCACGCAGAACCACCTCTGAGTCGGAGATCGAACTCGAAACGGTGTCGAAATTTTTACGCGAAGAATACCAACAGCCCGACATCTTGTTTGACATTGTGTCCTAGTCCTCCTATCGCCCCAGTCCTAAGTCACCCGTCACGTAGCCGCAGAGCTAGAAAATCATGACCTAGCCGCAGAGCTAGAAAATGATGACCTAGCCGCAGAATGAAAAATATGAAGTCGATGATTTATAGCCGCAGAGCCAGACAATCCCGGACACCATTCTCAAAAACCATGTGCTTGTGCGAGCGGATCCGGATGCAGTGGAAATCTCAGATTTAGCGGGCAACTTCTGCGAGAAGACTGAGATCGAGCGCGACTTTGAAAGCGTTGGAGTCCCGAGTCATCGGAACTCTGTCGTTTCCAAGCTGAGTAGGAACTCGATTGCCGCAACTTAGGGAAACGAGATTTTGGGTGAACAGATTGACATTGACTCCACAAAAAAGGGCGACGTTAAGTTCAAGATTGAATAAGTTAAGAAGGAACTACCTTAGAATAAGATTGATTCAGCAAAGAAGGAAATTAAAGTTGATGGCTCAGCTTCGAAGAAGAAAGTTCAAGCTGATTTAGCGAAGAGGGAGGTTTCATAGGTTAATTCCTAGAAAAAACAGGGGTCAGAACGTAAGGAACCTAAGATGTAGATTAATTCCTAGACCCCGTCGGGATCATAGATTCGGTCAGGGAAAAAAGAGGTGAAGATAGACTCTGAGGAAAAGATCGGCTCTTTGAAACGGAGAATCGCCTTTGGTTCATAGCAAAAGGACGCATCATAGCGGAAGAACGGATCGTAGCAAAAGGCTGCGTCTTAGAAGAAGGTTGGGTCTTAGCAGAAGGTTGGGTCTTAGCAAAAGGTTGGGTCTTAGCAGAAGGTTGCGTCTTAGCAAAAGGTTGGTTCTTAGCAGAAGGTTGGGTCTTAGCAGAAGGTTGGTTCTTAGCAGAAGGTTGGTTCTTAGCAGAAGGTTGGTTCTTAGCAAAAGGTTGGCTCTTAGATGAAGAACAACTCTCAGATGAAGAACTCGTTGCGCAAATCAGAAGATACAAGGAGCGAAGCTCCGAAATAGATTACTCCCAATGGAGCCTTGTTCGATTTTGCTGATAAAAATCTCTGAGTTAGTGTTGATTGTTTCTGATTTCATGGTGATTTTTTCTAGCGCTATTTGGCATATTGATATTGAAATGGAAATGGGGATCATTACTTTTGCAGATGATATTTATATTTATATCTTACAAGATGTTTCCATTCCTATTTGTTGAATTTTATTAAGATTATCAATTTTATTGGTTTTCTTGATCGTATTGCTATACTACAAAAAATAAAAATACTTCTAGCACTAAGACTAAAACTAAAAACGACCGTTGAGTCCTAAAGCACACATTTTAGTAATTATATGACATATTCATGTACGCACGAAAGTGCAGATTAATATCATACTCTTCATCTTTAATACTACTATATATTTGACTCTTCATCTGACTAGCGGATGTTAATACTGACGAAATATTTTACTCTTCATCTTAACTTCGAATACTCTTAAGTAGATAAAACGCCTGCGATATTTATTTATTTTATTGGAGTCTCTTACATATTTATACTTCTCTTTCAATAGCATTGAATCTTCCTTCAGGTGAGCATCAGCGGCGCCATGAAGGTTCGAGATCCTTCTTCTTTTCAAAGCAATTATAGTTGTTTTCTGTTTCTGAGTTACAAATGGAATTGGCAAGCCATTATCCTAATTTTATTTTCATCGAGATTGTAGACCCTAGCTCTGCATTAGTAGAGTTAAACACTTGGTGTTATATGAATATAAGAATATAACATCTCTTAGAGAATCCATCTGGTCTTCTTGAGAATTTGCATTATGTAAAGCTTATTTACATCTTTATTATTTTAGTTCCTATCTTCTTGCGAATTACAGCGAAGCTACAAACTCAGAGATTCCGAACCGTTCTACACTCTTTAGAATTTGGTAATCATTATTAGCAGCAACATTGCTTTATTAGCAGCAACATTGTTGATCATTTTATCCCTGGTACTTAAATTGTTCTTGCTTTACCTTTAGTCTTCTACTATTGAGTTTGGCTATTGTACCTTCACTATTGAGTTTGGCTATTGTACCTTCAAAATCAAACAAAAAGAGTAAGGTATAGCTTCTTACTTTGCTCTGATTGCTGATTCGGGCTTTCTTCATTCTCTTTATGGATTTAGAAGGTAAACAATCTTCAGAATAGTGACATTCGTGATACTATACTAAATTTAGATTATGACTTATTTCAAAAGCTAAGTCCCGACTTTAGCTCATCTATTATCTATCATGATCTATGATCTAATGTTGAAGCTATAAAAATATTTTCGCTCACTCGAACTTGCTCGTCGACATTCTATAATTTTAATTGGTATTAATTTCTATTTGGTTAGTTCTTTTGAAGAAAGATTGTATGTCAGCGAATGGGAATGCAATCTAGTTATTTGACTAGGGTCATCGGCTGGCTGTTCATATAGAGGAATTTAATCTTCGTTCTACTTCCTATTTAATAACTTAATGTTGGTGAATATTCTATTCAAAACCTGCACGTCTGCTAATATACTTTTATTTCATATTTCATTCGATTACAAAGCCGCATATTCATATAATCTTGCAACACATCTATATCGAGAATCAGGATCTACTTAGTATTAGTATTTGATTTAGTTAGCTAAAACTGGTAGTATATGTTCGAACGCAACTATAATAATAAAAATGGGTTCTCGTAGAAGTGATTAAGAGCAGTCTGACGCCTGCAAGAAGCTGATGCAGAACCTTCCCGATGGCAAGCAGAATCAGCTAAAATAGAGTTTCGACACCTAAGTTCTGAACAACCTTTGAGGGCAGTTCTGAAAGGCGGATTAGGATGGCAGCGGCGAGATCGATGTTCAGGAGGCCTGAACCCTTTTTGAGCAATTTTCGAGCAATCCGAATGACCCAGATTCGTAGAAACGACTTGGGTAACGTATGCTGAATCAGATGGATTAGGACAAATCGGGAAGCATTAGCTTTGACGAGTATTGCTTGCGGTTCGGCCCCCGCGTTCAATAAGAGTTCTAGAGGAGCAGAAGAAGGTAGGATTCTGGCGATAGTAATTTTGGAGCAACGTCCTAGTCCGGTTGATGAGCATCTACTCAGCGCTTTAATATTTACGACTCGCTTCCGAATTAAACCCAGGAATGATCGGAAGATTTCCGCCGCGAGCGCTGACCGGATGGGAGCATGCGCTACAGGTGAGGAGGTGATTCTCCTGAGGAGGGCTCTCGGTCTGACTCGTGGACCTAAAGCTCATAATAGTAGACTTCATAGAGAGAATAGACATCATAGACATAATAGACATCATAGAGATAATAGACATAAAGATAAGCCCGTGAATTCTAGATTGGAGATACAGTTGAAATCCAAGGCCTGCGCGGCGCTCCTGAATTGAATGGGTTGTGCGGGAAGATTATCGACAAGATCCTATCAGGTGGTGTTTCTCGGTGCACAATCGAACTAAATGGTAACTCTCGACGGCCAAATGTGAAACCTGTGAATCTGCGACTCATCCTCTAGGCTAGAGAAAGTAGTTGAGGTTAAGACTAAGGTTAAGGTTAAGGTTCCGGTAGTTAAGGTTCCAGTAGTTAAGGTTCCAGTTCCAGTAGTTAAAGTTCCAATAGTTGAGGAGGGGAGGGTCCAGATTTAGTCTAGTCGATCCAAAATGGATAGAAGCAGCTTTTCACGGCTGGCAAAATCTAGTTCCTGAATCTGAAACGGTAATTCGAGTCCGGGCAAGGGCTTTGACAGATTTGACGCGTGTTCGAGAAATATTCCCCCCTGCCTCAGATGCTGCTGATGCTCTCCTTTTAGGGAATGGTCTTCCTCTACATGCAGTACTTCGATCCACGCTACAACTAGTCTAGAGTGCAGGGGGCCTAGAAGCGATGAAAATAAGGGTACCACGAAATGGACAGTCCAGGGGAAAACGAATGATACGAAATGGACAGTCCGGAAACGGAAGAACTTAAAAAGAAAGTGAAATCGCCCGACAGCTTCCTGGATTAGGAAGTGCAGGAGGCAGAGATCGAGGAGCCGCTAAACTATGATAAGTCCTTCTACGAACAGGAGGACAAGCTCACCGAGGACGAGCGGGCGTGAAAGAACGCAGAAAGAAGGGGCGGAAAGGGACAGAAGGACCGCGTAAGAAGCGATAAGAAAAAGAAGAGATGACAGGACTGGGAGTTCGAGCAGCGGGAGCGGAAGAGAAAGGCGAGGAAGCGTGCGGAAGAGAACGGGAAGAAGTAATAGCGTAATGCGGGAGGGAGAGGTTTCGCAAGCAATTCTGGGAAGGAGAGGAGTGGGGGGTACGGTTTCGCAACCAATTCCATGCTTCAATCTCTGTGGGAGAAGCCGGAATATCTACTGCTCATTGGATTAGGGATTTACCTCTGCTACCACTGCCGTCTGCATGAGCAGTTACATCGGCTACACCCCTACGAGTTGCTCATGCTCTTCAACATGATAATGGGGTTCTTCGGTAGGCAGGGAATAAATTTACCCTTTGGCGGTTTTGGATTTCCCGGCTTTGGCGGCATGTGGGGTGGAGGTATGGGTGGTCGCCGCGGCAGAGTTTACTTTGGGGGATTTAGATGAAGAAGATGAAGAAGATGAGTTATCTAAAAATAAAAAGTTTACCCTCTTTTTAATAGGGCATTTTATCTATTCGGGGGGATTGCTATAATAAATTTTATCCTTTGTTTTTTTGATGGATACAACTCAACCAACGTCTTTCATTTTCTATACTTCTAATTCTAATTCTAAAAACAGTCTTGCATTTGCATTTGGAGTTGGGCGAAACCCTTTGAACAAATACAAATATATTTCTTTAATTTACAACTTTTGCAAGTTATGATTGACGATTGTGATTACGAATCGAAAGACATCAACAAATAAATTTGAGCGGAAAACCTTATAAGACTCGGGCTTTTAGCTTCAATAATTGACAAGTCGTATGCTTCCCCTTGCTTTGAAATTATATTCGATGTTGATATTGATTTCGGTTTGACTTGGTTTTGATATTGACTTTGGTTTAACTTTGAAAGACTTATTAATTATCCAATTTTCTGCTTCTTATTTCTGGCAAGAGGTGCACTAACATCATTTTAAAATTTTTGAATAGTTATATCAATGTTTTTCGGGTTTCTTTGTGCGGATTTTGATTTTGGGGTTTGAGTGGAAATGATAAATCTTGTATTTTGGGGGTAAATTTGTGTTACTTTAAATATTATGCACTTGAAATCCAATAGTTGTGTCTTAAAGTACCCTACCACTCGTTTATTTAGAAAAACATGTTTGTTTTCGGTGAGAATTGGAGTGGTTGTCTGCAGAGCTATAACTATAAATCTAATTTGCAGTAGTGTTGTGTATTAGGTACCTACTTCTATCATATATGTTAGTATGAACTAAAAGTGAATAAGATTTAAGCCGTCCCTTGAGTATTCTCATATTTTTGTCTTCCATCTTCTCGAGAAGGATAAGTTTTTTAGTTGGAATATTGAAAGTGAAAGTAAGTATAAATATATATAAATATTTGCTCATTATTATAATTATTATTAAGAAAATGAAACGCCTTTGCTTCAGAGCAGGTTACAAATCGCCAAGTCCTAAACGCTAGAGATATGATTCTTTTGACTCTGAGTATGCCAAGGCGGAGGACTGCGTATTTGGTTGTTTGGATGAAGGCTGCGACCATTTCTTTGATAATTGGCAAAAATTGCATGAACATACGTGGAAATAACACGGTATCAAGGCGGGAGGCAAACAGCAGAAGAGCAAAAACATCGCTCTACGAAGGCGCCCATAACTTATAGAAGAGAGACGGTAGAAACTGCAAAAGAATGATGGCAATATATGATGACCTTCATCGAGTTCTAGCAATATGAATATATGATAACCTTCCTCGAGTTCTGCCGACAATATGGACATGGACGAGATGAGGGAGTACTGGTGGACCACTTAGTCTAAAAACAAGGGCGATAAATGCTGGTTTTGGTCTGTCTCCCATCGAAAGTGGATTGATACCACGATTTCCGAGATTCACAAAGTTAGCCTCCAGAATCCAAATCACTTAGGCGCTTACTAGTTGCAGCAACCCAAACGGACAGTCCCCATGCGTTTTGGAGTAAAACCAAACCGTCGTATCTTTGTAACCCATAAATTCCTTAGAAAACTCGATTATAGGCTACTAGATTTCTTCTTCTCCATCGGATTCGTCCTCCTCGCACTCTACCTCTGCCTCCTCGTCAATCTCATCCTCTTCCTCTTCAATCTCATCCTCTTCCTCTTCAATTTCCTCATCGTCGATTTCAATCTCATCTTCGTCTTCAAAATCCTCGTCTTCTTCCATACATTCTTCTTCGATTTCCGAATCTGAGACTGGAGATCATTCTTAGGATTCCTCATCGGCTTCTACTTCTTGGCTTGCGCATGCGGGCAAGTGAGTTGGTTCAGAA
>Ga0099798_10451_pt1 | contig 13908 bp, 12 predicted proteins | sample Uncmet_Sort29A_1_FD_89870 | JGI IMG/M metagenome (GOLD analysis project Ga0099798, IMG submission 89870) | Marine eukaryotic communities from CALCOFI LINE 67, Pacific Ocean - CN13ID_Sort29A_1 | ecosystem: Environmental > Aquatic > Marine > Oceanic | place: Pacific Ocean: Monterey Bay | collected... | reverse complement strand
CCCCACACAACTCGTAGGAACGGCTCATGGAGGGTGGCGTTGGCGTTACTCGGGTCGCTGTCAGCCTGCGACGCGGCTTGATTCCCGCCGTGTGTGCTCTGGCTGTTTGCCGCAAAATCTCCCAGCCCCAGTTTCGCATAACTATGCAGAATCATCGTCAGCTGCCGTCCGGACGCATCCTCCAGGGGAGCGGCTAGCTCGGAACTGACGCGGGCGAAAAACCCCTCGTGATAAATTCCGACTGCGGCGAAGGCGTTACACAGCACAACGGCGTTTCTCAACCCCAGGCTAGCATCAAACCCCGTGTCAAACGAAGCGGCGTTGTCGCCGAGGAGGGAGAACAACGTAACCAGGGAGCGCGCGATGAGCTCATCAGAAGGTAAAATCTTGCCCCCGCCAGCCGAGAAGACGTCCAGGTCCATAAAGCTCTTGACGACGCCGTCTTTGGGCCCACTTGCGGCGTCCGCCAGTGTGCTCATATAATCGCCGAAGCACTTTTCGATGTCCAAAAATCCCCCAGAGGCGATCTTCGAGTAAGCATTAGCCACGCCCGCTAACTGATTGCCCGAAAAACTGGGGAGTTCTCGTTGGACGAACGGCAGCCAGGCGACTAAACCTTCAGTAAAGGCCTTGGCGCTGGACCACGTCAATTCTCCTCCTCCTCCTCGCCCAAGACCTTCCCGCCTACAACCTCCGCAAGCGCCTCACAAAGTTTAACAAGAAGATCACCACCACGACCGAAAAAAATTTCCCCCCCATCACCGCTGACACCGCCAAGCGCTCGGGGTGCTGCTCGTGGGCCAAGGGGTGCGCTCCCACGTGCATGAACCTGATCACCTGCGTTCCCTGCTGCGGCCTGGACCTGCGGAATGAGGACCTCATCACCGCCGTCGCCGAGAGTCGAGAAACCCTGAAGAAGAACCACAACAGCAAGCTCGCCCAGCTCCATCTCGAGGTGCACACCGTCGCCGAAGGGGAGAAATCAGGCGTCGAAAACACCCACGGCTCCAGCTGGGACGCCCACCGGCTCACCCCCGCCTACCAGAACACGGCGAATTACCTGTTAGAGCGCCTCCAGAAGAACGCCGAGCGCCACCACCGCGCCGGCATGATGGACGTGTTTAGTTATTATTATAGCGTTAGAGAGAGCCATGTCGCTATGAGTCACTTCAGGCCGAATGGGGCGGCGGATGGGCCGACGGGGGCGGTAGACGGCGCTTACACTGAGTTGAATGAGCTCGAGTGGAAAACCTACACCACCCCGACCAACCCCTGGGACGCCACTCAGATATTCGTGCCGCCGGCGCTGTGGATGTCTTTAGATGGGGATACGGAGTTTGTTAGGCTGGCGTATATGTTAGATGTTCCGATTAAGGCGGTGAGCAGCGCGAACGATGAGAAGCTGCCGGGGAGCGCGGAGGCGTTCTACACGCAGTTAAAGACCGGGTCGAAGTCTAAGAACGCGAAGAACTACGGCCTCCCCTGCCGGCCCCGCAACGCCGCCGAGGACAAGACCTCGCCCCGCCCCAAGGCGGATAGTAAGGAGGCGTTCCAGGAGCTGCTGTGGCTGAGGAATCGTGTGTTATTTCTGGGGGCAATGCACGACACGGTGAGATGGTGGAGGAAGAGCGAGTCCTTCCAACCTCCTAAGGAGCCTAACGCCAACGACGGGAGCGGGGAAGTTCAACAGTTGGACGACCAAACCTCCGTCACCCCGACGGAGAATGACGAGAACACCAGGCCCACCGCTTTTAAGTTAGACTCCGCCGACTACGCCTGGGCTAACGGGGTTCAGCAGGCGGTGGAATACGCTTTTTATACAGCTTTAGCTTGCGCTGAGTCCCGTTTAGCGGTGGCGGAGCAGGCTGTGAAGGGTTCCTCCGATAAGATGAAGAGCACGCGCACGCCGAAGGCTTGGAACGATTTAAAGTTAGCGGCGGGGGCGGTAATTGGGAGTCCCACGGCGGATGTCACGAAGCTGAATAAACTCGTGGAGATGAACCATAGGATGGCCAGCGAGTTCCAATATTACCAAACCGCCGGTCTGTATCAGGATTTCGAGTACAATAAGCGCTTGATGGAGGGCGACCCGCGTCCCCTGGAGAACCCGATATCGCCGATCAGGATCGGACAAGTGCTGGAACTGTTAGGGGGAGTGGATATGGTGGGACCAGAGCCGCAGAGCGAGGGGAAGGGAGGAGACGTACCACGGGACGGCTTTCTGCACGCGCAGGGAGAGAAGAAGGAGGCGGCCGCGAAGGAGGCGGCGGCCAAGACAAACAAGAATCTCGTGGTTAGTATGGCTAAATCCGTCCAAGATAATAAGTTATCCTCGGCGGTGGTGCTGTTGATTATTGGTTCTTTAATGACCTACGGGGCTAGACAGATTTTAGCGGCGACGGGCGTGATTGGGGAGGGGAAGAAGTTCCCCAAGAGTGGGCACAACGAGGATAAGGCGCGGAGAGCAGCGGAGAAGGAGAAGAAGGCGCTGCTTAAGGAGGCTAAGAAGGCGGCTAAAGCGGAGAAGAAGAAGATGAAGTCAGGAGGGTTGGGATCGGGAGGGTTGGGATCGGGAGGGCTGGGATCTGGGGAGCAGAACGACGATGATGTAGGAGAGAATAACATCATGAACAGCAGTCTCGGACGCGACACCGGGGTCACCTCGAACCGGCCGCCGAGCCTGTCGAGTGACGAGCAGGAAGCGGGCGTTAGCGAACAAGGTGGACCTCAGGGTCCTCAGAGAGGGATAGCGATACAGTCTCAGGCCGGCGAGCCCGCTTCGCTCATGCGGGAAACGTGGACGGGCGGCGGGCGGCAGATTCCGAGCGGGGCGCGGGGACCACAGCAGGGCGAGGTTATGTTCGGCGCAAGTGGGGTTTGGCAGGCGAAGGAACGGAAGAGTGACGCTCCGAGGGCAGGGGGGAGTCGGGCAAATTATGGGGCAACCGGAACAGGGGCGCCGGTGAGTCAGAGTGGTGGGGCAACCGGGAGTAGGGATGGACCGGCGGGTGGTGATGAGGAGGGTCCGGTTGGAGGGTTTTGATTGAGAGAGGTGTTAGAAGAAGAAGAGGAGGTTACGGGAGATTGCGTGGTGGAGCGAGGATTCGTGCATTGGGCTGAGGAATGCGGTGAGTTCTCCTTGTCGACTAGTTCAAGCATGTAGATTGGCTCTCAGAATGTGGATAGATGACGGCTTTTGGCAGCCAAGGATAAAGAGGTTTCAGCGTGGTTACCGCGCGTGGCAATAAACAGCGTCGGTGTCCCTGTCGAAAGGTTAGCAAGTGTACAGACTCGTGGATAGGTTTTCAGCGTGTGCAGTAAACTTTGATAGGCTCCCATTTCCGGACACGACCGACTTGAGTAGCAGATGTTGTAGACTGAGAACAGACGACTAAGCCTACGGGCACGAACAATCGATTACCCGAACCAGAAAAACTTGAAGAAGAACCCTGAAGAAACCTCATGTTGAAACGCTCTCTATGTCGAAAGATGATGATGTGAAAATCCCTGGCTCAGCCCCTCTTCGGGGTTGACTGGTTTGCAGAACGGTTTTCTTTGCAATCTCTCGGAATTGCCTCGTTGACGCGAATGCTCACTCTCTAGCACACTCTAAAAATCATCCTCGCCTCGAATTTGATCTGCAAATGAATCCTCGTCCTCTTGCCCATCGTCCAAATGTTGATGCCCCAAAATGGTCTCTTCTCCTCCCGCTCCCTCCCACAGAGACCGCTCGCACTCGCCACTGTCTAGACCGCAGAAGACTAAGTTGTACTGACTGAACTTTTAACCTTAACCAACCATGTCCACCACCGTGACCAAACACATTCTCGGCAACGTCGCTCTCCGTGTCTCCCCGCAGCACTGGCCTGCTCTCCAAAAGTACTACTGCTCTGTGTTGGGAATGACCGTCAAACAGCTCCCCCCCATCTCCACGCTCAACTCCGAGAGCACGGACGCGAGACCGAGGTTTCTCGTCAGCTTTCCTGGCTCGTCCAAGTCCCACATTCCGGCCAACACCACGAACGCTCTCCAGAGCCTGCTGCTGTCTGCTGCGTTAGAGTTCCGCCTGGATTCCCAAGTCGCCGCTGATTCCTCCTTTGCTGGAAGTAGGGAGGATTTGTACTGGAAGGTCGGTATTGCTCTGGATGATGTTGACGCGGGTCTGGAGCACATGGAGGAGTCCCTGGGCGTCCCGCACGGCAGATTAGGAAGGGGTGACCAGTTCGTCGACGTCGGATTTCTCCATCATGTGCGGGATCCGGCGGGCTTCGCCATCGAACTCCTCCAAACCACCATGGAAGGGAATGAGAAAGAGCGTCGCGAGCGGGTGGAAGCTAACACCGCGACCGCGGGAAGCCGGTTCTTCGGGGCGAAGAACTCCGCCTCGCCGGTCCTGGGCCAGATCACCACCCGGGCGTCGAATAAGGAAGCTACCCTCAAGTTCTACACCGAAACCCTGGGGATGAAGCTTATCGCTATCGAAGACGTGTCTCAGTACGGCTTCGAGCTCTACTTCCTCGCTTTCACGGACGAGAACCCGCCCAACCCGGAGGATTTGAACGCTGTGGAGAACCGGGAGTGGCTCTACCAGCGCCCGTACACGACGTTGGAGATTCAGTTCTTCAAGGGACCTGGTAGTGGGACTAGGGTTGTGGGGGATAAGGCAAGACGGGATGCGCCGGGCTGCGAGGGGATCACGATCTATACAACGGGATCCGATTCCAACGGGGAAGAGCGCGATTTGGTGGACCCCAGCGGCTTGAAGGTGAGTATCCGGCGGGCGGAGGTGTTCCTTGGGAACGGGAAGGACGGAAAGGGAAATGTCCAGGAGGACAGCGAGAGCAGCAGCATGAATGAATGCTAAGGGCGGGAAGAAGCGCCCTACAAACACCGTTACCTAAAACTCCGAACCAAGTTAAGTGTCTAGCTGAGCGTCAGAAAGCGAAAAAATCTCCCGAGTCGAGCCCTCTAGAATCCGTTTCACCAGTGTTCAACGACGACGTTGCGTTTTCGTTTTGTATTCGTTTCTTCGCTCACAGAGCAGTCCAAAATCACGTGCGACGCTGCACCTGATTCACCTCTCCCCCCCACCATCTATCCGATCGCAGCCTTCTCGACCTTCTCGAATCCCCGCCGGTTGGACGGTTACTTTTACCCCAACACGTTACACAACACACCGCTTCTTATTATTAACCAGTGTAGATTCCACTCCCTCACCCCGATTTCCCAACCACCTCGTCGTTCATGAGTAGCAACGACCAGTTACCTTTTACGGCAGCAACCCCGAGCAATTTCCAGTGTAAACTAACCAAGGATCTAAGCATACCTCACTGACATTTTCGATAGGCTTCCACACCCGCTATTCCCCGACGTGTAAACCACTGTCACGAGCAACTTCAAGTCAACACTCAGACTGCAGACTCAGTGACAGTCCCATCCCATCCCAATTCTCTAAGTATTTCTAACTGCGACTACTGTAGGGCCTAGGCAGCCACGATGCAGAACTTTTTCACAAGCCGCCTTTCGTGGAGCCGGCGGTCCCAGCAGTCGGACCGAGCCGGTGGATCCGGACAAGCCGCCACTTCCTCTTACTCCAACACAGTGAATATTGATCCGAATAGTCCGCAGGCCTCCAGCGGTCCGCCAGCGCAGACGGCTTCCGCCAGCGGGCCTTCCCTGACGACCTCCCCATTGACCGCGATAGCCGACGCCGTCACCCGGCGCCTCTCGTTCGGGAGCACGGGCAGCAACAACTCAGGAGGAGGAGTAGGCTCGGCCGCAGGGGCAGCAGGTTCGAGAACGTCATTCACTTCAGCAGGGAATGGTGCACCAACGTCGGGTTTCCCCGGCCGCGCGCTCCAAGCGTCAACAATGAACGCTCCTCCCACCGCCGAGGACCTCCGCGAGTTGGCAGCCTTCCGCACGGCGCTCGGTGTCTCCTCTCAGGGGATGCTGGTCGGAACTACCTGCAGCGAGGAGCCCCAACCACTCGACACCTCTCCTACCTCCGGTGTATCTGGCGCCGGCGGCCCGAACGGGACGAGTAACACGGCGATGAGTGATGAACTTCTGAGGCGGATTCTCAAGTTGCAGAAGGGGGTTCAGAAACGGGTGCACCTGTGGAGCGTCCCCCACGACCAGATAGCTGCCGCGTATGTGCATGAATGGGTCAGAAAACATCGTTTCTGCGCAATCGATTGCTGGCACGACTTTAACCTCGAGATAAGCGCGCGGGACGTGGCGGCTTTAGCCCACTTCCCAGGCTCCGTGGAGATCTGCCGGCAGTGGGAGGAGTTGACCGGCCGGTGGAAAGTGGAGGGTGAGTGTGTAACTGGGGAACGCCAGCGCACGTCGGACTCGGACACGATGGTGGATGTGCCGGTATTGTCAAGGGAGGACAGGGGTAAGCAGCTAATGGAGCTCCGCATGCCCAGGCGGTTACGCGCCTTGCAGGACGCGGACTTGACCGCGGGCGTCGCCTTCCCTGGGGACGGGTACTACGCGAATAAGGCGAATAAGGAATCGGTTAAAAGCTCATCCCGCAAGACGGGTGGTCCAGGGCCGTGTATCTCCGATAAAACGCACTCAGTAGGCTCCAACAGCACAGATCCGAACGCCTCTTCCTCGACGGAGAGTGCCATAGTGGGGGGACACCACCGTGCCACATTCAATAGCAGCACCACAGCAGGGACATTGACAAACGGAAAGCTGAGTGTGAGCACCACAGGATCATCGTCGATGATAGCAGGAGGGACGGTGGCCAAGGCGGTGACCGCAGGTGACAGTCGGTCGGGTCCGAACTTGAAGGGAGTTACCTCGCCAGTAAATGATGCCCCGAACGACCGCTACTACGATCTCGTCATCCAGGGCAGCTGGCAGGGCGGAGATTCTGATGGGATTGGTTACCTAATGACCATGAAACTCAAGATCCTCCAAGTTTCCGTCGATGACGAGCAGCGTCCATTGAACTACGCAGATCTCCAATTCTTGGGGGAAGCCGCGTTTACCGGGGGGGGAACCACCCGATAACGGTTCCGAGTCGGACGACGGGGGACCGGGACGAGGGAAAAGTCCAGGTGCCTCTACCAAAGGCGCTTCGCCACACAGGAAGGGCGGTTCCGGTCGTCTGCAGGAGCGGGTAGTTCCGTTTCACGATTTGGTTCACGATCACGGGAGCCCGTCGTCGGGCTCAGATGGACGCAGCGGCAGGGAACGGACGGGTAAAGGTGCAAAACGCGGCGGCAAGGCTGTGGTCACTGTCGCGACGGGGGGAGACAGAGGGGGTTCCTCGGGCCGAGTGACGCCAAGAGGTGGTCCCGGAGGGCCGGGATCAGGAGGAGGGCTCGGAGGAGCGTCGTCGATTTATGACCGGTTCAATCCACCAGGAGCTACGTCGACCTCTGCGCCGTACAACCCCCCTCCGCGCGATGGCAACGCGGTCGGGGATGGGTCCGGCGCCTCAGCGTCCGGGTCTGACTCCCAACAGGGTGATTCAAAACCCAACATTGACAAACACCCCAAATCCAAACAAAACGACCTCACCGTCACCAGTGTGGTCCAAGTTCCCGAGCTCACGCAGCTGGTGAACGTCCAATCTGTTGACGGACCGGTTTCCCCGTCCATCCGGCACGGGTACCATCCGCTCGGCTTTCCCGCACCGAAGAGTAATCCTCCAAGTTCGGCGCGGTCGCACGCCTCGCACACCTCCGGGGGAGGCGTTTCAAGTGCGGTGAGAACGGCGTCTCATATTTCGGGGCGTTCCCTGGGTGGTGCAAGCATGTTCACCACTAGCGACGAAGGACAAGCCGGTGGCCAGAGCGGTCCGAGTCCAAGCGACAACAACGGACCACCCGGTAGTACCAGCCTCAGGGGTCCAGGCGCCACCAAGCAGACGGCCGCCAAGCCTCAGCTCATCATCGGCCCCAAGCGGCCTCCCGGAGTAAGACGCCGTACGCATTACGTGGGGGGGGTGATAGAATGGACTTTATGTTACTGCAGAACCGAAAAAGAGGTCATGGAGTACATGGTCACCCGCACCGAGACCGCCCAGCCACGACCAAAAATAAAAGGAGACCATCGGGATTACCTGAGGAGGAATTTAGGTTTAACAGCTGTGGAGAAGGTGCGAGGAGCTGTGAGAAATGGGACGTTTTACCTCGCTGGGTTTGAGGTAGAGGACCCGGGTCTTTGGATTCAAGCTCAACAGGAGATGAATAAGATAAAAGGATGTCAGATGATAAGAGGGGGAGGACTCGGAAGTGGCAGTGCCACGTCGTCGAATTCGCAGCGGTTTGGGGGACCCAGTGGGACTCAACAACAACAACAAACTGTTACGAGTCTGGATGTAACGGTGCCGGTGGCGTTATCAACAGGAGCAGTACAACCTCAACCTCAGGGTCCGCCCGCCACCTTCTTCCCTCTCTGCTATTGCGACCAATATGTTTTCAAGTGGGACGCCCAGCGCGCCAGGTTCCAAGCCTGCTCCCGCAACCACCATCGGTGCGCAGACGTGCGGCACTGGGGCGCACCGCTGGTGCAGGAAGTCGTTAGAACAAGCCGCGCTATGAGACGACTCGTACCGGGGTTACCGGAAGCTAGGGTAGAGCGGTTTGGGGATAGCATCCGCTACAATTATCTTGCGAAGTCTCTCGCTCCAGCCAGTGAGGATGAGGACGGAGCCACGCGGGGGATATCGTCGGCGTCTCATGCAACCTCAGTATGTGAAGTGGCGGCTGCGGCGCAGGCCGCGTACTCATCCGGTCAACAAGTTCCGGGGTTTGGTACAGGAGGTCCGCGGGCGGAACTTCCCCCATTTCCCCGCAACCTGTCTGCCGTGGTCGAGGGAAATACGAATAGCCGCTCCCCCCAGCGGAGCACTGTCTCCAATCCACGAGTTTTTCTGGAGGACACCGCTGCCTCTGCGCCAAGTATGATCGCGAGGACGCCGTCACAGGGGTCGCATGCACCGAGTTTGGACGGAGGTGGCTATAATCCGGATCTGGATCCTGATTCCGCCGGCGAGCAAGGCGACCTCGACGAAGACATCGGAGTCCTCGAGCGTGGGAGTCCCACTGGGAGCAAGCAACGCCCCCCCGGAGGTGGGAGTAAAGAGAAGACGCGGACGCTGAAGATGACACGGAGCACTGGGATGATAAGGAAAAAGACCTCCGGCATCAGTATGGGGAGCCAGGAGCGGTCTCAGGATGGCCTTGTTGGGAGTGATCAAGACTCCCACGAGCAGCAGCTGCATCCGAATTTTACCCGCGGCCCCGGCGAGCCGAACCGGCGGATCCTGCGGGTGTCCTCGGGGGGGAGCGCGCTCGGGGGAGGAAGCGTCGAGTCTACCACCCAGGACGTCACGGTCTCCGGCTCCCAGGACGTAAGAGCTTCGGGCTCCCAAGACTCCCACCTAACTTTAAGTCCAATGGAACAGGGTCTCAACCAAATAGACGAGGTCCTCGCCGGCCTGGCGGCGGAGCAGCAGGGACTAAGTCTAACCACACAGCTCCAGAGCCCGCTGGACTCGGATGACGGTGCAGGATGGAGGCGGGAAACGAATCCCTCCTCGCCGTCCGATGTTGCGGAGGATTTCCGGTTTCTGATGGCGCTGAGGAAACAAGTTCAAGTTCAACAGCCGGAAGCAACAAGCGCCGGCGGCAACCTGCTGGATTCTGGAGTACGGGAGCGTGTGGGCCTCAACGACGTCGGACCGTCGGCGATGGCGCTGAGCTGCCTGCCGGTGGAGAGTGCAGCTGCAGGGGTTGTGAACAACGGTAACGGTAAAAACGGTAACGGTAACCCGGGAAATAACCCAGGGGCGGCAGCTTCCAGTTCACAGCAGCACAACAACGATGCTAACGCCGGTTCCTACACCACCACCTGCGCCATCTGTCTCGATAAGTTCGATCCCAAGCGCTGCGTCACCCCCTGCGGCCACGAGTTTTGCTCGGAGTGCCTATGTGAGATGCTGACGAGCAGGCCGCCAAGGGACTTGGGGCACTGTCCGTTGTGCAGAGAGTTTTTGACGCTGGTCAGTTTGAGGGACGCAGTGAGCGGAAGGCCGCTGGTGATGGACAGAGAGCTGTTTCCAGTCGGGGGTTGTGGTACGGGTCCGGGGGGGAAGGCTGCGGAGTAGGGTGCGGTACATGTTGAGGTGTTGAGACGACTTTAGTAGTCGGATTTCTTCAGATTCTTAAGTGTAAATGCAGAATCCAGTTTGATCAGATTTATCACCCCGGTTTGACCTAACCCCCAGACCGGTCTTTGTTTACCCCCACCCATTGATTTCCAGAATCAGCATTAGAATCTTCTCGTAGTCGCATCTTGTCGAAAAATCTATTAGCGTAGTTAGGTTATCAGGGCAATATGATGTGTGTGGCCCCAGGACCAGTAGATCATATTCAGCGAGGCGTAGTTCAAGCCACAGGCTTCAAGCATACTTCAACCATCACTGGCAGTGACGAGAACAGAGTCTCCTCGGGATTCGAGGGTGAGTTTTGACCAGACCAACAGGGTGTTCGTGCACAGGGGTGTCACAGCAGATGTTGCGTTCAGCCTCAGGGGCAGTGGATTGACATTGTGGCGGTTTTTGTTGGGTTTCTCGCTCGGATAATTTTTGACAGCGAATTTTATATGAGACACTAATTTTGAGCTAGCAACTACAATCTTGTCGGATACCTACGGTAACGTTCGTTTAACCCGTCGATCACCAATTTTGTGGGCTTACCGACGGCGATATGGTGGGCCTGATCGTGTTTGCACAGGCCAGGGCGCGTGTCGCCGTCGCCACACGTACTAACCCCCTGGCACGCTGCGGTCCTCGTGGCGTCGTTTGCGGTAACAATTTTGTCGGACTGCCCTGGACAATACTAACCCGGGTCCAGCAGACTCAGCAGTCCCGCGGCTTCTCTGTCCGTCCCCCCTATCTCCCTCCACCGCCCACCGATCCGAAGGAGCTGGAGAAAGGCCCCCGAACCACGCTCACCGGCATAGAAACCAAGGTAATCGAAACCGCCGTCAAAAAGCAGGAAGCAGCAGAAGAGGACGCAGGGAAATCCATAGCAAGCTCTGGGCCGCCTCCGCCAGGCGAAGGAGAGTCCGTCCTCCCCTCGCCGGATCCAATCACTGTGAGCGTCTTCACCAAGCGGGTGGATCCGAGTAGGCAGAGGGATTATCTGTTGTGGCGCCAGAGGGTGGACCTGGAGGTGGCCTCTCAGCCGGGATTTGTGACCATTGATCATAAAGCCGTTGAGCCGGAGGAAGAAAACCTGCATGTGGTGGTGGTAAGTGGGGGGATGTGGTCGATGCAGTAATGCGTGTTGTTCTGGCAGTATATTGCTCCTATCCCCTTCCCCAGCAAGTCTTCGATTCCCCCCACTCTCTCGACGCCTGGCTCTCCTCTCCGAAACGCCAAACCCTCCTCGACGCGGCCTCCTCGTTTCACCAACCGTTAGGGGAGACGGTTGTAGAGGTTCCGTACGCGCGCCTGGCGCGATCCTGGGGCCTGGACCCGGACCTGACGCCGCTCAACGTGCCCACCTGGCGCGTCGAGCTAGTTCTCCTCTTCGTCCTCTACCTCACGGTGCTCCTCAACAAGTACCTCACGCGCCCGCTGCTGGTCAACTTCCTGGAGTCCTCCTACGTCTCCCCGGAAAATCCCGAGGACCGCCCCGCTCTCCTCAAATTCCTTCTCCAACCACCAGTTATAGACTTCATAATGCTGTGTTGCACAGTCTCGATGCTAAACTTGGGGATCCTGAGAGGGTTTCTTATACGGGTGGGTCCAGAATTCTTTGCTGCCGAAACTCCGCTTGGGAAACTGGGGCTAGAAGCTGGGTTAATGGTTGCTATCATGGGTGGCCTGGTGGTGGGGCAGCTGTGCTGCGAGATGGGGGGAGCAAAGAGGTTTTGGGATACGGATGCGGAGGGTTCAAAGGGAACTGCGGTGAAGGCCAGGGCCTGACACGGGTAGGGTAGCTATTAGACTTTCGCTGAACTCTCGTGCTGAAGGCCAATGAGATGGTCAGTGAAGCCTGTGTGCTTGTGTTTGTGGCTTGTTCTCACCAGCGGCATTAGTCTGGCATTCAGTCGACGAATTTGCTCGTTGTTACCTCTTGGTTCATAGAAGTCGATTGAATGCGGAATTTTCTGGATCTGACTCGCGCTAATACTCCGAGGTGACCGCGTCCCGATTCCCATCACAACTTGTGAGACGACACACCAGAGCGCGGCTCTGGAACGATTGACAGTGTGTGACTGTCACTTTGAGTCTGCTGAACGTAAGTTGTAACACAGCCAAATGCCAAACAAGATGTCCCAACATCCCCTCTCCAATCTTCCCCATCCTGACGACACGATTCCTCCGTGCTGTCTCTGTTGCACGTGTTGGTGCTGGAACTATGTGGGGATCTGCGTGCTGCGCTCCTATGAGACCGCCAGAAACCCCAAACAGCCCTACTCCGACATTTCCAAGGCCGTTTTGGCTTTAACCATCATCATATGGGCCATTTCCCTCATCCACCTGGTTGATGTGTTCGGCGCGCAGGAAACGCGGGAAGCGCTCGCGCACTGGAACTTTAGGGGGCCGATGCCCCCCGTGGTCCTGCAGCGGGTCCAAGGGCAGCATAATCCCTTTATGCGAATAATCATAGGAATGCAGCAGCCGATCACTCTGCTGGGGTATGTGCTGGTGTGTCTGTGGAAGCCGCCGGTGAGGCCGCAGAAGAAAAAGCCGGGAAATGCGGTGGTGGGAGCACCGATTATGGGGAGTACGATGCCAATGAGGATGGGTCCAGGTTTGGGGGGAATGGCGATGCCGATGCCAGTGCCTGGACACCATCCGGGATTGGGTCCAGGGATGACGTCGATGCTCCCTCCAGGTGGACCAATGGGGTTGCCGATCCCAATGGGTGGTCCAATTGTTCAGGGAGTTCCGGGAGTGCCAGCGGTTCCAGTGCCCGGGACGCCAATGGCCGCAGGAACTCCGATGGTGGCGGGAACTCCGATGGGAGTCGCGAGTGTGAATGCGACTCCCAACTTCAACTCGATGATCCAGGGTCCGGTGCCAATGCCACCGGGACCTCCGGGTGCTGGAGGAGGAATGCTGCCGCCGCCGCCTCCTCTTCCGGCCAGCGGTGCAGGGTATGGAGCAACGAATTGAACCCTCGACACGTTACGGTTCATGAGACATATTCCCATTGATTTCCAGGAACACTGTGGGCCCATGTGGGTCGGTGACACTGCAAAGCTTCGGCGTGAAAAAAACACCTTTGTTGACAAAGAGTTTCATCTATATCCTCTGTGCGTGTTCAATGTGGTGCACAATATGTCAAGACTATGGGAGATTTTGGAACCTCAGCTACCCTCAGTGCACCCCTTAGTTTACCACCGACAGTCCCCGATCGAACCGCAGGAATTTGAAAGAACAGTCTACCTAAGCTAGTCTGAGTCTTAGTCAAAATGTCCTCCCAAGCCCCTCCTTCCTTCAATCCCCAGCTCGACGAGCTTCTCGGTCGTGTTGCTCAACAACATTCCGGTCTCGAGGATTTCCTGGGTGGGATTTTCGCCTTCTTCGAGAGGAGAACCGATCTTTTTCATGTCCAACAAGAAAAGACGGACCCCATGGGGTTTCCCGCCGGCGTGGCTGAGCACATGGTCCTCACCCAGTTCAGGAAATACCAAGACATCTACCAGCGCCGCACCGGCAACAAGATTCCGGAGGGAATCGAGCAAGTGAGACGACCGGGGGCACCGAAGGATTTGAAGGTGAAGAACCTTCAGTCAAGTTCTCAGGGGGCGTCGAAGAGGTGAGTGCGGGGTTGTGTGTGTTTGTAGGTCACGTGTTTAAAAGTGTAGTTGTGCGTAAGTGAGTCACTTCATCATTGAATTCCTCCCTTCCTCCAGCTCCAC
>Ga0099798_10450_pt1 | contig 13953 bp, 10 predicted proteins | sample Uncmet_Sort29A_1_FD_89870 | JGI IMG/M metagenome (GOLD analysis project Ga0099798, IMG submission 89870) | Marine eukaryotic communities from CALCOFI LINE 67, Pacific Ocean - CN13ID_Sort29A_1 | ecosystem: Environmental > Aquatic > Marine > Oceanic | place: Pacific Ocean: Monterey Bay | collected... | reverse complement strand
ATTCAAATCCATCCAGCAGAAAAAAATAATTAATAATTTAATAAATAAATAAATAAATAATGGCGACCCCCCCTCTTTGCATATAACCCCCTCTCCAAACAGCATATATCGGGCACGAACTGGATTAATTAATTATTACTTTTACTTTATGCTTGTAATATTGATGTAGCGATAGGAACGATGCAGCTGCTATAAATATTTTAAAATTTAAGAATCATGAATAAATGTTAATAGTTATAATTAATCGAAACAGGTGAGTGCGAAGTGTGAATGTGTGTCATGGAAAGTAATTATATAATGAAGTGCATGACTAAGAGCAATTTAATGATTTTGAAAGAACTTGTGAATTGAAAGAACGTGTGAGTTAATGTGCGCAGAAACAATTAATTAACAGTGCATGTAAAGTGTGACAACTAATGCAGTAAACCTAAGTCCACAAACATCCCCCACAGATTCTCGACAATATTTTTTTTTTCAGTAACGACCGCAAAAACGCGCATAACATAAACCGTTCATAACCTTTTGTAGCTCTTTAGGTATTATATATCTTGGGTGAAATCTTTGTAGCTCGGTTAGCGCCCGAGCGCAACGCGGTCACCGATTCGAAGCCGAATCACCAAACCAACATACTCACAAACCGTCATACGCCCAACCCAACCAATCTTTAGTAGTTCGTCACATTGTTCAAATCATTAGGAGATAAGAATTGAATTTAGTTCAACACATTTATTTCGGTCCAGTCATGTATGGTTTGATGAAAATAATAGTTAATCCAGTAATTTCATACGGCTTGGAGCAAGGGCAGCCATAAGAGGTGGTAGAGATTGTAAAGTACTCACCGCTGATCCGGAGTCATCATTTAGTAAGAATCCTTTGCGTGGCTTTGCGTGAGGGCCTCACCGGTTCAGGCGACTCCTTCGCGACGCTTCACGGGAGGGGCGCTTCGCGCCGGGGGAGGAGGAATTGCATCCTGACTCAAGTCGCGCACTGAGGTGCCCAGAATGCATGTATACGTGCTCTGATTGGGGGTCGGACGAAACGACAAAAACAAATTTTCCCAGAAAAAATAAAAACCTCGCTGTCATTTTGCACACGTATACGTGCACAAAATGCCCGAAATGAAAAAGAATGAAAGAGTGGGAGGATTTTCACTATCGGGTCATCAAAATGCGTGTATACGCGCTCTAAACGCACTCCCAAATTGCCATATCGAAATACGAAAATGGAACAAGTATATACCAATTCATACTTGTATACGTGCTTCATATGAGCAACCCCATATTTGCTACCGTTGGCTGCATATAATGCATGTATGCGTGGTCAAAATGCACCCTCTGGGAATTGCATCCTGACTCAGGTCGCGCACTGAGGTGCCCAGGATGCATGTATACGTGCTCTGATTGGGGGTCGGACGAAACGACAAAAACAAATTTTCATCAAAAAATAAAAAACTCAATGTCATTTTGTACACGTGTACACGCACAAAATGCCCAAAATGAAAAAAATGAAAAACTGGCAAAATTTTCATGACCGAGCGATCAAAATGCATGTATAGATGCTCCAAACGCGCACCCCAAAAAATAGAAAAAAAAGTGCTGCAGACCTATAAAAATAGGGGTGCGAATAATTACCTCTAACACCCCCCCATTTTCTGCAGTGGTTTGACGAATTTTCCAAAAATCATCAAATCACTGCAGAAAATGGGGGGGGACTAGAGGGGGTGGTGTAGTCAAATATACTCTTTTGATTAATTGAAACCCTCCAGTATAACTTCGTTACACATGGCATTATGAGCCATTAACTAATTTCTGCCATGATGGTAGACCGGAATGACGGTGACCCGATTATGTATTCGGTATTGGTATTCGATCGTACAATTTGTTTCTTCTAATAGCATTTTTAATTTTTTTAAATTAAATCATCCCTGCATCAATTAATTTTATAAATATCTAATACTACAAATAGCTGTTATAATTCGTTTGGCTGAGAGTGACGAAAAGCTCGAACACTCTGATCGACGTACGGTCAGAGGGTGCGCTACTTACTCCCAGAAGTAACACAACCAACAATAGAAAACACGAAATCTATAGTTATAACTCCAAACGTAGTCATTACAAACATTACAACAACTAATCATCTGTCAACAACCACATCAACACCAAGGGATGGGCGGGGGGGCAAAAAATAATTTGCCAAAACAATCCACTACAAGTTCTAGTTACGAGTATTTATATTCCGCCCCAACCACGGCGGTTCACTACACAGATAAACTACTATCATTTACTAAAATACTTTCACTGCAGTTGATTTAATTACAGTTAAATAATATTTAACTAAAATTAAATCATCCCTGCATCAATTAATTTTATAAATATCTAATACTACAAATAGCTGCTATAATTCGTTTGGCTGAGAGTGACGAAAAGCTCGAACACTCTGATCGACGTACGGTCAGAGGGTGCGCTACTTACTCCCACACCCACCTTACGTAACCTCAGCTAAAACTAATAATGCTGCTATACGTCAATGGTCGAACAACAATGACGACGCACCACCAATCAAACGTAAGGGGCACAACTTAATACCGCCTAGTGCTAATACCATCTAAAGTGCTGTGAATGTCTTTCGAAACTTTCATCGATTTACACCACAACGGTGCGTGCATAACATATCTACGAACAACTTGACTGTCTTCAGCCCACCGTCCCCACAACCGGATCAGCGGCAAACTCCATCCCGCTATAGCTAACGCTTGCGCACCTCCACGTCTAAGACTTTGACCGCCGTATAAATGGCGGTTACCTAATTTCACCGTACGACCTATCGAACGCATAGCCTCAATTAAACCATCGTGAAATGCATTGTACGACAACGGTTTCCCTTTACATGGGCCCTGCGCGACATGCCACTTATGACAAGGGGCTGGAGCACTACTCTTGTAGATAGCTTTCATGCAACAAACTGGACACGTAGGAATAGGCATATGTGCTGTAGAACCCTTACAGCAACAATTAAGTGACAACGGCAAATCTACACCACTTTGATGCGTTTTATCGCCTTTCAAGGTAATCGTGAGCTTATTACGCACCACACGAACGCTGGCACCACAAGAACAAGGTGCTGACGGGCGGCATGTACACCAACCTTTTAGGGTTACTAACTCGTTTGGTCTAAAACAAAAATACAAACCAATAACCCCCAAACGGCCTATAAATTTGCGTAAAGGCGTTAGAGATGACTTACCCAATTCGTCTAGCATGTTAAGAGTAATTGGTTCCACACTAAAATCATCACCTAAGCCTCGGGAAACACTCTGGCGTGCCATTTTTATTGAAAACTTGATTTCCTCCGTCAAATGATGGCATTTCAAGCGGTTACACGTTACCACCGCTGATAAATAACACTTGGCCCCACGATATTGCATACTCTTTAATATACTTGCAAATCTCGTCACACTGGCTACAGTAATCGGCCAAGCACACATTCCCGCTGCCAACATCACGTTTTCATAAAACTTTATTTCGCTAGCATATGATGTAACCGTGCTGTTACTAAAATAGTCGGATCTAAGAGAATGCTCAGCTGCCTCAGATAACAATTTATCGCTCGCAATCAACAAAGCTCCACTCTGGCGACTTTTGTGGCCATTTGCAACATCATCCTGAACCTGTTGCAAAGCCTTTTTACTTGTTTTTTTATGTCCGCGCAGTGCTATTTCAAATGTAGACGCAGACGGCTCCAGCACGCCGTCGCGAGGACACTTACAATGTCCACAAAATTGGAGCGCGACAATATTTTTTGTACCGCATGTGCATTTCCAATTTAATTTGCGCTTGACCATGACTACTACAATATTTTTTGTTTGTGTTGCATGTAACGAACGAACGAACGGCATACTGAGCACACGTAGAACAAAATTATTGAGACGGCGAAATACCCACTAACGCACGTAGCGCATTTTCTTCACTACGAACATCGGATCTTGATGGTAACTTCAAAACTTGTGCCACCACATCCGCATCAACATGTAAGCGGGAACCAATGGATGCCATGAATTGTACAAACCATGGGTATTCGGATGGGCGAGAAAGTTTGTCGGCGATATCATTTTGGACACCGGACCAATGGTCAACCACAGACCAAAAATTACTACGTAAGCATTTCCACGCACACGCCCGCAGTACGAGTAGCAATGGAAGCGATCGGCAGCGGAAATTGGTCAAAGCCCAGGTGGAAACCAAACTATCTGTGTGTTGGCCGAACGATGTATTTTCATCGTCGTCGTCAGTAAACAGTTCTAAACCCAGTAACTGCCCTGTCATTTCTAACGGTGCCACCAACAGCTGGGGGTTTACATTTTGGAAAGCTGCAATTTCGCCGCGATTAAACTCGTAACTAAACCAACGGGCGCCATGTAAGTCGGACACATCCTCACAGCAGGAAAGGTTTGTTGGGGGAGCCCAACCGCCTAAACCACCGCTTGCACCTGCGCCGTATGCATCTGTCCGAAAACGATGGCCAGATTGTGCTCGAGCCGGGATTTTGACAAAACGGCGATGGTGAAGTGTCCAAATCCAGATCGGAACATCAGCTGCAAACAAGTAGGCATGCACCCACTGTTTGGTTTCTAATACTTTACGGTTGCCGCCAACCCGTTCCATGGCCCGGCGACGTGCTGCCAACGCTTTGTGTGCGCGTTTCAGGAACGGGCGGATAAAAATAATGACGGTACTCATCCATGACAGACGGTGGACCAACATAGCAACAAGAAAGGTACTTTTGGACCAACATCTAAAACCTGAATCAGATCTGCACACATCGTCAGGTATTTCTTTTCTTTGACGCCCACAGAAATTACTTCGGTTGCCAAGGATCCGTTCACCCACCAAAAGTCAAATCCTTGCCAGTCAACCTCCAAACCGACTATGGTTTTTTCCGGTCCAATCGGACAACGGAGTAGGCGTAGGAAAAGCATGGTAACGGCCACACCGACCCACAAGTAAGTCTGTTCCATCATCACGTCGGCATCATCAACATACAGTAAAGAAGAAATCCAATCTTGAAGGGCCGCCATTATCAACTTATGACATCTAAAAACTACGGCGGCGTGACGTCCCCACCAGAAGCTACTGAGCTTATAGCCAAAGGGCAACACCCGATAACGGTAGCGGCGACCTCGCCACGTGAACCCGAAATATTGGCGGTGCGCAACATCAATCAAGATTTGGCGAAACGCGGCGGAAAAATCTACTTTTAAACAAGCCACGCGGCGGCTGGACGCACGGGCCCATTGCAGTACGGCAATTTTTTCTGCGGCAGATGCCATTTCTTGACGTTCGCCGTGCCATATGTGATAGTTCAAGCCGATGAGGGAGCCGTCCCAAATGATCCGTAATTTCAATCGGCACTCCAGGGGGCAGGGACCATGCTTGCCGCTACATTTCTGCTGACAGGGGCCGGTACAAGGACGGTAACCTTCAAACACGACACCGAGGACACCCATTGCTGTGTAATCGGAGTCATCATGAACTTCCTCGACCCAGTTATTTTTGAACTCCTTTTCCATCAAGCGGTGGATTTCGGGGAGCCATTCAGGAGGTGGATTATCCATACTCACGAAGTTGTGGTCCCACAACTCAACGGGGCGGTCAGCGTCAAACTTCGCGTCGCCCTTCTTTTTTCGGGGCCATATCCCTGTAAACGGCACTTTTTTGTTGACGTAACTCACAACACCGGTTGGGGGATCCACGCCGGCAATGTCATCGTCGCGGAACATACGTGCCATTTGATGAATTAAGCCTAAGCGGAAATTTTGGCCGACAGGCACGGACAAATCAGGTTCTTCATGTAAATGTTCTCGGACTAAATCTGCCCAGCAGTCTTCAACTGGCTGGAGTAGGTTTTCGAACATGTTGTCGTCCCATGAAGACGGGGGAGTAGTACGTAGTTTATCTTGAATGGTCACACCAACTTCTTCCAAAGCGCGTGCCAGGGGACGTGCGATGTGGACGCGCTCCATGAAAGAGGACGGGGCCGAGGATGGAGTAAACAACACGGGGGAACCGCGGCCACAGCCATCACAAGCATGGCGTGTGGGGACCTGTACAAGTTGTGGATATTGTGGAATAGTAATGACATCTTCTAAATCGGTCTTGTCGCCGGCGTCGGATCCTTCTTCTGACGAATCTTCGGACAAGGTAGACTCATTAGATGCACTGTTTTGGATATTATTATTTGTAATATGAACTGTGGGGGCACGTTCACCAGTCAAGCCCGAGGTAGACGTGTCTTGAAAAACTTTAGACGTGTGGATATGTCCACAAACAGAACCCGATGCGGACACATCTTGAAAAATTTGCTTCGGGTCAACGTCGTTGGAAACTGAACTAACGACAGTTGGCACCGTGGTTACCGGGGCATCCGCAACCGGAGAACCACTTAAAAATTCATTAACTTTAACTTTAATCTTTTTTGCAGGAGGTATAGCAGGTAGGTCCGAGATTCAAAAACTACCCTTGCCCTTGCCCTTACCGGACATGAACTGGAGGTACAGTTCCAGATGCGCGGATTTCAAGCCCTTACACTCCGTGCTACCACATTTGGGGCAGGCATGAAGGTACTGGCAATTCTTGCTCTTGCAGACGCCTTCTAAATTGTGGGCATAACAGAGGCGCTTACCGCCAATAGACCAGGACAAACCCAAACGCTCAGACAACGCGGCATTGCTCGTCTTCGTAGTCTCGGTCGGGGCACGTTTGTCGGCCAACATATTCATGATTTTGGTCAAAAGGGAATTGTGGGAATTGTCGTCCTTGGCGGGCTTCTTCTTCTCCTTTTGTTTGAGGTACGTCGCATCTGCGTCGATCTCAATGACCTTATCTCTCCAAATGTCGGTAGCCACGCCGGTAGAATACACGGTTTCAATGGCAGCGCCGAGATCGCCACCATTTTCGAGGTAGGCATCAGAGATAGCACCACGGACACAAAACTCACCATCTAAAATTTCTTTACCGCGGGTAGTACCGAACTTATCACCAAGACGCAACACTTCCTGAATATGATCTTCCCAGGCTCCTTGCTCAGCATAACCAAGCACGGCGCAAGTGGCATCATGGCAACGAAGCTTATTGACAACCTTATATGGACTCATGATCAAGGGGTCTTTCATCTGGACGGGGGTAAGGGCCGGCGCACCATCAACCGTAGTCCACTCGAAAGAGGGCTCACTGGCAGCTTTGGGGTCGCGGTTCTGGAGAAAGCTTTCTTCAGAATTGGTCATTTCCTTAAAAGCGAGCACAGGATACATCCCAGCAATATGGTGATTCCAGACTTTACTAATGTGGCCATGGGAGGGCTTCTGATTCTTCGGCAACTTCCGTTTAAGTTGGTATTGTGACAACATTTTTTTGTAGTCTGGGGCAGGCATGAGGGCGGTGGAGACTTTGGAAGACTTGGACTTTTCAGGTTCATCCTCAGAATCGCTCTCGCGTTCATCCACGACGTTACGGCAGTAAGACCAGAACGTATTGATACGACCGAAATCAGCTTGAGACAAACCACGCACTGCCATTTTAAGCTTGTTATAGATAGCCGGCCAGTTATCCTCCTCAGCTCCTAACCAAGTTGCGTAGGAAGCGACGTTATCGATAGACTTGATCTTGGTCTGGGCAAAGAAAGATTGGAGACGGGTACCGACAGCATCGAGTTCGAGACAGGTATGGTCGTCAGTCTTAACTTTCGGGTAATACAACAACAGAGCCGCTTGTAATTCGTCGTCGAGCTGCGAAGATCCACCGCCTTTGGCAGGGGCGCACTCGGGGCAATACTCGGTGAGTTTACCAGGCGTCGAGACCTCAGGAGTAAAGATAGTATCACAACCCGGGCATAACTTCTCATCAGGTCCGGCAATCTTAATGTTGTTAGACTTTTCGATGCGCTTTTCGATGCGGTGTTGTTTCAACCTCAAATAACAAAAATTTTGAGGTAACAAACTGAAGACGTGACGTACAACAACAAATAACTTCGAAATTAAAATTTCTCAAACGAAAGCACGCCTTTCGGGGTACCGTGACCGGATTTCTTCGGTTTAATAGTTTTACGAGGCTTGCGAGGCTTGCGAGCCGTCTTACGAGGTTTGCTCACCTTAACACGCGGTTTACGGCTCACCTTAACACGCGGTTTACGAGCCTTTTTCTTTTTGGGCTGAGCGCGTTTTGGCATGGCCTTATCGTTATATTTACTGGGTTGAAAAAAGGGCTGAATGTTGTTTGTCTGAAATTGAAATTTGTGGGGGTAGGTAGGGGGCCATAACCAAGAACCAAAAAAAACAAAACAAAGGGCAACAACAATTATTAAGTATGTATAATTTTTCAGGTAGACTTACACAGACTCAACAGCTCTACACGCGCACACACTTATCTCAAGAACAACACATGCAATCAGCACTATAGTTCAACCTTCCCGGACCGTGAAGCATTCTACCGTGAAGCATTTCCGGAGAACCTTCCCAGGCTGGGAAGCGCTTCCCAGCCTGGGAAGCGTGAGGAGAAAAAAGGCACGGAAACGCGCATAATAACCCCATGGCCCGAAGGTCTCGGAATGGCACTAGAAATAAAGTAGATCACGACACACACCTCTGCCGGCACGCACTACGGCGGTAGGGACCAGAGACTCCACCGTCACGTTGCCGGCACGCACAACGGCGCTTGGGACCAACGCTCAGGACTGACGTGCAAAGAACCCGTGCAAGGTTTGATAAACAATTTCAAAAAATAATTTACCAAAACAATCCACTACAAGTTCTAGTTACGAGTATTTATATTCCGCCCCAACCACGGCGGTTCACTACACAGATAATCTACTATCATTTACTAAAATACTTTCACTGCAGTTGATTTAATTACAGTTAAATAATATTTAACTAAAATTAAAAAAGTAATTAATGAATTAAAGAAGCGGAACGCCAGCACCAGCTCGAAGCACAGGATGGAGCAATGATCTAGGCATGAACGGATATAACCAAAGTGAATAGTTCGGCATGCAAAATACTTCAGTTCGGCACAATTTCAATTTCATTCAACTTTCAATTAATACGAAAATTTAATATGGCGGGGCGACACGATGGGCTGAGTGGCATATGTTGTCAGCGGCCCATCGTGAAACCTTTAGTCAAAATAAATCAAAAAACATGTTGTGTTGTGAAGTTTGGTTCTAAGTTTGTCAGTACAGTTATGTTTGTCAGCGCTGACTGTACATGCCAGCAGTCATGTTTCGGTGGCTGTTGAAATCTCCAACAGGCCACGTGCCACAGATCAATTAATCGAAACAGACTGTATTTCTCTTGCAACCATTAAGAGATTAGTCACCTGATAGGACTAACTCGCTGAAGAAATCGTATGCATGATTACTTGACTGTTTTTTCAATGCTTGTGTGATTCTGTAATCATGTATTTGTTTATTATTTACACCGAAAGCATGTTTGTTTTGTTATAATTATTGGTTTATGGTTTGTTTGTTTGTTTGGTAAAAATGGAAAATGAAAATACATGCGATACGAGGAAGGATGTTGGGATTGGATTTTGTGTTGGAAGGGAGATTGACAAAGATGGATGATCGATAAAAAAGAAATTGTAATTTTACACATCAATACATAATTTTGCCTACATTACACTACGTATACTTCTCACAACATCACATCTGTCTGACTTACTACTACTGAATGTCAAAATGTCCGTCTCAATATTTTTCATCAACGTGTAATTGTTTGTAAAATATTTTGTCAAAAATGCTACTGACATTGTTACTCAAAAACTTAGAGATCGTTTTAACTTTGATTTATTTTTAAAGAGGAAAATAGGAAAAGAATGTTGATGTGTGACAATATTATCAACAAGAAAATCACTCCACCATTTCGATTTCTTGCAATGGCTGACCTGCATTTTCAAATCGCCTTAAGAATTGTTCTTGCTGGTCGTGTCGTAATGCGTGTAGCTCGATCGCTCTTCTCTCCTCCTCGCGTGCAAAACGTTCCTCCCGCCATGCTAATAAATACTTCCCACATGACTTCTTCCAAACTGTTATACCCGCTACATACAATAATACTGACGCGACAAAAGCTAAGAGCGCCAATTGAGTATGTGTAAAATCCAATCCTTTGGGAGATGGGCATTTGAACGACACATCGATTGATGACGTTTTTTGTAGAGCAAAACCGATTTTTGAATTTGCTATATCATAGCCAACAACATAACCGTGGAATAATGGTAGGCCTAGTAATAACGATTCACCTCCATCGATAGAAGGCAAACGATTTTCCGAATCTTGAAATCGCACTCTACATTCATTCTCCCCGACTGACGATAGATATTCTTGCGCGCCGAGGCAAATAGTGAATTGGGTTGACGCAGAAAAATCACGCATGTGTTGTGACATAACCGAAATAGAAAACACTGGTAGGGCGGCGATGGTTTCTTTATCACAAAAACATTGTACTAATGTGTCATTTTGCCCCTTCATGGTGCACCTTTTTCCTTGTTCTTCAAACGCCGCTATGACAGCCTTAGTAACATCTGCGTAAGTGTTTGAATCAAGGACGATATCAGAACTTCCACTATCGATGAGGGCGGCGGCACCATCTTGGTACTTCCAGTCTTTCCACCATAACCAAGAATCGTCTTGTCGACTAGCTAAACCCGCGGCGCGGACGGTAGTGCGCCAGCCAAAAAAATGTCCATTAACCGTCTGGATGAATTCGTTTGTGCCGTAGATATATTTGTCTTCTTGCGAGTGTTTAGATAAATCTGGCGGGCCGAGAATTAGATAACTCGGATCAGGCGCACGTGGTAATACCATAGCAAACTCAGAGCCCAAAACAGATTGTTGCGAACGTAACGATTGCATAATGGTGGGGTACTCCTCCACCGTGCCTATTTGGGTGACAAAGGAAACACACCGTAAAACGTCTTATCAAAACAAAATTTAAAGGGGAAAAGGTGTTGAACCTGACCACTGGGGCAAATAATTATATTTTGACAAGGCGGATAAATGCCCATCGCGACTGGATTACCGGAGTGGACCCGGGTTGAATATCCTTCAACAGCGCAAGTTCGAATTCAAATGGATTTAAACTAAGTTTCGCCCGTCGCAAATCAATAATAGCTCTATAATGGCAAACAGCATTCCGACGCCTCCAACCAGTTAAATCGAATTAATGCTGCCGATTGAAATTTTCAAAAAGCAAAAAACGAAAACTTGACCTGGCATGAGCCCCATGATCCCCTGGACCGCTTCATCCTGTCCACGCGTCTTTGGGTTTGTGTAATCTATTTTTTGAATAGAAATATTATTTTTATAAGCTTTTTGATGGTTTGAAAGCGAAAATTGATTTAAAATCGTACTTGTAATAGCCATAAGCGCTTGTTCATCTACGCAAATATCATCCGCAAGGCAAACTCTATCGGTTAGCATTGGACCGTCGACTTCGGTTTGGTCTCCATATTTAGTATGGTGCGTAATATTGTCCGGCAAAAATTTCTCCGTGCTACTTGCTTTTGGATCATAGCGATTCCAAATTCTTGGACAGCCCGTGCAGTTACTATTTGGAATCCATAAAACGTCAGAGCCTGTATCCGGAATTACTGCAAACGTTTTGCTTGGTGTGCCGACTTCAATGTCTAGTGAGAAGATGATGCGTAGATCATGGAGTGGTAATGGGCGTTCATCTAACCGCCGGAGTACGCCATTTGAATCGATGTGATTGCGGTGAAGTGGAAATTCTTGCGCATTAGAAAATAATACGCTTGTGAGGAATGATAAGCAGCAGAATGTTGAGCTTGATGCCGATATCCCCATTTTGATATTTTCTATTTTCGTTTAACAAACTGTAACCTTTGTGTTGATATTGTTTTATTTACTATTTTGTTTGTAACTCATTAATTATTTCATTTTCTTTGAGAATTGGGAAATCTGCCAGAACCAAAATGAAGATCATGAATAGTCATTACATGCATGAGAAATATTGCTGCTGAAAATGAATACACCTCACACCACAGAACATCTGGTACGGCGGCTACGGCGCAAGGGCAACCCGAGGCTAGGCGCAGGCTACGGCGCAAAGGCAACCCGAGGAGAGTGGGCAGAGACGCAAGTAACACCAGCAAAGGCACAGAGAGTCCCCGGGTGCTAGATACGTCCCCCCAGAACTCACGAGAAGGCCAAGAGCAGAAACATAACCCTTGTGAAAATATAGCGGGGGAGAAAAGGAGGGGCGAGGCCAGTCAGCCCACTTCGAACGCGTAAGGCCTGGAGGAGGTGCTTAGGAGGGCGGTGGGGAAAAGCGGCTACAACAGCAAGCTACAAACGCGGTAACTGCACACGATAGTTCCCAGCATTGAGCACTACTGGGACTTGACTTCCCTGGAGTTTTTCTTTGTGATGCCTTGCGACGATGCGTACGCATGTAATGTTGGCATCGAGGGAACGAGGGAGAGAAGCTGGACCGGAAGGGCCAGGGCACGAGACAAAAGAGGAGCCCGACGGCCCGGCGAACAGCACATGAATTGATTACCTGCATGGGGCGCAGAGTCAGGCTTCGCGCTCGGGTGCCGCTCACGAAAGTAAATTAAAAATTAGAAATGTTGGCCACTGCGCAAAGATGGATGTTTTCGCATTGATTTTTGGGAAAAAACATTGGTTGTACAACCTTAGCGGTGAGGATGTGGTGCCGGGGGGATAAAATGAGGCCACACCGCCGGGAGCCATTGAGCGGAACACGGCTCGCGACGAGACGGGAAGAGTGGAATAAAGAATCACGTGACATCGGAACAAAATTCGCTCACGAAGTCCTTCGATGCCCGTTCTGCCTGCGGAAGAGAATTGCGACCGTGCGAGGTCCACACAAGATCTTGGGTGCGGAACCTCTGCGGTGGGGATATGATCCCGGGGGACCACATGGGGCCACTCCGCCGGGTGCCATGGCGCGGAACACGGTTCGCGCAGGGGCGGGAAAATCATAGTAATTAATTAATTAGTTGAGAAAAAATAGAATCATAGTAATTACAGGTGGTACAATTAGTTTCCTTACAACATTTGCATTTTTGTGGTATTTCAATTTCGCTGAGGGCTGAGACAGTGTAAAAATCAATGAATTTGAACCACTTTTTGAAGTCCTCGCATTGTTTCGTTCGCGTGCACAAATGGCACCCAGTGCCCAAAAATGAATTTTGTGATGTTGGCACAATTTTGGTCAAAAAAACTAATTTCGGTTATGGCTGAGACAGTGCAAAAACCAATGAATTTGAACCACTTTTTCGGTCGTGTGCACAAATGGCACCCAGTGCCTAAAAATGGATTTTGTGATGTTGGCACAATTGTGGTCAAAAAAACTAATTTCTGTTATGGCTGAGACATTGCAAAAACCAATGAATTTGAACCACTTTTTCTCCATTTTTGGTCCAAGTGGTGCTCAGAATGCTATAAATAGCTTACCAAATGACCTCCCAAATCTCCGATTTCGACCAAATCGATCAAAATTCACTAAGTCAACACAGGTCAACACACCTGACTCCCTGACTCTGTGACTCTGATCTATTTTCTATAAGAAATATATATATTTCTTATAGAAAATAGATCAGAGTCACAGAGTCAGGGAGTCAGGTGTGTTGACCTGTGTTGACTTAGTGAATTTTGATCGATTTGGTCGAAATCGGAGATTTGGGAGGTCATTTGGTAAGCTATTTATAGCATTCTGAGCACCACTTGGACCAAAAATGGAGAAAAAGTGGTTCAAATTCATTGGTTTTTGCAATGTCTCAGCCATAACAGAAATTAGTTTTTTTGACCACAATTGTGCCAACATCACAAAATCCATTTTTAGGCACTGGGTGCCATTTGTGCACACGACCGAAAAAGTGGTTCAAATTCATTGGTTTTTGCACTGTCTCAGCCATAACCGAA
>Ga0099798_10449_pt1 | contig 13981 bp, 10 predicted proteins | sample Uncmet_Sort29A_1_FD_89870 | JGI IMG/M metagenome (GOLD analysis project Ga0099798, IMG submission 89870) | Marine eukaryotic communities from CALCOFI LINE 67, Pacific Ocean - CN13ID_Sort29A_1 | ecosystem: Environmental > Aquatic > Marine > Oceanic | place: Pacific Ocean: Monterey Bay | collected... | reverse complement strand
CGGTCTCAAGGAGCGGTACGAGACGATCGTCAGCCGCGTGCTCTCCTTTGGGGTGTACATCTTTGACCTCGACAAGCACCCGGCCTGCCTGCCTGCCTGCCTGCCTGCCCCCTTTTACACTCATCACGAGGTACTACTACTACCACGCATTATATACGCATACGTATTATACGTGCGTGCGTGCGTGCATTTTAACAGAGGTTCACACCGCTGACTTGCAACAACAACAACAACAACAACAACAACAACAACAGGCGATGGCCCGGCTCTTCTCCTCGGAGCGCTTCCTCGCGCTTGCCCGCCGCGTCTGCCCGCCCGAGAGACAGGTCCTCGACCCCTTCCAGTTCAACCTCATCGTCCAGGTCCCGGGCCTGCCTGCCTGCCTGCCTGCCTGCTTGCCTTGCCGGGGGGGTAGGAAACCGAGAAACGATACTGTTCTGATTGGTTGGAGGTTATCGTTTGTACTCCAGGGGAGGAGGAGCATCGAGCAATGGCCTGGTTTTTAGCGAAGATGAGAAGGATCGTACTCCGGGCCTGGTGAGTCGAGCGATTATCTGACTGGTGGTGCGGACGAAGATATGGTGGATTGTATGAACTACTTACTCCAGGGCAGACGGTGGCGGCGCACATCGACGGCGTCTACTTCTGGGGGGCGACGCGCTTCCAGTTCCCGCAAGTGCGTGAGTGAGTGAGCGTTTGGCTGGCTGGCTGGCTGGCTGGCTGGCTGGCTGGCTGACTGGCTGGCTGGTCTTGGGGTGATGATGGTGATGGTTGGTGTTATGATCAAGCACTGCCTCCCGTTTTGTTGCAATGGATACATACATACATACATACATACATATATACATGCGCGGGTGAAGTCCAACGACGTGATAGCTAGGAGTCTACCTTCGACAGGCTAATGCATCACTCTTATCGCACGTCTTGGAATTCAAGTCATCACTCACGATGAACAACAAATACCAGTGGCTGCTCGCCGTGATGAAATTCTCCGGTCTCTTCGAAGACCGCTTCATCCACCAAGTCCAAGTCGTTGCATACGTGCACGAGTGGGAGGTATGTCGGTAGGGAGGCAGGAAGGAAGGAAGGAAGGAAGGTAGGCAGGCAGGTAGGTAGGTAGGTAGGAAGGAACGAAGGCAGAGATGTGTGTGAGTGTGAATAGGTAGGTGGGTAGGTGGGCGACGATACTTTTCTACCCGACCAACAATAAGAGGTGAAATGTCCTCCGTCGAACAACGGTAGCCGATTTCGTTCCGACCTGCGTATCAGCGTTTGCCTACTACTGCTTCCGTAAGGAAAGAAAGAAAGAAGAAACAAACATACAAATGGGCGGAGCAGGCAACGGAGGCGCGTGCGGGGCGCTTCGTTGCGTGGATGGCGGACGACGACGACGGGGAGGACGGAAAAGAACATGCTGCAGAAGAAGAAGAAGAAGAAGAAGAAGGAGATAGCCGTAGTGATGACAACAGCGGGACGGGGAAGAGGACGAAGACGACGACAACGACAACGACGAAGAGGAAGAGGAAGAGGAGGAGAGGGAAGAGTAGTATGATGACGGAGGTCCTGCCTGTGCCACTTACGGGCAGCGCTGTGGACGGTACCAAGACGGTCCACGCGGTCTTCCCTGCCCTGCCTGTTCAATGCAGAGCCCTTTTTTTTTTAGCATCGAATGACTACGTACTGAAGTAGGGAATTGCTCGCAACGAAATCGCCCCTATTTGGACGAAGTATTCCGGTTCGGGAAATGAAATCGCTGTCGTCGTAGCGAAAAGGGGTCGAGAGCACTTTTTTGCAAAGATCGGTCATTATTGGAGACATTTTTCTTTTTGCCCTTATGAGATTTATAGTAAACAATCCATTTCCCGAACCGGAAAACTGCGCCTCAAACCGTTGCTATGCGCAATTCCCTTACTTCGTATTCGAAGGGGGCAGGGGAGATATATGCATATATGGTGTGCATATTCACTCCAGTCTTTTGACGTGCATTTCTTGGGTGGAGCATATAATACTTTCCCCTCTGCCGCACTTCATATGAACACCCGTCTCCGTCCAGCAGCGACAACCACCACCAAACCACCACCAGGCGACTGTCTACCGCCCAGACGCCGCGCCACCCCGCATCGACAAGGACAAAGACGTGCGGCTCAAGCGAGTCGGAGACAACCGATGGGCGGTCGTGGAGGTCGTCAAGAAGAGGGAACAGGAGGAGCAGCAGCAGCAGGAGGAGGAGGAGGAGGAGGAGGAGGAGAGCAAAGACGTCGTGCTTGCCGAGTACGCCGACGAGGATCTCCGGCAGTCGGTCGTCTACCGCGCGCGCTGCTTCGCGGACGCGGCCTGGAGGGAGGAGGAGGAGGAGCACGGAGCAATGTTCTGATTGATTGGCTGATGAGACGGGTTGTACTAGTACGCCAGGGTTGGGAGATGGAGCGACGTTCTGATTGATTGGCTGATGAGACGGGTTGTACGCCAGGACGAGCGCGCGGCGTATCACGCGGCAGCGTCCACGGCGTTCGCTCCACCCTCCGCCTCCTCCTCCTCCTCACCTTCCGCACCCTCTTCCGCAGCAGCACCTTCGGGCTCTCTTTACCACAATCGGGGCTTGTTGCGTCTGGAGGACGTCCTGCGTACGCTTGCGGAGGACCTGGTGGTGCGCGGCGAGGTGTCCGCGTCAGAGCTGCTGGGCACCACCACCACCACCACGGGCGGGGACGGCGTCAACCACCACCACCACCACCACCACAACAACGACGACAGGATGGTCGAGGCCCTCCTCCATCGTATGCCTCGACTCGAGCTCGGGCTGTTGCTGATGGACAAGTACATCAAGTACCCGCGGCCGGGGCTGGGGGAGGCGTGGCTGCCTCTGAACGTGTGCGCGCTTGGGCGCCTCTACCCATGGGTTGTCGAGCACGCTCCCGGGTTGTACTCGTGGCTCTGTGGTTGAGTCGAGTCGCGAATTTTTATACTACAGTAGCACGTACACGCGTATACTACTACAGAAGTACACACTTCTTCGTAGTACTACCTTCTGGAAGGTACGAGATTTCGGACAAATTGCAGAACATCGGACAAATTGCGGAACAATTTTTGGCAGTTTTAATCTGTACTGCATTTTCTAGTACGAGCGCTTGTAAGAGCTTGTCGATCAGCTCGCAAAAATATTTACGAGCTGATGGAACAATTTTTGGCAGCTCGGGACAAACACCATCTAAAAAAAAAAAAAAATGTGTGTTCTTATTGAAAATACAGTACCGATTGTACTTGTGCAAAACTGCCAAAAATTGTTCCGCAATTTGTCCGATGTTCTGCAATTTGTCGGAAATCTCGTAGTACATTAAGTTACAAGGGACATGTAAATTACTGTAGTTACAAGTACATACCGGTATATAGTGTAGTACCCTCTGCATGTGCAGTGACGGGCTGCAGATATAGTAAACCGAGCAGCAGATATTATTGCAAAACGAGCCACGATGAATGTAAAAGGCTCATCGACGACGAACAACTCCTTTTTTTTTTTCGCGTCGTCGAGAAAAGAAAAGAAATAGACAACAACAACGACATTAACTTTCGGCCTAAGGCCAGCGGTCAGTACCAGTAGATGGCAGGTATTTGCTTCCTCTTTCTCCTCGCGGTGGTGGCCTCAATCGTCTTATACGTCTACTTCTTTCCTCTGGTGCTCTTTGTCTTCTTTGGTGGGATTGTGTTCGTGGTGGCCGCAGCTGGGCTTGCCTTCGGCCTGTATCATTACTATTATCGCATGGACGAGCTGGACCGAGAGGAGTTCTGGGACTGGGTGAGCGATATACGGTACGCTGTGAAGGAGAAGCTGTCGCTCGACTAGACTAGTAAAGGTCATACTCAAGCTGATCATGGACGAGAGATTCATCGAGGGTCCTTTTGAGGCGAAGATTGTCGCTATTCGTGACGTCTCTCGTAGCTCTAAGCCGCACGGGACGCTCACCCCGCCGCCCAACGCGTTGAATCGCGGTGGAGGTGGGAGGTCGGTCCACAGTAGCCACACATCAACGGGCCGTCGTCTGGGACGTCTGGCGTCGGCACGGGGCGGCCGGAGGAGGAGAAGGCTGCTCCTCTTCGACCTCACGACGGACGGGAAAGAGCACCTGAAGGCCGTCGAGTTGAAGCCTGTCGCGTGCCTGAGTGAGTCCTTGCCGCCGGGGACCCGCCTTCGGCTCAAGGGTGTCGTATCCAAGGGAGGTTTCCTGCTGCTGACGGATGCGTGTGTCGCTGTGCTGGGGGGCAAGAAGAAACGACGGCCCGGAGAAGGAGGAGCGGCGGTGGAGTCCTTCGCGAAAGCCATGTCGGCCAAGGCCAAAAGTGAAAAGGCCGAGGGCCCCCCTCAGTTTGTGTCCTTTGAGGACATTATAGTTAGGGAAAGTGGGTCATCAAAGGTGGCCTGTCAGTTGGCCAGTGCTTCAACTCCGGACTATACGTCCTTCCAGCAATCTGCTGCCGCGCTTGCCCGAGGAGGGGGGGGAGGAGGAAAAGTGGCAGGAGGGCAGCGGCGTTTTGTTGGCAACAGCCGAGCAAGGAGCAGCAATGATCACGGCAGCAGAACCGATGCTGTCGTCACCACTACCACTACCACTGCCACCGTGACTGCTGTTGCTGCCTCGGTCTCAACTACGGTCGCCACTGCTGCAAGTACGACGACGACGACGACGATGACTACCACTGCTACCTCCGCCGCCACTGCCACTGCCACTACTACTACTACTACTGCCCGCGGCCGAGTGGCAGTTGTGGCATCCTCGACACCGCTACTGTTCGCACTACCATCGTCGTCGTCGTTGTTGTCGTCTTCTGTATCGTTGTCATCGGGTGCTTCGTCGCGCATAGGTTCGGGTGTAGTTTCACAGCCTCCGCAGTCGCTGCCATCAGCCACCGCCGCCACAGCCATGGCCACGACCACCACGTCATCAGCAGTGACGACAACAGCAGCAACAACAACAACAGAAACAGTCACCACAGAGTCGACGCTCTCGACAACACCAACAGCACAAATTACAAAAGATATGACCTCGAGGACAACGACGACGACGACGACGACGAAGAAGAAGAAAAGTAAGAAGACGAAGAAGAAGAAGAAAAAGAAGGAAAGGGAGAAGAAGGCACAGGCAGAACAGCAGCAACGGCAGCAGCAACCCCAGGCCTGCGAGTCTCTTGCTGTTGCGCTGGCCACCTTACGGCATGAGAAGAGCAGTAGCAGCAGTAGCAGCAGCGGCAGTGGCAGCAGGGGCATCAAGAAGAAGAAGGAGGAGATGAAGAGGAAGTCGGCCGTGGCGTGCAGTTGTTGCGTCTACATCTCCGACGTAAGATCCTCGATGCCGCACCACGAAGGGTAAGCCCGGATACAATCTCGATCTTTATTCCTCCGTCCAGCGGGTACACTTTTTTGTCGATTTTCCGATTTTGTTTTGCACTTTCGCCTCTCAGTATCCAATTCCATAAGGAGGAGGACATTTATAAAATTTAACAAGATTTCGCAGCATTTTTAGAAGAAAAAAGAGCAAAGAATGCTCCTGAATTCAGCGAAATCCCTCCTCCTTACGGAATTGGATACTGAGAGGCGAAACTGCAAAACAAAATCGGAAAATCGACAAAAAAGTGTACCCGCTGGACGGAGGAATAAAGATCGAGATTGTATCCGGGCTTACCCTTCGACCATACACCCGAGTGTCTTCGTGACCAGCAACCCGTCTCCTCTGTCTCGACTAAGACATTACTAAGCTTAGATCCCGTACACATCATGCCCCCAAATATGTATATTCGTGCTTAAATCTGCTTGCGACGGACAGCAGAGAGAGAATGTCTTTATCCACAAGAGATGTAAGCTATAACGACAGCGACAACAAACAAACACACACACGGAGTAACCAACTGACCAACCAACCAACCAACCAACCAACCAACCAACTGACCATCCAACCAACCAAACAAACACCGTGACGACGACTGCTGTTACCACTACTTGATCCTACATGTCACTCTATTGCCAGGTTGAACTGCTGGAGGTCCATACGGCTCTGGTGGAGCCTCAACTCGTCTTCTACGTCGAGGACGCGTCTTGCCCTGTCCCCGTCAAGGTACTTGTATAAGTATATCCGCACATGGGGTGGATTCATTCACAATTTGTCGCCGTTGTCGTCCTCGTTGCTCGGAGCACATGTACTTGTTTTTTCCTTTTCACATGCGTGTACGTACGATTCGTACTGCAATAGAGCTATGCATAGATTGACGTATAAACGCACGTGCACGCGCGTATCCCCATACATTGAGACTACACGTAGTACACGCACGTGCGTATACGTGTATGCATACTCTCGTATGCATACTCGTATACAGCATTCATACACACTACTAGTATACACACTGTATGCATAGATGGTCTGCTCGCCGCGCCTTCGGGGGTTCCTTCTTGGGATTCCGACGTCCGTGTCCATTCACAAGGCCAAGCAGTCGGTACAAGGGCGGAAGCGGTTGGTGGAGCGTGCAGCGCAGCTTCGAAGGCACCTCAGTGGCGGGGGGGGGGGGGGGGGGGGGGGGGGTTCAGGAGGAGGAGGAGGAGGAGGAGGAGACGGGGGTCATCATGCAGTGGGGAGGAGGAAGGGCGGGCAAAAGAAGAACAAGCAGAAGAGGAACAGGGCGACTAACAACAACAAGAAGCTGCTGACCTTCCGTCGCGCGGGTAAAGGCGACGCCGATGACGCCTCCCTTGTGCTGCTCAACATCACTGCTGCGCCCACGCCCGCCCGCCCGTGAGTGCCCACTCGACGACGTCTAGCTACGTGTAGTACTAGCTAGGCGGGTCACGCAGCACAAAGCAGGGGGCCCATGTATATTCATACAAGCTCATATCTCATATACACTCTATTGCCGTCTGTTGCATCACACTACTACTACTAGTACACGTAGTCACGTAGTACACACGTAGTACTAGTATACGTACACGTACGTACATGTACTAGTACTAGTAGTATACGTAGTACGTTTGTACTCTGTATAGTACTGTACACGTACTAGTACATAGTTATATATAATAATGTACATACTAGTACTAGCTAAATGTAGTAGTACGAGCTCGTATATCACACACACACACACACACACACACACACATATATATACTACTCGTATATATCGTATATATATATATATATATATATGCATGTATTGATAATACTCGTATATATATATCCAAGTTTTTTAGCTGACAAACATTATCTGTTAACAAAAACTGATAAATGATGTTACCTGACAAATGATGTTACCTGACAAAGTTTGTCTGCTGACAGGGCGGTATGCATGTCTGTCTGGTGGCAAGTATAATACTTAAGCTGCCTGTCAGCTGACAAATGATGTTACCTGACAAAGGTTGTCTGCTGACAAGGCGGTATGCATGTCTGTCTGGTGACAAGTACTTATAAGCTGCCTGTCAGCTGACAAATGATGTTACCTGACAAAGGTTGTCTGCTGACAAGGCGGTATGCATGTCTGTCTGGTGACAAGTATATACATGCCCTACCTGGTATATATATATATATATATATATATATATATGTATACGAGTAAATATTATATACCCTAGGGTATATACCCTACTAGTAGAGTATATACAGGGTATATATATACTTACGAGCTCGTAAGTATACATATACACTGTCTGTAAGGCAGAATCAGTACTCGTACCAATGAGAGTTGATGTGCGCTTTCATATTTGTATTGCAACTAGCAAGATCTAGTAAGTGTTCGAAGAATATACTCATTCTCGTATTGCAATACATGTTATGTATTTTGCATATGTACCGTATACACACGAATGCTTTACCGGTAGTTGTCGAACGAGTAGACGTGCACGAGTACGACTTCTTCTTTACCGGAAAAAATACTGGCTGGCAAAAACAATTCTCCGTAAAATGTGTGTGCGAAAGGGCACCGAATTTCAATTTAGCCGAGTATCCGAGTGTTCGTAAAATGTTATAAGAGTATCGAATTGTTGTTTTCAAAGGAAGGTATGAGTTAACTCGTACTCCTATTACCTACTCCTCCTAGCTAGCAGCTGCTGCTAGTAGATATTATAATAATCATAATCTTACTACAATTCGTATAGTATAGCGTTTTTTAGCTACCACCCTATTTTACTTCCGTCCAGCACACGAACATCCCATGCTGCCCCCACCACAGCCGCTCCGGCCCAAACACCACCAACACCCCGCGACTATACAAAGTATTATTTATAATACTATACCCTAGGGTAGTATAATATAAGAGTATAATAGTATAGTATTTATAGTCGAGTAGTGTGTCTTCTCTTTGAACGTCGCCACGAACAACAGCAACGACAACAACAACGACAACAACAACAATAACAACAACACGTCACAAGCACTTTCCAACGTTACCATCGTAACAGGAAAGGACAGGACAGACACAGGAGGAAGAGGAGGAGGAGGAGGAGTACCTCACAAACGACGGCACTAGGATGGGAGATTCTCGTGCTTCTGCTGGGGTAAAAAAGAACACGAAACGTACAGGTGAGTAGCAACGCTGACACCCGCCTCAAAAAAGAAAACAGGCACTGCTTGACTACGAGTTTAGGGACTGTCCTTCCGCTGGGACAGAATCCGGCGACGAGGAAGGAGAACAGGAGCAGCAGGAAGAAGAAGAAGAAAACACAGCAGGAGGAAATTAGGCGGTTCGCTATGGCCGACGAGAAGCTATCGCAGCAGCTGGGCGGTCTGACGCTGGCGGGTGACAGCAACGGCACCACGCCCCCCCCCGCCCACCACCTCACCACCGCCACCGCCACCGCCACCGCAACAGCCTTCCCCCGCCGAGGACCCCCCCCCGAAGAAATATATAGGTGAGGTGGAGCAGAAGCAACAACAAAAGAAGCAGCAGCAGCAACAACATGCGTACCGAAAAGACCAACAAGGACGAGGACGGGGCCGACGAGGTCGAGCCCGGACGCAGCATCGCGCGCGGGGGGCAAGAGATAGAAGCAACGGCAGGGGAGGTTGGGCTGGCCGAGGGGGCAGAGGAGGGCGAGGACGAGGAGGAGGTAGGGGGCGAGGCCGTGGACGAGGGAAAGGGCGAGGGCGGGGACATGCCCGCGCGCACGCCCACCACCACTACCAGGGACAGTACCACCCTTTCTATGGCTACCCCCACCAGCAGCTTCAGCAGCAGCAGTACTACTACGCACAACAGCAGCACAATTTATACTATTACCACCACCACCACCACCATCACCGCCACAGTCACAGTCACAGTCACCACCACCACCATCATAATCAACAACAACAGAGACAGCAGCACCAGCACCAGCAGCGGCAGCAGCAGCAACAGTACTACGACCAGTTCATGTACTGGCAGTCGTCTGGTTACGCCGCCGCTGCCGCAGCCCCGACCACCGCCACCCCCCCCTTACGATCATCTCCCAAGTACTATTGCCTGGACGTGGAGTGCTGTGCGACCGGCCCGGGGCACAACGACAGGGCCGTGTGCCAGATCGGGCTCGTGGACGAGTTCGAGCGCGTCGTCACCAACATCCTGGTGCTCCCCGGCGACGACGTGGAGGTCAAATCGTACCTCACCGCCCTGACAGGGATCACCGAGGCGATGGTGAAACGCGACGGCGTCCCGCTGGCCAAGGCACAGGCCATGGTCAGGGAGCTCTTGCCGAAGGACGCCGTGCTTGTCGGGCAGAATATTGCCGCGGACATCCGTTGGACGGGGCTCAAGGAAAAGACGGAGGACGGTCGGTGGTCGGTCGGGTTGTGACACGCACGCACAGCCAATATTGCGTGGAACCCGCAGACATGTGACACGCCCTTTATTTCTCCTATGTCGACGTTTTCCCCCCACTCCACTCCACTCCTCTCGCTCCCTCCGTCGCCTGCCCGCCCGACCAGTTGTCTCCCCCACCACCACCATGCAACTTTTTTTCTCTTTTGTTTGTTTTGTTTTTGCGTGTATAATGGATGCGGCACACACACACACACACACACACACACACACACACAGACGACGGGGACTTCGAGTCGCTGATCGACCTCAGCGGGCTGTTCCAGGTATTCAACCCCAAGTTCAAGTCGCACTCCAAGTTCTCCCTCGCGCACGCAGCCAAAGTCTTCCTCGGCGCGGATCCCTACCGGCAGCACAACGCCGTGGAGGACGCGTTGTTGTCGATCCGTTGCTTCAAGCATTTCAAACACGCCGAGGCGAGCAGCGATCCAACCCAGCTGGCCAAGCTGCGGCAGAGCCTGCTGGCTGCCAAGCCCACGGACTCGTTTGCGAAGCGGAATAACACGTACGAAGGCGTGTGTATGGGCTACCGAAAGAAGTGCGCTTGCAAGCAGCCGTTCTTCTATTGATGATTCGGAAAAAGAGGCCCAGCCGAGAAGAGATACGGCCGCCATGCTATGCATACACACGTATGTATTAGTACTACAGCTGTACGTGTAGGCTAGTAGAAGACAACTACAGCTGTACTACTACTCCTACTAGTAGTACTTGGAGTAGTACGTGTACACCACACCGTTACACGTTACACCACGTTTGATCAACGTTACTCGTTACTCTTACTTCTGTCGACTACAGCTGTAGTGTATAGGGTGGAATACGTCTACGTCTACTAGTAGCTAATGCTGCAAAGGCACGGTCACGAGAAGGTCACCGGACGAACGAAAACAACAAACAACCCCACGCAACACAATAACAACAACAACAAACAAATATATAAACAAGCATCAAGCATGCGCGTGCTAGTAAGTATACCCTAGGGTATATATTTTTAAGCACTGACGCACTTTTGTATTTTAGATTTTAGAGGAGGAGGAGGTGCCGCAGTGCACACATTAAAAGGTGCGGAGCATCATTTTTCTTCGAGCAAGAGGTTGGTGGCATTGAAAAATGCCTTGAGCGCACGCTGGTAATAAATGTTGGTGACGCCCAATAAATTTCCCTTTTTTTTTGTTTGTTGTTGTTGTTGCTTCTTTGGTTTCCCGTTGACTTTCCGTCCTCGGCTTCTTCTTCTGCTTCTTCTCCTCCGTCGCCGTAGCCGCAAATATACACGTCTTGTTCCTCTCGCTGCTTCTTTCTTTTCTACGCTGCAGTTGGAGCACTGAGACATCCCGCTTCCGAACCTCCCCCCTTTCCCTTTTCACCCCTTGATTCGCCGAGCAACCTTTTCTTTTTGTTTCGTTCCTTCCCTTCCCTTCCCTTCGCCTCCTCCCCCTCCTCTTCCTCCTCCTCGACAGACTCCTACGCGTCAGCAAATCCCAACCATCAAACTGTTCATGATTTTGTTCGCGTCAAAGTTGAAACTGCCGTCGAAGGTACCAATACCATTGGACCCGCCGGCACCAGCAGCAGCTCCACCAACGCCTTCCTCCTTCCCCGCAACCGCCACCGCGTCGAATGGCATGGCCGCCGCTGCACCCCCCGCCGTTACTGCATCGTCACCACTACCACCACCACCCATCATCAAGTGCAGGGCGTGCTTCTGCTGCTTCTGGCGTCTTTCTGGTGTCGGCTGTTCCTTTTGCCGTCGGCGCCGCCGCGGCTGCTGCTGCTGCTGCTGCTGTTGTTGTTGTTGTTGCTTCGCTTTGTCGAAGAAGGCGGCTACACTCATAGACTGGCTCCCTTCCTGATCCTGATCCTGATGCTGCTGCTGCTTTGCTTGGCTGAAGAAGTCGAGCACACTGGCATTCATAGTCGCCGGATCCGCCATCGACATCGACGAGGACCTACCCTTCCCTCTCGGGTTGCTCACCGCCCGTCGTTCTACACGGTGGTCCCGGGGCGGCGGCTTGGCTATCCTCAGGACAGGCTTTTCGTCGCCAAACGTCTGAGGGTTGCCGTCGTACGTGAATTTCCGGCCGAGGAGCTTTTCATTGGTCTTGAACATATCGTTCACGCTCCATCCCTTCTTCGACCGTCCACCCCGACCTCCGCCGTCGCCTCCTCCCATGGTGCCGCTGCCAAAGGTCTCCAAGTTATCTTTGTGGTTGTAGTATCCACCCGCGTTGCCGTCGCTGCCCTCTCGTCGCTTGCCAGGACTTCGTCGGTCACGTCGACTTTGAGGAGCGGACGCGGACCGAGGAGCAGACGCGGACCGAGGAGCAGACACGGACCGCCGTTCGTTCTTCTTCCTCCTGCTGCCCTTACCCGCCGCCATACCGTGCTTGCGGAACCGGACAAGCTGCTTGACGAAGGGCATCGCCAACCAAAAATTCTTCGCCTTTGCACCGCCGCTTCCTCCTCCACCGCCTTTGCTCTTGTCCTTTCGTGACAGCCGAAGGAGCCAGTCGATGTCAAACCACCTCACCTGCCGAATCTCCTTGCGGACCTGCGGCCGGAAGACGAAATCCTCCGGCACCCCGGGCACCACAAAGAGCTTGTTCCGCCGGCCTGTCGACTTGAGCATGATCTCCAGGAACTTGGTCTCGTCGATGAGCGACGAGCAGTCGAACCCCACTTCTTCCTTCACCTCGCGGGCGGCGCAATGCATGTCGGACTCGCCCTCGTTCACCTTGCCGCGCGGAAAGCTCCAGACGTTGCCCTTCCAGCTCTCGACCAGGACACACCGCGTCCACGAATCGTTCATCAGGATCGCCCCGAAGGACGGCACCTTGTTCCTGTACAGCTTGAACTCCTTGAACAGGTCGTCGAACCTTTCCTTCAGCTCGTCCGTGAACAGGGAGCAGTGCTCGAACATCATGACGCAGAAATTCTCCATTTTCTTAAAGTGGGGGAGCTTGGGATATTTGTCCGCATAAAAGTCCTCGTAGAACCAATGGGCCTGCTGGAGCTCATTGAAGAGGACGGGCGTGTTCTCCAACTTCTCGCGCGGACAGTTCAGCAGGAAGCGACACGCAATGTCGTCAAAGACTGTCTGAATGGACAGCGTCTTCTTCTTGTTTTTCGGCATGTTGTTGTTGTTATTAACGATGTCGCCTGACTTGTCGTTCTCTTTCGGTTGGAGTGTTGGCTTGTATTCTATGTTCCTCGTTCGCTTGCTGTTGTTGTTGTTGCTGTTCGCACTGCTTGTCTGTGTTGTGTCTCTCGTCTCCAGTTCCGTTTCGGCTGTATTGGCATGATTTGTAAGAAAGCGGGTTGGGGGGGGGGGGGGGGGTGGAGGGGAGAAGAAGACAACAAAACTCTGCAAGAACGGCCGTCTTGACTCGCGGCTTGTTTCGGTGGGCGCGAGCTCGCGTCTTGACACACGTATGTCGTGTTTGTATTCGTCCCTTCGCTGTGCTCCTTTTTTGTGTCGTTTGTTGTTTGTCCTAACCTTCGAGTTTTGTATCCCTGCAGTTGTCTCCGTTGCTGCCTTTTCCCCCTTTTCTGACAAGCTTACTCATTGCAGTACCTGTACGATTAATATATGCAAAGCATTTTTAGTATGTACATGCAGGAGGAAGTATAATAACTGAACAAGTTCTTTTCAATTTATACTTCAATTTTCAATAGTAGCCAAAACAAAATACCTTTCTCTACTTTTTTGTTTTGGGAACTGGAAATTCGTCGCACGGAGTATTTCGCGGACTCTAGAGAGGACGAAAAAGATCGAGCATCGAAAAAGGGGGTGATGAGCCAGAGGCGGCAGATGGGTGATCATCACAAGTGTGCCTTTGGCAACAAGGAATCGACTCAAAAGTCGTCCATGCCAGCAGCAGGGATGACATCTAAATTGCTATAGCAAGTTTTGTTGGTGGTGTGTGCGGTAGATACTTTTGCATAAGGAGAGCAGATCATCGTCTGAAGCACTGTGCAAAATTCATCCATTGCCGGTCGGTGGAAATACAGCAGCATCAGTGGTGGCGGATGTATACGAGTACTAGTACCACAGTTGCAATCTAGATCATCACAACCGGTAGATCTACGAGTATGCAATATGTGATATGAAAAAGTGTTCCACACTACTTCATCCATGTACTACGGTAGTACTCGTACGAGT
>Ga0099798_10448_pt1 | contig 13985 bp, 13 predicted proteins | sample Uncmet_Sort29A_1_FD_89870 | JGI IMG/M metagenome (GOLD analysis project Ga0099798, IMG submission 89870) | Marine eukaryotic communities from CALCOFI LINE 67, Pacific Ocean - CN13ID_Sort29A_1 | ecosystem: Environmental > Aquatic > Marine > Oceanic | place: Pacific Ocean: Monterey Bay | collected... | reverse complement strand
GTTAATTTGATAAAGAACGACATCCAAATCGGCGGTGGTTCCACGCGTCTCCCGCGCGGCGCCGGTGGCGGTGGTGTGGATCGCAACTTCATGAACGATCGTATGAATTTTCCCGCAGCCGGCAGCAGTTTGTTTGGCGGCGGGGCTAATTTGATGCAGGATGACCTGTAAAGAAGGCTGTCCAACCCCACAAAAAAAGTAAAATGAACGATTTTAGCAAAGTATCACAACGTCATCAAGTCAACGTTTTGTTCAGAAATATACAGTTTCACAGCCACGAATTCCTTGGTTATACTTATATCATACCGTCACCCACGCCATCATCATATCGTTATCGACTTTTGGTATTGTTGTGTTGCTGTGGAAGAAGTGCAGTGAAGATGTAGTGAGAGTGAATGTGCTTGTAAAATGTGTGAAAAGTTGACAGATTTGCTCAAATGTAACACAAAAAAGCAGAAAAAGAGTGTAAATAAATCTAACAGTAATCAACTAACAAAAAGAAAAAAGAGAGATGTGGTTTGTGTGCTCACGCTATTACGTACTTTCTAATCTAACATTTAAAATCGAGTCGTGAAATGGACATCGATTCTTAAATCTAACCACTAATTAACGTTCAAACTAAGCCAAAAAAGTAAAAACAATTAATTCACGATACGTGTGCTCAAAAAACAAAACATTTGGTTGGCTCGATCTTTGCCCCACCTTCACCACCACTTCAAACATGTTCATCCACCAAACCATATCAACATCACTTTAAAAATTAACACAACAAAAAATAAACAATTGCGGAACAAAAACGGCGATGGCGGCTGCTGACATGTAAACCAGTGAGTAATATAATAGTTAATCGACGATTACAAGCAATATTATCATCACAGATCATATAATTTGATGCAAGCGCAATAATCAATCAGATTATTCAACTTCATATCAGTTACAATTATAAATATACACAAAAGTAAGTAGTAATCATTACAAACAGCAATACAAGACACCGTTAGAGTAATTACAAGAGTCGAAATTCCATAGGCGAATTTGTCTTGGCCGCACAATCTAGTGCAACTATTTAATACACCAGTAATTGCGAATCAACGCGTACGTTTTCTGTACAATACAGTCAAATTAATTACATTTTTTCAACGTGTATTTTCTCATTTGAAAAACACGGCATTAGCATAATAATTATTGAGATTAGACTTGCGTAAACGTTAGTGAGTTTTCGTTTAGTTTTTACTTGAATTTTTAACGTCTAGTGATTCTCTCGCTAGACGAACAACCCCGGTCGTAGAAAGGAGGACGAAAAATTTGCAACCATTTTTGATTCAAGCGCTTTCCCGAAGCTAGGCGCGACAGGTACTATTTTTCTAATTGTTTTCATCTTTCCCAAACATTTTTTTAATGCTTACAAATAATTTCATCACATCATTTTTATTTTTGTATACAAAACAGGCCCTAGCGCTCCCGCACCCAAGGCGAGCCCACCCCAGGGCGCGCACCCCGGTGCACCGCCACAGCAACAGCCGGGAGCAACCACAGGACCGATAGCAGCAGGGGGAAGCGGTGGCGCCACGCAGCCGAACCGTACGATATTTCGTTTGTTTGGTGTTGTTTTTGCGGGAATATGAATTGTTGGAGCGATGCTGTCTGTTCTTCAAAACAATGACTGTTTGATGATACAAAATAGAAAGCAGCCCAGCATGTTATTGAAAGATGAAATTCGGCAGAGGCCCGATTTCGCGCCTTCCATAGTTGGCGCTGTTTATTATTATCGATAAATTATCCAAATTATTTACGCCCCTGCCCAATTGGTTCGGTCACCCATCCCCCAACGAACCCCCAATTTGTAACATTTCTTTTCTTCACGTGTTCTTTCCCTCGTCGCAAAAAAATAAAATACCTACCAAAGGCGCAATGGCTCAGCCCGGCATGCCGCCGCCCGGCCCCGCGGCAGGTCCACCACCCGGTGTGCCCCCGACGATGCCAGCAGCAAACCGTAACGACGTCACCACAAATGAGCATGATAGGATATGCCGTTTAGTCCTCGACCTGTCCGCGAAGGAGCACCGCGAAAACGCGCTGTCAGAGCTGTCCAAGCGCCGCGAGATCTTCGTCGACCTAGCGCCCATCCTCTGGCACAGCTTCGGCACCATCGCCGCGCTCTTGCAGGAGATCGTATACGTGTACCCGCAGTTATCTCCGCCGACCCTCACGGCCGCCGCTAGTAATCGAGTCTGTCACTCCCTCGCGCTCTTGCAGTGTATCGCGTCGCACCCCGATACCCGCGCCTTTTTCCTGCAGGCCCACGTGCCCTTGTTCTTGTACCCCTTCTTGAACACCGTCAGCAAGTCCCGCCCCTTCGAGTGCGCAAACGATTCACTTAAACATTTTCAGTAAAATTGCAAAATATTGCTTTCTGTTTAAGTTTTTTATAGTTATTCATTCAAATTCATATTACCAATCCAACATTTTGTGTTACAAAATAGACATTTGCGGTTGACTTCCCTCGGAGTTATCGGTGCCCTCGTCAAGGTGGACGACGCCGACGTCGTGAATTTCCTCCTCCAGACGGAGATCATCCCCTTGTGCCTCCGTATCATGGAAACGGGCTCCGAATTGTACGCTTTTTTAATGCACATAATTATTTTTTTACGAATTAATTAGTTTTGTGTCGAACTCGAAACATTTTTTAAAATCTACAGCTCTCCGGATCCAGAATATTTGCGGTCTTGTGAATTTATGTATTTGGGCTGCTCTTGCTTTCTAATTTTTTGTAGTAACATTTCCGATGTAATCTTTCGTACAACATTTTGAACAATTTCATTGTAAAAACAGGTCCAAAACGGTGGCTACGTTCATCGTCCAGAAGGTGTTGCTCGACGACATGGGCCTGAACTACGTCTGCGCGACCGCGGAGCGATTCTACGCCGTGTCCACCGTTCTCACCAACATGCTGAACGCCATGCACCTCAACCCCTCCGTCCGTCTCCTCAAGCACATCGTGCGTTGCTATCTTCGATTAAGTGACAACCACCGCGCGCGTGAGGCCTTGCGTGAGTGTCTCCCCGAGGCTCTCAAGGATGGATCGTTCACCGGTACGCTCAAGGATGACATCCCCACCAAGCGATGGTTGCAGACGCTCCTCTTCTGCACCGGCAACTCCACGTCCCGCGAGGGTGTTGATGGTCTCGGCCCTGGCGCCCCACCGCCCAGCGCGTCGCCCCCTGGTGTTCCCCCGGGTGTCCCTCCTAGCGGTCCACCCCCTGGCGCCCCTCCGGGTGCTCCTCCGAGTTTGACAAAAATTAAAATGTCGTTAACAAACATCAAATTTCGACGCCAAAACAACAAAATTTAGACATTTTCATTTTTTCTCACAAATTGTTCACAAGGTGGTCCCCCGCTGATGCCGCCGAACGCCGCTCCGCCGGGGGTACTTTTTTAGCACGTATTCTCGATTTGACTCCTCATTTTCTACAAAAAGATTTTTTAATTTTTTTCTCAAAAAATAGAAAAAAGTTGAGCGTGCGCGCAGTGGCGTCACTTATAGTTTCGCTGAGCAATGATTTTATGAATAGAGTCATTAATGTTTTGCTTTCGAATCACGCCTTAGCGCACATTTTGGTTTTTTTCATTTGTTTTTTCATCAAAAAAATGTTTGTCACAAAAAATAGGTTCCACCCCCTGGCGGGCCTCCCGGCATGCGACCCCCGGCCGCGCCGCCGGCGCTCTAAAACAATCGCCAAATAAAACAAAAAATAATTGTCACGTAAAAATAAAACACAAAAAATATTCACGCTACGAAAATAGCTTAGCTAAAGTAATAATTACCACAAATTAAAATACCACAAAATTTCAAAAACGAAACGTCGACAAGTTAAAAAAACAAATTTGAAAATGTTTGCACACAGTAGTAAATCTAAACGAAATAAATCACAAGCAATCTACTAAAAACGTTTTCGATTCTGTTTCATACACCCATACAATACAATCTAACGTGTCGAAAACCAATCTAAAATACAGCAATTACACCCATGTGAAAATAATCAGTCAATGAAAAAAATACAATGTAAAAATATTTTCACACAGCGCGGACATTTTTGATGTCACGCTAGCTCGCTAGTCGATCTCAGAAAAATATAATTCCATCGCGCAAAAAACAATCATTTTTAAGAGCAGCCAAGCCGCCATGCTCAATATATTTCTTAAAGCTAATGCTATATATTAACTAAAATGTAAATGTAACTTCACAATTAATTTAATAAACAAAATGAAAATGATATGCCATCGATTGATTTTTATCAATTGATCGATGGCGCCGTAATTATTTTTATACCGCATTTTGATCTGATCAGAGTGCAAAATATGAAAATGATAAAAACCAAAATCCGCCATTTCAAAAATAAAATATTTAATCGCAACGCATGTCATTTTTGTTGGTGGTTGTAAAAAATGTTTGGCTGGTGCGTGAAAAAGTATTTGTCTGTTTATTGTTACAGATTAATTATGTCATTATTCATGTTAAAACTTAATTTTTAAATTTAAGTTAAAATAAAAATGCTAACCAGAAATGTAAATAGAGTAGGCCGTGTGGTATTACCGCGGTATATAAGATGTTTTAGTGGATCACCGCCAGTGAAAACGCCCGGGGACAAAACGGAGATGTATAGGCGGGATGACGGCATGGTTTTTCAAAAAAAGCCCGAAGGAGAGGACGTAATATATTTTTTACAAACATTTTTAAATTTTTCATTTTTAATGCAATTGTGAGTGAAATTTGAACGTAAATTGTCAAAAAGGATGCGCGAATGAACGCGATCAAAAATAAAAGTACGGACGCCGAAAAAGGTGATTTTATGCAGATGCTGAACGGACCGTTGGGGGCGATTGGTTGTTCTGCGTTTGCGAAATAATGTTAAATTTTTCTTTCACAAACGAGCAAATTGCTACGTTTGTGATGCCATTTGCATTGTTTGTAGGTTGTTTCTGATCATTTTCAAAACCATGCGGCATGACTACAGCGAGGACTACAAGGGGGAACGGTTTGCGCCGGGGCAGAGCTCGTCAAAAATTTTCGGCCGCAAGGGCCCGGCTTAGCAAAATAATTTCTGACCACGCACATTAATTAATGAGAAAAGTCATTTTGTAATCATCACGCTATGGGTGTTGTTGTAAAGTGTGAAAATGTCAGGTGTGAAAATGTCGTGTCGTCAACAAATTAAAAAAAGTACATGTACCTGCCAACAGTATTAACAAAAATAAAATAAAATTCAGTATGCAGCCATGAAGTCATATATTCTAACAGTAATATCGCTGCCAAGCTTGAGTGCGGTGCTGCCAGATGTATGGGGGGTCAATGAATGTTTTGATTTCCATTACAATTTTTTAAGTTGCTGCTTACAATCGCAGGAGCCTGGTTTTGACCATCATGCTTCACTCCAGTGTTGGCAAGAACCGGATGGATATGAGAGGTGTTGTACAAAACCGCCGTTGATGACGAAATATGAAATAAAATGGTTAACAGATCTAAAAAGAGGAGACGATTTATCGTGCGGATGTACTTTCGACGCTCTTACAGATAAAAACCATCCACCATCTGAACTAGTAAAATTTGGGGTGAACCATCCAATGTGCAAGTTAAGGACATCGGGATATTATGGCGCAGACATGAACGGCCAAATGCTATCATCGCTGTTTCCATTAACGCACTATCATCAAAAGTATTGTCCTATCGGCACATTAACGGCTATTACGCATTTAATGTCGTTTACGTTGGCTGCAAAAAATATAGCGACGTTTGCTCCGATGTATCACTATCTAAACCAGGCGTTTGGTATACTATTTCAAGAATTTGAACTAATGGATTTGATGGATAGTGATTGGCCGCTTTTTGGCGCACTTAAAGACGTTACTAGAGTTATGATGGGTCACTTAAGTATACCGGAAGTAAAACAATTATATCCGTTTATTCCATCACAAGGCGAAATATGCACAAAAGGGCCACATGCAATGGAGAGACAATTTCATATGTGGGCTTGGGAGAATGCACATCGATCTACTCTCAGTCCGCCGTGGTTGCCGTTAGAGTTCATTGAATTAGGCGGCAGCGAAACGACAAGGCAGTGCTCAAATAATACTCTATGGCTATGCTGTAGAGTGGATGATCAGCAGTTAATACCGGCGTGTTGTTTCAGCACAGTGGTAGCCCACGTCGCAGCGAGTAGGGGCATGTTGCAAGATAATTTATTTAGTTTACCAACGCTAAGGTTTAGAGGGCATCAGTTACACATCGCTCACCAGATGATGACATATGTAATCGATTCCCTGTTTAATCATGCTAACAGAGGTGTCGGCTGGCTAGACGTTCTAATGGCGCCTGAAGGATGGCCGATGTATTACCATGTCTGGTCGAATAGTAATTTTAATCCAGTGCATCATGTTAAATTACAAAATAATATCATGCGGCTACACAAGCCATTACGCGAGCCTTTCATTAGCACGGACAGAAAAATTGCTCTTACATTATCCGCGTGGTATGAGATGCGGGCTAACATCGTTCGGGCAGAAAGGACTGTTTTGTGTGTTAATCAAGCGTTTTTAAGTTTGATGGAGGGGTTGGCGCATTATTGTTATGTAGAAAGTGCAACTACAACCGACACCACCACCACCAAAAATAAAGTTGGTTGCAAAGAGAGACCGTTTAGCATAATAGAATTAGGAGCGCATTTTGGAGACTGTTCTCTCTGGGCGGGGCATGCTATGGCAGCATCGGATTTAGAATGGGACATTCTTGCTGTTGAGATGCAAAAAGACGCGGCCCTAGGATTTCGTAGAGCGGTGGACTATAATGATTTTGAAAACGAAATCCACGTAATCCAAAAAGCTGTTAGTAATGTTAGTGGAGAAAAATTGCGGATGACGATGGTAGAGGGGCAGCAAGCTATGGCGCGGACATTGGATAACAGCGAATCCTGGGATGAGGAGTATCAACATTTTTTGACGGAAAGTCCTGTAACATTAAGGATGGATGACAAGGTCCGCGATTTTGTGGATGTGCTAAAAGTTAGTATCCACGGCGCTGAGATAGTCGCTATGCAGGGGTTGCGGAAAACTTTGGAGAAGCAAAGGATAGGTGTGATGTTTTTTGAGCCTGGTATGGTTACTGAGCGCCAGAACAGCAGGACCATCGATACCGGCATCGATTTTGTGGAGTATTTGATAGATTTCGGATACGAATGTATTCATTCCATGGCATCCCTGGTTTTGGGTTTAGAACAGTCTCATTACATAAACGTTACTAACGTAAAAAACGATCCGGATCTAAGAAGCTGGTATGCAGATTTTATGCTACATAAAACACGGGACCCTGACCTACACCAGTCGCTTTCTTGTGTGCTTGACCAATATTCTGCAAATCATTTGGTAGAAACAGATCTTCGCAGTAGAATTTTTTTGTTACGAAAATTGTATTTCATGGACGTCATCCGCGGGAAAAAATATGAAGTCGATTCTGTTTCACTTCAAATGTTTGCAGAAAAACACACGGAGTTGAAAACATACGGGCCGGACGACAATTTTGGACATTGGGAGCATCTTCAGGTGGATACGAACAAATTCCACGACGTATTTTAAATTTTTTATTAAAAAAAAATAAATTTTGTCGTTCAAAAATATTTTACACAAAAACATTTAAACAAGTATGTTTGACAAATAAAAAAGGATCTGATCAATGGCATACGCACGGGGGATATCATGACCGGCGTTCCGGAATGGTTCTTGCAGGAGATTTTGTAGAATATCTAGAATAAAAAGTAATTAATGTTTTAGTTTGTGGATAGTAATTAGATGTCGTTGCCATCATGATCAACCAAAAATTTAAAGTTGCTGTAAAGTGTGTTGTGTAGATGATGTGCAAACGTAGCGTGTAAGTGATGTATATACAACAAAACCCGTGTATTATTCAAAAACCCACACCTAAGTCCAACAGAATATTTTTATCAACAACAATCATAATTATTTGTATAAACCCACTCCCACCGACCCCTTGTGAAAACCAACTAATCGCTAACCGATTTTTCATTTTCCATTTGTGTTAAATTTAAACCATTTCACACCACATAACTAACGATAATGCGCGTAAACAGTTAAGCTATCTACTATTTTACTAGTTAAAACCATAACAATACAGTAACTAACTATCAGTTCTAATACAAACTACAAGATAAAGTATAATCTACAACCATTTAGTTTTTGCTCCAGGTCCGCTACACCATTTAGTTTCGGACATTTAAATTAATACAAATATCATTTAGCTCCAATTTTTGACATAAAATTTACAGATTTTATAAAGAATAATTAAATAAATTTCGATTTTCTAAGCATTGCGAAATTTAGTAACTATACACCATTAACATTTTTTCGAAGTAAACAAGTAAAAAGTGAACAAAAACAGTCATGGATGAGATCCCGGACGAGGTGCCCCGTGCGAAGTCACATGAGGGGTTTGTATTCCGGCAAGCCACGCCGGTCAGCGTCAACCACGAGGACGAGAATGAGGTATGATTATTTTGTTATAAACGTTAAATTTTCACGAAAATTTGTATATAAATATTAAATATACCATTTTTGTTCATACAAAAAAAGGAGGAAGACACGGCAGGAAAAATTTCCGTCTTGAGTCACGACGTCGCCGACATCCTGCGGCAGTTCGCTTGGCATGTGTCGTTTAATCAGTTGATGGAAAGCGAATCCAACGCCGAGGAGGCCGAATGGCACTTAAAAAAAAGCGAACAGTATGCAGCTACTTTACGGCGGTTGTTAAGTGCGTCGACCGAGGATATGAAACAGTTAGTTGCGATGTTGGTGGCGGCTTGTAGGCATTGTGTGTTAGAGTCGAAACAGCACGAGTTGCATCAGTATGATGAGTACGCTATGAATGTCAGCATCACACCGGAAGTTACGGACGAGGATTTCGAATCATCTTTCAATCACAATGGTAATATGATCGATTCTAGCAAGGAAACGGAGGAATCCGCCGGTGATGACGACGATAGCGTAAAAGGAGAAGCGGACGTGCAGAAGGACATTTTTGAAAAAGCATCTGAACATCTCACGCAGGGTAAAATATTGACGAAAGAGTTGGCTATGGCGATTAAGTGGTTGTTTTGGAATTGCGCTTGGCACGCCGTCCACGTAAAGAGTGGTAATTCTGACCGTCAGGAGTGTTTCAAGAAAATCGTCCGACATACTAACGAACTATTTTGGGATAAGGATAAATGGAACGGTATTTTTTGCGCGTATGATCAGCCGGAAAAGCTTACCAACGTTGCTATTAGTGGGTTAAATGCGGTTAGAATCGTTGTAAATGTCGAAAGTTGGCGGAACGACGACGATTGTCGAGAGAAGGTTTTGAAGTTTTTGCAAGATGCCGAGTCGTTCGCTTTGGCGGTTATTGTGCAGTTTTCTTCTCCTGCAGACAGTTCGGACTACCCTGTCGTGGCGGCGGTAAGAGAATTTGCGTCGAGGGTTGAGGGAAAACATAAGTGCGTGCAAGGTATCGCGGTTAGTGTCTCCAACAGTAGTGCGGACAATGTCAGTAGTGGTGTACATCATACTCCAGGTTTTGCCGGCCCAGGTAGGGGTCGAATGCACGGCAGTGGGTTCGTGGCGGCGATCGTGCAGGGGGTACGCGCGCATTTATCACCGGCAGACTGCGCTATTCTGGTTGAGGCGGGTGAGTTAGGGTATGTTCATCGTGACAGCGACGACAATAAGGAGATCAAGTTATATCCTGAGGTCGCGGCATTGTTTGAACTAACGCTCAACGAAGTACGAAGTCCGTCGTTACAAACGTTACACGATTGCAATTTAGTGTGGGAGTTTGATTCCCCGCCGGCCACGCGCTCGAACCCCGTCGATTTCGTCCAGGAACTATTAGACTGGGGCAATATGATGGATTTCTCCCCGCTCTCTTGCTGCAGGGAGTGGCAACCCCCCGCGCGGGAGACTTATGGTGAGGCTTTTAGGAATGAGATTGTCTGGCGGCATGTTCAAGCGTTTAACGATGGAAGCACGCATGGGTCTTTCTTCGGCAGCGCGGACGAGATCCCCAACGCGTTCCCGCTTTACCAAAATATGAACCTCAACAACCACAGCCGCGTCAACGGGTACACTCACCCTTTCTTTCTATACAACCCAAATTCGTCTCGCTTCATTTGGCGCAGAAAATTAACGTATGTTCGCATCCACATATATATTTTTGTTCACGTCTTTTCAAAGTTTATTCATTTTTGACATGTTAAAAAATAAAAAAGTGATTACCCCGACCTGCTGGAGATGGCCCCTATCGGAGAGCACAAGGCCACTTTCATCTTCATGCACGGGTTCACAGGTATTCATTATTTTTGGTTTTTCGTAGTTTTTTCATCCGTTTTTTGTATTGTTTTCATTCCAAAATTTTACATTTTTCAAAAAAAAAGCGCACGGAAGCTGGTATTTCACGAACCCCCACAACTTTATGCCCGACGACGAGATGCGGTATCCGGGACTGAAAGTTTTGTTGTACATTTTTGACATTTTTTATTAATTTTCGTTGTAAATCTAACGAATATTGATGACAAAACGTCTTTATCGTCAACATTTTTAATTAAATTTAACAAAAAGTCCGTCCGGTGAAATGATCGCGCATGACGTGTACGAAGGAGAGGAGATCCGCGGTTGGTATAACTATACTACCGACCATGAGGTAATTTATTTTTTATTTGAAATCAATTTTGAACGCAAGTTTTAACAGTTTTGATACGAAAAGTAATACGTTCCATGTATAAACAGGGAAAAGCGGAGGATAATTTCACGGAGGAATCGATGCAGAAATCGTGTGAGAGAATTCATCGGATAATCGACGAGGAGGCAGCGAAGGTGGGGTATGAAAATGTGTTCGTGGGCGGTTTGAGACATAAAATTTATCAAAAATCATTTTCAAACACTCAAAATTATTTTTTCTCTCAACACATTTTGTATAATGGCGCACTAGGTATTAGCCAAGGGTGCTGCACGGCCATACATGTAGTGTTGACATACCGCCATAGAATCGGTGGTTTGCTCGGCATTGTGGGCCATTTATTGACGCCTACGCCGTTGGATGATCTTGACAAATCGATGCCAGTTCGGCTGTTTTACGGCGAGGATGATGACGTGATGGAGTGGAAATGGATTAAGCACACGGTGGATCGCTTCATCCAATCCGGCGCGAACGTCCGCCACGTCTTAGAGCCCGGCCAAGATCATTGGCCCAGTTTGGAGCAAGATTGGATTCGGTCCTTTTTGAACGAGGTACAAACATTTTTTTATTTAGAAGTATGTTTTCATGCACATGTTTGCATTAGAAAATTACAATTTGTCAAAATAAATCAGGTTCTGCCTCCGTTTTGTCAGCTCGGGAGCATGGATGGGGACAACCGCGACATGGGAATGTCCATCGCCAGTGCGAGTAAGCGTAAAATTCCTAACAGCAAGGGCAGTGAGGATAATCTTAGAATTCAATTTCAGACGGCTATTCGCCATGATGCCGCTGCGACATCGCAGCAGTATGGATACTATCGCAAGCACCAGAGCGGCATCACGGGCTATCCCGTCGACAAATCCATGCAGCGCATCATGTCGGCGATGTCCGACGTCGAATCACGCCAGCAGGAGGGCCGCCACACCTTGGAAACGCCGAATACTACGTTAGAATCAGTTTAATTTTTCTTTTTTATTTTCAAAACAGGTATTTACAGTCTACTTTGAGTTCAAACAAATACATATGTATAGTTACTAATTCGCAGCAAATCAATCAATCTTCTAGCAATCGAACATCGGTCGTGTTAATCGTTTCCTACTATCAATCATCAATCTGCAAGATGAATCAAAAAATACATCAAAACTCGTGCTTTTTTCTGGGCGTTTCGTTGTTTCGTTGTGTGTTGTTTGTGGAAGGTTCTCGGCCGTTTCTTGGCCCAGGACCTGGCGTTTGTTTTGTCTGTCGTCTGTTGTCGTGTATGAAACGTCGTGCGTGTGGATGTGTGGTGTGTTCCGTGTTGTAAAAAAATATCGCGTTCCTCTCATATTCTCGTCATTTTCTCACGTTCTTCAATTTTCGTTGATGTTTCTTACATTCATACACAGATTTCACGTTAAATATAAGAGAAATAATGTGTGTCGAGTCAGATAAGAAAATTGTCGCGTCAGATATCGTCACATTGCAAGTTCGTCGTCTTCTCCTCTTCTCAATAATTAATCTATATTCCACTATTATTTATTTCTTCTCATTTGGTCTACATTCTTCTATTCATTCTCGTTGTTTTCTTCAATCAACAAAATATTTTCGCGCCGATTTCCTCAAATTATTATTATTTCGTCGATTTCTTCAACATCTACGATTTATGCCAATATTTTGTTCTCTTATGCATGTTTTCTCTTCTCTCTCACAACCATTCCATTTCACCATCAAAAAATTAAAATTTTCCATCCAAAAACAGAACAGATTTCTCCACGCTCTTTTGTACCCTCTAGTACAAAAAAAGTAGTAAAACCAACAAAAAGCAACTAATTTCTTCATTTAGTTCACACAAGTAACAAAAAAAGGTAAAACAAAATGCTCAGTAAAATAATTTTTTCGGTTTTGGTCGCCCCAGCCGCGGCCTCTCTTGCTGTCGACAGCTTGGTACATTTTTATTAAAAACGAATTCAAGAAAAATGTTTGTATCACGTAAAAATAATTTAAAGCGAACCGATTTTGTCATTTCGTTTCAGTTTCTTTTTTGTAAAACAAATTAGTCTCATGTCGAGCCGTCCCAGCACGACGCGTTAGCCGCACACGCGAGACGTCAAGAAATCGCTACTGGTGTTCGACAAAATTTAAATTTTCAAAACAAACAAAACAATTATATCAAATTCGTGTTTGTTTTACTACAAAAATGTTTTCAACTAGGTTCACTCAAGCTCCAAAGCGACACCGGCCGAGGCGGCCCCCGCGGAGGCGGGGGTTGATGAGACCACGCAACGCCGCGCGATGATCATCACGGCCCTCCGCAATGCTGGTTTTAAGGTCGATGGTGTCGTTTTTCACAGTTTGGGCGATTGGCTCATCCGCAAAGCCCGCGTCCCCGCCGCCGTGTCCAAATATTTTTCCGATCCTGAGTTACGCGGCGGGCTTCGTGATGTTAATTTCGCTATTGACTTGTTTAACAAAGGCGAAGAGGCCGCGGGACGGGACAAACGTATTGCACGGATCGAGCTTGCCGTCATCGAAGATGTCGACGACGCAGGCGACGGTGATGTTGACGGCGACGATGATGTTGAAGTTGACGATGGCGCGGAGGCGGAAGAAAGCGCTCACACCAGTGAAAAGTTCAAGGTCGGCGATGAGATCCGCGTTGAAGAACTTCAACGAGTCATGCAGGACCTTACTCAGGGAAACGGCGCGAACCTTGACGGCATCATGAAGACATTTGCGGGCCTGAGTGAAATTGTCGATGAGGTTGGAGAAATTTAAAATCGAAATTTCGAGCAAATTTGGGCCCTGAGGGCGTTTGCGAGACGAAAATGAGTCCTAACTACATGTCTATCGAAATTCGGACCCCCGATTTTGTTCCAGTTTTTTTTTTTATTTTTTGAAAAATCCGTACGCAGGAATTTTTTGAAAAATGAGGAGGAGGCATGCTTGGTGAATAGAAAAATTTTGACCGCAGGAAATTTGAAAATTTTGATTAAAAATTCCGAAACGCAAAAACCGGTCTCAAAACTAAAAATCGACGCCAAAATCGTCCAAATCGCTGCCAAATCGCCAAAATTCAACATTTTGATTAAATTTCTCCTACTTGTTTTTCTTAAAAAATTACTAGGTCGGCGACAGCGAACAACAGCGCGTGGCCCGTACTATGAACTTGATCAATCGCATGCTGTCCCTTGCTAAAGCACCTGCAAAGGATTCCGAAAACACGTACAGGCAG
>Ga0099798_10447_pt1 | contig 13986 bp, 8 predicted proteins | sample Uncmet_Sort29A_1_FD_89870 | JGI IMG/M metagenome (GOLD analysis project Ga0099798, IMG submission 89870) | Marine eukaryotic communities from CALCOFI LINE 67, Pacific Ocean - CN13ID_Sort29A_1 | ecosystem: Environmental > Aquatic > Marine > Oceanic | place: Pacific Ocean: Monterey Bay | collected... | reverse complement strand
AATTATTTTGCAGACTGAAAAGCAAAATTTTTAATTGCTAGACTTTAAGCAGCTGCAGCTTAAATCTCCTAATATCTTATTTATGTCATAGGCCTATCATCAAAATAAAAATAATAAATAATATTATGCATAATTAATTTTAGATCTAAATAATTATATTAATTATTTAATTTAGGCCTACCACGGTAATAAAATTTAATAATTTTATTATTTAAATTATTAAGCTTATATGCATATGCATATCTGATAATTTTATTATTTAATTAAATTTAAATTTAATAGGCTTTATTAAGCTAAAGCTGCTATGTGCATAAATAAAAATTAATAATTATTTAATAATTTTAAATCTTATCAGATACAGCTTTGCAAAAAAAATTCTCTCTGAAAAAAAAAAAAAAAAATATTCGTTATTGATAATTATTACAAAATTAAAAAAAAAAAAAATGGAAATATTCTGGCACATGGGGAATAACGTAATAATTATTTAAACAACAATAATTTAACAAAAAATTAGCCTATGCATATCAGATAAGGGGCCTATTAAAAATTATTGTTAAATTCAATTAATTAAAAATTTAATAATTTAATGCATAGACTATGATGATTATAAAATAATAATTATTATTAATAATTTTATAAACATTAATATTTATTACCATTGGTACATTAAACATGAATAATAATTTAATAATTAAATTTTATTAATAATTTATTATGCATAGGTCTAAAATAATAATAAAATTAAATTTTAATAAAAATAATGTAATGCATAGACTACAATGTCATGCATCATAAATTAAATGATCACGTGTATAATTATTTTATAATTATCATTTAATTTTATTGATAATATTATTTATCTGATAGAATCTGATCTAAGCTTATAATTATTTATAACAAAAAATTTTAATCAGAAATTTTCTTTGCCGCGCGGCAAAATTTTGCGAAAATTAATCTGCGAAGATATTTTTTCGACAGAATTAATAACAAAATAATCACGTCGATTGTATGATTTTTAATTTTTTGTAGAACTACATGTATTAATATGTGTCATACATTGTATGCATATCGGATACAATGTCATGTATGTATATGCATGCGCATAAGCTTACCAAGGTTATACTTATAAATATGTGACGTGAGATATTAATTTTATGCATATAATTTAATATCAAGATTATTAATTATGCATATAATTATACCATGGTATATATATATATAATATTATATAGATCTAGCTATATATATAATGTTCAATAGTATAATAATTTTATTATAAAAAATTATACCATTGGTATGGATAAAATAATAATAAATTATTAAATATTTAATTTATTAAAATTTAATAATAATAATTTTTGATTAAATTATTTAATTTTAAATAATTATTATGAATAATAAATTATAATTAAAATTTAATAACCTTAAATTTTTTTATAATGTAATAATTATTAATAATTTATGAATACCAAAATCTAATGGTATGCATATGATAGAAAAATCATAGAATTGGAATCTAGAATCTTATCATTATAATTACCCGGGGGGTATTTATTAATAATAATTATTATTATTAAATTTTAATTTATTAAGATTGCATCGATCTACATAATTCTAATCTTAACTATTATTATCTACCTTTGGTATATATATTATGGGCCTGGTATGATACCATGGTAATTACAACAATGTCATGATGAGATCGAGTTGTCGATGACACGCGTGACGGTGTCCGTGGTAAGTCTAAGCATCATCATGCGTTGAACTTTTTGGCGAGAACACACCTGAACGATTCTGTGGCACTAAGGAGTGGATATTTTGAATCGAACATTTGAAAAGGAAAGCTTGAGAAAACGCTTTTGAGGTCATACAAATTATCAGAGATTAGTTACGGTCGATACCTCGTCGCTCTGCTTCATATCTCTGTGGCTATCATGACAGAAAAGAAGAACGTAGAGTCCTTTCTCAGAGATGAAATGCCACCCATGGGAATTTACGAAACACTGTACGCTTTCAAGGATACGTGGGGTGATACTTCATACGCGTGTCCAAACCATTTCATGACTTTCAAATTGAAAGAATTTTTTGTTGTGTGCTCTTTTGCTTCATCATATATTGTTTAATACAAAAAAAGGTGAACACATGGGAACTGAAGGCTCGCATCCCTGGTCACAAGGCTTCCCTCTCACCACACCATTGGACAAATTCGGGGGGCCTGAGCTTCCAGCCAGTGTTGATGTCACGTGGCAAGACCGATTTTACCCAAAAGCATGGGGGCATCCTCTGCTTCGTCAAAGTAACAAAGCATAATTTAAGCACAACTACTTATATTTGAATTTGTTAAAAAACAATTATATTGATCATTAAGCTATTGCGGGTTATTACAACACCCATTACGGTACAAAGCTGGACCCTGAAAATGTCATGATTTTTGCGGGTGGACGGCCTGGGATATATACGGTGTTGAATTTCTTGAAAGACAATGTACAAGTCCGAATAGGCAATGTCGAATGGCCAGCCTACTTAGACATTATGACCCAGACCAAAACTAACTGGCAAGTCGTCCCTTTCACAAAAGAAAATAACTTTCATCCTCCTAACAGTGATTACTATGATCGGAAGGGATTGAACGCAAAAACACGTTTGTTACCGGTAGTTTCCAACCCGTCTAACCCGACCGGACACACGCGTGCCGGCCCTGAATTAGAAGAGTTGATTGCGATGGCAGAACAAGATAAAAATGGGATTTTATTGGACGAAGCTTACGAATGGTTTCATACAGGCTCAGTAAGTGGAATTCAGTACGTCAAAGACTTGGAAAACTCCAACGTGTTTATCAGTGGTGCCTGCACGAAAGGATTGCAGTGCCCTGGAATTCGCATAGGCTGGGTGATCGCATCAAAAGAGAATGTCACCAAGATGGCCAACTACTCCAGTTTTGGAATGGGTGGCGTCTCTCATCCATCACAGCTGTATGCTGTGAAGTTGTTCGAACCTGCTCGTGTTGTTAAAGCCAAGAAAGCGGTGGAAGAACATTATAATTGGCAGCGTGCCCGTTACGGCGAAGCGTTCACGAAAATGGGTCTCAAAGTCTACACAGGAAATGGTGGTTTTTACCATTGGTTAGAGCTACCGGAAGGATGTACAGGGTTTGATACATTTACAATTTGAATATCCCAATAAACAATATAACTCACAATACAAATTTAAGCGTTAATCACAAAATTTTTGTAGTGTGGAGTTTAACAAGCGCCTATTTAAACGTGGTGCAGCAATTTTGTGTGCCCGTGATTGCGATATGGCACGACCACACGACAAATCAGATTATCAAACACCATACGAACGTTTTTTCCGCTTTTCTTTTGGACCACTCTTGCCTGAAACATTTGAAGACGATGTGAAATTGTTTGGTGAGGTTTTGAGCGAGTATAAAAAAGAAATGGGTGTGCAATGAATACCCTGCACGTGAATAATTTCATATAGTTTACTAATTTGAATACATTTGACTCAACTGAAACAATACAAACATGTGTAAGTTGTAAAACATATAATATTATACTTGACCAAATTGTCAAGCGTCGACTCATAATTTATCATAATAATAAATTGGCGCCACCATTAATAAATTGTCAATAAATAGTCGATTGTTCAACTATTAGGCAATCCGGAAATGTATTCTTGAAACGGATGTTTTGAATAATAATATAGGCCTATAATAATAAAGTACAATATAATATTGTCTTGATATCAGGATATATCAGATACTATTAAATTAAATATATATAATAAATTTGCAATTATATATACATATCGGATCTACGGAGCCTAAAATTTATTAAAATACAAATTATTGTCCAATATCGATATGTAATATATATTCTATTGTTACATTGATAATTAATTTATTTGTATAATATTATAATTTATTTAAAGTAATATCAGATATCAGGATATCAAACTGATGCAAATTCAAAAAGTTTTTAAATATGTCACCGCCCACCGTAGCCTAAAAGGTAGCAGCTATGCTGCTAGTGGGCGGTGACATCGACAAGTTATTTAATAAATTAAATAAGTATGCATAATATTATGCATATTATTACTAAAAAATCTTCAATGTGGGTGTTCTAGACACGGTGACGAATAGGTTCAGCACCATCGCCACCAACTTGACTGGTGAAAGAAAGTTCAGTGGAGCAGCTGTGGTTGGTAGTAAAGTGTACTTTTCGCCGTCTCATCAAGACAATGTGGTTGTTCTACGGTGACAAATAGGTTTAGCACCATCGCCACTAATTTGACTGATGATGATGTTAAGTTCAATGGAGCAGCTGTTGTTGGTAGTAAAGTGTACTTTGCACCGTGTGATCAAGACAACGTGGGTGTTCTGGACACGGGGACGAATAGGTTCAGCACCATCGCCACTAATTTGACTGATTATGGGAAGTTCGATGGAGCAGCTGTAGTTGGTAGTAAAGTGTACTTTGTACCATACATAATCAAGACACCGTAGGTGTTCTGGACACAGTGACAAATAGGTTCACTGGTTCAGTACCATTGCCACTAATTTGACTGGTGATAATAAGTTCAGTGGAGCAGTTGCCGCCAGGTATGACATCTTTTTAGTGCCCGGTTTCGTCACGGGCATTGGCAAATTGTCTGAATGAATAAGGTTTGATGTACTAAAAAATTGTACATTGCAGTGTCAGACACACACATAGTGTCACACATGTACACATGTATGATAATGTTAACGTATGAATGAATGAATGAATGATATGCATATATAAGTTAAATTGTTAACTTTAAACGCGTTTTTCTCGGTCTTTAATCGGCGCCGGGTCTTATGTTTTGATTTTAAGCTCCACACCACAATTTTATTTGCCCCCAACCCATATGCATATCACTGATAGATTCTATCGGGTCTTTGCTGTTGTACAAATATTTTTATGTACTGGCCAGTGAGCTTTTTGGCATGCTTTTGAGCAATAATAAACAGTACCGCAAGGACACTTCCTCAACTTGAATCCATCCGAACTTCTATTCTTACCAAATTCATTACAATCTTTATTGCCACACATTCTAGAGTATGATTCTTTCTTCGCGTCCTTGAGGTCGGCTTTGTACTCTTTACGGCGTAATTGTGCTATTTCCTCGGCCGTAACAGGCCGTGCCTTGCCATTCTTTAAATCTTCACTCAGTTGCATTGCGTCAACAGAGCTTTGTCTTATTTTTTCCTCCATAAACGACATTGTTTGCTGAAAGCCTCTTGCTTCACTTTCAGTTTCTTCTGCTTTGACTTGCGCTTTCATGTTTGCTATATTTTTTGCCTCTTCCTCATTGATTTCAAGTTTGCGACACAGGTGAGTCAACAAGTCATTGAAGTCTACTTTCCAGTATGCAAGTTCTCCCCCTTTTCCATGAACCCAATCATGAATCCGTTCACTATTCTCCATCAGTTTACGCGTGACATTTTCCATTATATACTTTCTCGTATCATTAGAAATCTGTTTTGCATCGGGCAAACTATCAATTGCTTGTAAAATTACTTTGGGGACTTTCTCGTCTGCAAGCTGAGTACCTTGGTCACTGCCCCTGGCTTGAACAGAAAATCCTGGTACTGTATTGTTAATACCGGAATACATAGCATTAGCGGCTTTAGGGGGCAACATTCCTGTGGTGCCGGCTCACCAGCCGACATTAACAGATACAATTAGTTTGACGAACGGGTCAATCGCATTTTCTGCTTTCTGAATACCAGCTAAAATGAGGCGCCAATAGGCAGCTCGACTGCTACTATTGACGGAGCCGCCAAATTTCTTGTCCATTTTGGCATTAAAGACTCTCACAAAGTCTTCAGCTTGGGCGATAGCAGAAGGTGACATTGTATGCATACTTGAAAATAACTTAGCTCAGAGAAAGTACACGCGTGTGTGTATGTATGCGTTGATCAGCATGTATTTATAATATATGTATGGTGTGTGTGTGTGTGTGTGTGTGTGTGTGTGTGTGCACGTGTGTTTGTGTGTGTGGATGATCAGCATTTTATTTACGTACTGACTAATTTTAAATATGAAAAACAGAATAATGCGCCAAACAACCTGATTAATGTCATGCATAAAACATGATATAATTATAATCAAGGCCTAGATCTAGATTCTAGATCTAGTCCCTAGCTAGAGAGGGGGAAAATAAAGGGCAATAAAATTATGCATATTTAATTATTAGATCTAGTACTACCGGCCGTAATAAATGATTTAAAAATTATAATTCTACCAAAAAATCGGCCAATGATATGCATAGATAGATCTGAATTAACAGGAACGTTACTTTCGTAAAATGCCCGACGATGACGCCGAAATGGGAAATATATGTAATAATTGAAATAAGTCGTCGTAAAAATATTTTTATAATAGCCCGGTAGAATACAATTTTATGTGCTTCGAGAAAAAAATCGGGGAAAAATCGGGAAAAAATTGGGGATATGTTTTATGTAACGTTTTGTGACTATGTAATACATTATATAACAAAAGTCACACACAAATGACCATCGAATTAAATTAAATTATGCATACAAATATTAAATTAATTTTTAAATAATTATATTTGTTACTTATTTATATGACAAATAAGTACCGGTATATCGTGCATTAAATTGTAAATAATTTTAACTATAATTATATGACAAATATAGTAGAGGTAAGTTTATAATAATAAATTATATCGAGCATGTAATATTTTAAATCAAAAAGTATCGGCAAAAAAGTACATAAAATAGATGTAGCAATGCGTAGTAGTATACCTTTACAGTTTGACTATTTATATAGGGATTGTGTATGGGAAAAGTTTTTCGATAACACACTCCTTATATAATTATAAATTATAAATTAAGAGCTCGAGATAAGGTCATAATTATTATATATTAATAACATATTATTATTAATTTATTAATAATTTATGACTAGATCGAATATATTAAATAATTTATTTATCCATATTTAATATTTATGCATAATTAAATTAATTATTAGGCCTATTATTTAATTATTAACAACCAAGGTAGCACTAGCATTTGCTAATAATAAATAGAGAGACATAAATTTAAAAATGGTAGTAATAAAAATCGATCTGATTAGGTATCACGAACTTATGACGATATACAGTTTATTATTAAATAAGTATCTACTCAATAATATGTAAATATAATGATATTATCTCGAAGGACATTGTTAGTAATAAAGAATTAATACTAGGCAAGCGATATATAATATTATTATATAATAATGGTTCGCATCAAACATTTAGTCGCATTATTAGCGCAATAATATCAACAGAGTATCATTGAGTTAGAAATTATGCAAGTATCAGATATGCAACTTGAATACAAAAGCGTGGTGCATAGGTTATAATATTATTAATTTTGTTAATTTTAATATTTTGTTCCCAACGTTGAAGACATTTTGATATATTATATTACTGCGCTATTGGCTGTATCATATATATGGCTACAATTATCATATGCTGATTCAATAGAATATTATGTTAAAGTTCAAGTTATTAAGACTGTTTTATAATTATTTGCTCTTCGCGGGCTGATGCCGTTTTCGTTGCTGTTGGGGGCCAAATCGTGGACATAGCCACTGATTACATCACCAGTCGCTACATGTCACATCTACTCTAATAGAAATCCTTCGTGCTGTACGTAGATGCTGTTTTGCTTTTCTTCGTCGCTGGCGTTGGTTCGGTCTTTGGCGTAGCAAGTTCAAGTTTCCTTTTTGTCGTTGCTTGTTCAGCAGTAGGTGTTGGAAGCCGAGATTGCTGTTGTTTGCTTGCAGTATTTGCTTCTATGCCGCAGGCCAACGTGTGCGTTAAGCAGTCCAAAGTTTCCACTTGCACATTAGTGAGTTTTGACCACTCCTCCATCATTTTCTCCAGCTTCTGCGAAAATGCCTGCATCTCCGTTGCCAACGGCCCTTGACACTTTGCGAGTTCTTTTGCAAGTGTAGTAGCCAAAACGCTAGCAAAACTATCCCGGTGCACTGGGATGTCGTCTTCGCTGCTCTCGCCGTTGGCCTCCTGTGGTTCTTGCTGTTGTTGGACGTTGTCCTGATCGCTTGTTGTCGCCACTGTTTCTTGTTCTTGGCGTACGCGCTGTGGGGTTCTCTGATTGTTCGCCTTGCTCTCCTGTTCTTTCTGACGATCATGCTCTTCTAGCCGTAGGACAAGATCTCCCTTGTTTCCCATGGATGGCAGACCACGGGAACAGAGAAGCTTCTTGAGTTTCCTTACGTTGAAGGTATCGTATGCTGTCTTGGTGATGGCCATGACGGGATGCTATGGGTTGGTTGTGACTACTGTTTCGAGAATGTATCCCTGCACGTGTAGCTCTTATGTTGTAGGACATGGTACGACGTCTCTTTTATGCTGCCCGTGTGCAAGTCGTTGTCGCTGATCTGCACCTTCCACGTGCTTGTGTTGTTAATGCGTGGCATGTTCTCATGGTCGCTGCGGTTCGCAAACTTGGGTTGCGGCGTGTAGCAGTGGTGTCGCTCGTGAGCTGATGGTGCGTACTTGCTGTCGATAGGTTTCTATGTCTTGAACTGGTAATAAATTTTGACTAATTGCAAATTGTTAGATTGGGTATCCGTGTATTTATACATATGTGGACGTAATTTTATCACCTACGATCAATAACTTTATGCATAATTCTATTGAAACATATAATTATATTTATTGTATACATAATATTACTTAAATAATTATTTTTATAAGCTATGCATAGCTCTGAGATCTGATATTTTCAAATTAATTACTTTCTACAATTATATTATATAGAGTTATATAGTATATGATATTATTATGTATAATAATAAATTGTTATAATAATATTTAAATAATTATTTTTATATCCTGACTGTACTAATTTCACATTGATTACTTTATACATTGTTATATTATAATATTATATAATATAATATTATATATAATAAATATTATATATATAATAATAAATTATTATACTTATAAGTTTCAAATAATGTTAAATTGCATAGTGTGCAGTAATGATCGTGTATATATCGAGCCCGAGCTCGATTAACAATATACACAGAAAAAACTTTTTTACATCATCAATCTGGAGCCCAAAATCGTGGACTTTGTCTTAGACTTTGCTTAGCGCCCTTCCCAGTTACAATGTCACAGCTGTACAATTATTAAGACAAATTTTCCTGTGCGATGGATATTACTATTTATATTACTATTTATATATACGTTATTAATACTAATTATAACGCATCAAACATGTACATGTACCCCTATAATAATTATTCTATCAATTTATATGCATATAATAAATAATTGTCGATATATATTTATAATTTTAATAATTATGTGACACTGTATTGTTTAATACAAATAAATCTATTTATTCCTTGCAAATATGCTTTACTTAGTTTCTTTGCATATTTAATTGTACATCCTTGGGTATATGGCTACGGAATATGAGGGGGTCGTCCAAGGCATCGGGATATCAAATTACCACTCTCACGCAGTAAAACACTGTTCTAATTCCATGTCTACTCATTTATCCGATCGATTGGTAGTTCGTCTCAGAATTATAATTAATTGTATATAATTTATTGTAAACCTTCACTTTAAAATTATATCCTTAAACTTGCCATGCAACTGCAAGTCGAGCCATATGCATGGTTTCACATTCTCGGACTTGGTAATAATTATTTGTTACCCATTCTGAGTGCCATGTAATTCATTGTTGCTCGTAATTTTGGAACAGCTTACTTTATAATTTTATTATTAAATTTTTATAAATTAAAGAGATCCTATAAATTTGGTTACCTTTTACAATAATTTTTGTAATGGTTTAAATGTAATTAAGGCCTTGAACGTAAACCTTGTGCGATCCAAATATTTAATTAACATTTTCTGACTAATTTCTTATAAGCCTAATCGATAATTACGCTTTTATAATTAATTTTGATAATCATTACTAAGTTTTATAGAAGCCTTACTATTAACACTGAATTATTCTAGGTGTAAATTATACAAATAATTCTTCCTCGTGGTTATCCCTACTTTGCACTGATTATTTGCCTAGTATATTATAGCCTACTTGGTGAAGGGATGCAAACATTAATTCGTTCCTCCTTCTCCTTCTCCTTCTCCTAATCCTCCGCTTGTTTGGGAAATGCCCGATTTTCGTTTCAAAAAATGCTCAGAGCCGCCCAGTGAATATGGTTTTAGATATGAAGTTTGGAAAATGAAATCTCTAAATTCCGGGTTCACGGCGCTTACCACCGGTACCACACATTGCAAATACGTCTCTAAATATGGACCTTTGCGTATGATTCACAGCTTTTTGAACACTTAATACGAGAATACAACTTACACCCCAATATCCCTTATATGCACACCAGGAATCTTTTTTTTCACAAAATTATTGCAACAATTTATTAAATTTGATTTAATTATTTTTATTTATGCACTCATAATTAATTTTTTACAGGCCACTAAGTGTATCAAGGAAAATTGTGGTGCATAATTTATGGCTCAATAATAATTATTTACATAAATTATGTTTTCGGCCTCAAATTAATTGACGATAATTTTCATTTTTAACTGTTTATATGCACCGTAAATTAGGTGTTTTAAGTTGCGCAAAGCATATGGACAGTTTAAATGCAATCAAAAGCTTTCGAGTTGGTATTTCTTGCTCTGAATGTATGCGCGCATTGTTTACCTTTTACGGGTATATTTTATAACGGTATTATTATTGTTTACTCCCTATCACAACTCTCACGGTGAAGTTTCTGACGCTCTATTTTATTATTTAATCTGTACCTTAATAATTAATTTTTTATTTTGTTTGAATTTTACACACATTTGTCGGTTATAACTTCGCTCTCTGAATACACGCGCATGTAAATTATAAGTTACACCACGATTACGGTGTACTACTGAACACATAAGGCCGACGTTATTTTTACAGCTCTTTCAAACCAAATTTTTCTGTTTCAACGACAAAAAATCTCATCTCCTTTTTGGTTGCAATTTTATTTTTATGTATTTATCCAGCATGCACATTATCTCAATTTTTTTTGCACGTGGCATTACATATTGATTTGTCGGTTGAGTTTGTCTCGCACTTTTTTTTTTTTCGTGCACAGGGAAATATTTAGGCTAAGGCTTTATACCCTGTATGATATTAATGTACGTCTCGAATGTTCTCTGTGTCCTCTTTTTTTTCCTGTCTTTATCACACACGTGCACAAAGCTCCCCTTTTTTTTGTGGCGCACATGGAAACTGCACACATGCCCCCCCTCCCCCCCCCCCCCACTGTTGTGTTGGCAATGTCTTTTTTCTGATTTTCACCAGACTGACAAGTGCATGACATGGCGTCGATGCATATATCTTTTTGTTTCTATTCAGAAGCTCTAAATTACTCGCTATTGTGCACGTAGTTGATATTTGTGTCGTGGTAATCAGTAAGGGTAATACATTGTTATATGGTGTATTATAGCTATGTACAACTCTTCGTGTATTGTACAGGTGATATTCGAAAGACGATACAAGGTGACTCCCGTTACGTTGCTGTGGCAGACGAGTCGACTGGAGTGGATGATCCAGTGGCGATGTATTTAAACGATGACCTCGCCAAAAAACATTTCACCACTTCTGGCTGTTGTGTCATGGTGGTCAAACGCGCTTCTCTCCGTTTCTCAGAAAAGCGTCAAACATACGACCTAGCTACTGATGTAAACTCGCGAGTCTATGTCAATCCTGACTGGGTTACACCTGCAAAAGAGTTGAAGTCATGGTACATAGAATCAACAGAGACTCACATGTGAAGCATTTGGAATTTTGGCATTTTGCCTATGTCAAACGCCTTTGCCTTGCGCTCTTGCGTGCTTGACGCATATACATTGACATTTTACTATAATAATTTTTTATTTAATTTACTTTTTCTTGTGATCAATTATGTTCATTTTTCATTTGTCAAGTTAGTCAACCTTTAAATTAATCACTTAACTGTAATTCGGAAACTGATTTTTAATATGTCTATGCTCAAAGTATGCACCTTCGTAATCTTATGGACATACACTTCACTTGTACAAATATGTTTATTTTAATTCATCGAGTTATATGCACTTATTATAAATTTGCTTCTCAAAGTACTACGGTACTTTTTTGTGTTTAATAAGTAATACATGCGTGACTTGAATTGTAACATCTTAAACGCGTTCATATATTGACTTGTGTGAGGTACTATGCACCATGTTATGCACCCCATGAAAAGAATCCTATATGTGTTCTATTCCATTCTTGCGATGTGAGGTAATTCGTGCCATGCATATACGTTGATGTCCGTTCGACACACATCACTGTCTTCGTCCGAGAGCTTTCCAGGCGAAATTTAATACCAAGAGTTGGTAGTACATGAAAGCTGTTAGAATTCACTTTACAGGAGGCAAATATAGAACTCCATGGTGACCCTTTCCGCAATCATTTTTGCAGTCTATATGCGGGGCTGCTGATTGGTTTGTTGTTGCCATGCTGTTTAATTTCTTCCTTGTAACATCACAGTGGGCACTACTATTCATATTGTGCTCCTCAAAATATTTCAACAAAAAATCTCTTTTCTCACATGCATATTTGTATAAATTGTTTGCTTCAACACACCTTGTACGCAAATTCTCCAGTCCAGAACCACGCAACACATAGCCCATGAATGTCGCAGTATTGGCAAGATGCTGGGAATGTTTCCACTTTCCTTCGTGTCGCGATAAGTAACCGATGTCACCCGTCCACACCGATTTGCCCAAAATTGGATAGAACGAATGTGGTTGCTCAGCGAGACTCGTGTATTCGTTTGGAGCTGAAATATACCGAAGCACGTCGTCCCAAGCAAACAATCCAGCCCTCTTGGCCCCGCATAATCTCGCTTTTTGAATAAATTGTTTTCCGTTGTTGTACACCGTCTCAATCTCATTCGAACTTACCTTGTCCCCAGTATCCACATGCACGATCGATGCTACCTCGTGCCGTTGAGTAGTGCAATCAACAATAAACACAGAATACTGAGGACAGGGATACGGCCTGTATTTTTGCAGAAGAACATCGATATTCACAGTGGACAGCTCTTCGTCCCTAAGCGGTACGCCCTTCGAAAATGTTGCGCTCTTTGTGTTTTTGCAACCCTTCACAGGTTTCATGACGCGAATCAAGAATCCACTGCCACCCAATCTTGCTGTTGTAAAATTACCGTAGTTCGCGGATTCTGGACTTGACAAATTGAGGTGTTTGCATATTTCTGATTGTCTCATCGCAACCTGTTGCTTATGGACGTAACACCACGTGCATTCATCTCCTGACATTCCCTTGCTAGCGCAGTCTTGTGCCGCACAGCATGCAATATTGCTCCAATTTGCATGAGTGTTCATGATGCACAACGCTCCGTTACTGCACATCATGAATGCATCAGATTGGTTCAGATTTGTTCCACACATTCTACATGTGAGACGTGGGGGTATGACTTCGAGCTTTGCGCCCCTGACTTGTGCACCTGTAAGCTTGACCACCTTTTCATGCGACTTCCCTGACCTACGTAGAGGTACTACCCTTGCATGTTTCTCTTCTTTCGTTGTCCAATGATGATTATCACTTGGTGCACTTTTGATCCCAATAATAGACACAACTTCACCGGAATTGTACTTCAACCGATCCCCTGCTTTCAGGTCGCTTATATGGCGTACATTACGATCACCTTGCACGAGAATAATATTTGTGGGCGTAGAAGGTATGTACACTTGTTTATTAGTGCTTCTAATGGTGCTTGTTTCTTTTCTATGTCTTCCATAAATTGAATGTCTGCCACCAAAAAGGGTATCCTCATTCTTTTTTTTTGTTTGTCGCTCGCATTGCAGTGTATGTCCACATAGAACCCGAGCTTGCTTTCTGCCATGGCCTATCAACAC
>Ga0099798_10446_pt1 | contig 14004 bp, 10 predicted proteins | sample Uncmet_Sort29A_1_FD_89870 | JGI IMG/M metagenome (GOLD analysis project Ga0099798, IMG submission 89870) | Marine eukaryotic communities from CALCOFI LINE 67, Pacific Ocean - CN13ID_Sort29A_1 | ecosystem: Environmental > Aquatic > Marine > Oceanic | place: Pacific Ocean: Monterey Bay | collected... | reverse complement strand
CATTTAATATGTAGGCAGCGTGCGCGTTTAGTTCTGGATCTCCGGCGCGACCAGCTGAGAAAAAAATTCGTCGCGCAAAAACAAAACGAAAAACCTCTTCCACGCGGTGTTTGCCGCTCAGCTTCTTCCCAACCTCACGGTAGACGCGACGGTACAGCGGCTCGACCTTCTTGGTGGGAGTGGCGTAGGTGATCGTGGTCGCGTTGAATCCCGGGTCGCTTCCTCCTCCGGCCTTGCAGACCTCGGCGGCCTGTGAAAAACCGCAAAATCGTTCACAAATCCGCAAAATCGGCCAAATAGGGTTCGAAAGTTGCGTTCAAAAAACCCGCTGAAAACAGAAAGCGCGAACCTCCATCCAGTGGCGGTGGCAGTGGTAGTTGAACTTGAGCCAGCTCTGGGAAAGCAGAAGGAAAAACCTGGAGCGGTCCGAAAAAAACCTTTCATCAAACGAAAACCCGAGGCGCATTTTTGACCCTGGTCTCACCGCTCCAGTGCACCACATCTTGGCGTTGAGGCTCTTCGCCGCGGGGCAGACCTCGTTGTAGTGCTGGGCATTTCGAGAAAGTTCTTTTTTAGGAGCCAATTCGGGAAAGTGAAAATTCCTATCGAGAAAACAAGAAAAGTCGCGCACGCAGGCTTCAAGGGCATCCGCTGTGAAGGGACAGAAATCAGGTCGGTTTTCCGCGAAATGCTACCGGGCGGCGTCTGGAATTTTGGGGCGAAAAAAACTTTTCGCGCACCAACGGCTCCATGGCAGTCTGAAATCGGACGGGGTTTTTACCCACGCGGAACGATTTTCGAACCTTCGGTCGGGCATTGCGAGAGAACCTCGTCATGCTGAGGGCAAATCGAGCGTAGGAATCCGGGAAAACAGCGTTTTTCAAACCAGTTCCTTCCGGCTGGAAATCCGAAAACGCTCGACACTTTGGAAAGGTTATCGAACCAGGAAAACTGGTCTTCGTTTGAGACGAGGCACATGAAGGTCTGTTGAGAAGAAAGCGGGGCTTTGATGGGATTTCGGTTTTCCCACCGCGTATTCCCTGGTGCAAAACAAATCGCGTCCGCTTTTTTGAACCATCTGCGGCCGCTCTTGTCATCGTCGTTGTCTTCGTACTGGGGGAACTGAACAGAAAGCCTTTCGAGGATTCGGAACTCTTACGTGGCAGATCGGCTTGACCTCTGAGGGGGGGAAGTTTTCAAACCCTTTTCTCACATATCAGTTGGATTTTCAATGACTTTTGGCGAAAAGACACGGATTTTTGAACTGACCATCGTAGCAGGAAAGGGTCTCGACGTGGTCGTAGAGGCGGTGACGGCACTCCGGGGACTGACAAAAAACAGAAGAAGGGTTGCGACGCCAAAATTTTCAACCAGTCGCATTCCTCCATCGTCAGAATCCTTGACGGCTGGAAATTTTCGAAAAAGTGTCCGAAAATTTTCGAAAAAGAGGAGCTCCAACGTGGAAAACGTTCCAAAAAAGAGGCCGAAAGCACGCCACACACCAGTCAGGAACGCCGCAACGGCGGAAATGATTTTCTGGAAGTCCATTCGAAAGATTCACTCAAAAAAAAAGTTTGAAAGGTTTCTCAAGATGTGGTTTTAGGGGTAAGTGGTCATAATTTTGAATTTGGAAGGTTTTGAGTATCTCGGAATTCGTAAGTAGTTCTACCCCGCGTTTTGGATGATAATTTTCAGGAAGTCCTTCTTGGCTCACGAGTCGATTCGTCGCCGCCACTCGTATTTTAAACTACCGGGAAAACTTTCGTCACTGCAAAGTTTTCGAAAAAAATTGAAAACGCCAGGCGCCGCTGGAAAAGTTGTGCACATTTTCTCCCGCAGGTTTTCAAAACTCGACATGTCGTTTTCGAGTCTGAAGTGTTCTAAACGAGTGCTAAACCCCAACAGGTTTTCCCTGTCGAGCCTGGAGTTTTCTAAGCGAGTGCCAAACCCCCAAAAGGTTTCCTCTGTAGCTGCGGGCGAGCGCGGCTTTTTTTTTGGCTTTCAGCTTCGTGCGTTTGGAATTTTCGCAGTTACGGTTCCGGTAACGTTTAGTGAACAGACGCTCGCACGAAACCCGTCTGTCGCAGACCCCGAATCCGACGACCACTCCCGTCGCTCAACCGACCCCGAATCCGACGACCACTCCCGTCGCTCAACCGACCCCGAATCCGACGACCACTCCCGTCACTCAGCCGACCCCGAATCCGACGACCACACCGGTCACTCAACCGACCCCGAATCCCACGAGCGGTGGCGCCTGCACCAATACAGGTCAAATTTGAACGATTGGCGATGTTCATAAATTGAGAGAACTTTTCCAACAACTTTTTTAGGTCTTAAGGGGTCACTGACTTGCAAATTTTGATACTCAGCTGGAGATGTCCACTGCAACCTGATACTTAACCTATGGTACTCCCAGAAAAAATACTCGACTGTCTATCGGCCTTTTTGTTGGATTTTTCGGTTTGTAATTATTAAAGCTGCCTTTACTTTGGTTCTTCGAAAACTCCAGCAATTCTTTCCTTGCTGTCATCTCGCAGCGAGTCCGAAATTGCACGACAAACTATGGTGCGGTAGTCCTCGCTCGCCCAAACTGCAAGAGACAAATTTCCGCTAGAATCTTGAAGAAACTTGCGCAAAGGCTTGCGGATTCTGGTTCGCGATTTTTTTTTTTGAACGTAATGGGTGGATATTATTCTTCACAGCACTCCGGTAACGAATCCGACCCCGAATCCGACGACCACTCCCGTCGCTCAACCGACCCCGAATCCGACGACCACTCCGGTCACGCAACCGACCCCGAATCCGACGACCACTCCGGTCACTCAACCGACCCCGAATCCCACGAGCGGTGGCGCGTGCACCAATACAGGTCAAATTTGAACGATTGGCAGTGTTCATAAATTGAGAGACCTTTTTCGACAACTTTTTTAGGTCTTAAGGGGTGAAAATATCGAGTGGAGGGCGTCTGACTTGCAAATTTTGGTACTCAGCTGGAGATGTCCAGTGCAGCCTGATACTTAACCTATGGTTCTTCGAAAACTCCAGAAATGTTTTCCTTGCTGTAATCTCGCAGCGAGTCCGAATTTGCGAGAGAAACTATGGTGCGGTAAAATTTCTGCCAGTAACATCAAGCACGTTTTGGGACTTAGGAAGAAACTTGCGCAAAGGCTTGCGGATTCTGGTTCGCGATTTATTTTTATTGGAACGTAATGGGTGGATATTATTCTTCACAGCACTCCGGTAACGAATCCGACCCCGAATCCGACGACCACGCCGGTCACTCGACCGACCCCGAATCCGACGACCACTCCGGTCACTCAACCGACCCCGAATCCGACGACCACGCCGGTCACTCAGCCGACCCCGAATCCTACGACCACGCCGGTCACTCAACCGACCCCGAATCCGACAACCGCTCCGGTCACGCAACAAACCCTGCTTCCGACGACCGTCGATTCGTGCTCCAATACAGGTCAAATTTTAGTTGGCGATGTTCATAAGTCGTGGGAACTTTTTGGACAACTTGTTAGCTCTTTAGGACTTCTTGATTCTGGTTGTGTTTTGCTGAATGTCAGAGCCCCGGAAAACCTCTAACTCCGACTGGTGTCAAAATTCGCTTACCGGCACTCCTGAGAATGTCAAATCCGGGTACCTGACAATTTTCTATTGTCATACTTGCTCAAACAATCCGTAGTAAATCCATTTCATTGTAGCGTGTAAACTTCAAAATCAATAGTCGTTAACTCAAGAAGAGGCCTCAAAAAGTTTAGACATTTGCATAGCAAAAAATCTTTGAGATTTATGTCTACCGCCAGTGGCACGGGAGTGTGTATGATTTGCAAATTTTTCCACTCAGCTGGAGATGTCCAGTGCAGCCTCATTCTGAATCTCTGGTTCTTCGACAACTCCCGCAATTCTTTTCTTGCTGTAATCTCGCAGCGAGTCCGAATTTGCGAGACAAACTATGGTGCGGCTTGGGAAAACTTCTGCAACATTTTCCGATATGTACCAGGAACAGACCTGCGCAAAGGCATGCGGATTCTGGTTCGCGGTTCTTTTTCTCGGAACGTAACGGTCGGATCTTATCCGTCACAGCACCCCAACGGTAAAAATGAAACATTGTGGAAAAAATGGCACTCGTGGGTTGGGTGGAGTTCGCCAATCGTATGCAGTCCCAGAAGGCCCAAAAACCAGTCCGATTCTGAGGCCGACTTCCGCGAAAATGGATTTCTGGCCCTGGAACTGAGTGTAAAAACGTCCCGCCTCAGAACCTCAAGTTGGTCGGCCAGATCTTGTCCTTGTTTCTGACTGATATTCCTCACATAAAATCGACAGTCAGTTAAACTCAAAAATCCCCAGCTTGAAACACACGCCGATTTTTACAGGGAAAGAAAAGCACTCTTACATCCGACCACCGAGATTTCCTCAAGCCGATCCAAATTCGAGTCTTCAAACTCAGCCAGAAGTGAACAGGCGCTCGCACGAAACCCGTCTGTCGCAGACCCCGAATCCGACGACCACTCCCGTCGCTCAACCGACCCCGAATCCGACTATCGTGACGTACTTTTTTTTCCCGAAAAGGCGGATAGTCAGGTGCCTTTTTGGTCAGCCCGCATCCGACTGTGATGACGACGCGTCAAGTACGTGCAGCAAAAGAGCAATTGATCACCCCTATTCCACGACTTTTACTACCCGCCTTTCAGCCTAATTTTTGCCTGAAAAGGCGGGGGGTAAAATCACGGGAATAGGGGTGATGGCTTCTCTGGAGGGGCGGACGGAAAGTTGCTTCCATCGATTTTGATCAGCCGACTGTCAGTACGCGAATTTTTGTTTCCAGGGACGGGGGCTGGTTTCGGGCATGGGGATTTTTTGTGGGCGATGGTTCGAGTCTGAAGTGTGTATTGTAAGTCTTCGAAAACCTTTTTTCACGGCTTTCCTTGTTCGAGTGGACGCGAGTGGGAAAAAAAGTTAAGCAAGCTAGCGGACGTCGAGTGGACGAAATCGAAAACAAGCGAACACCGCCTCAGACAGTATGTTTGTGCTGCTCCCCACGCTCGTTAGGGGTCTCTAAAAGCCGTGTTTTTGGTGTGGGTTTTTTTCAAAGCTTGGAATTATGCAGAGTTTCAGAGTTGTTGCCTGGGTCTCGACGGGTGTCTCGACGCGGACCAGCTCGTGTTGTTTGTTGCGGATGTTTTTTAAGAGTGGAATTCGGCAGAAGAGTTTGCAGTCTCCTTGCTGCCGTTTTGCGCACTCGACCGGCGGGCACAGTTTTGGCGGGTGTGGGGTTTTTAAAACTTTTTGAAACTTGACGAATTTTGTAACGTCATCTGTACTAAAAACTAGCATTGTTTTAGCAACTTTCTGAGAGATTTCCACTGTTTTTTGCTTTTGAATGGTCCGGAGGAAAAACGATACCGGGAATACCACCACTTCGCAAAAGTCCGTTCGACATCAAAAAAACTCATGGAATGACGTTTTACGTCAAAAAGGCGTGACGTCCATTTTTCAGCGTACCCCGTCCTACTCTTGAGATTTATGATATTACGAGCTCTCCCGAGGTTTTTTAATACCCCAAAAGACCAGAAACCTGATTTCTGATTGCAGGGACTCGAAAAGTTTCTTGCGAAAAAAAAAAACAGCAAAAGTCGAACGAAGACCGAATCGACCTGTCGTCTCCCGTTTTCGATGAAGAGCCGGCCACCGAGGAGACAGAGCTAGAGGTTCGTGGATTGGGCATCTCATCGAACGCTTTTTTGATTGACAGTCGGATAGTGCTTCTTCGGTTCGTTTCGAGTCTGGTCTCTCCGAAAAGATGGTTCAGCAGTATGAACCGGTGCGAAGAAGCAAAACGAATCCTGTAGAAACGCCCTGCAAAAAACAGACGCTCGTCCGAACGCAAACCGATTGCCACGAAATCGTGGTACTTTTCTAAGAAGTTTACGATTGGAAACTTCAAAACCAGACGCTATCGTCTCCCCCGCGATCGTCGGTTCGCCTGAAAAAATGTGACCCTGGAACCGCAAAAAGTCGAAATGCAGATGCCCACGTTAGAAGGAGACGTAAGACGAAAAAACTTGTCGGGTTGTAGTATTCGCGTAGTCCGGATCCGAACTCTCAATTGTTCGCCCTCGAGAATCGCCGGATTCAGTTTTACTAGACGGCCTCAGTACAGCCCGGTGCGTCGAAGCTTTTCCAGTCGCAACGAGCTTGCGAAACGCCCGCGGTTTTTTCAGAAATTTGAACGAGAAACGGCCGTTCAGTCGTCCCACATTTCACCACAGGTACGGGGTTTCGAAACAAAATCCCAACGTCAAACAGACGGACCCGAACGGACGAACGGTACTTTCTGAGCCCCCCGAACTTCGGTTTCTTTGGGGGGGGTGTGATTTTTCGTTTCCAGACAGTTGACCTTAGCTCCCCGCCGCAATTCCGCGTAAGCGCACGTTGATTTGAACGGTTTGCGACCGCGGGTCGGCTTTAGCACAAAACACCATAACACCCATTTTTCTCCGCTCTCTTCTTGTTTTGTTCATTCAAAGGTCCCATGTTTTTCTGACTACTAGTTTCTTGTTAGAAAGCCTTTTTTTTTAGCGTTCTGGTTTTCTGTTCTAAAGTGTATCTGCGTTTGCGAAAAGCCAGAGATGTGCTTATCCCCAGGAATCGCCGTTTCCCTACCATCCCAAGAGAATATTCTAAAAATGTATAGAGGTTAATTTTGTCGCAGCTCCTTTCTTCCCGCGGCCAAACTTGCAGCACCCCAGAGGCAGCCAAAAATAATCAATTTCGCACCCGAACGAGCTTTTGAAACGCCTTCGTTCTCGAGATATGAGCGAAGTTGTGCTCTTTCCGAAAAAGTACATCGGATTTAGCACCTTATATCTTCAGCATCTCAGCTCCATAAAAAAATATAAATCCTGCTTCGGTGCGGTAGTTTGAAATGCGTTTCGTTAGGAGTTATGAGCGAAAGACGGTTGCGTTTTTTTTCGGAAGAGATCTTCCCGAACTTTCTAGACAAGATATATTTTTTTCCCGCTTCCTTGCCCCCTGCTAAACCCCGACCTTCCGACTATCCCTCGAATAGACCACTCCATTTCTTTGAATTCCTGGTCTTGACCTTTCCTCCTCCACAGGAAACTGTCCTTCCGAACTTCCTGCCTCTTCCCTCTCACTTCCGTCCATATTTCCCGCTTATACTTCTTCCCGATCTTTCTCCTTTTCTTATCCTCTCACTCTCCCACCCTGCTGCTTTTTAGCCTTTCCATATCCCCTGTTTGGTTAAACGGCTCCTTCAAGACCACCGCAGCTCCAGTTTTACAGGCGGACGTGATTATTCTGGACGACGAGGATTCCAAGGTTTTGAACAAAAAACACCTGCTCGGGCGGTAAAACGAGTCTTTAGGATGACCCCGAGGCCACACCCGACTCGCCAAAGGCATGTGACTTTTTCGCTTTCTGAGTGAACGTTTCCAGCAGCCAACCACCCCGTCGCCCGCGTTCAATCGAGCACCGGTGACCCGACCCCCTCCGGTCTGTCTTTTAAGAGTCCCGCCTGGTAAACTCTTTCGGGACGGGGGCGACTTTAAAAGCAAGATTGCCATTCGGTATCGTGCTCGTTTTTCGCTAATGTTAATCCGAAACCGTCCGCATGGGCTTCGGAGATGTCAAAATGTTTTGTTGATAACAAAAAATCTGGTTGTGTCTATTTGCAGAATAAATTTGTGATGTGCTTCATAGAAGCCTCGGTTTGTGATCGTTCTCGACGACGAGGATTCTGCGACCGTCAGCATTGAAGTGCGTCGCTTTAAGAAAATCGACCCATAATTAGAAATGAACGACTCGTTTTTGCGCAAGAGTGATCCAGACTCAATTCCATGTCACCAAATCTGACCTGAAAAGGAAAATCCTTCCTGAAAAGAAGAAGAAAGACGAACCCACCTTTTACAAGCTCATTTTCACAAGGGAAAAGGAAGGCTTGTGTTTTTCAGGTCTCCTCCCCTAAAAAGCAGAAGAGGAAAAAACCGGCCGGAAAGAGGTCCCCGCGAGCCCTCTCCTTCTCTCCCGACCGAAAGAAAAAGCAAAGGATCCTCTCTCCTGACCGGAAGAAGGAGCAAAAGACCCTCTCTCCCGACCGAACCAAGAGTCCGGAGATCCAAATTTCACCTCTGGACCTTCCTCCGCTACAGGTCCCATATCCGCGTCTTCTCCGTGAAACGACTCTCACTCAGCCGAAACGCCAAAGGTGATTGCACCAGTCTGTCGCGTGCGAATCTTTTTTCCCTAGTATGGAAGTCGATATGAAGAGGTGCTTTGTTCTCGCCCAACCGTCAAAAAATCGTGCCTCCCAGCCCCAGGCCTTTCTTTGTTTTCCCGTAAGCTCCATTAACCTTGAGCGATTCTCTCTGAAGACTTGTTTTCGCAGGGATACAAAACGAGGTCAGTTTGCTCACGGAAGTGTACCACTGTTGCCATTCGCAGAGCCAAAGCAGCGGTCCAGCCCAACAATCAAAAAAAGGTTCCGTCCAACAATCAAAAAATCGTGCCTCCCGTAAGCTCCGTTTACCTCTTCCGTGATTGTCTCGGAAAGCTCGCTTTTGCAGGGAGAGAAAAAGAGCCCCGAAAAAACGAGGTCAGCGAGCCTCACTAAAGTGACTACTGTCGCTTTTCGCAGAATCAAAGCCTCAGGATGAACGGTTCCGCCTTCTGAAAAAACAACAGTCGGATTGCTCGCGTACTTGAAAACAGGTGGTGGCTAGAGCAATACGTCTCTTGGACCCAACCGGTGCGATGTGCAAAAAAACAAAAAAGAATCTCCTCGAAACCCGTCCGAAAGTAATGTCAAATCGTCTGAAAACTCGTCTGAAACCGAAGAAAATATTTTTTTGTTTGTTCTGTGAAGAATCCGCCGGCAGCCAGCGTGTCCCGAAGCCGGCCCAACAGCGCCGCCCGGATGACTCCTGACTTCGTGATTCCTGGTTTCCGCATTCGAAACCCGGCATTTTTCCGGCTGTTTCTACAGACGGCCTTCCGAGCGCCTACGAAGAATTTAGAACGCGGATTCCCGTCGCCGTGGAGGCACGATCCGGTTAGCGTTTTTTTTTTTTCGTCGCCGTGGAGGCACGATCCGGTTAGCTTTTTTTTTTCCCGTCGCCGTGAAGGCCGATCCGGGTAGTGTTTTTTTCCCATCGCCGTGGAGGCACAATCCGGGTAGCGTTTTTTTTTCCCATCGCCGTGGAGGCACAATCCGTTTAGCGTTTTTTTTCCCGTCGCCGTGAAGGCCGATCCGGGTAGCGTTTTTTCCCATCGCCGTGGAGGCACAATCCGGTTAGCTTTTTTTTCCCGTCGCCGTGGAGGCTTTTTCCCGTCGCCGTGGAGGCACGATCCCGTTAGCTTTTTTTCCCGTCGCCGTGGAGGCACGATCCCGTTAGCTTTTTTTCCCGTCGCCGTGGAGGCTTTTTTCCGTCGCCGTGGAGGCACGATCCGGTTAGCGTTTTTTTTCCGTCGCCGTGGAGGCACGATCCCGTTAGCTTTTTTTCCCGTCGCCGTGGAGGCACGATCCGGTTAGCGTTTTTTATTCCCCGTCGCCGTGGAGGCACGATCCCGTTAGCGTTTTTTTTTTCTCAAGTGCTTTTTTCCACGTGCTGTTTCCAAGTACGTTTTACTCGCGTTTTGCGAAAATCCACGAACGCCCGCAGGGATTCTTTGTTTCCAGAGCTTTTGGACGCCCCGCATCTCGCGGAGGAAACGTTCAAGAGCTTCCGAGCGACCCAGAGCGTTCGCGTTTTGACACGGCATTTGAACCGCGGTGGGTTTTCATGTGGGGAGCACCGAAAATTTTGCTTCTCAGAACCGTACAAGGGCTTTATTGAGACCAGAGGACGTACGATTGAAAGAGCAGCCAACTGGATTCGAAAACTTGGGGTTTTCAGGCAGCAGACGAAAGCGAAAGCGGGTGGAGATACCGACCGTCATGATCCCGACTTCGGTGCTCGCTTGTTTTCGGGAAACGTTTTGTTTCGTCCAGCTGCGGCTTCGCTCCGAACCACTCGAAATGCTTTGTAGTCTTGCTTAACTTTTTTGTGTTCTACTTTTTTTTGGAAACTTACAATACACCCTTTGGACTCGAAGCTACGCCCGCTGACAATCCCCGCCCTCTAAAAGTGCTCTCCCTGTTGAACAAAAAAAATCTTCTAGCTGAGTAGGCTCTGACCTGCTTTATTGCTGGACGCTCACCGACCCGACCGACCGACCGAATTTTACCCCCACTTTTTTTTACTTCTATCGGTAGAGAAAAACATTGCTAACATCGAGTTTAGGAAATGGGGTCGTAACACTGCCTGGAAGTGCTTCAAATCTGAGTTTAAAGTTGGAACAAGCATATTGCGGAAAAAACACCAAGCTTGGTGCAGAATGTTCTCAAAACACACTTCTAGCTGGAAAACCTTTGCCTTAACAAACTCTGAAAGAGGACCAGGAAAAAAGTTGTACCCGTCCAAAGGCCCCCCCAGCCCCGCGAAAACACCCGGTTAGAAAAAAATCGGACGACCAGAAAGCAATCGACCTCTTGAACGTGCTCGTTTTGGTGGGCCTCCGAAAAAATGTATAGTTGGATTTCGCCTTTTGAGGCGACGTTGGGCCCGTTGTTTTGAGCCGAAATTTGAACCCAACCGGGAGTCGCGTTCTTGACACTGAACAGGCTGGGAGAATGCAAAGTTATCGTGAACAACCACCACGACGATCGGTAGGAAACATTTCGCCCCTCGAGTATTATCTCGGAAGTCACTTTTCGAAATGCGTCTCCCAGAAAATTGACTTTCAAGAGTTAAAAAGCATCAGCCCCTGGGGCCAGTCTCGTCCCGAAGACTCGCAAGTTTTTTAGTTTATCTTGGCCGCAAGGTGTTAGATATTGGTTCTTTATGTATTGGGCCAAGTTTTTTAGTTTAACTTGGATATTGGTTTTTTAGTTTAACTTGGATATTGGTTTTTTAGTTTAACTTGGATATTGGTTTTTTAGTTTAACTTGGATATTGGTTTTTTAGGTATTGAGTTTCGTCGAGATATTGGTTCTTTATGGAGGTTCCAAATTAGTGTAGATTTAATTTTGCTATAGGCGCGGTTCTCTCACGCCAAAAAAATGTTCAAGTCATTGCTCTAAGATAAGTTTTTACGATTTTTTCCCATACGTTCGTCAGACTACTTTCACAATGGTATTCGATATTATAGTCTTTGCAACATTTTTGAACCACTGTCGATATTTTCGAATATTCATGATTTGATAGAGTGGGAAACAGGTGGTGTTCAATCTGATGCGTTAATCCGCCTAAAAACCTACAAAACAGTGGATAAGAGGTCAAAAAGTTGGATGACATTCGAACTTGTATTTCACCCCAATCAGTTTTTCTCCAATTCGGGATTCTTTCATGTTTTGGATACATGTCGTGATTTGGGGCGGATCCAACGAAATAGGCGACGTTGCTGCCAATAATGTGGAGAAAAAAGAAAAATCTCGCATGATACAGTTCGAAAATAATAAAAATCGCTTGGGCACTATGGTTTAGAAAAATATAGTTTGTTGAACTCATGGGAGGAAAATCCATCCTCCACAAACGTTTTTTTCTTATCCAGCAATAGTAAGACAAAGCTTGCGCAAGCCAGATTCCTGGTAAGCCAACATGGGCGAACGCCAGTTTCAAACTGAGACACTGAGTAGTAAATTCCTGTTTACGTTTTTCAGTTTTGTTTGTTTTGCGGAAATATGGCCGTAGATGAATCATATCAGGGTCATACTCTAAATCACCAGTATTTTGATGGTGTCTGACGACATGATGGTAGGTCCACAACGAATGATTCCACAAAAGCAGTATCTGAATAATCTGGGAAGCAAAACGATTTACAAAAACATGCTTAGAAAGGGCAGAATGTGAAGCATCATGCAGAATGTTGAATCCCAAAGACATTGCACAAATACCAGAAAAAAAACTAAAAACTGCTTTTAATAAACTAGGCTTACCGAATAGCATAACATTTTGGCAAGCCAGGAACAAAGAAAGAAAATATTGGATGGTCGCCCAAGCCCTCCTCCCATGTTTGACATTTTTTTTGCTCACTTTGAGGAGCACGCGCCTGCGGCATTCAAAGTAAAAGCCATTCTCATGAAAAGAAAACATTTCTGGACATGTCGTGCCAGGCACTACATATTTTTTCATCATCTTACGAATAGGCTTGAAATTACAAAAAGCGTGACTGGATTCAAATAAAGCTGTACAATCAGGTTCATTCTGGCAGAGGTCAAGAATATGTCTTCCACCGGGATGATCTTTGAAGGTTCTCAAGTCATACAGCTTCCCATGAATACGATGACCCATGAAGGAGGAGGGTTTTTGTGGTTTTGAAAAACTCCTTTTGTTTCGGGGAAATGGGCCTTGTTTCCGAGACACAGAAGTTTTCGTCTGGAAACTAAGACCAAAAACACATTGTCAGCGGTGTTCGCTTGTCCCAAGATCCCGCATGTCAACTTTTTTTTGGGGTTAGTGTACACTTCCGGAACCCCTCGCACTATTTCGCGTTTTTTTGAAGTTAAACGCATTTTCACGACTTGGACCCCTGGGTAACTTTTAGAGTGGGTTTTGGGCTTTCAAACGCACATAAAATCAGTTCGAAATATCCAATAGCGACGACGTGACAATCAAAACAAAATCGGTCCGACCACCCAAAAAGCCGTTTTCCCAACTCTGTAAACGACTGTTCGCCAGGTATTTCAAGTGGCTGTAGTACACCAGAACTTGTTTGAACAGTTTGAGGAGCCTCTTTCGATTGATAACCGTCCTCACGACCCCTAGTGTAGTGGCCGCTAGGTTTACCAACCGAAACTAAGTTTTGGGCCACTAACCCCAAAAATTTTGCGACATGGTAGCTTGCACCCCGCCGTACCCCGCGCGCCCTGCCCGCACGCGAAAAAGGTCAAGTCCAAAGCAGACTTTAAAAAACTTTCCGCCAAACAAGTTTTTCAGGGTACCAAACGGTTTTCAGGGTTCCCCGCGCTGGACTGAATTTTCACGAGACCCGGGCAACAACTCTGCCTAATTCCATTCTTTAAATTCAAACACGAGCTTGAGACGCCCTGCCTCTCACGAGCTTGTCCAGTTCGTGGGGATCAGATCGCTGCTCCGAGTCGAGAGCTGGGAGTCCCGTCGGTCGAGATTAGCGGGCGGCTGGAGAGAATTTTCTCGAGACACCCGTCGGGAGTTTCCGGGAACGGAGAGGTCCTTGGACGGGTTTTTGCCCAGATGCGGGAACGGCTGCGCCGTAGTGTTGGACGGCAGCACTTGGAGCCCCGCGGGCGGCTGGAAACCGAAGTGCTCGAGGATGGAGTAGTCTTCCGGGCCGAACAGCTCCTGTGGGAAAAGGCCGTATGGATTGTGAAATTGTACGAGGACTTCACGATGATCGATTTTGTTATAGATTTTCTCAGGTGCGGAGTCAAGGTAACTTGGAGCTGAGAGTGTCTTTTTCTGAAAACTTCTCAATCTATACCAGATCCTCGAGAATCTATACCTTTACTAAGTATTTGTTTTCTCAATCCGTCACGCCAACAGGCAAGGCTCAATTTCTGTGAAGAAATTACCTCGGGTGGTCAGCCGCTAGCCACCGAGGGGGCCAGGTTATCCAGGTCGGGTTGGATCAGGAACACGTCCTGGTTACTACCAAACGGGTCGCGGCGAGTCGGGGCCTGGTCATCATTTATCACTCCGCTAGCCAACAACTCTTGTGATCTCTGCGCCGCGCGCAGTGTGTTACTCATTTTTCCCGAGCGTAATCGTGGGTAGGCCTCTTCATCTAAAATTTCTCAAAAAACCTGGCGGTAGGCCCGCTCCCAGCGTTGTCGCTTCCGCCGCTGGTTCAAAATACCGTGTTTCCACGATTGGATCCTCGTCAGGGCAAATCTTGGAACGGTGTCAACGAAATATACCGCGTCAACAAATTTGACACCTAGCTTTTTCACCT
>Ga0099798_10445_pt1 | contig 14005 bp, 14 predicted proteins | sample Uncmet_Sort29A_1_FD_89870 | JGI IMG/M metagenome (GOLD analysis project Ga0099798, IMG submission 89870) | Marine eukaryotic communities from CALCOFI LINE 67, Pacific Ocean - CN13ID_Sort29A_1 | ecosystem: Environmental > Aquatic > Marine > Oceanic | place: Pacific Ocean: Monterey Bay | collected... | reverse complement strand
AAAGTGGTGGGCCAAGAATTCAGTGATGGATTGACACCACACGTCGTTGTGACTGCCACTGGTGGTGGTTTCCGACCGTCTAAGGGGCGCGATCGGAGGCTTGGGGGCTGTGGGCGCCAGGCTTGAAAAATTTGAAAAAATGAAAGGAGCGCGGGACATCGCTGAAGAAATTTGCAAAAGGGAATTCAAATTGAAAGTGGTTCGCCGCTTGCAGCGTAAAGGTGGGGAGGGTGCGAAGCGTCACCGCCGAATGGTCCACGCTCAAAAAACAAGAAAGTCACGTGAGGAGGGGCGACCCGGGCAGGGAATTCGGGAGGGGGCGTGTCAGCACCGCGTGGCACCCATTCTTTCGCGCGGCTTGGCTCAGCCTTTGCTCGGGTCGGGTCTCTTGATCTTGCTTCGATATTGCTTTATAATACAGGCGCCCATTTGCCATTGCCATTGGGTTTGGCCGAATTATGACAGATTTTGGCGATGCACCGCAACGCCGCGGCCCAATTTAACAAAAATTATCAAAACTTAAGAAGGGATGTCATGTCACAAGTTATGCAGGGGTCATGCTTTGGGGCCGCTTTGGGTTTGCCTTGAGAGGTGCAGGGGTGACTCATGGAACAGTCCTTGAATTGGATCAAACGAATGGGGTATGGCCCTGGGGTTGTCATTGTGATGGTTGGGTGGTGTCAATGTGAGACTCAGAGGGGTCAGGCAGAAGGTAATACTTAAATTTCAGGTGGCGCGTGCTCAGCGCCCATCGCGATGTTCAGCTTGGTTTGATGATCATGTGGTGGTTCTCTTTTTGTGGCGCATCCCAAATTTAATTTAATTCAAATTGGGAGCATCGCGCCGCGCCGCCAAGTGACCAACCAATCTTGCAGATCCAGCCGGCAAAATGTCGACGGGTGTTTGGCATTTGCATGATATTGTTGCGCTTGGAGTGCTCAGGTTTTCGGGTGACAACGGGACGAACGCCAGCAGGATTTTGTTTACATGGATGGATTGAACACAGTGGGGAGCGAACAGGTTTCATTTTGATTTTGCACAAATTTCAAGTGTGTTCGTCATGTGTGATGAGTAAAAGTTTGGTGGAAACATGTGAATTGGATTCGGGGAGAAAGTGAAGGTGACTCGGCGTCGGGGCTCAAGAGACGAGCTGAATTCAATTTTTGCTGTCGCTATCATGATAAATTTAAATTATGGGCGCCAATTTTTCTTTGCCCGCCCATGCACCCGGAATTTGAAATGTTTTCAATGCCATTGAATTGGCTCCCGACCTTTGGGGGTTTCGGCCCGTGCAGCGATGTTGACGCTTTGTTCGCAGGGGCTCGCAGATCTGGTTGGCAGCGTCGCCGCTCGGTTGGGGGTGTCAGTGACAGTGATTCTCAGACTTTTCAAGTTTTTGTGGGCCGGCACAGATCATTGGTGCCAATGGCAATGGGGGCATCGTGCCGCGCCGCCAACGAATCTTGCGAATCATATGCAGCCGGCAAAATGTGATTTGATGTGTGTTTGTGTTGTTGTGTTTGGGGTGCTTGGCTTTGTGGGTGATAATTAAATTATATAGAGGCGAACCGAACGCCACCAGGATTTATGTGGTAAATTTAATTATGTATATTATTAATGTGAAAACCCAGGTACCTTTTTTTAAGGCAAGCTCAGCGGTCTTGGAGAAGCTCAAGGTTATTGAACAAATCGCGACGCTCGGCCATCAGGAACCACAAACACTGGGAGGAGAAGACATTAAAAACCTCAAGAAACTCTTAAGCAAGTGGGAGGTTATTCGTGAAATTGGTGTCCAGCGGGTGGCCTTGGGGCTTCCCAGTGACGATAGCGATCGGGAGCAACTGGGGCAACAAGACATTGGACAGCTCTCGAACATTCAGAAGGACTTGAAGGAGTTGACGGAGCTCAGGCTTAAAGCGCAAAAACTCTACCCAGATCAGCCTGGGTTACCAGACGAGGTTGCAACAAAGTGCCACGGCGTGGACCCCCAACCTGGACAAGCCAATATCGCAACGGCGTGCACCATGGAGAAGCTCAAAAAGCTCATCGTAGAGGCTTTGGTGAAGGACATCGAGAGCGACTTGCAATCGGGTGGGTTCCGCACGAGGGGGTTGAAAGAGCAGGTTGGCAGCGTCAGCAACTTCGGGAGCGCGGCGGTTGAAACTGCCGACCAGACTAAGACTGAGACTAAGGATGGTATCTTTTGGCGGGTCTCCCAAAATGGGTTCACCGATTTTTGAGAAAAAATGAAAATTTTTTTTGTTCACGAAAAAATCACCCTGCCAGAAACAAATGGTTCGACTTGTGGCGTCCCGAGCCTCTTGGGTTGTCACTGTGACCTCCCATGTTCCGGATATAATTTTTGGTCGCACTCGCAGCAATGTTCGCATGGCAGTGGAAAACATCATTCGGAAATCCCCAAGGCTCGACTGCATGATGTTTTGGCAACTTCACGACGCAACTGATCGTCTCCCCAAAACGCATCTCCGTGGTGAGTGGTAACCCATTGATCAGTGATTTGCCGCCGAAGAATGAGAAATATCACAAATCCCCGATTCAACGTGCTAACACGTGGCTGCAGATGCAGGGTCGGGTTGGGGGGGCTTTGAAACAGTCACAAACCCTGGGGAAATCTCGCGAGTTTTTGCTGCGTCCATTTTCGTGCGAAGGGGTGCTTCTTGTGACAAAAGGGGCCAGCTGAGCTGGGACTGCCAACTGGTTCATCAAAGTGGATCCACCGAATTTTTGCCACGTTTGGAAGCCACCGCTTGGAAAGGGCCAGCCTGGCTACTCTTACCCCTGGGCCTGGCAGCCACCCCCGGAAACCACCCCCAATTCCTGACAGTTTGGAAGCTTTGATGAACAATGATCATTTTCTTTCATTATCGTGCCGGCTGCGGCTTGTGAGGGAGCTCCCAGCTTGGGTTGTGCCATGTGGCGGGATGTTGGTGTTATTTTCGTCTTGAGTGGTTGTTTGTTTTGTTGTGCTTGGGGATTTTGTTTGTGATAGCTACTAGCTAGATTTGGTGATGATGATCAATGCATGTTGTTTATGTTGCAGGCTGGATGTTTGGGTGGGTGATTGAATTGATATAACGCCGCCGGTATATTATTTTAGAGCTGCCTCCGGTGGGTGATTGAATTGAATTTGTTTTGGTTGGAGCCAGCAAGGTGTTATGTGCTTAAGTTTTAAATTTAAATTAATATCTCGTAATTGGAATTGATGTTACAGTTTGGGGTTTGTTGGTTTGTTAACTTTCATCATGCAATTAATTTAATTTTTGTTGCAAGATGCAAGTTTGTTTTTTGGTGTGTCTTGCAGGCATTGAACAAGAATTTAAAAAATAATTAAATTTTGATTTTTTTGCAAAATTGGTGAACCTGTTTCGTGATTCCAGGCGAGAGGTACCATCTTGAGTTGATGAAGCTGCAGGAGGATAAGGATTTAATAAAGGATTCTCTGAAATTGCCGGATTTGTTGGTGTCCATTCGGGTCAAGGGGAGGCAAATCGTGGATCAGGCTCTTGATACCGCCAAGGCCGGGATTTTGGAGTCGTTAGAGCAGCACTTTGAGATTACTAAAGATGGTGGCTTGATAAGTGTGTACCGGAAATTGCTTGAGGAAATCGTTGCTGGGGAGGTGAGGGTTATTAAACGGAATAAATTTCAAATTATATATTAATAGTCGCGGTTCCACCGCATTTCGAAAAACGGGTTTTCCAAGGTATGTCTGAGAGGGGTGAGGCTGAGGCGAGCGACTATTTGCAACATGCAACCGTTCCGTCGGAAGGGTTGAGTCACAGTGGGGGTCAAAAGTGCTATGTAGAGCAACGCGAAATAATAAATTATACGCTCGATGGAAGCCTGAGTTTCAAGTCTAAATTCAAACTTTTCAAAGCATGCCTCACCGCGTGCAACATGCTTCTATTAACCGAAAAGCATTGAATCAAGCCATCGACAGTGCTATGGAATGCGATTGCATCATGATTTAATTTTTGGAGGTGCAGCGGGCTGAGGTACATTTGATGTCGACTCATCAGGTTTGTACCTTTATTGTTCTTGTGGAGTTTGCAGAGGAAGTAAAGTTACGTAACAGTTAAGTGCCAACTAACTCCGATCTTTGGGCAAGCCATTAACTGAAAAAATAAAATCACGCAGGTCATTGTCGCGCAGGAGAGCACGCCGTTTCTGGAATGGGACAGCCTCCTGAAGGACTCCACGAAACGACAGGGTATGAAAGATCAGATAGACGAACTGCTTCCGTGGTTTTTGCGCGAAAGCTGCAAGGTTCAAGGGTTAGGAACCAAAATCAAAACCGCGAAGAGCATTGAGGAGCTCAGAAAGCTCGTCGTGGAGGCTTTGGTCATCAAGCTGAACATCTTCAGCGACTTGCAAAATGGCGCCTTCGTCGCGAGAGGGATCGAGGGCAAAGGCCCCAGCAACTTCGGGCCGACACCGCCTGGGATCCGGGAGGAGCTGATGCAGACGTATGTGACTGGGGGAGAAAAGAAGCGCTGGGATGAGTTGGAAAAGTGGATTGGGGAAAACCAGAAGAAAATGGTGAGATTCAGGGGAACAATGTACCGCTGGCCTTGCGATATCGTAATGGCTTACTGGTTTACATGTTGTTCACGATTCGGATAAAGGATCTTCTTGCTTTTGGTTGGTTCTGTGGTTTCAGTTTGAAGGTGTGATGTCCAATGTGGATATCATTTTGTGATGTCATGTTTTTTTTTGTAGTTTTGGTAGATTTGGTGTTGTTTTTGTAGCGGGAAGGTTCAGCCAAAACCGCTTGATGATGGTTTATTCCGATTCGGCCGTATGCCACGACCGTGTTTTGGGTTGCAAATCGGTTCGTGGGGAGCTATTAGTACTTGCTTGTGGGTAATTTTATTTGGGGGCCCGGGGCGTTGGGATGTTGTGGATTTGATCTTGATTGCATTGTTGAATATACCATGATTCGAAACCATTAGCTCAGGAGTCAGCTCATGTAGGTGTCAATTTCATCAACCGTAGGACGCATCAGAACGTTTTTTGCCAATCTTGTCAATCATATGGGGGGATCATGTGATTGTTTTATGTCAAGATTCAACTGCGCGCTGGGTTCTTGTGGAAGATCTATCATTTTCATTTGGCTTTTTTTCTGGGTTTTTTGTGATCGCAGGATCATTGTTATTAGTTATGATATTTTGTCCGCAGTTTGAGTGAAATTATGAAATAATTATTTATTTGTTGTCGTAAATATATTATTGTACAGGGCTTGTTTGTGTGGCAATTTTGATGATGAGTCTTCAGTTTATTATGAGCTGTGTCGATCGGCCTGTCATTCAGTTCATTGATTTCATTTACCCCAAAAAATGTCGGGAAGACTCAGAGACATCATCATGTTAACAATATTAATCATAAGTGATCGAATCCAGTAAGTAATTAGATGGTGATTCAATGACTTCAGATGAGGAGTGGTTTAGAATCTAGCAGTGGCTTGGATGTGTCGAACTTTTGTTGTGCTTCGAATTTGCAATGCTGCTTAAAGTTATTATGATTCTTTCGTTTCCGAATAATGGCTACCGAGCCCAGGATGAGAAATGTAGAAACTTAAGCGAATCGTATGTAACAGTGAATCTGAGTCTTTACTTGATGTTGGAGCTTTGATATCGAGAAGCATGATATATCATTTGGCATTGCCATTCGAATCTGCCGCCAATTCACTGGCCGTTCTGAAAAGCGCAGAATCGATGGAGGTGGGTGTGTGAATGAAAACCATCCGAATATTCACTGCTATTCCCCTGTGTGAAGGAAAGGTAATTTTCCCCTGATCGCCTGAATGTTTGCCATGCTGGGCAAAGCGTGGTTTTTCAGACTTTTGGTTTGTCCTTGTCAGGTGTGTCAGCTAGCTAAGTTTAGGCTTTACGTTCAGCCAGCATTCGTTTAGTGTAACAGAAGCCAGCTTTGTGGGATTGTGAAGAAATTAATTTTCGGACATACGCCGTTGTATGTGATGTCGTATTTACTATGGGATATCATAATAATTTGATTCTTGTGATTTTTGCCAGTCATGTGCTTCAAGCTGGTCTTTCTCGCAGAGGTCACCGTGGAACTTGAAGGTGGCTCGTGCGCATTGCCACACTGCAAATTTCAAAACATCGCAAAACTCCCAGGTGGATGACGCTCTTGCGCTCGCCAATCAGGGCATTCAGCATTCGTTAGCGCAGCACTTTGGAGTTGCTCCCAAAGGCATCTTGATGCTTTTGTACAAGAAAGTGCTCAAGGATATCGTTGCTGGGGAGGTGAGGGTTGCTAAACGCCATAAGTTTCAATTGTCGCGATTCCACCGCATTTAAATTCGAAAAAACGGGTTTTCCAAGATACCGTATACGTCCGAGAGTGGCGAGGCTTAGACTTAGTAATTTAAATTTAGGCGCGTGACTGAGACTCTTTGCAACATGCAGCCGGTCCATCGGAAGGTTGTGTGGGGCTGAAAAGTGCTATGGAGAGCAACGCGAAATTTGCGCGATGGAAGCCTGGGTGTCAAGTCTAAATTTAAAGCATGCCTCAGCGCGTGCAGCATATGATGGTTCTATTAACAGACGAGCATTTAAATGTTACTTAATACTTGAGACATCATATCGACAGTGCTATGGAATGCAATCGCATCACGATTTTGTAGGTGCAGCGAGCTGAGGTACATATGATGTTGACTCATCAGGTTCGTACCTCTGTTGTTCTTGTGGAGTTTGCAGATGAAGTTACGTGAAGTCACGTAACAGTTAAGTGCGAACTAACTCCGATCTTTGGGCAAGCCATTAACTGAAAAATTAAAATCACGCAGGTCATTGTCGCGAAGGAGAGCACGCCGTTTCTGGAATGGGACAGCCTCCTGAAGGACTCCACGAAACGACAGGATATGAAAGATGAGATAGACAAGCTGCTTCTGGAGGTTTTGCGCGAAAGCTGCGAGGGTGCCAAGGTCGAAGCCGCGGAGAGCACTGCGGAGCTCAAGAAGCTAGCCCTGGGGTATTGGGTGATCAAGTTGTTCGCCAGCGATTCGGATTTTCAAAAGGATTTTCAAAATGGCGGCTTCGTGACGAGAGGGATCGAGGTCAAAGCGCCAGGCACCAGCAACTTCGGGAGGGCACCGCCGTATATCTTGGAGGAGGCGATGCAGACGTTTGTGAAGGCGGAGCAGAGCAGCAAGAAGGACTTGGTGGAATTGGGAGGGTGGATTGACAGGAACCGGAAGAACATAGTGAGATTGAGGGGAACAATGTATCGCTTGTGATATCGTAATGGCTTATTGGTTTGCATGTTGTTCATGGTTCGGATAAAGGGGCTTCTTGCTTTTGGTTGGTTCCGTGGTCACTGGTCACTGGTTTCATTTTGAAGGTGTTGAATGTGGAGATCATTTTGTGATGTCATGTTTTTTTTTTTAGTTGTCAATGCATAAATTTGTTGTTGTTTTCGTAGCGAGAAGGTTAGGCCAAAACCGCTTGATATGCTTTTTTCCGGGGGGGGGGGGTGTTTCATTGTAAACTTTTACATCAACTTGCGAAGGTATCCGTATCCTTTCTTTTCTTGCTTTTTTCAAGATAATGATTCAACTGTGCCGCTGCGCTTGGTTTTTGTGGAAGATTTATCATTTTCTTTAGGCTTTTTTGGTTAAGCTTGTTTTTCTGGTTAGTTTTAGGCTTTTTTATGAATTGATCGCAGGACCATCATCATATCATATGTGGACGAACTTGGTTAATATCTTGTTGACAGTTTAATAATTATAATATTATTATTTTACAGGGTTAAAATTTTTATTGTGGGACAATTTTGGTTTTGACTTTTCAGTAACTTTATGACTACTCTAGTTTCTAAGCGTAAAAGTGAATTTAAACGGAATTTGCCGTCGAGAAGCTTAGGTTATTACTATTAGTATGAAGTTAAACAAAAACATATCCCGCGAGGGAATCATAATGCTTTTTTTGTTTCTTGAAGCAAGTTTGTTTGTCGTCGTCGATTGGTGTGTCATTTTGTTCATTACCCCAAGAAATGTCATGTTAGCAATGCCAATAGTCGTAAGCGATCGAATCCAGTAAGTAATTCGGTGGTGATTCAATGACTTCAGATGAGGAGTGCTTTAGAATCTAGCAGTGGCTTGGGTATTTCGAACTTTTGTTGTGTTTCCAATTTGCATTGCAATGCTGCTTTCGTTGTGTTTCTTGTTGAATAATGGATAACGAGCCCAGGATGAGAAATGTAGAAAGTTAAACAGAACTTAAGCGAATCGTACGTAACAGTGAATCTGAGTCTTTACTTGATGTTGGAGCTTTGATATCGAGAAGCGACGGCGTGATGTTTGGCATTGTCATTCGAATCTGCTCCCAATTCAATGGCTTTTAAAAGCCCAGAATCGATGGAGGTGCGAGGGTGGATGCAAACCATCCGAATATGCATTGCTATTCCCCCATGTTAAGGGAGGGTAATTTTCCCCTGACCGCCTGAATGTTTGCCATGCCGGGCAGAGCGTGGTTTTTCAATTTGTTCTCAGACTTTTGGTTTGTTTTTGTGGGGCGTGTTAGCTTAGGCATTTCAGCAAGCATTCGTTTACAGGCTATGTGGGACCGCGAAGAAATTAATTTTCGGTCTCACCGCGTTATATGTGATGTCATAGAATAATAATTAATTTTTATTCTTGTGATTCTCGCTAAAGTTTTTGCCAGTTGACATGTGTTTCAAGGTGGTTTCTTTCGCAGAGGTCATGGTGGGTGCAGATTGTGATTGCAAATTTTAATTTCAAAACATCGCAAAACTGCCAGGTGATGCGCGCTCTTGCGGTTGCCCAGGGCCGAACTGCGAATAGGTTAGCTGTAGCCTACTGTTGTACTTTCAATCATGCGACCCAAAGCCTACTGGATAGTTGCGATGAGAAAAGTCAATGTCAGTATGGCGATACATTTCTCCAAGAGTTTAAGCTTCCTCGCGGAGCTGGCTTGATGGCAAAGTATGTCGATTTGCTCAAGGCCATCGTGGATGGGAAGGTGAGGATTACAACTTACTAAACACAATAAATTTCAAATTATAGCCGCGGTTCCACCGCATTTCGAAAAACGGATTTTCGAAGATATGTCCGAGAGTTGTGAGGCTGAGGCGAGCGACTATTTGCAACATGCAACCGTTCTGTCGGAAAGGTTGAGTGGGGGTCAAAAGTGCTATGCCACGAAATAATAATATGCTCGATGGAAGCCTGAGTTTCAAGTCTAAATGCAAAGCATGCCTCAGCGCGTGCAACATGGTTCTATTAACCGAAAACCATTCAAGCCATCGACAGCGCTATGGAACGTGATCGCAGCACAATTTGGGAGGTGCAGCGAGCCGATGTGCATGTTGATTAATCTGGTTTGTATTTGCATTGTTGTTTTGTAGTACTAGTCTATAGATTCAGAGGGACTAAACTCTAAAGTTGCGTAACACTGACAGTTGGGGGCGAACTAACTCCGATCTTTGAGCAAACTAACTGAAAATTTGGCAGGTCCTCATCGCCGAGGGGAGCACGCCGTTCCTGGAATGGGATCGCCGGCTGCAGGACTCAGACCGGACGACGAAACAGGCTATGAAGGATGAGATAGACAAGCTGCTTCCCAAGGGGGTTCCGATCAGCCCCAGTGATGCCGAAGAATTTGCGACCAATTTCGTGCCGGAGCTTTTGGACGGCAGGGAAGTGCGTCCTCAAATTGTAAAGTCCTTGAAATTGGCGGAGTGGGCCGTGAAGGGTGGGCAAAGTAGGGAGCAGTTGGACGTATATGTTAAGAACGGTGATGTTCGGAAGGTGTTGAAAGACCAGGTTGAGGCCAAGCTCAGAGTCGAAGCCGATTTCTTCGGACTCGGCGATTCCGAAGAGGAAGCCCCTCGGACGGCGTCGAAGTCCATGGAGAAGAACGTCAAGTCTTGGTTCGCTCCGGTGATGATCGTGTGTGTGGTGCTCGTCGTTATCGTTGTTTTCGCTTGCATATTAATTGCGTCGTTGAAAGCGGATGTCAATGATGCTGAAGAGTCAGACGATGCAGTGAAAGCGGATGATGCTGAAGACGATGATGCAGGGGGGACCTCTAAGCCCCGGGAGGACGGTGGAGACTTGGATGCCGTCCAAGTCAATGCCGAGGAGGACCGGAACGAGTCACAGTAGGCACAGTTCTGCTGCATAGTTTTGCGGCAGGGCGTGCCGCAGCGCATGTGGGGCGCACTTGTGTCTTTCATCGCGCTGCATACGGGCTCAACTTAAGAAGTTGATCATCGTGATCAGGTTCTGATCCATGCATGTAAAAGTTCGCGGGCGTGCCAAGGGAGAGGGTGCAATCGGCATTGGTTGGGCAGAACTTGAGAATTTCATTGAAATACTCACTTCGAAGTAGTGCAACAGGGAGGAGACCAGGAGTACAACTTAGGAGAAGAGAATTTCAATGATTTCGTTGGGGAATGATGATGATTTCGGGTTGTTGTTATCGGATTCAACTTCATTGTGGTTCGGATTCAACTTGATCGGGATTCGGATTTAACTTGATCGGATTCAACCGCGCTGAAGTCTGGTAGCAAATCAAATGACTCAACTTGATCAAGTGTAGTCGCCAAAAGGCTATCATGAGCTCGAGAGTTTCATTGAAATAACAGTAATGCCAGAGAAACAAGTACAAGTTAGGGCGACGGAATTTCAGTGAGATGCTCAAGCGCTGGCTGGCGTGTTTCATCGGATTAATTTGAGTGATTTCCACTTCATTGTGGTTTAACTCGCTAACGATGATCGCATTCGACGGCGCAGGGAGAGAGTGGGGTAAACATTTGGTGTCCACGCAATCACGCTAGAAGAGCGTGGGCTTCGTGAGCCGCCTTCGGTTCCTGCTACGTCGGAGCATGCAGGTCATCATTCATGTGACGGTGATGGGTCGGGCCGTCGCGTTGATGACATTCGCACGCATTGTTGGCGAGTCGCGATGGGGATTCAGGACTGTGTTGACAATTATGTTGATGTTGAGTCTCTGATTCTTCAAGCAAATTGAGATCGCAAATATTATAACCTAAAACCCAAGGCGTTGTGGGGACGCTTATGCTGCGTGCGGGAATTCGGTGTTGTTGTTTACGAACCACACCGGGCTCTCATCTGCAGCAATGTCATGTTTGATGACAATGTTGCTGGGGAGTGGGGCAGTCGAGATGTGATGTTTTGTCATCATTTTCTCGTTTGAGGATCGCTTGCGAGCAATTCAATTTTGATCTGCTATGCCACACCCCTCCGCCAGTGGCCATGGCGTCGCCGTTGTGGGGATGGCAATGCCAAGGCCGCAGAATTGGAAAAAAGCAACATTTAGGATCGGATCGTGTGCGCGTAGGGATGCTTTGCATCAGCAAAAACCTTTGGTGTTGTGGGAACGACTTCGCGCTTGGCGGAAACAAACCCGATGGTGATGTCTGACTCTTCTGAATCTTGTGATGGATTCGGAGGTGTTGGTCATTCGTTGGTGCCATTGGTGCCACCATCGGGCATGTTTGTGCAACTTAGCGTGAAAAATAAAAAACCCGTGGCGTTGTGGGGATGCCGCAAAAACAATAACGGAATCGGAAAATCCTAAAGGAGCAACATTCAGGATTGAATCGTGGGGGCGTGGGGATCCTTGCATTGCCGTCAGCAAAAAGCTTTGGTTTATTGTTGTGGGGATGCTTGCGCGCTTGCTGCTAATAGTAACTTAGTTTGCAGAAAAATACAAACTTGATGGTGATCATGTGGTGCCAGTGGATGTGCTGGTCATTCATTGGTGTCATTGGCATCATCATCTGGATGTTTGTGCAAGCGTAAAAACAATAAAAGCCGTGGCGTCGTGGGGATGCTTAATACTAATCGCGATTGAGTCTCTTCCAACGCTGGATCGGCAAGGCCCAGGGTCATGGTGTTTCGTTTTTCTGTGTTGTTCTTGGAGGAATGGCGAACGCATCATATGATAAATTTAATAATATGATTACGACGCTGTGATTTTCAGATTCTGTTCAGACTCTTCAGAGTCATTCAACTTAAGGCTCGCAGTAACTTAGACTACTAGTTTAGTTAGTAGACTAGTTACCGTTTACGTAACCACATGATGGCAATGCGTCGCGATGTGAGCATTTGGAAAGGTAACCCGTGGTGTTGTGGAAGCGCCGCTTTCACCCGTGCGGTTTTAGAGGGGCTTGAGCATAATGACATGGGTTTCGCTTTCCAATTTTTACACGTAATTGATCCGCAACTAACCCAAGGCGTTGTGGGGACGCCGGCTAGTGCGAACATGGATTGACCCGTGGTTTTGCTGCTGGGCTGCCATGTTTTTGCAAAGTTAAGTCGACAACCTGGGACCGTCACCCAAGGCGGTGTGTAGGCCCAACAGCAAGTGGGTTGTGCAGGCTGAGGTCGAAATTATGTGTATTATTCAATGATATAAGATGTTGCATCAACCAGGGCGTTGTGGTGATGTTTCTGGAATTCAACGTGACGGTCAGTCTGACCATCATTATCATGTTCAAGTCAGGAAGTCAGGGGCCCGTGGCAATTGCAGGTTCCTCCAAACGGGAGGAAACTTGAAGCCTAAGTTGAGACTAGCAGTAGTTGAGCTAGTGTTGAGAACCCGGGATACAGTCACGGCTTATCAACAGAACTGAACTTTTTTGGTGAATGGTGAGGCGCGCATTATGATTGACTGGAGGTGCTCATAATTTCCATCATATGCACAGCGCCGACTACGTCGAATTTCACCGAATCCGGAGCCATTTTGACGAACAATTGATTAATGAAGATGCAACATTAACCTGCAAAGGTGCTATTAGTTTAGGAATTATGATAGCATCGTTGTGTGGCGTGCGTATTGCACTAATAGCTACATGTGCGACCGTAATGTCCGTGTGATGCCACTGACATTATGATTACCTCCCGCGATGTTTCGCAGACTCACTCGCTTTCCCGGATGTCGCAAAGGTTCATTGTTCAAGGAAGGAGATCAAGAACCCTCGACGGAAGGGAAAGTCGCAGACTTGAAGCAGTACCAGTTGGTTGAATGTGGCGTTACGATTGACAACCCTAGTTCGTTCAGAAGGAACGCACCAGTATCGATGATGTTTCGCATCAATGCCCATGCTCTCGGGCCGAAACTTAAGCGTTTATTATTGTGATCATGTTTGAAGCATTATCGACGCGATTTATGCAACTTAAGAACGTGATGTGCGCCTGCATTTCCCTGCACCTCCACAAGAATGGAGGCGTGTAGTCCATTTCGATAACACTTGTTTGGCCAAGAGTTCTTTGCGTGTGGCAATGATCTATTTGAGATTGCCACCGGCTCTACAGGGCCGCGGCGGATCTGCGGATCCGGACCAATGAAATTGAACGAAATCTTGCTTGCAGAATGAGGAGGCATATCATTGATGATCTGCAGGGGCCGGGCGGCACTACCAGCGGCGGCATGGTAGTGTCGTAATATTCACAGTATGACGAGGCGGCGAAGAGGAGAGGAGCAAAGAAAAGAGCATCAGCCCTGAGGAAGGTGGTAGTAGATAACCAGTGCCGAGGCTGAGCTATCATGATCGCAGATACGGAGGAGTGAGCACGATGGCCAGCGTCAGGTGTGGGGAATTCCTTGGTCGGGCGCTCGTGTCGGTGACGTTTGCTCGCACTGCTGGGAGAAGTCGGAATTCCAATCCGGCCTTATTCCTACAGGTTTTGCAAGTGATGAATTGAAGAATCTCCAAATTAACAATTTGCGAGTTGCAGAGAACCTTAGGGCGCGAAGTCGGCGTCTGGGCGATCACGCACAGAGAGCGTGGACTTCGTGGGCCGCCGTCAATTTTCAGGTTGGCTGTGTCGGGGCAGTTCAGTTGCGCATGTTATGCTCCTGACGATCATATGTTGGGGACTGGTCGGGCGCTCGTGTCGATTACATTTGCTCGCATGTAGTGGAGTAACAGCTATGGAGTTGCGCATAGCGCCGCGAATATCATAATCTTATAT
>Ga0099798_10444_pt1 | contig 14016 bp, 9 predicted proteins | sample Uncmet_Sort29A_1_FD_89870 | JGI IMG/M metagenome (GOLD analysis project Ga0099798, IMG submission 89870) | Marine eukaryotic communities from CALCOFI LINE 67, Pacific Ocean - CN13ID_Sort29A_1 | ecosystem: Environmental > Aquatic > Marine > Oceanic | place: Pacific Ocean: Monterey Bay | collected... | reverse complement strand
CATTTGTACAATTCAACAGTAAATATTGTATCTGACCAATTGAAGTGGCAAAAACGTATGCTTCTTTTATAATGGCATTGCTGGGTAAATTGACATCAGTCAACACGATACCCATCGAACCATCCAGAAATACTGATTCAGCCCATTGAGAAATTGATGGCCCAGTGTGGAAGAAATTCAGAGCACTCCATGCCGACGCAAGACAAGCGCTTGTGTCAACGTTCGTACTTGCAAAGTACATCACTTTGTAGGAGTATGTTGTGTGCGGCTTCAAAAAGCTAGAATTTAGTGTCAAGCGTAGACTGGAAGCATTTACTCTTTCGGAATCGTATACAAAGACACTATCTTCCTTCTTTACCACCACGCGGTATCCACACAATGTTTTCACTGAATCTTCTTCTACGGTCCAGCTAATTCTCAGCTTTTTGCTTGATGGAGTGACCCCTAGCGGTGTTTTTGAATTTTCAATGCGTAAGCGTACCGGCGCGGGTAGCGATGAAGCAACCGTTTCTCTTGCAAACAAACATAATAATAGTAGATACAGCATTGTCAATCTATCTCTCTATCTCTCTCTCTCTCTCTATCTCTCTCTCTGTGTGTGTGTGTGTGTGTGTGTGTGTGGTGTGTGTTTGTGTGTGTGTCTTTCTCTCAGACGGAGGTGCTATTTCATAATTAAGAAAATATCTTCAACGGCACACAGGCAGCAAATATTTGGCCAAAAAGAAAAGTGTGCGTGTGTGTGTGTGTGTGTGCGTGCGTGCGTGCGTGTGCGTGTGCGTCAATATTATTGAGAATAACTACAGAGGTTTTGTCTCACTTTTTTTCTTTTTTTAATTGTGTGTGAGAGCTTAAACTGAATATGCATACAAACACTACTATATATTTGTTGTATCTAATATATATATATATATATATATATAATATTATATATATTTATTTATAAATTATCGGACCATGATATTGTTATTAGCAAAAAGAGGGGCTTGGTGGTTGCAGTTTCAGGAATATCAATGGCTTGGGAAGAAGAAAGCAAAAAACAAAACAAAGAATCCAAATCTAGAAATCTACAAGTAAATACAAATAATAATTAGGCGACGTCGTCAAGACGAGGCATGGCTGCTGCCGAGTCTTCACGAAAGGCGCCGAAAAATTTACAGCTAGGGCATGTAGACGAACAAGAAACATTGCAACACTTTCTAAAAACATTTACAGGTGCGTCACAAACGGATGGAGGGGGAGAGAGTAAAAGACATCGACGAAACGGGGCGGGATCTAAGCACACACAGGTAAACAGACATTTTTTCCATATCATGGCTAAAATAACGGTCGAAAAATTTACAGCTAGGGCATATTAAAATATTATTTTGTTAAAATTTAAAATAAATTCAAATGGAGCCCAATATATACCAATACCAATACCACTACCAATAGTAACACTTATAATATTTACGTAAGCTTAGATAAGTAGATCTAGTTATCTTACAAGTTACAATTTAAAAAAAAAAAAATATCAAATTATCTATAATTTATATTTACTCTTAAAAAAAAAATTATTAGATAGTTTAAGTCAAATATAAAATTTATAGGCCTATTATTAAAATGAATATTAAATTGCAAGTGTTCAATTCAAAAGATTCAATTTCGAGTCGTTGAAAATTCACAACTACTATCATCATTCAATCGTGGTTTCCTTAAATTTCCTTTGCTTACCTCAAACCACAGTACCGGGACTAGAATTTTTAACAAGGGCACTCGACATCGGTATATCTCTCATTTCTTGTCTCATGCATAAATATTCACCAAAGATTGACATAACAATCATTCCAAAAATGTTTATGACCCACCATTCCCATGATCTTGGGAATCCTCCAACAATTGAGCAAGCCAACAAATGTAAAATATATACAGTTGCGCTGAAATCCAAACATTTTTGAGCCCTTTGTACTACTACTACTAAAGCATATCCCCTGAAATACAAACAATCGACATTGTATGTGAGAATATATTATGACATGTATATACATACATACATACATATATATATATATATATATATATATATATATACATTTTATTATTGATCAAGAAGTCTCACATGAAAAGTGCAGTTATTGCATATATGCTCATACTTGCTTTTCCGACCCTCCAAGAAAAATCGAGATATTTGTATGAAAATATCTAAATGGAAATTACGATGAGAAAAGTTCAGTGATAAACAGAATTGATTGCGACCTGTTCGATTGTCCATGACACCCCAATTGATAAATCCATGACGAGATGGAATCCACATGCGATAGCATAGAAAGCCAATTGCATCAAAGCTTTGAATTATATATTAAAAAAAAAAAACATCAAAAAAAGTGTTGAGTATGCGGTTCTACTGACTTGCCTATTTGTCCAATTATAGCACGCGGGATAAATTTATCTTTTCCGTAGAAGCGGCCGGTTTTGGCCATAGACTTTAGTTCGTGGAGATCTTGGTAGCGAAAACGTAGAGTGTGCCCCTTATACAGAGCTAAGTATACATCTGATAATCTTGTTTCAGGTTTCTTGTATTGATCTCAATCCGAAAACAGTAACCGGCACTTGATGTAAAGGAACAAGGAGATAAAGAACCAATTAAATTAATGTGAAAGCACAATCTATTTTGACACGGTATCTCCTGTCATTTACATATAAGAACCGGGTAATTCTTGAGCGAGTTAGATAAAGGCGAAAAACCGCAGCCTGGTAATTGAGTCGCCAGCTAACAAGCCAGATTCTCCATCAAATAGCCAATAAGTCTTCCAAGTTAGGCCATAATAAAATATATAAGTAAGCTCTCTTTGGTTGGCCTCTCTCTAGAGATGTACTCTTGAGTCTTGAGCTCTTGGGTCAGCCAGACTCGCGATCGCAGATACATGACAATGTCATGTTACTTACCGCCTCAGAATGGCGATTCTGTCTGCCTTTGGCAACCATTAGTGGAGTGGATACGGAGAAGAGAAGAGAAGAGTACAGAAAATTCAAGCGTCCGGGCTGCCGCCTGCGTCCTGCGTCCTGCGTCAGATTGACGGTTGACCATTCAGGTGACTCCACATGTAAGATTTTACAGCTGCAAAGGTCCATTCTCAAATATTTAATAATAATTGATTACCGTGGTAAACTACGTATACTAAACTCAGCCATAATTTATAATTAACGTTAATTTACAGTGCACGACGTCGTGTATGATCATGACCAATAATTTAATATTATTTTGGTATGCATATATTATAATTAGTATGATAAATAATTATATTACCAGGTAGGGGTGTGCATAAACTTACCATGGCTTATAATTATTAAGCTTAAATTAAAATAATGTTGTCACGTGGAGGGCTCTACAGCAAGCTGAATTTTTTTATTAAATCATGACATTGTGCACGTGCATAATTTAGAATAATTTATTTATTATTAATTTATTAAAAATATTAATATGAATCTGATAATAATTATAACCAGGTAATAATTATTATAATAATTATGCATAAGCTTAATTATATATATAAGCTTTATAATTAATTATCAGTTAAATCAATATATGCATATTTATCTTGATACCTTTTTGGTATATGCGTGTATCTGATATATACCGGTTACTCCTATTATTTTTACGGGTGACTTCAAAAAAAAAACCCGTAGTTTTTGACAAAACTACGGGTTTGCATAAAACCGGTGCAAAGAAAGGGCGCAAACCGATGCAAACCGGTGCAAACCGGTGCAAATTTTGCGTTCACGCGCAGTCATAAAAAAATAAACCCGTATTTTGACCCGTATTTTTCGGGCTCCGTAAAAATAATAGGAGTAATACCGGTATTGTATAATTTATTATGCATACGTAATTATTAAAAGCTTTAGCTTAATTATATATAATTTCTCATATATAATAATTAAACTAAGTCTTATAAATCCATGGCCACGGTAAGTTTATTAATTTTAAAGAGATCTATGCATAAAATTTAATCATGATATATTTATATATTCATAATAATTATTGTTTATAATAATAATTAAATGCATATTTTTAATAATTATTATTAATAATTATTATTAAAATAATAATTTAGACTAAATATATTGATCATTATAAATTATTAATAATTATTAATAATTATTATTAAAATTAAATAATTATTAATAATTTATTATTATGGTAAGACATAATAATAATTATTATTATTCGTCGTTATGGTGAACCCTAAGACTTATATTACTTTGCCCAGCTTATTGCTCGTGCATAGTTTCATAGGATGTGCTTCTCCGCCTGTTTTTTCATTTTTTGAACCCCATTAAAATCTGTGGACTGCCCGATGAATACTACTTTATTGCATATATTATATTTATTTCGAAAACAAAGTCTCTAATTTTCGGGTACCGTACCCTTATACCCGGGAACGCATTTGGAAAATAAGTCTCTAAATATGGGCCTTGTAGTATGATTTACCTCTTTTTGAACACTTAATACAATGTCATGCATACCATGGCCACTTACATATGCATACCAACGTTAACGTTAACCCAAATATCACACTTTGCAATTGGACCCATATAATATAATAATAATTTATATATGCATAATTTATATATATAATATATATATATATTGAAATTTATGCATACCAGGAATCTTTTTTTAAACAAAATTATTGCAACAATTTATGAACTAAGCTTATCATACCAGGGTATTGTAGATTCATAATAATTATTATAATAATTAAATTATGTAAACAACCTTAATAATAATTTATGCATAATTTTATTTAATTAAAATAGGCCTTACCTCTGGTATAATTAATAAAATTTAATAAAAAAAATTAATTAATGGAATATCATAATAAAATAATTTTAATATGATACGAAAAAACGCTTTTAAGCTTAAGTTTAATTTTTACCCACGTGCACGGTAACTAATTTATAAACTTACCTGCAGCAGGGTACACACGTGACGTGCACGTGAGTGACGCGACGTCGACACGTAGATCTAGCTATATAGCTAGATCTACCCAGTTCAGTAACAGTTGTACTTTTCCTTGTGCAGTTAGGTCTGCAGTTGCACTGGTACTTGGTAACGAAAAGGCCAGTAAAAAAGCTACTAGAGTACTCCGGTGGTAATACAATGTTTAAAGGCTTAGTACCGATGCGAGAGAACTTGTTTGTGCTGCAATTAAGTTTCGTGCTTAAGCGCATCAGCCGAAAGTGGTCAACAAGAGGAGAGAAGCGAAGACGTTTGACACCGTCCAGAAGATAGAAGAATGTCATGCAATCTATGCCGGAAAAAGTCAAAGTTCAAATGCTCACGTTGCAAGCAGGTGAAATGCACGCGCACGTTCATTTTTATCGTATTTCACACCTTTGCGAATACATCAAACCACAGAGCGAGAGAGAGAGAGTGCAAGTAACCAATATATTTGCATATCTTTTGTCAGGTACACTACTGTTCCAAAGCGTGTATTAAAGCCGATTGGGAAAGACACAAGTTCGCTTGTTGGAAGGTGAAAGACCAAGACGAAGATACACCTCCTGTCGGAGCTGAGTGTCACATCTGTCTCGAAGGCGGGGAGAAGCTTACTGCGCTTGGATGTGCGTGTCGAGGTGCTGCTGGTTACGCGCATGTGGACTGCCTCATCAAGTATGCTGCGTCGGTTCGTGATGAAACTCGCAAATTCGCGGTTTGGGATGTTTGTCTCACCTGTAATAAAGAATACACAGGAGACATGCATCAGGCACTGGCATGCGCTTGGTATGAGAAAAAGAGGTTCTTGAAACCAGATGATGAGGAAAGACTGATAGCGTCTCACAATCTTGGGACAGCACTTTACAACTCAAAAAAATACAAGCAGTGCGAGGAACTACGCAGCAGTATTTACTGGAGATTTTATTATAGTCGAGTACATGGACCTGATAGTCCTAACACTTTAAGGAGCGGTTCAAGCTTGGCCAACGTGCTTGATTCTCTAGAGAGAAGCGACGAAGCGGCAAAATTACATCGCGAGATGCTTACAAGGAAACGCAGGGTCTTCGGCCCGCTCCATATAAGCACATTGAATTCCGCTATGAATCTCGGACTTACACTTAACGTTTTAGGGCAGCATGAAGACGCTGTCAAGTTGCTCCGCAAGACCCTTAAGACGAAGCGTAGTGTGCTTGGACCAAAGGACCAAAGGACCCTTCAAGCAGCTAACGCTTTGGCTCGATCTCTCAATGGCATGGGACGACAAAAAGAGGCGGAGCTTTTACTGCGCAATACACTCAATTTGCAGAAGACCATTTTGGGATCCCATCACCCCGACACGCTTTCTTCTAGTGATCTACTTGAAAATTTGCAGTTGCCGGAAAAGATCAAGGACTTAGTAAGCAGCATGCAGGAACAAACTTAGGCGATTACGAAGACTCCGTTACCGGCTACGCATAACAAATTACCAATATGCCGGGATAAACGGAATTATTTTTGATGATAAAGCGCCCTACACTAGGCCCTGGCCCTGGTATCATTATAATTTTTCGACGAAATCTTCGTAAACAGATATGATCTGCATGTCGCCGCATTGTCGCGTCAACTCGCTGTGTTTATTTAACTTTAAAATTTACATATTATTTATTTATTATTTATTAAAGAGCGCTAGATAATTCAATCATAATTGTCATAAAAATTATAAATAAGTTTAAATTTTGATTAAAATTAAATATTAAATTAATTAAATATATTAAAATAATTATAAAATTGTGCAATTGACTGTTGACAACTAATTTGAACTAAATTTCATCACAAAAAAAAAGAAAATGGACCTCGTGGGGCCAAGGGCGAACCACCTTTTTACAACAACAAACAAAGTTTTTTATGTGAGAAAACTTAGTATGCGAGAAAAAAACTCAGAAAACTTTTTTTGTTGTTGTAAAAATTGGTGGTTCGCCCTGGGGTCGGCCCCACGAGGTCCCTTTACTTTTTTTGGTGATGATTTAAAAATTACATATTATATAAATAATTATTGTTAGCCTAGGAACTTAGCCAATTTTTAAGTTTGAAGTTATAAAATTATTTTTATTTAGTTTAATTAAATTTTAAAAACGCCATGAAGTTTGTTGGTACTTTTAGAGATTCTTCTATCAGATATTAATTTAATTTCAAATTAACAATTTTTACTTGAGAACTTTTGAGATTTAGTTAATTTTTAATAGAAATAGTAGATTCTGAAATACATCTCGATTAGACAGTTTTAGACTCGATAGCCTCGAGTTTCACGAAGACAAAAAATTATCGCCATTTATGAGATCGGATTCAATGCAAATTCAAGTTATTCAACACATGACATATATATAATTTGCACGGACCAACCTGAGTGGAAGCAAAGTACAGCAAAGTGTAATTATTTATACGGAATATATTGATATCTCAAGAGAGAAGTAATTATATATATAAATTTACGAGTTCTATGGAATTCATGAACAGTACGCTTAGCCACACAAGGCTATGAACTTTAGTTAGTAGTACTTATTAATGATTGTGCCCTGATTCCAAGACCAAACTTTCAGTGAATGCTCATGTTAAAAAAAAAAATATTATAATAATTTTATTATGTTATGATAATTTAATAATTTTTTATATATATAAATTTTGTCATGATCAAATTATTTATTACGACTCAATTATAATAATATTATTTTGTTGATGCGAAGTTGAAAAAATTGCGCACTATTAAAAGCACACCAAATTTCTTGTGTAGTAGTACATGTGAGATACAGATTCTATGTATATCATATTTCTGAATAATCGAATGCAACTTCCGTTGTATATTATGATGATAATGAATGATATCAGGCAGAATTCTTTCTTTAAGGCCAAAAATATTTTACGTGTGGAATTGAAACTTTGTAGCGCAGTAATTTTCTTTTCCATATGATGGCATCTAATGTTTTCTTGATGACCCAAATCCCATGCAAAAGTTTAAAATTGATCAAGGTTATGACGTACGTAGAGGAGGCGACACAAGAATCACGCCATCCCCCCTCACAAATAGCATATCGACGTTTCGCTTTGTGGTCTAATTTGTGGACGATCTGATGTATCATTATTGTGTATTATTAAGACACATCATTATCTAGAAACCTTGATAATCTCTTCAAAAGTTTCGTCATCAACATCCACTGTTGTTACAACTTCTTCAACATCACCCAGAAGCATATTCAAGTGCTGGTCAAACGCCTGATGAAGCAGAATCAGATAAAATTCATTACGCTGTAAACGCTGGTCATGTCAACTTACATGAAGTCGGCCTCGAAGATCCCGGTCTCCTCGTAACTTTACATAGATTCTTTCGTCAAGACTGAGACGAATTAGGTCAAGGGGCTCTTCAACAGCTCCTTTTGTTGCCATAAATTAATTATTGTAATCAAAAAAGGAAACTGTAGTCAATTTCTATCGACGTAAATCTTCAGCAGGAACAGCTCGCAATTACCCTGTGTATTGTTTTTGTTGTTGTTTTTGTTGCTCGCACTGGGTTACGCACGGGGTGGATATTTTATCATGACCGCGGGCGGGGCCGGCTCCGGAGCGCAAGGGTAGGACCGCAAGGGTCATGTACACTTGTTGCACATAACGGTTGACTCGCTGATCGGTGGTTGCGCTGGCCTTCAGTCCTCCTCTGAACTTCAAAAGCCAAGACGGATCATATTATTCAAGAGTTAAGACTCAAACCCGAGACTGAAGACTCAGTGAAGAGAGTCAAGCTCAGACTGCTCAAAATTAGATCTAGATTCTAGAATCTAGATCTAGTAAACTTACAATATTTAATAAACTTGCCGTAGATAATTTAATTTATATAATTTAGTAATATAATAAAAAATTATAATAAATTATAATAAATAAATTTATTGTATGATACGGTATGCATATGTGTAGATCATAGCTAATACATTTGATGGATTGGTGTTATAATTAGTACTGGATAATAATTTAATACTATGCATATATAATAATTATTTATAATAAATTATAATACCAAGGGTACTAATTATTTTAAAAAAATTATAATAATTTAATAATAATTATTTATTAAATAATTATCGTCACCAATAAATATCAGGGATAAATTAAAATGGTCACCGCGCGCGCGGCCGGTATTCTATGCATAAATTAATAATTTATCATTATCCAATGATAATAATTTTTTTATGTATAATTTATTTAATTATTTTAATAATTAATATTTAATAATAAATTTATTAATATTGCATAATAAATAATTATTAAAAACTAAAATTTAATTTAAATTTTCTGATTGAGAATAATTATTACCCTGGTGCTGGTAATTTTATGCATAGATCTAATTAAAATTTAAAAAATTATCGCCAATAATTTTCCATCACAGAATCCATCTGCATAAATTATTATTTTGATAGATCTATCAGATATGCACAAATCGAAAGCAATGAAGGTGTGCGTGTACATATTGTATTCGCCCGCAGGGGCCTATCAGATATATAGTAAATTGCATATTATTACATATCTGATATGCATACCGGTAGATCTAATTATCGCCAATTTATGCATAATTCTGGACAATGCCATATTTAAATATACGGTAGTAAATTATGTAATTTACTTGGCCCTAATTTAATAAGTTTAGATCTCAGATTATATTCTATTATGATATGCATATGCATAATAATTTTTTTATTATACATAGGCCTTTTAATTAATTTACATAAATTAAATTTTAATTTAGCAATTTGATGATGATTTGAATGATCAAAATTTAATTATAATTATTAAATTTAATTTTATTATCTGATAATAAAATAATATTATTTTAATTAAATTATCTATCTGATGATAATAAATATTAAATATGCTTTATAATAAATTTATTAAATTAATAAAATAATCATAGTCTACATAAAATTTAATTATTATAATTATAAATATAATTTAATAATATAATAATTATAATTTAATGATTAAATTATTTATAATTAATTTATTATCATAATATTATATATAGGCCTAATAATAATTATTAATAATTTAATTAAATTTAATTTTTAATTTTAATAAAATTAAATTTTAATTATTTTGCGAATTTCAAAAATTTAATTATTATTTAAAGTATGCATAATTTAATATAAAGTTATTATGTAAATAATATTATTTATTATGACATTGTAAAATTTAATTATAAATATGCATACGTCTGCAGCTTGCATTTAAATTTTGGGAGTCACAAAAATTTTGGCACCGTGTTCAACGCGTTGCACGAAATAAAATTTAATTAACTGTTATATCTAAATTATGCACAATGTCATAAATATAAGCCTAATTAATATCAATACTTTGTGTTGAGGTGTTCTCTGTTACAGGTTTTGCAACTGGTTGCCTTTAAATAATTGCAAGAACGAACGTCGATTGGGTTATTTAGAGCTGATGTAAATAATACTTACTGTGAAATGTCCGTGCCACAGAATGACGATCTTGAGGAAGCGGTTGCGAATACTAGTGTGCACCAGAGTTACAACAGGTCAATTGATCCTCAACGTGAGCATGTTATCGAACGCATTGTCAAACAACGGCTTCGACGGGTATCAAAGCCCAAATCCTATGCATATTAAATTTTAAGAACCGCAAAATTCATTTGTTGTTTTTTGTTTGTTTTGTGTGAGCAGGATTATATGGAATATCTTGTAAAATGGGCAAACTTTTCTGAGGTTCGTGTAATACTAGTTCTAGTGCACTTGAGTTTATTTTTGCGATCATTTTGTTTTCCTTTGCTTGTATTCTAGGAGTACAATTCGTGGGAGCCAGAGGTCAATCTTAAGAACAGTCAAGCTCTGGAAGACTGGAAAATGAATAACCCGATTCCGGCTTCTCCTCCCATGAAAAACAACAACATGTATGTGGATTAAAGTCGCCAACGGACAATCCTAAAAATTTAATTTGAATGCATAGATCAAACTCAGAGCAACAAAGCAAGGAGCAACAACTAAAGGATCAACAACTCAAGGAGCAGCAATTCAAGGAGCAGCAATTCAAGGAGCAGCAACTAAAGGAGCAACAACTCAAGGAACAACTCATCAAAGAGGAACAAGTCACAGAGAAACAGCTCATAGAAGAACGACTCAACAACCAACAAATCAAAGAGCAGCAACTCAAAGGGGTGCAACGTAAAGAGGAACAAATCAAGGAGCAACAAATCAAAGAACAGCGACTGAAAGAGCAACGAATCAAAGAACAACGACTCGAGAATCAACAAATCAGAGAACAAAAACTTAAAGAAAGACAGCTCAAAGAACAACAACTTAAAGAAAACCAGCTCAAAGAACAACAACTCAAGGAGGAACAACTCAAAGAAAAACAACTTAAGGAGCAACAACTCGAAGAACCACAACCCAAAAACCACGAGGGGAAATCTCATGTAATCAAGGTAGATAGAAGACTATAAATCAGTAATATTTTTTATCAGTCATTTCTAATAAGGAGGAAAGTACTACCGATCTTCAACTCAAGCCGAAGAGACAGAATCAAGTAAATTATGTTCCGTGTTTGCGACATAAACTCAGTAAATCATTTATCTACGTTTTGCATAGGAAACAAAAAAGCGGGCTAAGGACGAATATACAGTCGAGTCCATTATTGATAGCAGGGATAGAAAGGTCGCAGGAGTGGTAGCTATTTGGCATGTTAATGTATTTGCTTTTCTCCAGTTGACTATGTTTTTTCTAAGACCGTCCCAGAATATCTTGTCAAATGGGAAGGTTATCCACTTGAACAAAGTACATGGGAACCTGGTGATATTCTTACTTCTATTTACATCAAGACAACTAAATTGTACGCAGATTAATCCATATTTGTGGCAAAGTTGAGAATTTGGAGGATTGTGAGGATCTATTTCAACGTTACAAACGAAGACGGGCAGCTGGTATACTCTTTGTATATTGATTTCATTTCCTCGGTTTCTGTGACTTTGTAATGCGTAATGAACATACATCAATGTATCTAGAAACACAGGCTTTGGAAAGACCTGGCGCAGGGACTGGATTTCTTACATTTTTCAAGAAGCAGCACAAGGCAATACGAGACAAGATGGAATCTGACAACGATATTGACACTAAGAATTTAGGAGTACATAATTACATTGAATCGTACTTTGTTCCCGAAGTAATACTTTCATTCAAATTAACTTAGAATTTGAGACTATTTGCGGATGAAGCTCGTGAGATAGCCAGACAATTTTTGCAGCGAAATGCGGCTTCAACTTCAGACTCTACACTGTTACGAACACAGAATGTGTTAAAATCCGAATCAAGACAAGAAGCACGAAGTCCTGACGTGGTCTATCATGTTTCCAAAATGAAGCTGTAAAGCAAAATACGAAATATTTATAACCGATAGGTTCAAGGAAAAGTAAATCGTTCTCTAGCATCTATCCGGACTGTGCGGGTTGGATTTGCGATGTGGAATAGTCTTGGTCCAGCAGATCAAAAGGTATCTTAAGTGTTTTAAATTCATAATAAAGAAAATCACGAGCTGTAAATTTACTGCTAACCTCGTGGTCTCTTCCGTGAAGTTTTACAACGATTCAGCAGAAGAGAAAATCCGGGTTCGCAAGGATTATGCGTTGGATATGGAAGCAACAAGCAAAATACCTTAAACGACAAACGTTGATAGATCATGTACAACTTCAAATTTGAAATTTGAAATTTCAAGATTGAGACAGACTGACTCAGACTAAGACAATTTGTTATTTTAAACTGACAACAGTGTGTAAGTATTTAGTTATACAAATGTCATATATATATATAAATATTATAAATTATCAGATCGAGTATATATATAGGAACTTAACATATTATTTGCTATATTAAGCCCTGGATATATATTATGTAAGAACCATTTATTTATTTTTGGGATTAATTCCTTGTATTTTTTTTGAGATTCCAACGTGTATGCACGTTTGGAATCTCAAAAAAAATTTATCATTCCATATAATATAATAGCTATATAATATTATAATATATATGAGATCTGTGTGGGCAATTTTTTTTGAAACTTGAATTGTAGTTTCTTTGGATCATATACAATGCAAAAATGTAAAAAAATCCATTTTTTCCGATGTTGTTTACTACCTTGGTGAGCAATTCTAATTGGACCGTTCTCATATATATTATATTATGATATTATTATCAGATTCTCATTAGCTGAGCGTGCCTTTAACTTGAATGATCAATGCGAGAATCACTAAGATGAAAGAACAATGGAACCTGAACGATACAACATGAAGCTAAACAATTTTAGCTGATATAACGATTCAGTTTGACGTCTCGTTTTTTCAACTGCGATCGATGGACGTGGGGAATTTTGTTGTCTTCGTGAACCTTGGCTATCGAGATGTATTTGAAAGTATTTCTATTAACAAATCTCAAACTCTCTTATTGTTAATTTAAAAAGGCAATATTAATGCAATGCAAGGGAATATAATAATATTATAATATTATATAATCCAAGCTAGCATGTCGATGATGATGATGATGATGATGATGCGGAGAATTTGTAGTATTTCCGGGCCTTTTTGGTTCCCCTCGTAATTATAATACTCTAGATCTAATATGTATTATGTAATGTAATGTAATGGGCTCCGTATATTTCTGGATTGCCTTAACACTAATTATTAATAATATATTGGTCAAGTATTTTTTTTTGTGTGTATTGTTTCAATTGAGTCAAATGTTTTCAAATCAGTTCATGAACGTGTATATTAGTGTAGCTCTTTTGCAAGCAACTTTTCTTTCCAATGTTCTCCTTTCAGAAGTTCCATCATCTCGTCGTGTGGTTTATGTTCAAAATCTAAGAATATGTCTGAGTCCTGGTTTTCTATTCAGATTTTGATAATGTAAAGATTTTGTGATTGGTTCATTGGGATCATTTGTAAATGAGATTCTAAGCCAATCAGCTCTCCTTTTACGAATAATTGTCAATACATCCAGTGTTGGGTTCTTGGACTCTTC
>Ga0099798_10443_pt1 | contig 14017 bp, 8 predicted proteins | sample Uncmet_Sort29A_1_FD_89870 | JGI IMG/M metagenome (GOLD analysis project Ga0099798, IMG submission 89870) | Marine eukaryotic communities from CALCOFI LINE 67, Pacific Ocean - CN13ID_Sort29A_1 | ecosystem: Environmental > Aquatic > Marine > Oceanic | place: Pacific Ocean: Monterey Bay | collected... | reverse complement strand
GAAAGTGGCCAAAGTGCTGTGGGGTTTTCGGTCAACTTGGCCACCGGTCAAGTTGACCGAAGCGGCCATAGCATAGTGGTTGACCGAAGCGGCCATGGCATAGTGGGATCATCATCGCATTACAGAGCCCGCGACGCGGGTTCGAACCCCGGCAAGGGACTTTTTTTTTTGTTTGGGTTGGTTTTCTGGGCTGGCCAAGGGTGGCACGACGCAGTGTTCGATCCCGGGGGGCGCTTTTCAACGGGTTGGCAACCTATTTCTGGGCTTTTTTCTTTTGGGCCCCTCCGTCAGGACATAATTTTGTATAGAAATATGAAAATTAATTATTCAAACAATTGACGAAGGTGTGTCTAGGGAAAAGGGATCATGGGGATGATGTGAAACCGGAGAACATGCGCGCTTTTCACATTCCCGCGGGAAAAGGCGTCTATTTCCACCCCAACACGTGGCATAATGGTGATTTTTATTTTATTTTGGCAATTTTTTGATATTGTTTTGAGGTTTTGCAAACATTTTTTCATTTAATTGAGAACAGGTATTTTTAATGTTTTGAAAACATTTTTTCATTTGAATCAGAATTTCAGAATTTAAAAACATTTTTCCATTTTGAAAACATTTTTTAATTGGCATTATTATGATAAAAATGTCAACCAAAAAAATGTTTTTGTCCATTTGATATCAAAAAAGGCTATTTTGTTTTAAAAATGAGGTGTTTATGTGAGGCCGGAGTTTGCGAGCAAGGAGCAGCCGGCGGTGTTTCTGACCAGACAGGGGAGGGTTTCTTTTGATTATTAATTATTTTATCATTATTAATAATATTAATACTTATTTAAAATTATTAATTAATTTATTATCATAAAATGTCAATCAAAAAAATGTTTTTGTATATTTTATTTTACAAAATGATGATTTTGTGATAAATCATAAAAATGAGGTGCACGGGCGTGTTTCTTGTAGCTGGGCGGCGGAGTTCAAGTCCATTTTGAAAGTGCCTCTGGGAGGGAATTAATTAGGAGGTTGGTGGATGGGTGTTGGTTTTACTAGTTAATCATTGCCATTGCTTTTAGGGTTTGATGTCAATATAATAATTTGATAAAAAATCATAAATAATAAAATATTAAATTAATAATTATAATTTGATATGCTATCCAATAGGCCAAAACGTCAATTGTAAGGGATGATGCTGTGGCATCTATCCCTCGCTGGCACGTTCATGTGACATGTCGTGCTCTTTAATCGGGATCTCTCCCTACATTAGAGCTGTATGTCACTTTGCCAACCGTTTTGAACCCACAGGAGACTGTGCAAATCATACCCGCCCGTAGGAGATTGTTATCTTGAGAGGTAAACCTCATCTTAACAGTCCCCCACGTCTCATGATGACATGGATCGCAAGCCGAATGGTTGTTCCCACAGCTTCGACTTGAGGGGAAGCAAACTGCGCAATGAGCCGACTCTGGGAGTCGAACTCGCGCACTTTGGGCTCATAACCTGATATGCTATCCAATAGGCCAAAACGTCAATTGTAAGGGATGATGCTGTGGCATCTATCCCTCGCTGGCACGTTCATGTGACATGTCGTGCTCTTTAATCGGGATCTCTCCCTACATTAGAGCTGTATGTCACTTTGCCAACCGTTTTGAACCCACAGGAGACTGTGCAAATCATACCCGCCCGTAGGAGATTGTTATCTTGAGAGGTAAACCTCATCTTAACATAATGTAATTAATTAATTAATAATTTACAAATCTCTTCAATTAGATAATCACGTTTAGGTAGAAATGTGATTTCGGTATGATTGAGATTTCTACCTAAGCTTACATTTGACTGACCAATTAATTAGGACGTCTTTGTAAATAAATTTGAACGTTTTAATAAATTGGACCAACCAGTTAATTAGGACGTCCTAATAAATGAAATTACACGCATTATTACAATTGTCACCATTATTCCGTGTGAGCACGTGAATAAAACAATTAAATTTGAAATTGACATCAATTATGAACTTGTTTTACTTTTGTGTTTCGTTTTAGAGTCACTTGGGGAAAATCGCAACCCTCGATACTACGCGTATTTTTTTATATTTCGTGGTTTACGATATTACGCGCATTTTGTTTCGAAGTTTGCGCAATCAAATTGCATACATTATTGCAATTATCAATTATTCCGTGTGAGCACGTGAATAAAACAATCAAATTTGAAATTGACATCAACTATGAACTTGTTTTACTTTTGTGTTTCGTTTTAGAGTCACTTGGGGAAAATCGCAACCCTCGATACTACGCGTATTTTTTTATATTTCGTGGTTTACGATATTACGCGCATTTTGTTTCGAAGTTTGCGCAATCAAATTGCATACATTATTGCAACTATCAATTATTCCGAGTACGCACGTGAATAACACAATTAAATTTGAAATTGACATTAAATATGAATTAGTTTTAAACTTTTAATTTTGTGTTTCGTTTTAGAGTCATTTGGGGAAAATCGCAACCCTCGATATTATGCGTATTTTTCTTCGTGGTTTGTCTTTTTCAGGGTCTTATGACCACATCCATTCATTTTTTATCGTCAACATCGAAACTTCAATTTGAGAATCTTGATATTCCATTTTTCTTTCGTCAAAATGAAAAAAGTTCATATTTTGAATTTTCAAATGCAGTTCAATTTTCCCCATCCATTTGTTCTTCGTTTTTCCCATCCATTTTTTGACCACAGTCAGCCCGATTTACATTGACGTCGGCATAGATCGTTCTTTCTTTATATTTCCATTTGATATTTTTCAAATTTCATTCATATTGTTGCGATGTCGCGCTCCGAAACATCCATTGTTTTGGGCGACGATTGATCGCTTTCATATTTTTTCACGATGTCATGATAAATTATATATTTTATAATATAATTATTTATAATTGATGCCATTTATCATTTATATGTTTCGTTCAAATTAAAATTTTAAACATTTAAATTTTAAATTTTTGAATTTTGAAAGGAGAACGCAAATGGGCTCCGCACCTTCATTGTGATCATGGCGCGCAACATCGTTAGTTTGTCTTTCTTGAGCGGCGCGTTCGCGTTGAAGGTCGCCATGGAGTCGCCGTATGAAGAACGGGAAAGATGGAAAGAACATCTCAAAACGGTTTTCAAACCTTTTGTTTCTGGAGAAAAAGATTTGGTTTCGCTTTTCGAGGCCGACGGTTTGAAAGTAAACAGCGTCGAGAAAGCAGAATTCTCCGATAGTTACGAAGTGGACGCTGCGTCTGTTCAAATGAAATTGCTCATGAGCGAAAACATTTGCGACAAATTTGATGACAAACATAAGCAGGAATTATGCAAGGAAATTGTTGGTGATCGAGAGTTTCTCATGCTGGAATTTTGGTTTGGTTTGCCTTGGATTGCTATAGTTTCAAATTTCAATTCGTACACAAATATTACTGGCAAGGAGTTACAGCATCTCATCGGCGTGTCAGCCTCCGACGTCCTGAAGTCCTCGTTGAAGTTTGTATTCAAGCATATCGGTGTCGAGAAAGTAGAATTGCATGATGCAAGTACTGCAACTTGTCGAGGACCTACAATTTTCAGAGCTTCATGGAACGACGGCCCGCTATCTCAAGGCTGCTCTACGTCATCTCAACAATTTTCAGAGCTTCATGGAACGACGGCCCGCTATCTCAACGCTGCTCTAGGCAAGCCGAAATTGTCGTATTACCAGTCTTTCGGATTTTACCCTGCAGACGAAAGTGGCTACGACGTCTGGAATCGCAAGTGGAATCACGACTCCCAGCAGAACTTTCAGAAATTTTACAGTGAGATTTATTCTCGTTCTTCGGAAAAGATCGTTGATCATTCTCGGAAGATATTGATCGAAAATTCTTGGTACTACTCCCTTGATAATCATTTATCGACGATCACGGACATCCGCGAGCGCCATTGCGCAACTCTCAAATTCGAAGAATGCGTTGGTCAATTTCAAAACCAAATCAGCGCTGCGGGCATTTTCGAAGGTTCAGAAGGATGCGAACTCGAAATGTCTCTGATGAATGCCATGGAGTGCGTTCACGAGTTCCTTACGCTGGTTGAGCCGCGTTACATCACGTCGGACAAATTGTTGGAAGCCATGGAAGCAATTTTCGATCATGACCAGACGGACAATAGATGGAAATTCAAAGGGAACTTTGGCATCATTGATTCGCGCTCGCTGGTGTTGCCCGCTAAAGATTGTTTCCAACCAATTCAAAACCAAATTTCGGTTCCTCCAGCGTTCGAAGAAGCTCCTCAAGCGTTCGAGAGTGGACAGAGACATCGTGGACCTGGGCGGACCCTTGTTCGACTCCCGGCTGCTGCTCGCGCAGAGGACAGAGCGTTTATCCCTTATCACACGAACGTGTGGCTTTAAAGTTATTATTTGATAATGTTAATTAATTTTCAAATCAAAATTAAAATCAAAATCCATTGGTCTTGAAAAGTGTTTCGTAAATGTCCCGTTATGATTTTATTTGTAATCAAATTATTAGTTAATCATTGCCAGTGCTTTTAGGGTTTGATTTCAATATAATAAATTATAATTTGATAAAAAATCATTAAAATATTGAATTATAATATAATTATTTGATTTACAATTTACAAATTTCTTCAATTAGATAATCGCGTTTAGCTAGAAATGTGATTTCGGCGTAATTATAATATAATTGATTTACAATTTACAAATTTCTACCCAAGCTTACATTTGACTAACAAATTAATTAGGACGTCATTGAATTTGCTTTTTTTGTTTTTTGGCTTTTTTCCATCTTTGCCACGCCGGTACAGGTGGGATGGACTTCATGTGAACGGTGTCTTTTGTTCTTCTTGTTGTTGTTTAATGCTTAATATTTCTTGCGCCAAGCAGAAAAATCAATGTTGTTTTCGCCTTCAATATTTTTTTGGTTGCGACCGTTGGCCACTGATTAAGTTTATTTGTTGTTTGTAGTGTTGCTTGCCAGGTTTGAATTTGTGTGAGAGACAAACAGAGAGCAACGAAAAAGATAAAAAATTATACAAAAAAGAAAGGAATTAGTTCTAGACATTTTGTTTTGGATTAGTATTAGTTCTACAAGTTATTTTCAAGAATATTAGCTGATAGAAATTATTAATTATTGATTGCAAGGAGTCCTTTCATTATTCAAACCATTGGGTTCGTAAATATGCCCAAAATTTAATAAATATCATCATCAATTAATTATTAATTATTTATCATTATTAAATTATTAATACAAAAAAAATCCATTATCGTTTAAATCATATAATTATTAATTATCATCATTACTGGTCGGTACCTGTTTTAATAAAAGACACGAATTACAAAATTAAATAAGTTTATAAGATTAAAATGAATCATTTTGGTTCTAATAGGTCCAAAACAATGGCGAAACCAGGAATAGGGGAGTTTTTTCATTGTGTTTGGCGGTGTTCCAAGCAAATTTGAGACCAAAAAAAAGACTCGCAAAATATTGATATTTTTTTGCCAATCCGGTTTGGGATTTTTTGTTAGTATTTTTGGGCCACCATTAAGTCACCGTGGCCACAGCGGGTCAGCAAGTAATTCTGACCAAAGCGGCCATGGCATAGTGGGTTCATCATCAGGTAGCTCAGCACGTGACGCGGGTTCATTCCTCGTCAGGGTTTTTTCTTCTGGGGTGGCAAAGGGTTGCCAAGTGTGGCGCGACGCGGTGTTGGGTTCACCCGCGAGTCCGCAGGGGTGCATTTCAACGGGTTTGTTTGCAACGTATTTTGGGGGTTTCTTCTTTCGGGCCCCTCCGTCAGGACATAATTAATTAATATCATAATAATGTCATAGCAAATTAATAAGTAATATAATATTATAATAACAAGAATTATATTATAATTCTTTTTTTTATTGTGAGATTTTTCCAGACAATGGATTTACTTTTGAATTTTTATAATATTTCTTTTTGAGGGTTTTATGACCACATTCATTCATTTTTTATCGTCAACATCCAAACGTCGATTTGAGAATCTTGACATTCTATTTTTGTTTTGTCAAAGCAGTTCATATTTTGAATTGTCAAATGTGGTTCACGTTTTTCCCATCCATTTGTTCTTCGTTTTTCTGATCTATTTTTTGACCACGGTCAGCCCGATTTACATTACCGTCGGCATAGATCGTTCTTTCTTTATACTCCCGTGGCTTGAAAATTCGAGATTAGAGATTTCAAAAAATTTGAAATAATTTTAAATTATTTATTTTTAGAGATTAGAGATTCCCGCTGGCCAATAATTATTGTAGCAAGCCCTCACGATATTCAAAAAGATTAATTAATTGATTGATTGATTTAAGTTTTTTGAAATAATTATTTATTTATTAGAGGTTAGAGATTTAAAACATTTTCCAATAATTAATTATTTAAATTTAAATCTCTAATTTTCAAGCCACGGGAGTATTTCCATTTGATATTTTAAATTTTTCAAATTTTATTCATATTGTTGCGACGTCGCGTTCCGAAGCATTCATTGTTCTGGGCGACGATTGATCGTTTTCATATTTTTTCATGATGTCATGACAAATTTAATTTTTTAAATAAATTTAATAATATAATATATTTATAATTGATCCCATTTATCATTTATATATGTGTCTTCTTTCAAACAATTTGTTTTTTCTGGCACAGTGGCAGCAATTTGTTGCAGTCCAATTCATCATTTTGTGTCTTCTATTTCCAATTGTCCCATCTTTTTCTAAATTCTTGCGCGTGGGATTCTAATAGGTTCCAAAGAATTGTACACGCAGGAACCAGGGAATTTTTTCAATGTGTTCTGCGGTGTTCCGGGACAAAGGGGAAGCAAAAAAACAAAAAACAAAGTGTTTCACGAATCTGTTTTCGACAATCTGGTCCGGATTTGTTTTGCCATTATTGTTTTTGAAGGTGTTTTTTGACTTTTTGACAATGCCAACTCCGGCACTTGGGATTGCACCGTAGTAAGTTGGCCTCAAGGTGCAAATCGATGTGCGCTCACGTATTCACACTTTTTGAGTGGGTTTCAATCCCGGTGGGTTCTTTTTTTAAAGCGGGTTGGAAAGGTGACCAAGGGTGGGACGACGCAGTGTTGAGTTCATCCGCGCGTCCGGTGGGGCGCATTTCAACGGGCTTGCAACCTATTTTGGGGCGTTTTTCTTTTGGGCCCCTCCGTCAGGACATAGTTTTATTATCAATTTGCATCATTTTTTGTCATTTGCACGCCCCCCACCCTTGTCTCAATTTCATGCTTCAATAAAAACTTCAAATATTTTATTGGAATATAATATATATCATTTGAATTTTGGAATATCATGTAAATTGTTAAAAAAAAAATTTTAATTTGTAAATTGTTAAATTTAAATAATATTAATAACGTTATCATTTATAATTCATTAATTTTTGTTTTGTTTATTATTTATTTTTTTTTTTTTGTTAACAATTGTTGCGTCAACGTCCGTCACGCAAATTAAATTTTAATTAATTCAATTTTGTCAGTACTTGTAATTTATTACCAAATCTTCAATATTTAAATTTTTAATTTATTTTGAGAGGGAGAACACCCACTTTTCGAACCAATTCATCCAAATTGGCTCCGCACCTTCATTGTGATCATGGCGCGCAATATCGTTAGTTTGTTTTTCTTGGGCGGCGCGTTGGCGTTGAAGGTCGCCATGGAGTCGTCGTATGAAGAACAGAAAAGATGGATGGAACATCTCAAAACGGTTTTCAAACCACCTTTTGTTTGTGGAGGACCAGATTTGGTTTCGCGTTTCAAGGCCCACGGTTTGAAAGTAAACAGCGTCGAGAGAGCTGGATTTTCCGATAGTTACGAAGTGGACGGTGTCATCGAAGACGGCAATGACAAAGTGGACGGTCCCTTTCTTGAAGTGAAATTGCTCATGAGCGAAAACATTTGCGACAACAAACTTGATACAACACAGGAGCGGGAATTATGCAAGGACATTGTTTATGAGCAAGAGTTTCTCGTTCTTCAATTTTATATGCGTTTGCCTTGGATTGCTAACGTTTTATACTTGAATATGCACACAAATATTACTGGCAAGGAGTTACAACATCTCATCGGCGTGTCAGCTTCCGACATCATGAAGTCCGCGTTGAAGTTTGTATTCAATGATATCGGTGTTAAGCAAGTAACATTGTTTGATGAAAGTACTGCAACTTGTCGAGGACCTATACAACGATTTTCAGATTTAGAGCTTCATAAAACGACGGCCCGCTATCTCAACGCTGCTCTAGGTAAGCCGAAATTGTCGTTTTACCAGTCTTTCGGATTTTACCCTGCAGGCGAAAGTGGCTACGACGTCTGGAGCAGCAAATGGAATGACGATTCCCAGAAGAACTTTCAGACCTTGTACAGTGAGATTTATTCTCATTCTTCGGAAGAGATCATTGATGATTCTCGGAAGATACAATTGATCGATGATGGTGGCTTTGGTATTACCTTTGGCTTTGATCAACATTTATCGACGATCACGAATATCCGCGAGAAACATTGCACAGATCTCAATTTCAAAGAATGCATTGATCAATTTCAAAACCAAATCAACGCTGCGGTTCCAATTGGCATTTTCAAAGGTTCAGAAGGATGCGAACACGAAATGTCTCTGATGAATGCCATGAAGGGCGTTTTCATGCTCCTTAAGCTGCTTGAGCCTAATGAAATTACGTCGGACAGATTATTGCAAGCCATGGAAGCAATTTTCGATTATGACCAGACGGATAATGAATGGAAATTCAAAGCAAACCTTGGCATCATTGATTCGCGCGATCTTGTGTTGTCCGCCGCAGATTGGCGGGCAAATGAAGAACAGAAAAGATGGGAAGAACATCTCGGAACGGTTTTCAAACCGTTTGTTTTTGGAGAAAAAGATTTGGTTTCACTTTTCAAGGCCGACGGTTTGAAAGTAGACAGCGTCGAGAAAGCAGAATTTTCCGGCACTTACAAAGTGGACGGTGCGTCTGTTCAAGTGAAATTGCTCATGAGCGAAAACATTTGCAGCAAATTTGACGACAAACATAAGCAGAAATTATGCCAGGAAAGTTTGCATGATCATGAGTTTCTCGTTCTGGAATTTTGGTTTTGTTCGCCTTGGATTGCTAAAGTTTCATACTTCAATTCGTACACAAATATTACTGGCAAGGAGTTACAAGATCTCATCGGCGTGTCAGCCTCCGACGTCATGAAGTCCGCGTTGAAGTTTGTATTCAAGCATATCGGTGTCGAGAAAGTAGAATTGGATGATGGAAGTACTGCAACTTGTCGAGGACCTATACAACGACATTCAGAATCAGCGCTTCATCAAACGACGGCCCGCTATCTCAACGCTGCTCTAGGTAAGCCGAAATTGTCGTTTTACCAGTCTTTCGGATTTTACCCTGCAGGCGAAAGTGGCTACGACGTCTGGAATCGCAAGTGGAATGACGACTCCCAGCAGAACTTTCAGACCTTTTACAGTGAGATTTATTCTCAGTCTTCGCAAAAGATCATTGATGATTCTCGGAAGATACAATTGATCGATTATGATGGTACCACCTTTGATCATCATTTATCGACGATCACGAAAACCCGCGAGAAACATTGCGCAACTCTCAATTTCAAAGACTGCATTGGTCAATTTCACAAGCAAATCAACGCCGCGGGCATTTTCGAAGGTTCAGAAGGATGCGAACTCGAAATGTCTCTGATGAATGCCATGGAGCGCGTTTACGAGCTCCTTAAGCTGGTTGAGCGTCATCACATTACGTCGCGCAAATTATTGCAAGCCATGGAAGCAATTTTCGATTATGACCCGACAGATAAAATTAAATGGAAATTCAAAGCAAACCTTGGCATCATTGATTCGCGCTCGCTGGTGTTGCCGGCCAAAGATTGTTTCCAACCAATTAAAAACCGAATTTTGGTTCCAGATTACGTGTGGCTTTAAAGTCAGTTTTTTAATTCAATAATTTTAATTAATTTTCAAAATAATAAAAATTGATTAATTTAAACATCAAATTAAAATTATAAAGAAATAAACGTAAAAACTAAAAAAGCAAAAAAATCTATTTATAAACAAATGGTTTGGTTTGCGCTTTCTATATTTTCACTACTCTGAATGTATTTATAATTAATATTATTATTAAAAATATAATTAATAATTATAAATTTATAAGTTTTCATATGATATTATCAGGGATGGGCACGATGCAATGTATTGTATATCTTTCACGATACAATTACCTTGTATTTCGAATTCCACCTCGGCACAATACAGCTAAGCCTTAGCTGTATTGTATCGAGATACAATGCATTGTATTGTATCTTGTATTGAATCTTCCGGCAGCCCCTGGAATCCATTGGAAGTTATGAGATTGAAACCTTTCATTGCACCAAAAATGGGTTCCCGTCAGATATTTTTTTTAGTGTGCCGAAAATGGCTCCCGCGTGTTTTCCACGGTTGATTCATTTTGCGACAAAAATTTGCAAAACGCTTGCACCAACAGATTTTGAATGGTTTTGCAAGCAATCAATAAGTTTTTGGGCCACTCCTAGTCCCAAATAGAGCAAGTTCGAGTTCAGACGATACAATGTATCGTCACTGTATTGTTGCACAATAGAATACAATGTATCTGTATTGCATCTTTCGCTCGACGCCCAAAATCCTGTTAGCTGCATCTTGTATCGGGATACAACACAATGTATTGTGCTTATCCCTGGATATCATACTAATTTAAATATAATAATGTCCTCACGCACCGTACTTTTCGACCAATTCAGAATTTGTCATCTTCAAAAATGTAATAATTTAACTTATTTAGATTGTAAGAAAAATTATAATACAAACATGTTTCAATTAAATTAATTCAATTATACAATAATTTAACAAAGTCAAACAGCTCGCAGTAGTGACACCTATTACGAAACGTTGGATCGCAGTGAGCAATCGTCCGTAAATTTCATGGTCGCGTGTGACACAACCAACACACTTGGACGCGCGACCACATTGTGGATCCAACAACTTTTTGGACCTTGGTTCAAAAATTTTTTATCAAAGCGTCAATTTGTAGTTTCGGTTGACAATTTTATCATTATTGCGAGTTTCCAACCAAATCTATTTAAAGATTTAATGGTAATTCGATTTTAATTAATTAATTAAAATTTAAATCATTTGACAGTGTTTATTTTATTTAAAGCATTCAGTATCATAATTCAAATTTTGGGCAACAAATTCTGTTGTATTTTCTGCGGCCTGCGCTCGTCTCCTGATACATTGCATTCTGCCCCTTTGTATGTTTTTGCGGCTGTATGTATGGTTTGCAGCGTTTGATTGTTGTGATTGTTTGTAGCGCTTGTTAATCATTGCAACAAATGCTTTTGTATTTCCATAAATATTGATCGAATATCAATATGCATTTCAACATTACCATAGAAAGCCAAATACTTTAAAAATGTTGAATTGTTTAATTTATTATATTTCAGTCATTATATTTAATTTAATGATTAATTACAAATTTAAAAAATCATAAATGTCTTTAATAAATAGTTGTATTATTTAATTTCGTGATTCCGTTCTTATTTTAATATTCAAAAATTAATTACTTAATTAACAATAAATAAATCCATTGGTCTTGAAAAGTGTTTCGTAAATGTTCCGTTATGGTTTTATTTGCAATCCAATTCATTGATTGCAATCGAAACAGTTGAATATCAAATAATTATGATATAATTATTTATTGTGATCAGCGTGGTTCAGATTGCAATTCGAAATTCTTTCAATTTGGACCAAATTCCAATTCAAATTTAATTTTGAATAATGAATTCGTTGAAATGCAATTGACAATCGCACGCGGTACAACCCAATCAAAGAGCCTCATGCAATTCGCAAATTCCAAATAGCAGCAAGTTTGTTAAACATTAAGTTACAGTTACATATTGTTTTGATATTTTTCAGTTTTTAATTTTATGATAATTTTTAAATTAATTATTAATTTTATGAATCTAGATTGATTTTGTTATTAATTGAAATTCAATTTTTTTCTTATTTTTGTTATGAATTAATTAATATTATCAGTAACAAGAATCTAATTAGAATCGGAAAGATGTCAAAAATAGCAGCAGCAAGTTTATTCAACTCGGCATTACAGTTTTTCTTCCCAATCAAAATAGCAGTGTTTTTGACACTCAATACAAAGTTGTTAATCTTTTTCATAGCAATAATATTTTCTAGTTACCGTTTCGATTATTGTCGAGCGGCTCCCGCATCCAATCGTGTTGTTCCGACCGATAATAATAATGGAAACGCCGACTACAGTTTATTAGATTCTGAATCTGGAAGTCAACGTGATTCTCTCAATTCAAATTTCAAAATATTTTCCCCTGGTAAATTCGTTGGAAAAGTGGAACAAAAATTCAAAGCGCATGTCGCGATTTTAACAATTTTTTTAACAAATTCTGGCTATTGGAGATCAATTTTTGGCAAAATTTTAAGGAATTTTATTGTTTTTTGATGGATTTTTGTCAATTTTGAAGTTTTTTTGGATTTTGATGGATTTTTTTAGTCCACTCAATTTATAACTATTTGGTTTGGGTATGTGTGGTGTGTGTCCGTCCGTCTTTTGATCGATTTTGACAAAAATGACAAATTTCAATTTTTAGGGTTTAGGATTTTTTTGGAGCCATTTTTTATCCAGGTTTTTGCCAAATTCATTGAAAATAAAAATCATGGAAAAGTTGATTTTTCATTTATTTTTTATGGTTTTTCAAATTTTAGGGTTTAGGTCTTAGGGTTTAAGAATTGGGGTTTAGGGTTTAAAAATCCAAATTTAGGGTTTAGGATTTAAAAATGTTGGGTTTTAGGGTTTAGGATTTTAAAAACCATGTTCAAAAAATTAAAATTAACCAAATTTGATAAAAATCCATTATTTTTCAAAAATTTAAAAATACAGTTTTTCAAAAATTAAAATTTCGTCAAAAATCCAAAAAACCAAAATTTCCCAAAAATATAAAATCCAATAAAAAATATTCAAAAACCACCCCCCAAAAAATCAAAATCGCCCCAAAAAATTCTTATTATCGATTTTTAATCGGGTTTTAAACAGGTCGTGATTGCTGGAAAACGGGGTGTTGGGAAAAGGACGATCCGTGATTCTTGGGCAATGCATTCGCGCCAACAGCGGTTGGACCATTTGCGAGATTTATTGAATATCGATATTGCCGACCTTGATATCCATAAAAATACCGGCCAGGTTGACGAATATTTATTGAAATCAAACAAAGATGGTGAATTCAATTTCATTTTAGTCGATCCAGAGCAATTGATTTCTGCAGAGAATCAAAGGTTATTACGAAATGCTTGTGTTGTAGTCTGTGTGTTTGATATCTCGGACCCAGCCTCTTTTCACGCTGCGATCGAGCTCAAAAAAGCGTTACAAAATGTGGTTTCAAGAATTTTTATTTTTTTGGCAAATTTCACAAATTTTGGCGTTTTGAGATCAATTTTGATGATTTTGTACGATTTTTGATCATTTTTAGGTGAAAAAAGACGCAGCTTTTGTTTTGGTGCAAAATAAAGTGGATTTGCTGCCTGAGCTTGGCGACCTCCGGGCCCACGGAAAACTCCACGCCTTCACCAAGTGGATGCGCTCAAAACAAGGTTTTTTTTTATTTTAAATTAATTTCCAAAATTTCAGAGCGAATTTTGACAAAATATGAATCTGAATCATTTTAAATAAATTAAATTCAAGGTTTTGGGCCGTTTCTGGAGAGGCGAGATATTCGTCAGATTGATATTTCCGAGGGTAGGGATTTCAACAATAAAGCCGTTTTTGAGAGTTTGGCGGATCGGCACGGATTTCGGTTGTTTTTCTCGATTTCGTCTGCTGTTGAGCACGCGCGGACGCTTGTGAAGGCGTTTTTTGGTGTGCAAGATGTGATTGGGGAAATGATCATCATGCAGAATGGCATTACTGACAGACAGAAGATGAAAGACGACCATGAGACG
>Ga0099798_10442_pt1 | contig 14018 bp, 14 predicted proteins | sample Uncmet_Sort29A_1_FD_89870 | JGI IMG/M metagenome (GOLD analysis project Ga0099798, IMG submission 89870) | Marine eukaryotic communities from CALCOFI LINE 67, Pacific Ocean - CN13ID_Sort29A_1 | ecosystem: Environmental > Aquatic > Marine > Oceanic | place: Pacific Ocean: Monterey Bay | collected... | reverse complement strand
TAGAACGCCGAGCAGAACGCACCGCAAACGCGAAGAGACCAGAGAAAACTTCAGCGATGATTCTTCGCGTGCGACGCAGGGACCATGAGGAACAGCCCTGTAGCGCGCTGGCAGCGCCCACCCGAGAGGGCCGATACGACGTTTTCAAACGTCTTGGAGAAATAGAGTTGCCTGATAGCGACGATGACGAGCTGAATGATGACGTCGAAGTTAATCAACCGACTGGTGACGGTAACGCCGACCTAGGAACCTGTGAGAGTAAAGGTCAAGGGAACAAAAGCAGCAGTAGTAGTGGTCTAGTTAATGGGCAAACCGCCCCTGGAGAAAGTTCACAAATCCATATTCCGAAAGGCGCAGGGGCGGCAGCTGCGTTGAACTCCCGCACCATGCAGCTGGTGGAGGATGTACTGGTGGGCCAGAACGGTTTTGGTGGCGCGTCGATCGGCGAGGCAGGTCTCGGTGGCGTGTCGACCGGCCGCTCCGGCAACTCTAAGAGGAGGTACGAGGAATTCGGGGGAGGAGATTTGGATGATAATCATGATGATGATGTTTTCGGATATGAATCCTTCAGGCAAGAACCACCCTCAAAGCAGCGCAAGCTAGTGGCGGCGCTGCTTCCAACGTACGGGTTGGTGGGCGCTGAAGAACGGAAGCAGCAATCGTCTGCGCACAAAAGACAACAAACAAGGAAACCGAGGAGGACGGATGAGGATTGGGAGGAGCGTGAAAACCGAAGACGCGAGGAAGAGGAAGATAAAATTTGGGACCTTGTTCGAGCACGGGAGGAACGTGAGGGGAAAGGTAACCACGAGTCTTCCTCTGCCCGAAATTCTAGAAGACGGGAGGATAGGGAGAATAGAAGAGGGAGATTCGACCGGGAGAGCAGCAGAGGAAACAGGTTTCACGATATGAATGAGTGTGTCGAGCCACCTGTGAGACTAACGCCGATGAAAGAAACTGCTCCACCGAAAGAAGCTGCAGTTCGTCCTGCACGAAGCAAGCTATCTCATTCCTCAGGCCCTGAAGCCGTGTTAGATTTTGGAACGCCACAGCTGAGCGAGCAGAAACCGCCGTCATTCCAGGAGGAAGCCCCAGCGCAGGCTTCACAGCAAACGTCCACATCGGCGCAAGAAAACCCGCTCCCTAAACAAAGCGTATTGCACTTCATAGACGGCATTCGAGTAATTGATGTTGAGAAGAGTGGAAGGAGGAAGAAGAAAACCGGGAAATCAGCTGCAGGAGAGGAAGAAAATAAACCGATTTACGACATTTACTACTGCGATCCGGCAGGTAAGGGACGACAAATTAACTGCTATTACCCTGTTCGTTTTTCGCATAGTGCGACAAATAATTATCGGGCAAGTACTGACGCGACGTAACTTATCGTAAGTATTTCTGTAGGACTACAGATGATGTATGACGGCGATTTGTCTAATACTTCGCTACTTCCAACAAAACTATTTGTCGACTTCCAACGAAATACTCTCTTCCTAAAACACTATACCGAAAACAAAATTCAGATGCCAAACTTTAAGAAAGTTCAAAACAAAAATCCAGACCGCACCCATTCTCGCCCTTGGAACGCCGAGCAGATCGTGTCGGCCTCGAATCAGGAGAGGGTCGGCCTCTTTTCGCATACAAACGCTCTGAAAGCAATTCTACCGAAACAACAATCGCTACTCATGTTGGAGGATGCGCCGGCGGCGAAACAGCACGGAGAGAAGGACCTGAATACAGAAGAAAATCAAAACTCGGGAGATTCAGAAGGGAAGGATCAGAACTCACCAGAAGGGAGGGATCAGAACTCACCAAATTCGACGGAGAAGTTTTTGGACCAACTCTCCCAAACGAACCGAGAGGAGCTGGAGCAATTTTACGCCGACCTCTACCACGAAAATTGTCAAACAGATGATTCCGAAGCCTCCGGCGATGACGATTACTACGGTAAACGGTCTGATGTTGATGGATTGGATGATGGGGGGAATGGCGGCAATCAGTCAGATTGCTCATATCCGACGGATGACGGAGGGGGGTGCTTTTCGAGTGATGGGATGGACGAGTTTGCGGAAGATTTGCGGGATGGGCGAGGAGGGTGGAATGTGATCATGTAGTTCTTGTTGGAAGGTTAGATGGAAGAGGCGGGTGGGATGTGGTTATGTAGCTCTTAGATTAGATGGAAGAGGCGGGTGGAATGTGATCACGTGATTGTTTTTGCTCGGAGGGTGGCGGAATGTCATCAGATGAGAGGGGGGCGGAATGTCATCAGATGATTTTGTAGAATCTGATACACACTAATGCAGTCACGTGGAATCTGTGTGCAGCTTGCTGCGCGAGATTAGGGTGCTCATGCGATAACTAAGAGGGTACTATGATAGGATAGGATGCGAGCCTCTGGATTAGTTCTGGTATCTGGAGTGCGCATCTGCAGATCGAAAACAAAAACTATTCGGGAAGTGAATGGTGCAGGGACGACGGAGAATGACAGATGTCACTTACGGGTCTGATTTTCAATAGAAACACACAGCAAAAACTGGATATACATTGATCCACATTTTGGTTTTGAATTACAAGTGGAACGATTTCGAGCAGCATTACTCCTGACGCTATTTGTGAACGAGTAATGTGCGAAGTATCCTGACCATGCCAGAAGATCTGTAGTGCGAATTTGTGTATGAGATTTTTTTTATGTGTTTGCCTTTGACTTGTAGAGCTACCGTTGCGTATTAGTATACTGATGAATTTCGAATTTATGGCAAGAATTTCGTGCGCATTTTTTTTTTGTGAGGAGAGTAAGTTTTGGAATTTACGTTAAGACCGCAACGCCACCAACAATCTTACAGCTGGTGGGATCGCAAGTGCGAACTGAGCGTAGACTGAGCGTATTGCGTATTATATTCCAACAACAGTGCGATTATCCGCGATGCAATGTATGAAGTATGCTATATAATTAATCGTAGGATGGTTGAACCTTTCAAGACCAAGCTCAGCTTAACACTAGAGTTATCATGAAGTAGCTCAAGAAGTAAAGGTAATATCACTCTCAGGAAGTCTTGACTTGGCAATATTAACAAAAACCAAAAAAATCCAAGATGTCCCAAGAGGAGCTCCTCAGCGTGTTCCAGTCCCTCTTCACAACCCTGAATGGGCGCGACAGCACTTCCCTCCAAAAGCACGAACTTCTGCTTTTTTCGGGGGCGGAATCGTTTGATCAGTTCGCCACCGAAATCTTCTATGAAATATACGGGCTCGAGAATGGGGATTTTTACGACAGTAAGATACAATTCACTGACATTGCCTTGAAAATGGCCCATGGGTTACTTAATACTACGATAGCAAGATATGGAAGAAAGTGGTCGCTGACAATGCTCGAGAAATGTGGTGAGTAGTATGACTGCAATCTGGAATACCGTGATACGTGATAAAGCAAATTTCAACTTTCCCATCCCAGAATGAATTTCAGATTTCGCTTTTCGATTTCCTCAATTTCTCGATGGCAATGTATTATTAACGAATCTCTCCAATTCCTCAAGGTAGACTCCCGTCTGGTGGAAATCTCTCTCTGACGTCGGCAGAGGTGTGGAACGCCCTCGAAGGCCGCGGCTACCTCGACCTCGAGCAGAATTTTTCGAAGAAGAAATTCGTGCCGATCATGTACAGTTTGCTCACCGATTTGCAGTGTTGCAGGTTGGTCAAAGGCAAAAAACTAAATAGCCATTTTCGGATACCGAGCAACGAGGACAGGATGATCAACGACATTGCGAATGATCTGTTGCATGTCTCGACCAAACTAGGGATCACGGAGACGAGTGTGGATGGTGAGGGATACGCCGCAGGGTGCGTGTGTATGGAAGTTCAACAGAAACTCGTGAAGCTTAGGAACGCAGAAGCACAAAGAAGCTCAAAAACAAACCTGTCTCGCGTGCATGCTCCTTGTGGAGGTGACGCACCATTTTATCATCTGTGCAGAATAAGGTGTATTTTATTTTAATCAGATCTCTTGCGTCCCTTTTCATCCGCAAAAAAAGATTTGTCCCACACTTCAAAATTCAATCCCCATGCAACTCCATACCAACTCCACGTCCTGCTCAGAAAACCAAAATCCCTCACTCCTCAGGCCAGCTCCGCGCTTTGCTCGAAAAGTCGGAAGGGCGGGCGCTTCCGCAGCTGCAGTCCCTGGTTTTCCCCGAGTGGAAATTCACGCCGGAGCAGACGGAAGCCGTTTTAGATTTTATTGATGACTTCAATAGAGAGTATAACACCCGACGATCCGTGCTAAGCCGGCGCCTGGATGTTACGATTGGAGGTGAGATAGAGAGTACAACACCCGACGATCCGTGCTCAGCCGGCGCCTGGATGTTACGATTGGGGGTGAGAGGGGTTTCGATATTACACTGATTGCTATTAATTGGTGGTGAGAGGAATGTTCTGTTTCTTTCACTGAGAGGGATTTCTATATTACACCGATTGGAGGTGAGAGGGATGTTCTGATTGCCAATTGGTGATTGTTACTCTGGGAAGGGTAGTTGTAACACGGGGTGCGTGGATTCTATATGACGTTTCGAATTATGCAATGTGACTGTAGAGTACGTGTAGCTATGCTAAAGGAAATCCATCAAGCCGAAATCTTTTCAACAAATCGAATCTCGCAGAATATCTAAAAACAAAATGCCAGAGAGTCCCCCCGAAATCTCTCTCTCTAATACTAAGGTTTCATGCGCAGTCGGCGAGTGGACGAAGGAACCATCGGCAGTGAGCTCGAGAAGCACGTCCGAAACGCGAAATGGAAGAATGAAGGGCATGAAATCGGAGTCTGGCACCTCTTGGCAGCCAAAAGCAACTTGTTGGAAGGGATTAGGGAGAAGGTGAGGACTGTGGAACTAATTTATTCTCGAAGATGAGAAGGTGAAGACTAATATATCGATGAGGAGCAGGTGCCGAATATCGATGAATTTGACGAAAAATCCGAATGAAAAAAAATCCAAATCCATCCTTCAGATCTCCTCCCCCTACTCACTAAATTCTCAACCTTCACATCCCCTCCCGCCTCTCACTAATTCTCAACCTGCAGATTTCGTCCACCTACTCTCTGAAATCTCAACCAGATCTCCTCCACCTACTCCCTAAAATCGGCCGTGAAGACCGTTGTGATTCCGGATGTGCCGGCTCGCGGAGGCGTGCCCGAAGGCTATACCATGGACGATATTTCCAAAGATATCGTCAAAGCCAATGTGGCGCTCTCGGCGAAAGATGGAAAATCCGTCAACAAGGCCGCGCCGCAAATAGCGAAAAAATGGGTCGGCAATTTCGAAAGCACGAAGAGGAGTTCCGACGGGGGAGATGGAAAGGGAGGGAAAGGAGGGAAAGGGAAGGATGGAGGCGGAAAGGGGAAGGGGAAAGGAGGAAAGAATCGAGGGGAGGATAATCGAGGGGGAGGAGGGAATAGTGGAGGTAGGAATTATTTTAGTTTGAGTATAATATGCAGAATCGAGTCGGGAATATGTTATTCAGTATCAGCGGTGGGATTCATACAGACGATGTCATGTATACTTTGCGGATTATTAGGATTGCGTGTCAATCTATCCACACTGATATTAATCGATGTATTTCTCACCCTAAACAAGTTACATTTGAAAATGAATTTCGAGCCAAAAGTTTGAATCACAGTATCCATCGCTCAATCACTCAATCGATCAACAATAACATCCCGAAATGTCAGGTAATTGGGGAGGAGGCGGCGGTAATAACTGGGGAAGTAATGATAACAGTGGCGGCGGCAATCGCGGACGAGAAAATAAGTGGGGTGGAGGTGGCAACCGCGGACGCGATCGCAGCTTTGAACCGCCGGAGAGAAGTAAGATTTAAATATGAAGCTGGTTATTACACCCTGGCCATTTTGTGGAAGTAAGTAGTAGTTTGCAGTTTATTTCTTCCGTAATATCTTAGCAGGAAACAAAAAAAATACATATTACTTTGCTTTCTACACGCGCAGCGACTTTCCCCCAACATCCCTCCCTCCCACCCAACATTCTTCGCTCCCACGTAGAAAAATTTCTCACTCCCACGTAACAACATTCCTCACTCCCACGTAACAACATTCCTCACTCCCACGTGATAACATTCCTCCCCCTCAGCTTCGAGCGGCGGTGGGTACTATTCGCAAAAGGGGAACCAGAGTAGTGGGAGTAGCGGTGGCGGCTATTATAGTCAAAAAGGGAATAGCGGCGGCAGCGGCGGCAGCTACTATGATCAGAAGGGGAACAGCGGTGGTGGTGAGATTCGGAGGGAAATTCAAGGAAATTATTCGAAGGACGATATGTGGACCGTATATGGTATAATTATGTATGGGTGTGAGATACTCAGTATTGATGCTTGGACTTGTTGGACACCTCAACATAATATTAATGCTGGAAGAGATACTCAGGTGCAAGAACGATAATTGTACTGCTGCTCAGTATTATTTGAAAACTTATGCAAAAAAACAATCAGGTGGCGGCGGCTATTATCAGCAGAAAGGAGGTGGGGGAGGGAATAAAGGTGGCGGCGGCTGGGGCGGGAAAAATCAACCAGCCAGCTGGAACCGGCGATGAGTCGATGAACTGTCATTGTAACTGATCAGTCGGCGATCTGAAAATCGTGGTTTGAAGTTGACGCATGCAATATCACAGTACCAATCGACATGAAGGCGCCGGAGGCTGTCCATGTGGTGGAGGTTGTCGCGCACCATCTTTAGTTCGGTCGACAGCGAATTTGTCAGCAACATTGTAATTCACACTTTGTGAAAAGCGTTTTCACGATAGGTAGACAGCTAAGCGGTTTCACGATACGCATGAGGTACCAGCTGCATGCGCATGGCAACGATGAAAATTTGCTCTCGGTCGCCCCGGAGAGGAAAAGAAAGACGCCAATGCTCAGTGTTCAATCTGGGCCGCAGAGTGACTATTCGACGATGACAAGTCGGTACGAGAACAGCGTCACCAAGTGATAACGTTGGTATGAAAACCCAAAAACTACATCCGCCACCCCTGATAAGGGCGCCTGAGTAACAGAAACCCAGTTTCAACAGACTTTTTTTGAACCAAATTTGAAGTGCGAACCTGTTGGGCTTGCTCTAAACGGATACTGCGGGCGTTGCAGTCGTCAATGAAAAACGACCTGGAATTTCGCTGGATGTCCATGAATTAAAAAAATGAAAGGAAGGAATCATTCGTGATGTCATTCTGGTCTCTCGTCTCTTGATGTATTGTCTAATAAAAGTAGGTCATGAAAATTTCAAAGCATTGTTCGTGGTGTTGTGATACAAGAGGAACGTGAGATGTATGTGAAGCAACGAAGATAGGTAGTGGACGATATCCATCCGACGCAAAGTTCTCGACCCTAGGCATTAGACGATATGTATCTGACGGCAGAACAGAAGCATTGCAACATGAAAGTTCTCGACCCTAGGCATTAGACGATAGGCAAGTATTGAGTCACAAATGACATCAAATTGAATCCTCAAATTGCATCGAACTGAACTTCTGAGGATGAAATTTCTCCCAACATTCTCATCGCATTGAACTTCTCAGATCGACGATTAAATTCCCACTTCTCCATCTCTCAACTTCCATGATCCACTCAGAATGTGCTGTTCACTCCAAACTCACTCTGATCAGCCTGATAAATGAAATCGAAAGAATTTCAATTTGAAGCACCCCAACAATCTCCGCAGGATTTCACGCACTCGGTTGACTGGAGCGCTTTGGTTCCCCAGGGGGTTCCGAATTTCGCAGCTCCGGTAGCCCGATACATAAGGTGGTCGAGAAATCAGACCGCACGAGTATTGGCCTTCAGCAGCAGACCAGTACTCAGTAGCATATCAGTAGCGTACGTGCACCAGCCGGTTTGATTTGTAGCACGTACGGTCGTCGCATGCGCTGTTGAGACATCTGAACTCCAAGAGAGCATCAGACCAACAGTTGCATGCCTGTAGGAATCAAAGTGTATCTATCGACGTGGTAGAGCTCTGTTACGGTAGTTGCAGTACTAATAGCAGTTGGAACTGAGGTTCACGAATTAGGGACTGGGATAAGAGTAGTTAATATCTACTGGGCAGGGCAATACCAGATTCCATTTTTCATTTTTACCAGGGTACTTAAACGACGGAGGGTTCCAGCTTATAGTAGAAGTAATGCTAAAACTTGTATTTTAAAACGCACCGCGGAACATTTGCGACATTCAACGAGCTTGGACGCGTGAGCTCCTTGAAATGCGCGAATGTTCGTGTGCGAGGTCCTGAACACTTCTTTCAAAATTGTCTCCCTTTTTAACGAAATTCGCTCCGACGAGGTCGCTCAGAAAATGCTTTCAGCTTACTTAGCCCATCGTGAGTGCTGGTGATGTGTTTTTCCTTCCTCTGAAGGAGCATCCAAAACTTAAGCCGCGCTTTGGAATTGAACCAAATAACCCCGACATGGCATTTTTGTCTTGCATTTTATTTTTGAATCTTTTGTGTCAAAATAAAAGTTTTTTCTCGTTGTGGAAACGTAAAAACAAACGCGGCACCCCCACCCGCCAAAAAAATGGAGAAATTGTCCTGATGAATATAAATTGCGCGCACGTTTTTTCAATTACAAACTGAAAAAAATTGTTTCATCCTTATTTTTGTGCGATGTCTCTTACGATTGTCTCATAGATGATCCGCTAGCCATTGCCGCCACACCTGTAGAGTCTTTTGTATCCCAAACGTTGACCAAAGGTTGAATGAGGTGAATCCACTCCACACTTAATATCCCATCACCACAATGATCTCTCCCAAAACGTTCAATCAATCGACTGCCCGCCCACAAAAAAAACGATTAAAAAACACCCAGTTGAGTAAAAGTGAATTAGTTAGCTTCTAGCTACTAGTACTTGCATTCTTTCCGCTTTGTTTTTGTTTGTAACTTAGTTTAGTTTACTGCAAAACAACCAAAATGCACGGAATCGCGAAATCTTCCGTCATTGGTGCCCTGGCGATGGGGGGTAATCGAAAATAATAATTCGTTAAATAGAATGATCAATGAGAACCTGAACTGTGAGATTTATTACTAATTAAATTTGTAATATACGAATACTGCCGATACTAACTATTGATTAGTACTTTATTTGGTCATTCATGGTTCGTGTTAATGATTCTTATTCCGTAAAAAGAAACCGACAGACACGCTTTCACGTGGAACTTTAAGGTCCGATTGCAGAACACGCTATTGATTTCTCGCCGCTTCTTAAAAGTTATTAATTTTGTGATACCAGGTACCACGCTGATAATTTCTCGCGGCTTCTTGAAAGTTCTTAATTTTGTGGGACCAGGTACCGCGCTGGGCGTGAATGCCAAGCGTAAAGTGAGCGCCAAGCCGAATGCCAAGGCTAAAAACGCGCAAGGTGATGGAGGGGTGGCTCGCCATGTAAGAATCGTTGGAGATGGAAGCAGATCGTATTTACTATTTTAAATTCAATACGTATTAATATCATTTGATATGAGTTATTAATAAATCGTGCACGTGAACAAATTAGTGATGAGTAAATGTCAAATGATTGTTTTTCCATGTAGCGTAGTAGTAGCACTATCGTATAGTCACCCATATGCCACATATCTGAAAGAAAGACAAATCATTCTAATCTCCAGCCCAACATCGCCAACAACGAAGACAAACCCAAAGACGCGTTTGTCGAGCTCGGTCTTGCCGAGGATCCCAAGAAGGAAGACCAGAATCCGGTGAGCGAATTTAATTTAACATTCTTGACTGACATGTGATGACTAACATTGGAGGCAAGAACATAAATGTCTCAAACCAATGAATGTCGAAATTGATGACCAATTTAGTTCAGAAGGATTTGGATTGATCGCTGAACACAATGAATTATCATGGAGATTAATCGCTGGATTCAGAATTGGACATTCCAATTCACGCAACCATCAGGACTCCAAAGTGTCCGAGCAAATCGATAACGAGATCGTGGGTTCCCAGTCCCAGGCCTCGAACGACCAGGTAAGGGCGATGAATCGTACAGCTCAGTGACAATCACAATTAATACCAGGGTGCGGTCGTCTGTATGTCCACTGTCGAAAGGAGGACCGTCACCCGTACTCCCTCTTACCCATGATGAGTCCGTATAGCTGACGGTCGTAAACCTCGAACTTCGTCCACGTGACGGTATGTTACGTTCATGTAATATGATGTATTCACAAGCAACAAGTTTAAGTTTGAATTCTTCGAGGCTATCAGGGTAACCTCCTGTACCTTTTCTCTCTGTCCACTGTCGACAGTGGCGGCGTCCAGTTCAAGTCCCATTACCAAAGCTACGTTCAAACTGGTACAAATCGATTTGAATGATAATACTTCCAGCTTACTTTCCACAGGAAATCGAAACTCGCACAGATCCAGGTCATGATGGTTCAGCTCCGAATCACGTGACCATCATCGTTATTGTCGTAAATGACACGCAGTAATTACCAAGGCCATGTTCATGGCCGTATTATCACCACGCTAGCTTGCTCACCACAGGAGCTCTTGAATTCGGCGTTGAATTAAAAACTGACAATCCGAATTTACAGGACGATGGCAAGGATTCTGACACCAGGACTAACGTGTTGGACGAAGGCGCCTTGCATCATGAAACCCCGCGGGACAACGTAAGGTCCATGAATCCGACCAACTGTTGGCAATCGCAATCATCAGAACCCGGCCGCTTGTTTGTCCACTCTCGAAAGTAGCAGCGTCCAGGTAGCTGTTTGTTTATCGTCGATGCCAAGATTCTTGAAATTTCTTCTTGATATGTCTGCGATTGCACTTCCATTTTCTCAAATTTCACTGCCACCGCGAGGTTCAAACAAATTACAAATGAATTTTAAATATTATGATTCCTCTAGGGTATTCATTTGTATTATTCATTATTTGCCCGCTATTTTTTCTAGGTCTCTCAACTATGGCTGGCCCTCGTAAAAACGTATTCTTCACTCGCCCCGCCCCCCTATTTCCGGTGCCCCTATCAAAGCCCAAAATCATTCATAACCCAAAATCCCAGGTAAGTTTAGACAAATAACCACCCGTATTAACTCCCCTTTCCCCACAGGAGCCCCCGTAACTGTTGGGTTACGGCAAACTAATTTTTTCTTCCCCCTCAACTTGGGTGAATCCCCTGCCAGTCAGGACAGTCTCAAAGACACGCGTGATTGCTTGGCTATTAGACTTGTTGGGCAGCTCAACGTAATATTATGATTCCAGTTCATTTTCCACTGGAAATCCGAACTTGCACACTGATCAGGACCCCAACGTGTCCGTGGAGAGCGACCAGAAGAGCACCAACCAGGAGGTTGAGAATGCGGTAAGCTCCATGGATCTCACTGACTCACTCAGACGAGAGTCGCTAGTGCTTGGGCCCGGACATCTGTATAACCACTATCGAAAGTGGCAGCGTGTTCAGTTCAAGCCCCATTGCCGAAGCTATGCAAAATGGTACAAATCGATTTTCAATAATAACACTGCCGGCTTACTTTCCACTGGAAATCGAAACTCGCGCCGCTCCAGGTCATGATGGTTCAGCTCCGAATCACGTGACCATCATTGTTATTGTCGTAAATGACACCCAGCAATTACCAAGGCCATGTTCATGGCCGTATTAGCACCACGCCAGCTTGCTCACCACAGGAGCTCTTGAATTCGGCGTTGAATTAAAAACTGAAAACTATTAATCCGAATTCACAGGACATTGACAAGGAAACGACAACCCCCACCAAGGACATTGAGGTCCCACAGAACCTGGATGTGGAAAAGTCCCCGGTAACGTCCATGAATCCGACCAACTGTTGACAATCGCAATCATCGTGGCCGGAGTATAATTATAGCGGGCAGCGCCCAGTTGGTCGTTAGTGCACTCATGGGGTGATCCACTAATGTCACGGGTAGTTGTTCTTAATACTCATGATGAGTCACGTGCAGCTGAAAATAGTAAACCGCGGAGTTCTTCAGCGTAATACGGCATACTACGTAGTATGTTCATGGCTGTATGAATACGCAGAAAGTCGGAGTTCATATTCATTCAAGCCTGTCAGGATAAATCTGCGAAGCTAATACTTCATGAAAACGTCATGCGGGTTTATTTTTGGTTTTCAGTTGAGACAAAAAGCTTCAGTTGAAGTCGAATTCCGAGTGGAACCTGATCCCGTTTGTAATCGCGTAGAAAATAATCAAAATCTTTGCAATAAGAACATTGCCAGCTTAATACTTCCCACCGGAAATTGAAACTCTCACAATCATCAGGTCCCCAGCCCGTCCGAGCAAAACGAAGAGGTGAGGTTCGTGAATCTGCCTAGTCTGGCTCACTCAGATGAGAATCGCGACTAATCGGTCCCGGACATCTGTTTGTTCACTGTGTCGAAAATGGCAGCGCCGAGTTGGCCGTTTGTGTATCGTCGATATCCAACTATCGGATTTTTTGGCTCCACGAGTCTAAACATGTCTACAGTTTCTGCTAAGACTGGATTTCTGAGGTAGTGTTGTGATCAAGCAGATCATATCGCTTGGGAGTTTGGCAGCATTCTTCTTGGTTCATTGTGGCAGCTGGTAGCGATAATCTCAGCATCCCTTTTGGTTTTGTTGGTGCCATGGTTGCCGACGAGGGTTTGAGCAGTTTTTTGGTCAAGGTGGTACAGTTTTGGTCCAGGTCGTGTAACCGTCATTTTTACATTTTTCAAAGACAGGTGATTACCAAGATTGGATTGTAGAAAATAAACAGGAAGTATGAACACCAACTCGAATGCAAGCTAGTTCACTGCCGGAGGACTGGGATTAATCGTTGAATTAAAAAATGGAAATTCCAAACTCACGCGACCATCAGGCCCCCACCTCGTCCCCGCTCAAGACCGACCAGAAGCAGGCCGCCCCCAACGGCCAGGTAAGGGCGATGAATCGTTTAGGTCAGTGACAATCACAAAAGCCCGGGTCTGGGTGTCCGTACATCCACTGTCGAAAGTAGGAGCGCGCAGCTGGTCATCAGTATGTCGTCGATGTCACGAAATTCTCGAGATTCGGTTTTTTTACAAATCTAGATGCTGAGCGTCGCACCTCCATCTTTACAACGAAACTGGATTGCCGGAGGAGTGCTGCATTTGACCTGACCAGTCCCCTCGTTGTCTGCTTCAATCCTTCCTGGTTGCGTTCGTGTGGACGATCTCAACACTCATTTGATCACGACAATTTATTTTTCCATGCGTATTTGTGGCTTTTGGCGCAAGGTTGAGCAGGCCAAGGATGATGCACCGGCGCATTGTTTAATCCTCGTGGCATTGCAAATGTGAGTTTCACTAATCACTACAACTATTAGTCGCACCATCCAATTAGGCGCTGGGTTGTTGTCGATCTGATCATAAAATTGTCGATTTTTTTTCACATATAAATGTACATGTCGAGGGCTGCATCTCCATTCCTCTGCCAAAGCTGGATTCCCGAGGGAGTGTTGTGGTCGACTTGGGTTGGTTGTCTGTTCACATCGATCCTGGTTGCATTGGTGTTGACAACCGCATAATGCATTTGTTCATGGAAGTTTGGTACATCCATTGGTTTCATGGTTTTCGAAGAATGTTTGAGCAGTCTTTAGTTATGGTTGTGATTGTTCAGTTTTGACCCATGCAGCCATCATTGTTGCAATGATTCTTAAATGAAATATGATCACTAAGAGTCGACCGGACTGGATTCCCGGATACATGTTCACCAGTGTTAGCACCAACGTCGATGTCATCATTCAAGCAATTCATGCCTCACTGATCGCATGATCGTTCACGTCAGCGTTGCAGAGTTGAACTATCGAAAGCAGAGCCATACGGGGAGAATCAAGTTTACGCAAAGACTAGGTTGAATTTCTGATGCACAATTTCAAGAAATTTATGTGTCAACATTAATTTATTTTTCCACAGACGGACGAACCCGTAATTACCACCGAGGAGAAGGTGCAGGTGAGACATTTGAGCTGGAGCTTCAACAGGACATTTGAATTTAAATCGC
>Ga0099798_10441_pt1 | contig 14020 bp, 11 predicted proteins | sample Uncmet_Sort29A_1_FD_89870 | JGI IMG/M metagenome (GOLD analysis project Ga0099798, IMG submission 89870) | Marine eukaryotic communities from CALCOFI LINE 67, Pacific Ocean - CN13ID_Sort29A_1 | ecosystem: Environmental > Aquatic > Marine > Oceanic | place: Pacific Ocean: Monterey Bay | collected... | reverse complement strand
GGACAAGACTTCATTTACAGACTGGAATGAAATTTTTGGTGGTCGCCTCTACTGGTTTAAGGTCGGCGGTCTTTTTTTTCCTCTAAATGGAGCACCTTTTTATCAGCCCGAAGGTATAATATAATTTAGACAATAACAAAATGTAACAATAAATATGTTTATTTATTAATCTTGCGTTTGATTCTAACAGGTACAATTTCTCAAAAGACAGAATCAAATATCCTGAAAATGGTTTTCGAACATTTGTTAAAAAGACAGTTGGATATACCCTTCAATTTTGACTCCGTTAAACAATTAGATCAGAAAAACACAACATGTTCTTTGACTTTGAAAAAATGGTGGTTTTACAAACAAAACAAATCAAACGGAGGAACATTCGGCAATGGTATATTTTATTGGGATTTTCCGCAGGCTAAGCACGTTAAGACTTTAGATTTAACTTTCCCGGCTCTCGGAGAAGTTAAAAGGGCTAGTGTGTCTCTGTACAAAGTTTATCAAAAACCCACTATTGCGCGACAGAATGAACCACAATGTCACATATTCAATAGTGACAATATCGAAAGAAGTAGCAATATGTCAAAATCTGATAATGTGCAACTCATTCGTGACTTGTATGAAAAATATCCTTGCATGCTATTCAAAAAATTTTTGGATGCTCATCCAAAGGAGACAGCACTACAATCTAGGTGACATAATTATTTTTGTTTTAATTACTAACTAAATTACTTCCAATTATCATGATCGTGGATTCCAGTAGGGCTGACGTTATGGCGAAAAAAACTAGCAATGATAATGATGTTGGCGACGGAAGCGGATTTAGTTTGTTGTCACGATCATGACAATTATAATGATTCAGAACCCCAATTTTGCATGGCCTCATACAAGAATGCATGTATCATGATATCAAAATGTTTAAAATAAAAATTGAATAGTCTGATTGATTTTTCTTAAATTTGAACCATTGGCAAATTCAATCAATGAAAAAATCAATATTAATAATATTATATAATAATTATAATATAATATATATATACTTGTTAATTTTTTTTATATTATCTGATAATATCTCGATATCGATATCACTGATACTATTATATTAATAATTATGTAATACTAGTATTATTAATATAAACTTATATCCGATATCCGATAATAATAGGGTCACCTCTGGTATCAATAATGTCCAAAACTTCACTGCGAAATAACTAAGTCTTAATGCTTTCAGCTTCAACATAATCGTGTTTCTCGTAAATTGTATCACAGTGTAGAGATTTATGACGTTGTATTGATTCTTTCGAATGAAAATGAGTTCCACACTGAGATCACAGACAACTTTAAGTATACCTTTTTTTAGCAAAGTTTTTATATTCATCATCTGTAGTCGAAGGATTTTTACTGTCTTTTGATAAATCTCATGCCATCAGTCTTAGGTCTCGAGATGATCATGTCACCTTTATTTGCACATTCTCGTTCAAATTTAATAAGTCTATCCGATAGAGAATCTAAATCACAGCTGATCATAGCAGAATCACCTGCATAGAGAATTGAATTGATATAGCGAGTATTATTATCTAAACAATGAATATGACCAGCAGTTGTAGTGTCAATTTCATCATATTCAGCGACAAGTACAGCAAGAGCAATTATTATATATAATGTGGTCAGAAAATTAGTAAATCATAATATTGTGATCGTGATATGTCCTGGGCATGACATTAAAAGGCACCATCTGCAACTTTGACCGCGATTATGGATTATTAGAGGAATTGCTACATTTCTAGTTACTTGTAATTCTTAGTGGAATATCGGGACTAACTGCGAGAACTCTATGGACCCGACCATTTATTTTCAGAGGAAAGCTTTGGTGGTACCTAGCATTGCCACAACATATTGAAACACACATACTAGATAGTTTCATAAATTTGGATTCTCACCAGCTGTGCGTGCCTTTAAATTAAATGATCAATTTGAGATGAAAGAACAATGGAACCTGAACGATACACCATGAAGCTAAACAATTTTAGCTGATATAACGAATTTTGACGGAGTTTTGCAACTGCGATCGACGGACGTGAGGACTTTTTTGTTCTTCGTGAACCTCGGCTATCGAGATGTATTTCTATTGACTTTAATTTCTCAAACTCTCTTATTGTTAAATTTAAAGGCAATGCCATGCAAGAAAATATATATAATCCAAGCTAGCATGTCGATGTCGATGATGATGATGATGATGATGATGATGATGATGATGATGTGATCATGATAACTTTTTTTTTGCATATGCAGTTGTTAGTTAATAATATAATAGTTAAAAAATTAATTGTTATTACGAGTATTAATAGTCCATATGTTGTAAAATTATGTATGAAATTATTTAAAAATATTATATTCTGATAATATTCAACATTATAAGCTCATTATCTCTGATTATTATTATTTTTAATAATTTTATCATGATTTAAAGACTTTAAATTAAATTTTAAACTTTAATTAAGTTTTGTTCGGAAAATCGACGACGGACATTGATACATTACCCTCATATGGCATGAGGATTTCTAACTTATTTAGATTTTGATTCAATTTTTCATCCAATATATATATATGTGCATAGTGGATAGTGGAATGGTATTTGATATAGCGGATAGATCTGCTTTGTGACGCGTCTGACGTTTTCAGTCATGACTGAGGCAATCTCTAGCATAGGAATTTTAATGCCTTTTACCTACGGTGATATGCCCCTTGGGGTGTCTTAAAAATGAATTAATAAAGCATAATATCATCCAACTTAATGGCTACCTGGTATGCTAAACTAATCTTAGTAAGACGGTATGTAGCTTCTCTGGACACTACCTCCAACCCTCTAATTCAAGGTTGTAGTGTGATCAGTGATGTTATCCTAATTGAAACACACTGGCAAGCCGTTATATAATCAGATATGAACGTAGGCTCAATTATATCGCATGCACGTTTGTATTACGGTACGATATAAGAGAGCGCCCAAGACTCGCCCAACTTTATAATTTACTGCGACCCGGTACTCTACAGGTTGTCCCCCTCAAGGCATATCTAAGGGAGTTAAGCATGGAAGGGTTCCGTTATCACGTCAAAGATTGAGAATTAGATTCTCTTCTTGCCCTTAACTTATCAGCTCACCGACACCGTGCACTACGATCAGCCGACCCACCGCATATTATTAGTTCATAACAATACTACATGTATTAGTAGCGGCAATCACTACCAATGCTTTGGCCCGAGCACTTAGTCTTTCGTTTCGTGCAGCGAGGGATGTCATCACATGACGTTATTTATTCTCGCAGGCAAGTTCAGTCACATATCGGAATCTCTTTTTTTCCCTCATTACGTGCCAATGTACAATGTACGTATACATTATTTAATTCCCTCATGATCATTACGTGCCACATTGTATAGTGTACCTTATAATTATAATATTATTTTGATAGTGGCCTATAACTTTTACAACGCTGATAAAATCTGGATGCACCCGGAGCAGAGTGGTTAAATTCTTTGGCATACTAAGCCCATACTTGCAACCGATCCAACCATTCATCTCATATTTGCAATAATTTTCATGTACACGATTGTACCAAACAGTGACATGGCCTAAGAGACGCTGGTCGTACTACCAAGAATATATGTACTTAACATTTAAACTAAATTGTGATCATGACCGTTATGTGATTCGAATATTTAAATATAGCTAACACATATAATGTTACACATTATAAACAACGAATGTATTAACTTTCAAAATGCTTTGGTAGTATTCTGTTACGTATACGTATCAATGGCAAGAGGTGCTCGAAGCGTTAATTTAAATTTTTAAATTATCATATATTGATATATAATATATTATGCACATCCTCTTTTGAGAACCTACTATTAAAATTATAATATTATATTATTAATATATATTATTAATATATATATATTATTGGCTTGACAATGGCTTCACACTTTTTTATCAGATAAAATCCAATGACTATGGATATAATTATAATTAATATTAATATTATTAATTATAATATCGTGATTTTAATAATATTATTATAATTTAATATAATACCCGCGGGCCGGTATGTCGATTTTTTTGTAACATGTATAGGGATATCAAAAAAAAGATTTAACGATACACTTTAAGTCTTATACCATATTGTATGCTTGTGCAGCTTCCTCAAGCATTTATTATATACAGAGAGGTTCTCGAAGCGATTTTAATTTGTCACATTTTGTCACATTTCGAGCAACGTATATGTGTATACGTAGGACGAGATACGAGCACCATTTTTCTCACTGTTCCGTTTTTTTGTACAATTGATTCCTTATTGAATATAATATATTATGTATATATAGACTATAATAAACTGTAAATTTATCATTCCTCAAGCTGATACACGTGATACAGCAGTTTTAAATTTATGTCACACGCTTTTGATAAACTTAATCATTTACTTGTACTAAGCGCTCTATTTATCGATAATAAATTTAATTTAATTATGCAGGCAATTTTATTTCATGATCAATACAAAGAACAAAGCAGCTAAATTTCATCCTTGTACTTGTAAAGTTCAACATTTATTCAGAATCAGATTCTATTGAATCTACTCTATGATAAAGAGTTCTGTTATCTCCAAACGATATTTTATAACCAGCCTTCCAGCTGGCATCACCTGATAAACGGCAGAACGCACAACTTGCAATGAGACATAGAAATAATATGACTCCTACGATACAGATGGCAACATATCCGATTCCTTCAGTCGTGAAAACGGAAGGTAAAAAGCCTAAGTCTTCGTTTGACACGCTGAGTATATCGCCATCATTTACGAGCATCACAAGATTGGAAAGTTCGTACAAATCTCCAGTAACTTTTCGAGAGCCAGTATCAAAGCGTGCATTATCCAACGCATAATACTCCTTACCATCAGCCGTGGAATAGATTAAGATGTCGTGCTCACCCGTAATTTGTTTGTTCTGTAGATATTTTATCGCTGTGCTTCCAAGTGGAAATTCCACGGCAACTGCTAGATCAAATTTCATTCCTTCCGGTTTTAGGCTTCTCTTGACACCAATAACACTGTAACCTGGAGGGGATACAAAATCCAGTGTACTTACAGCCATCTCAACTTCTGTGTATCCAGATTCAACAGCGTTTGGTGGGAATGTTAGCTTCAATGATCCGTCGTCCATTGTCCCTACAACCAAAAACGGTACATTAGCCTTCGAATTAACGATTTATCATAATAATAAATCTTTCCTCCTGCTGAGCTAATAACTTGGGTAACCGCAACCATCGAGCGTGGTGTTGAACAATCTGATCCATAGTATGAGCCTGAACATTCACAAGAACCATCTGAATTGCATTCTCCGTTCCCCGAGCAAACTTTTCCATTGGATCCAAATATACAACTTATGTGACAATAAGCACCAGTATACCCATCATTGCACATACAATAACCATTTCTACAAGTCCCTGAAAGTACAGTATTGTATCAAAATATTCTCTTTCCGTAACTATTTCCATACATATAAATATTATAAATGTAATTTTGAGCTTTAATACCACGACTTGAACAATCGACAGAGGAAAAACACGTAAAGTCCGCCAACTCATCTATTTCAGAGCAATCTGCTTCTGTCCATCCTTGGCTACACTCACATCCACCATCGCTGGTGCATGTACCATGGCCAGAACATACAGTATTGCTTGTGCCAATAGAACATTCAATTTCGCATGAGATTCCTGTCCTTTCCTCATTGCACATACAAGCTCCTGTCTCCGTGCATGTACCGTATCCGTTGCAAACTTCTCCCGACAACCCTTGTACATTCAACGAATTAAGGACCACCTTGATGTCGGAGACAGTTTCAATGAAAGACAAGTATTCATATCTTTACCTAGAGGACACTCAATTTCGCATCCTGATCCCTTGAAACCATCTGAACATAGACACGTTCCATCTGAACACTGTCCTCGTCCAAGACATTGATATCCATTAATAACTGGACAGTCTTGATCTGCGCCGCTAGATGTCCCACTGGATTGAACTACAATATCTACCATATATCGAGCCCGAGAACCTTCAAGCAAATTTTGTCATGCATCCATATTTTATCATCAGAATAATGTTATTAACCCGATGAAGTACGAGCAACCACGTTGTACACATAACTTTCACCAGGAGAAATGTCATAATCTTTGAATTCTGCATCGTAAGTAGTCGTATATCCGTTCGGGAGACTCGGTGTTCGATAAACCTGCCATAGGTCTACACTTAGACAACATAATTTCAAATATATTTTTCATGTGCATTAGACAATCTGAACTATATTTTTCATATACAGCAGTTCATACTTCGTACAATAAACTTCCACCGTTGTCATCTTTAGAAAGCGACTTTAACCAAGAGATTTTGTTGTAACTTGAAGCAGTAGATATTCCCTATGGAAGACCATGTATCTCTATCTCATTGTTTCAATGCTTGTTGAATTTATTACAATAAATCATATACTGTATAGAAAGGTATAATGTTACATACAATAAATGATAGTAAACATACATGAACCAGGACTGGCGAAGGATAGGCACTTTGCCACCACTTTCCATCAAACAACTCATCTGCTACACATCTCATTCTTGCTCCTTGTTTAGCAGTAAAGTGATTGAGACAAGTATCGGAAGCATAACTCATTATGTTAGTGTAATCTTTCTCCCAGGTTGAAGCTGAACACACATCAGATCCAGAATTGCACGAAAATAGTTGCGAACTAATTCCGGGAGTATCTTATTAGGTCAAAATTAGGTTAGACAAACTTTGTCACGGATCATTAGGGATGTTTGAAACCTGGAATTAGATCTCCGGTGTTCCAGCCATTTGATATGTAAGTCGAGCTTGAGCCAGACGCGTCATTTTCTTCCCAACATTCGTCAGAACAACCTGATGATCCTTGGCCCCACGGGTGCTGCAGACCAAGTGCATGGCCAACCTTTAAAGAACTTAGGTCAGGTACGTATTTATGTAACTGTATAATAGTCAATTTATACATAGGTGAGAATAATGATAGGCCTAACATGGAATTAATTATTTTGCTAACCTCGTGTACAAGAGTAAGTCCTTGCAAGTAGCTGTAGTCAGAATATCCGACAACATCAGGGCTTGTAAGAAAGATTCCACCATATGCTGTAAACACTCGAGTATCTACAGGTAAGATCGTCCACCTATATCAATACATTTATTGTGACAGCGGACGTGATTGAGTATGACAACTGTTATAACCCAAGTGTGCCACCAGTCTCTCCATTTGCGATAAAAATATTCAAATGTTTATTGCCGTCTGGTAATCCTAGGTACGAACGCAATTCATCACTTGTATACCACATTCGATTTCTGTGGTTAGGATCACGACAATTAGTCAGAGCAATAGTTGTATCGTCACAGCAGTCTCCTCCATCCCATTGATATGCTTTAAGGTTACAATCATTGTTGCATGTCCCATCTCCTATCGAGCTGCTCGAACATCCTGAATTTGTGTGATCGCAGTCACCACCATCATACCCCGTCATACCTGTGTTGCAACCGTCGTCGCATTCTCCGTTACCAATCTTATCGACGCTGGAGCAGGAACTATATTGATGTATACGCAAAGTTGAATTTTTTACATCCGTGACCCACCCTCTAAATTGTATCTTGTAAGGTTCATAATAACTATTCAATATAGATATCTGGTCCTGTATTTTCACATCATCTACAAGTGAATTCGTCCCATCGTCATCTTGAAGAACAAAAAACATCAATTCGATATATGCGACCTCAAGCTCGTCCTGCTGAATTGCGTCTTCATACTTTTCTGTCACAAGTTGGTTGTTGCACTGGCTTTTACCATAATATACAACTTCGCATTTTGGTTGATAATCGTATAACCAAGATGGAAAATCGGACATATTCGGATCTTCTTCGCTGCAATCTTGAGACCATGTGCAAGAAGGACCCGTGCATGTCCACCTCCAGCGAGTTCCGATATCACAGTTACATAAATTTGGCCACGGGCTGCCATAAGTACCACCGTAATAGCAAGAAGACAAATGTCTTCGGGTAGACTCATCAAAGGTCGGCAGCCGTTCGTCCTCACCAAGTTCTTCACTCATGCTCCAAGTTTTTGGACACTGACCAAAACCCCAAAGAGAATCTAACTCATCAGTGACATTAAAATCGAACATGTAGCCACTACATTCACTACTACCGTTACCAACTCCCCATTCATGTTCACCATGATAAACCAAATCCGTGCATGTTTTATCAGTCTCACACCATGCACAACAAAAAGAACGATCACGATCCGTACAAGATCCACATTCTTGATGTGCACTACAATTTACTGAAGCACAAGAATCAGAACAGAAAACCAAATCAATCTCAGAATCGCATCCACTTTCAGGCTCCATATTTAGTCCTGCATTAAAGCAGGTTCCATCGTCACTTGGACACCACGCACAACATCGTGACGTCAAAAAACAATCATAGCATGAATCTGCCTCTGAACAATCAATATCGTCACACAACAAACCAGTGTCGCAGACAAGCGAATTACTACAGTCATCCTTATCTGCCTCGCTATCATAAACATCAAGATTTGCAACCCCACAATGATCAACGTTCCAGTCTGTAGATGGACACTCTTCCTGACTAGTACTCATACACTGACCCTGCCTATCTTCGTCGCTGTTAATACACCATCCACAGCATAACGACTCTAAGCATGAAGAGCAAGATTGCATATCGGAGCATAATACAGAATCACAACTATCGCACGTGAAATATGACCATTCTTTGTCAGAAGTGCAAGAGTCTGGTTGATTTGAGGGATTATTTTGATCAAACTGCCACGAGTTTATACACTCAGTTTCACACCAACCACAACAATAAGAGGATATATCGTTACATTCGTCACAATTATTAGCCACACTACAATCCATAACCTCGCAGTCGTCCAGATAAAATGAATCAGCACAAGATTCATTTGTAGAAAATACAGCGATGTACTGATCAGTTGATTCAGAAACAAGGTTGACACATGAGTAATCAACGCTGCCACCTATATATGTTACTTCACTCCAGTCACAGCAAGATGAAAACAGGAGGCACGATTGACAAGAATCTGCTATTGAACAGTCGATGACTTGGCACTCCTCTACGAGACTCTGGATATACAATGAATACTCAGACACATACGTGGATATATTTTCTGGCAATAAGGATTGTTGATTTGTGGAAGCAGAAGTGTAATTCACAGAACAAAACGTAGACAAAGCATCTATCAAGTCTCCTTCGCAATCAAGATCAGAAGACACGCATAGTTCAGACTCTTCACAAAACGCACAGCAGGGATTTGTGGAGCATTCAACACAGTTAGAAATCATCGAGCAATCAGTTTCCAAGCATTCATTTGATAGGGATTCTAAGTAAGTATCTATGTCAGAACAGTCGTCTACATCATAAAGAGTTTTATCCTTGCAAGCACAACACATTTCCATTGATTTGAAATTAGTATCGTCAAACTGTCCACACCACCACAGGTTTTGAGAATAATCATCACAGTCATCTCCCCACTAATAAAAGATTTTTTTTTATTTTTTCCATGAACAAATTCTTAAGTTTAGACCAAATCTACAGCAGATGAGTCTGTACAATTTTGTATCAATCTTTCTTCTCCAAGATTATCTACATTATTGTCCATAATTAGACGTCTGGATTTTAAGAAATCAAAATGACCTTCTTCGGACGGACATAATTCGTTTGAAGCGACACAGCTAGACGACAAAGAACCGCAATATTTACAGCAGTCGTCCAAGAGACAAGATGTGCAGGATGTATAATTGGTACACTGCGACGTGTCACACTAAACAGAAATTCACACTAACAGCGCTGTTAGCGAAATTTAGAAAAAAAATCGTGATTCAAAATTTGTAAACCTGATTCAAAATAGCCGTTGTATACGAGAAACTGTCTTCGCGAGACACGTCGATGGCTACACCCCCTATGGAGTGGTGAATAATAAATTATGTTTATAATCATTATTGATAACATTACTGATCATTTCTTTGTTATAATAAATGGTCAGTAATATATTCAAAATAATTTTTATCCCAGATATTTTGATGACAGTTGTTAAGATAGGTGTAATGCAATACTGTGTTGGAAGAATGAACTTCTACGTTCACCTTGTGGGGCATAAACAATGCATACAGACAAATTTACTGCATATATAAAACATTTTAGCATACCCCATAGCATCGAACCCCAGAAGGAAGCAAATTGATAGTAATTGTAGTAGTAACCTCCAAAATAGTAAGAAATTTCATGATAGTAGTTGTAATAATTGTTGTTGTAGTAGCCATAGTCATCATAACTATAGTAATAGCCAGTACCCCAGTTGTAATAGTAATAGAAATTTCCCCAGTCATTTCCCCAGTTGTAGCTATGCAATCCCCAAATATCGTCGACATCATGGTGGGTCATTTCGTTGAAACCATGGTCGCTGTCGTCAATATAACTGTATTCCAAGTCATCGCTGTTGTTGGTTCCGTCGTAGTTGGGATCTTGATAACTAAAGTAGTCGAAACTATAATAATAGTATACAGAGTAGCCCAGGTCATCATCGTAGCTGATATCATGACTGTCATAATAATAGTAGCTCAAGTAGTCGTCGTATCCGGCATCGTCGTAGATATAGTCGCCAGACTGTCTGGCAGAATCTTTGCGTCTATACAGCCTTGATTGTTTAAACCCTTCAAGTTTTTCGAAGTAAAATTTCTTCAGATTGCTATTGATACGATTGTATTTAATGTGGTTGTATTTAATGTGGTTACATTATGAGCTTAAGCACAAAGGAAAACTGTATATTTTTCTGATAATTAAACCATGCGACAATAATCAGCGATCAAAGTTATGCTCGCTTCACAATATTGTGTACTAAAACCTTTTAGGAGCGTCATATTGTGTTGTTTGTCTATTTTGAGGTACACTCAAGAACCCTTTCCTCTTTACATTTACAGCAGTTGAGTGACGAGGACTAAACACAAAAATTATGAACACGTTAAGCATGCACATCCAAAAGCCAATGAACATCATTCTTTCGGTTATCAATTCTGTTTTTTTGGCTCCGTTTTTTCCCACCACCAGCACTGGTTTGAAAACCACTGCGAATGCACTAAATGACGACGATGCCAAGTATAATAACCCTAATCCGAAGTTTTTATTAATTAAGTACTTGAACCCAGTATGGCACCCACCGGACTTAATTAGCTTTCGGAAACTTTGAGATGTGTAAATTGAAATTTGTTGATACGTCAGATTTGTATCTCCAACTCAACTCGCTTGTACCATGAACTGTATCTACTTCATTTAATTTTGTTGATCACATCAAGTGTCATCAACGCTTATAACACATGTATGTCATACAGCACAATAATTATTAGACGAATCAGTCAAGCCAACAGGGGTAACAGGGCTTTATTGAAATTAATGCCCAGAAGATTCAGATCTCTTCAAACCATTTTAAATATGCATAAATTAATATTTACTATTAATTCCTTGATGAAATCTGCTCGAGTTGCAATAATTCAGAATTACTGCTTGATTCAGATTGTGAGATCAAGCTTACCGGTATAATTATTATAAATAATAATTTATTTATGCATATATATGCATATATTAATTATAATTATATTTTATAATTAGGATACCAGATAATAAATTATGCACACTGGTATATGCATATATATTATATAGAATTATTAATTAGGCCTATTAAAATATTATTTATTATTATTTTTATGCATACCATGGGTAAAATTAAATTTTGAATGTAGATAATTTATTATGCATATTTCAGAAATAATATTATTAAATTATGCATAAAAAAAAAAATTAATTATGCATATTCATTTATGGAACGAATAATTCGAAAAGTCTCGCAGTTCGATAATAATTATTTAATATAACAGTTATGTATAATTATTAAAATATTATATATATATATATATATATATATATATAATTAATAATTTAAAAATTATATATATATATTGATCTACTAAAATTTGTCGGTCCAGTTGTCTTGAAAAAAAATATGCCTAAAATTTACCACCGAAATTATGGAATTTAATAATTCATAAATCGAGTACCAATTACTTTGGTGGAATTTTGAAATAATTTTCAATTTTTTTTTGTCGCCATATTAAATCCCAATTGACGATAATTTGACCAAAAAATTAATATATGTTGTACCAAATTTTGCCTAAACTAATTTCAAAATTATCGTCAATACAAATCACCAACAAAATCGTGCGTTCGGACTTCTTAAATTTAGTAGATCATTATTTAGGCCTAATTATAATAAAATTTAATATTTTATATAATTTTCAGAAAATTATTATCGATATAAAAAATTATAATTTTTTAAATTTTTAGGCCTTTTTTTTTAATTCAAAATTTAATTATATTTATATATATAATAATTTAACTGTTAATTTCAATCAAAATACCAGGGTCCTGGTATGTATGTGCAATATATGTGCATATACCGTGGTATATATATATAATATTTTTATAAATAATAATTATTAATTAATATAAATTAATCACTTATACGTACTTATCGACATATATAATTATTATCATAAGATAAATTATGATCATGATCATGAGGTACATACGTATGCACCATACATAATTTATGCTTATCATGATCAATCAATTGCAATTAATATTGCATGCAATTTATTTTACCTGCAGGTAAGCTTATAATAATTATGCATAATAATTATGCATATTTAAATTTATTTATTGCGGTCGCGATCGATATCGATGTTTGAATGCACCGCCTTCGCAATTATTAATTTATTGCAACTAATTTTTGAACAATAAATTATGCTCAAGTTATCTGTAAATATAATATGCATAATTTTAATAAATTATTATGGATATAATGAACATATGGTATCCGATTTTTCAATTTAAAATTATTTAATTTTAATATCTGTGATAATTATTATTTAAAATTATTTAATTTTAATTTTAGAAAAAAATCTTTATTAATAATTATTATTTATTATGCATTTGAATATAATTTATTATATACAAAATTTAATTGTAGCGCGCATGCATATGGCTAATATTATTAGATAGATCTACCGAACCAATAAATTTATCGATCGCGATATCGATATCAAGCATAGAATGTCGACATGTAAATAATAATTAAATATATTTATAAAATTATTAGATCTACCGGTAGATTCTATGCATATAGCTCGTATGACATTGTAATTAAATTTTTTGCATACGTATATACCGGTATATATAGTTGCAATGTATGTCCGCGCCGGTATGCCTATATATATCTACCGGTATGCATATATGTGCATCTATAGTAATATTTACACAAGTGGTGTACATAGTGTACATATTGATATACGTACGTATGTGTAGCCATGCATTTGTTGCAATTGCGCAATTATTGCATAACTAAGTCATAATAAATTTATGTTAATTAGGCATATAGCATAGGCCTATTTAATTATTAAAATTTAATCCTGATTATTGTAATAATTATATAATGACATTGTAAGAGTCCAGGGACTCTCAGTCTCCCTGGGAAACAGTACACAGGATCTAATCAATTTAATTATGAGGCACTCGCGTATGTCTACTGCAGCTGAGCAATTTACTTTAAATTTGCACGTGGACCGTGTGGCGTGGTCCATGAGACGATTTTATGATTGCTTGGAAGCATTCATGATTGTCTCTCTCCACAATAAAAAAAAGTAATGCAACACTGTTGTTGACAGCGCGTAAATTTTAGGTACAGTAGACGAAGTACCCAGCACTGTAAATATTTCAGAACGTCAAGTTTCCAAAGATATATTGCGTCTGACTATTAGAAGTTTTGCTTCGGACTAAGACTGTGTCGGTGGTCATGCGTGCTGAGAATGAGATGCAGG
>Ga0099798_10440_pt1 | contig 14022 bp, 7 predicted proteins | sample Uncmet_Sort29A_1_FD_89870 | JGI IMG/M metagenome (GOLD analysis project Ga0099798, IMG submission 89870) | Marine eukaryotic communities from CALCOFI LINE 67, Pacific Ocean - CN13ID_Sort29A_1 | ecosystem: Environmental > Aquatic > Marine > Oceanic | place: Pacific Ocean: Monterey Bay | collected... | reverse complement strand
TAAATATAATTTATTGACATTGTAAAAAAATAATTAATAATATTGAATAAGTATTTAATCAATGCAAGCACAGCCATGAGCCGAGTTTCGCATTTTATCCGCGATCAGGGGTCAGAATCGGACAGCACCGACCGCGAAAATTCCATTTTCCTGCCGCGCCGCACATCCGTCTCAAAATTGATTGATTATTTAAAATTTTATTTAATATTCCCAATTTAGTGTTTCTGAAATAAATATGTATTTATTTTGTTAATATATTGTCGAAATAATATTTTGCTATTTTGTGGGTTTTAGCGGTTGTCCAAATCTCAAGCTTCTGAAACGGAAAGAACAGCAAGCAAAAATTCCAGAAGAACCAGCACAAAATCGCAATACAAATCGCAATCGGAATCAATATCACAAAAACCACGGCAAAACGTTAACGCGCAAATCAATGATTCCCAAAATGATGCAGCAGCAAAAAAAGAAAAAACAGAAGGCGCAGCAACAGCAACGGTGGAATTTGACATCAAAGTCTCCCTCGCGGAGCCAACTCCTCCGAGTAACGATGACACCATTGTGACGGCCAGAGATTCCGCCGTGACAAACGCACATTTTCATCGCGATGGGCTTTCAAACAGTATCTTTTGGTGTTGGTGTCGGGATTCTTCTTGATATAATGGTGCCATTCATCATTTTAAATTAGATTTAAAGACTAGATTAAGTACTGCTTTGATTGAATCATTGTTTGAATTCAGGCCGCCTCAATTAGGCCGATGGCGGCGTCCGGGTCCGCGATGTCAGGATTGTCCAAATCAACCACACGAAAGCGCAAAATTAAAACAAAAGGGGATGACCAAATCAAAGCCGTTTCTTTCAACGCGCAACTTTCCGCGCGACGGGTCTATGAAAAGGAAGTTTTGTTGTTTGTGTTGGGGTTTGCTCTTTGTGTGTTGGCAATTAATTACTGAAAAAACCAGTCAGTCTTTTGACTTTGTCTTTCAAAAATGTTGAACCGAGGCAACCGTCCGCCACGGGGTCTTCTTCTGACGTGCCGCTGATTCCGCACGCCACCACAGTACACAGTGCGTCCACTTCTAGAGCGAGTTCTAGCACGAAAGACAACGTCCCCAACGAGTTTTTTCTTGGGAGCAAGTATCTCAACATGAGTAAAACCGTGCGAAAAATAAGGGGGAGCATGCGACAGCAGTACACGCGGGACCGGTCGTTTTTCCACTATTTTCACAAACGCGGCTGGGCAAATATCGTCTTTTTCGTCTTGGTGGGCCAGGTGCTGAGCTGTTTTCTCTCTGGTGTCTCCATTTTCACACAGGAGCTCTCCCTGCGAAATGTTTACATTCCGATGCTGCAGTTATTGCCGCATTACGTTCTTTTAGGCGTGGTTTATCTATCGATTTTAAAGTACAAAACGGGAAGCGTTCGCCCGGGGATGACCTGGCAGATTTTGTTTTTTTATTTTCTGGCTGCGTTCGTGGACACCCAGGCCAATTTTCTGACGCTTCTTTGCTACGAGTACATCGCCATCACGACGGTCGTTCTGCTCAACTGCTTCTCCATGCCCATGTCTGGCATTCTCGCTTACATCTTTTTCGACGCCAGAGCTTTTGTTTTCTTTTTCATCATCATTATTTTCTTGTTTTGGTTTTGGATTTTTGACTAGATATCATGATCAAGTTTGATTAAATTTGATTAAGTATTGGTTTCTGTTGTGCCATGCGTGTTTTTTGGCGCTAACGTTGGGTTCCATTCATCTCTCTTCCGGTTTAGTCTTTCGCGGTTGATTGTTTTGGGGTGTGGTCTGATATCCCCCAAAACACATTAATAATTGATTTGGTTTTCATTAGGTCGGAAAGATTTGCGGAATGGTGATTGCAATGACCGGGATTTCTCTGACCATCGTGTACGACAGCCGAATCCGCGAGTTGAGCTACGATTGGCCGGGTTACGTCATCGCTTTTGTTTCTGCCACGCTCTTCGCTTGCGGAAACGTCTTGGAACACAAGCTCCACACCATTAACAGGCACGCAACCAGAAGTCGCATGGACCTCGACGGCACGGGGCGACGCGTTGGGCTTATAGGCTTCATATTTTGTTGTTTATGTCTGGGTTTGCTTCTCCTATGTTGGGCTTGTTTTAACTTTTGTTAATTTTTAATTCAAGATTCTTAACAGATTTAATTACTAAATTAGATTTTATTTCATTGCCAAGACGACCGCGACGCAAGCCCGGAGGTGTTTACCGATCGCCTTCCTGGGACCGTTGGCGTGTCTGAAAAAAGGAGTTCCATTAAGTCCAGCATAGATGTTGAGCCATCTGGCGATGACGAAAACGTCGAAAACAATACCGAAAATGACATCGAAGGCGAATTCGAGGAAGTCCCCACAGAGATCGAGGGCGTCGTCTCCTTCCACAGCAACGAAAACCAAAGCAACGATGCTGCTAATAGCGACAGTTTGAAAAAATTTCTTGGTCTTTGTTGATAATTTCATTAATCACTTGATTAATTATTAGAAGTTCTAAAATTTTGCAATTGGATAAGACTTCTTTAAACTAAAGTAACGTTTCTTTATGTAAATTTGTTTTTTCAATAGTTTATTCCACAACAGATGGCCGTGGCAATTTGACTGATGTGCACAGAAAACTGGAATCACGAAAGGCTGCAGCCACATGATGTGTATGAAATTAAAAACCCATGGCCTTCGCGAATTATTTATGACACATTGTCCACCATTGAGGTAATTTGGATGATGATGACAACGACGATGTTCGAACCAACATGGCGAACACATTCCCGCGTTCCGTGTTTTTGCAGCGATGCATGTTCCTTGGCTGGATCGGGGCGTTCGGTTTTAGATTTAATTTTTTTAATTTTTGAATCTGATTTTTTAGTCACAAATACAATTCTCAAATTGAATTTTCAAAGTGATGTATGTGACAGCATAAGATGCAGCTAGTTATATTGTCACACGAATTGTTCAAAATTGATTTTTTATGTTTTTGGTCAAACATTTTATTTGTAAACAGTGAATCCAGAAAAACATTTTTTTCGGTGTTAGACAAAAACATTTTTTTCAAAAAAAGGTTTTGTCTAACACCGAAATTCTCAATCACTCCCTAAATTCAAATCTTGTCAAAATTTCAATTAATTTGTATTTTGAAATTTTCCAAAATTCCATTCACAAAAATCACAATCTTTCAGACAAAAATCATTCAATTAAATGAATCATTGAACCGCGGTATGATTAGCAAATTTTTACAATATAAATTTCAATATGGGAAAATGGCTTGTCGGGAAAATGGATTTAGGGTTTAGGATTTATTTTTTTATGATTTTAGGGTTTAGAATTTAATTTTTCAAATTTTAGGGTTTAGGGTTTAAGATTTTGAGTTTTAGGGTTTAGGGTTTAAGGTCTAGAATTTTAATTTTTAGGGTTTAGGATTTTTTTGAAGCAATTTTTTATTGATTTTTTGAAATTTCAATGGATTTTTTAGCCAAATTTTGTATTTTTGATGAATTTTTAGCAATTTTTCAAAAAATTGAAATTTAGGGTTTAGGGTTTAAGATTTAAAAATTCAATTTTTTAGGGTTTAGGATTTTTTTGAAGCCAATTTTTATTGATTTTTTGAAAATTTAATGGATTTTTTTGCCAAATGTTGTATTTTTGGTCAATTTTTAGCAATTTTTCAAAAAATCGAAAATTAGGGCTTAGGGTTTAAGACTTAGGGTTTAGGGTTTAAGAATTGTGATTTTTGAAAAATTAGGGTTTAGGATTTAAAAACACGGTTTTTAATATTTGTTTTAATTTATTGACAAAAATTTGATCAAAAATCGTTTTCTAAAAAATCATTTTCCCGACAATTAATCAGACCCCGCATTGAACATCAATTTTTGATTGCGTTTCTAGGTAGTGTCATCAATGGCCTTGAGAGCGGTGTGTATTGGCTTGCGCATAGAGGCTCCTCCAAAGAAAGATGGCACCACGAGGCTTCAAGAATTTTCTTTGTTTTGTCAATTGTTTTCTGTTTAGGGAAATTTTCAATTTTTAATGGTGTCCTTGGCATCTTTTTGTTTTGGCGACGGGTTAAAATGTCTTTTTCAAACAATTTAACAAACAAAAAACAAGCAAAGTATTAATTAGTTTGAATGGCGCATCGAGGGAATGTTGACAATGGACCAATGGCATTGGGAAATCCCGGTTATAAGAACTTAAATTTTCAATTTTCTGGTTCAAATTTCAATTTCAAATTTGATGTCATTTTAAATTTAATTTGTGAAATATATGTAAAATCAAATTCATATTTCAATTTAGTAAAATTGAAAATTGAATTTTGAGGTGTTCTGGTGTGGGTTTACGATGTGCATGTTTCTATTCGCGTCATTTGTGCCCTGGGCGCTGCACCACATGGGCGCCATCTTCTTGAATTTGTTTTGGGAATTTCAATAATAATAATAATAAATTAATACTAATCATAATTCGTCATATTATTTTTGAATTCAATTAAGTTTAAATATTAAATGATCACTTCAAAATTACGCCACGGACTTGAAAAACGGTTCGTGCAAACAAGACGATAAAAATTAAAATATTGAACATGGTTGCAGGTCTTTGATGACGAGTGACTTCTACTGCGTTGTATATTATTTCGTTCGTCTGCAGTGGCGGCCACAGCGATTGTACATTGTGGCGTTTTCCATCACAGTTTTAGGTTGTTTGGTCTTCACGCTGGCGGGCACCAAAATCTGGCGCCGCAAAGAGGAGCGTTGGCTGGCGAAGATACGCGGGTTCGCTGCTGCCACATCATCATTTTGCGACAGGGAGCCAGGAGGCTTGTAATCAATCATTGTTGGAGTTTGATAAGTTAATCGATTTATCAATTATTATCATCATATTGGTTTTGCAATTGAGTACAGTATGGCATCAATATCAATTTAATTATTTCAAAACATTTTGCGCAAGTTGAGTAAAACGCGAGATGATGAATTATTACATGAAATGATCAACCCCAATGCAATATTTCTTATTTGTCCAATTTCGTTTGCCACGTGCGATATTATTAGAAGCAATAATTAATATTTTAAATTTCTGTATTTTAAATTTTTAATATTAATTATTATAATTATAAATGTATAATAATATTTTATATAGTAATATTATACTTATATAATTATTCAATGTTCATTTACATTTTCAATTTTGATGGCGCATTTACATTAATAATTACTACCACAGTAAATCTTGGTTAACTTGCTGCCTGCGGTGTGGGGGTATTTGCGGCGCGTGCAAGTTTGGTACTCTCGTTAATTTGATCAGATTGAGTACGCAGTGGGGTTGGCGTTTTTTGGTCGTTCTCTGTAGTTAGAATGATGAGAAAACACACGTATGCAGGCAGGCAAGTTAATTAAACTTGAACAGTCTGATACCTAATTAATTAATTAATCATCAAGATCAATTGATTCAGCACGTCAATCAAATGTAAAATTACTATTTGAATCAATGAATTTTATTATTTTTTTTCATTTCTCACAGGATTCTGACAGAGTATATAAAGTATTTTTCATTTTCAATAATTTCAACATTTTCAATTTTTTTAACCGTTTTGAAATTCAAATTCATCAATTTTCATTGAAATGCCGGTGGAGCCCTTTCGGAATTTGACCAACATCTCGAACATCAATGAGACGCGACCCTTCCGCAACACGAAAGGTATAACTATATACTACCAACTAAAAATTTCCCAACTCGAAAAAATGTCATAGGAACTCGCAAACATTTCATACTTTTTTAGGGTGTCAGAGTTTAAGGTTTTGGGGTTGAGGGTTTTAGGGTTTTATCATTTATGTATGAAATGTTTTCAAGTTTGTATGAAATTTATTCCCAATCGCGATTACATTTTTTCGAATTCGGATTTTTTTGCACACAAAAGCGCCCGCGGCGTCCGCTGTCACCGGTGCCACGCACCACCATGGCGGCTTCAGCTCCGTCATCACCTCCATGTCGATGCCATGCACTTGCGGAGCGCGAGAGGTGACCATCGAGGAGCATGAGCGCGCCGAGCGGTTAGCGGACTCCGCGCAGTCTTTGGCTGAGGACCTCCAAAAAAGATCAGAGCTCCTAGAGCAGCGAAAAGCAGATTATTTGAGCACGGGATGTAACGACACCGATCCAAACGCCGATTTGCGTGCAGAGTTATAAGATTTTTTCAATAAATTCTTGCTATTTGAGATTGATTTTCGACGAAATTTAATTATATTTTATTGTTTCTGGATGATTTTTTAATTTTGGTGATTTTTTTCATTTTCAATATTGTTATATTTGATTAAAAAGTTTTCAAAAATAAACCAAAATTTTAAAAAATAATCATTAAAAAATAATCAAAAATCGTTTCCAAAAAAATCAAAACCATTCAAAAAGAATTCCTATTATCGGTTTTTTTGGTTTACAGGTGCTCCGCCGCGCAGCTGGAGAAAGAGCGCATGCAGCAGGAGCTGACCGAGGCACAGAGCAAGCTGGCATCTCTGGAGATCGACATGGCTGCGCGCCGACAGCACGTTTTTGATTATTTAATATTTTCATCTTTTTCTGTTTTTTTGACATAGTTTATGGTGTTAGGAGACTGATTTTAATTGATTTTTTGGGAATTGCCAAAATATATTTTTTTTCAATTGTAAAATGTATTAACTTCAAAAAAAATAAATTTCGGAATTTCCAAATTTTGTCAAAATCCCAAAATTTGAAATTTCCAAAAATCTATTCAAAAAAGTTAAAAACCCATCAAAACCAAACGAAAATGATCATAAAATATTATTTTGATCAAATTTCCAGGCGCAAGAGGTAAACGCGAAAATCAGAAATTTGGAGCGCGAGAGGCAAGAGCAGGACGAGGAGCTCTCCCGATTGGAGAAGTTTTAAGAATTTTCTTGTTTTTTATTTTTTGACGTTAAATTCTGGTGTTTTGAGATCAATTTTGGGATTTTTGATTATTTTTGGGATGAAATGGGGTTGAATTTTTATTTTTTCGTCGTCGTCGTCGCTGTTTGTCCGTCATTATTGGAGACGGTTTATAAAAAATTGAAAATGGTGGAATTGTGTAGAATTGGATTTTGCATTATTTGACCGTGGCGATTTTTTAGAAAACGATTTTTGAATAAATTTTTGTCAATTTATTAAAAAATTTGTTAAAAATTGTGTTTTTAAATCCTAAACCCTAATTTTTCAAAAAATTGAATTCTTAAACCCTAAACCCTAATTCTTAAACCCTAAGCCCTAAACCCTAAATTTTTGATTTTTTGACAAATTGCTAAAAATTCATCAAAAATACAAAATTTGGCTAAAAAATCCATTAAAATTCAAAAAAAAATCAATAAAAATTCGGTTCAAAAAAATCCTAAACCCTAAAAATTGAATTTTTAAATCCTAAACCCTAAAAAGTCAATTTTGCTAAAAAATCGTAAAAAAATTAAAAATCCATTAAAATTTCATCAAAAACTAAAAAATCCATTAAAATTTCATCAAAAAATACAAAAATCCATTGAAAAGTCTTATTATCGATTTTTAATTGGGTTTACAGGTTGGAGCGGGAAAAACAGACCGCCGACATCAAGTGGAATAACGAATTGAAAGAGTTGGAGGAGCTCAAACAGCGCGTTATAAATTTTTTTTAAACAAATTCTGGCTATTTGAGATCAATTTTGGGCGAATTTTAAATATTGTTTTTTATGAATTTTTTGATTTTGGTAAATTTTGAAATATTCAATATTGGATAATTACATAATTTAACAATGTTTCAAAAAACTCAAATTTTCCAAAAATCAAAAACCAATCAAAACATCACCAAAAACCATCTCCCGAAAAATCAAAATCCCCTCAAAAAATTCTCATTATCGATTTTTAATTGGGTCTTAGGTTGTTGATGCGCGACAACGCGAAAACGAATCGAAAACCCGCACGCGCGCACTTTTGCAGGATTGCTCAGAACAGCAAGTGCGCGTTGACCAGGTGAAAAAAGAAGTTGAAGATCTGCAAAATAAAGTGGTGACAAAATCGCATGCGTTAAACGGCCAGGACGGCAAGGACGCAGAAAAACGCAAGAAAATCACGCAGAAGCGTGAGAAAAACAAGATGGACCGCGACACCTTGGCAGAATTCACCGCCACCACGGACCGTATGATTCGCGAAATGGACCAGCAAGAGGCTCGAATCGCACAATCTGAAAATGAATTTGCCGCGGCCTCTTCTTCCAACATCAGCCAAGAAAAGCAGCTTTTTGAGCAGGAAAAGCTGCAGATGGGCAGCGAGATCGCCCGCAGGGAGCAGAGCTTAGAGCGCAAGAGAACCACGTTGGCGCAAAATGAGCGCGAGCTTCAGGAAAGAGAGAAGTTTGTACAAACAGAGATGCAAAAAGTCTCCGAGCTCTCTGCCCAGGCCGCGGAGCTACAAACAGAACTAACCCGAGCGCAGGACATGTGTCAACAAGCCGAGCAGGATTCCCAGACCAGGGAGCGCGAGGCGCGAGAATCGCAGCAAGAGCTCGAGCGCGTTCAGCAGGCCCTCTGTTCCGCTGACGATCTTGACCAGGTTGAAATTTAATGAAAATGTTAAATTTTTGAAGAGTTTTTGGAAATTTTTGAAGAGAAATTTAAAATTTTTCACATTTTTTTAATTTTTTATACTTTAAATTTATTGATTTTTATCCGAATTCAAATAATTTGAATTCGGATAAAAATCAATAAATACAAATCCAAACCAAATGTTTTCAAACACGTTTTTTTGAAATTTTGAAAACATTTTAATGTCTTTGAAAATTAATGGTTTGGATTTTGAAAAAATTATTTCCAAAAATGTTTTCAAAATTTTTGAAAAATTATTTCCAAAAATTTTGAAAACATTTTTTTACATTTTCAATTTTGAAAACATTTTTTAAATTTTTCAAAAATTATTTCCAAACAATTTGAAAACATTTTTTTACATTTTCAATTTTGAAAATATTTTTTTGAAATAATATAAAAAAATGTTTTCAAAATTGAAAATGTAAAAAAATGTTTTCAAAACAAAACAAAATGCGTGCTAAACACGCAAGAATCAATGGTTTTGAGTCCGTTTTCGGTGGAAAAAGTCCGAATTATTTTAATCTCGATTAATTCCATAAAAAAATTTCAAAACACCACCAAAAAAAAAAATCAAAATTCATGAAAAAATTCACAAAAATCAATAAATTGCATCAAAAAATGATTAAAAATTTCAATTTGCTCTTGCACCCCTGGACAAGATGCGGCTGGCGACCGAGCAGTTGCGGCGGCAACATGACGTCTTGGAGGAGTCCATCAATTCCCGGCGGGCCGCTCTGACCCAGAGAATGGAGGCCATTGATCGCCAAGCGCAGCACAACGACGAGCGGGAGGCTCATTTACGCCCGAAACAGGAGTATTTGGATAAGTTATAAGAATTTTTTAACAAATTGAATATTTGAGATCAATTGTCACGAAAATGTCAATTGATCAATTGAAAATTTTTCATTACTTTTCAAAAACCCAAAAATATAGTTTTTCAAAATTTCTACATTCCATATTTTGTCAAGAATCCCAAAAACCATCATTTCCCAAAAATCCGAAATCCATTAAAAAATAATCAAAAACCAACTCCCAAAAAATCAAAATCGCCCAAGAAATTTCTTATTATCGATTTGTAATTGGTTTTCCAGGTATTTGCGCATCGAGAAATTCTTGAACGAGCGCGAGAACCAGATCCAGCCGCGTCTCCACGACATGTCCGAAATGGCCCGCGAAAAGAACCGCGACACGGAGCGTCATTTTTAATTTTATTTTATCGTTTTAATTTCAATTTGTTTAATTTTTCGCATTGAATAAATTGAAAACGTGAATATTAATTTGATTTTAATGAATAAATTAAAAGTTAAAATTTGATCAATTAAAAGTTAATAAATTAATAAATTAAAATTGATAAATCAAAAATATGTTGTTTTAATTTTTCTTAAATCTTATTATTAAATAAATTAAATTTCAAGCCAAAAAATAAAAATTATGTTAAGAAATGTTTTAAAAACAGCATTTCAAACGTTCAAATTAATCAATGATTTATTTTGCGCAACATGAGGGCGGAGACAGAATTTGATTGCGCGGGAGAGATTGTTGCGTGACCGGGAAGAAAACATTAAGACCCAACGGAAGAAGTTTTGAGAATTTTGAATTTTAAACATTTTAAATTGTCTTGTATTTTTTTGGAATTATGGCGTTCAGAGATCAAGTTTAATTGTTTTTGAATCGAAATGAGGAAAATTCAAAACATTATGAAATGATTCAAACAATTTCAAAATCCAATGTGTGACAAATTTCTTATTTTCAAGTTTAACAACAATCCAAATTTTGATCAAATAAATGTCTTTAAAATAATTTTAAATTAATATTTCAATTTTTCCCTGTTTGGGGTTGGTTGATAATTGTTTTAAATTTTGATTTCATGTTTTTACTTTTGAGGCTGGAAGTTGCGAAGGCGCAAGGGCGTTTGTTCCCGGCGGGAAGTTCTTTGAATCGGGGACCTTTGAGTGTGGCCAGCTTTGAATTGCGCGACAACATTTAATTATTTTTTAATAATATTTGAATATTTCATGATGAAATATTATTTCATTTAGAATAATATTTCATAATGAAATTTTCATTATGAAATATTATTCTAAATGAAATAATATTTCATTTAGATATACTCTGCCGGCATGGAAATTAGATATTTTGAAATAAATAGTGATTGGTGTTTTGCACCAATGTCTAATATCTAATTCAAAAAATAAGACAACTTACTTGCGCATTATGGATTGAACCATCGAAATTATTTTATTAATGAATCATGATTTTAAATTAATTGTTTAAAAATCATTTATTCATTCATTCATTATTTTTTTTTTCAAATGCGGAGCACCCGTTTCGCAGGGCGCGTCTTTTTGCGCCCGAGAAACGGGTGCGCAGCCCTGTTGGATCGATAATTCATATTCATTAATTAATTAACTGTTAAATCATTGATTCATTAATTTTTATGACTTTGATTTTTGAGACACGTTGTGTCTGTGGATGTCGATCAAACATTTGTTAAGTTATCAGTTGATTTGCAATAAGTATGTTGTTGAAGAGCGTGTGTGGTGAATTATTTGTTGTTTCAAATGTTCGAATTGGATTCAATATCAATCAAGTATGTATTAATGAACTATTAATTAATAATTAATAATAGGTTAATGTTTACTTAATATCAATTAATTAGAATTCATCATATTTACTATTTAATTTTATACATTATTATTACTTGATTATTCCCTTTTTACTCATTGTATGGAATTCATCATCATTTGTGTCTTTCAAACTCTCTCCGGCAATATCAATTCCATCATTTGCCTTCCACAATCCATCCATCCATCCAACAAATCCATTTTAATTTTCAATCATTCTGTTATCCATTTATATATAATATCTTTCAAATCTTTTCATTCTTATTAAAACATTTTCTTGTTTAAATTTTTTAATTCATGATTTTAAATTTATTTTGATCTACCGATTGTATGATTTTTGACCTTCCATTTCATCATTTAATTAATAATCATTGTTTTCTTTTGCATTTCAAATTTTTATTTTTAAAATTTCAAATCATTCAATCAATTTGAAATCAACTTGTTGTGTTCAATGAACAAAACAAATTCTGATTCAAATGATTTAATTCAAGTCGAAATAAGAAATAATTAATATAAAATTGACAATAAAATTAATTTAATTAATTAGAATTATTTCAACAGTAATTAGTTTCAAATTTTTCTGAATCAGTTCTTTTTCAAATATCACCATCTCAGTTGTTTCTGTTCAACGATATTGCGCAGAAAAAATAAATTGCGCAGAGAGTTTAATCATATTAAAAATGTAATTTCTGTAATTATAGTTATCATTATAGTTAATCAATTAAAAATTTAATAAAATTTAAAAATAACATTTTAAAATCAATCAATCGTTCATATTTTTTCACAAGTGAAGTTCATAGTTTTGCATAAAAATCAATCAATCGTTCATACTTTTTCATCAGTGAAGTTCGTAGTTTTTTTCATAATTGAAGATTCTTTGCAACCATGGCAGATGCCGGCGTCAAGTTTTGAGAATTTTTATTTATCTTTCCGTCCAGATGTCAATCAATTTTTGTTTTGTTTCTTTGGGTCAAAAAAAAAATATATATTTATTTAAAAAAACTTAAAAGTATTAATAATTTAATATTAAGTATTCAGTAAATTATTAAGCTTTCAGGATTTCCAAATTCTATAGTTATATTTATATTTTAATTTTTTATTAAGCATCTGTATTTTATAATTTACAACTAAATTAAATTAATATTCATGAATTTATTCAAAATTAATGGCTCATTTCATGATTTTTCGCTTTCGACTGATTAATTTTGAGGTACGATCACCAGTCAACTTACCAGCGGCTGATCGGTGAGGACGGCCCCGCAAATGACCGCGTCGCCCCACAAATCCAGGCTGCAGGCACCAGTCCTCAGATGAATTTTTTTATTCGCATCATTGTTTTGACTGTTTTGTCATTTTCAATAATTAATTCAACCGTTTTTTATTTTTGTAATTTTAAATTTTAAATTATTATCAAGAAAATGAAAAATTTGAATTTTCCACAAATCCAGCAAACATTTCAAATTTGTAAAAATGATAAAAATATCATGAATCCCAAAATTTGAATATTAATTAAAATTTCCAAAAAAACTCTTATACATAATCGTCAAAACAAAATCCAAAACTCTCAATTGATAATACATTTCGTGATGATTCCATCATTTTTAAGTTAAAATAAATTAAAATGATTTTGTTTGAATAATTCATGAAGGCATGTGTATGCCCATCGACACGGCAGCGCGGGACGTGCAGCCCGACGTATATTTCCCACTGGGCGACACGCCGAAAAACGTTTTTCGAAATTTCTTGATTTTTTCATATTTGATTATTTCAAATATTGAATTTTCATTCCAATTGAGATTCATTTGATCAAAAAATGTAATTTGTTTTATTTTGAAATTAAATCAAAAATGTTAATTTTCAAAAATGACATTTTCTTGATTAAATTCAAAAAATGACAAAATGAACAAATATTGCAAAGACCCAAACATTTGAATTTTTTCGAAATCCTTCAAGCCATCATGATTTATCATTTTAGATTCAATTTGTTTTAATTTTGTTTTTAATTTGATCAAAAATTGTGTTTTTAAATTCTAAATGGCAAAATTTCAAAAATTCAAATTCTTGAATCCCAAACCCTAATTCTGAGGTTCCAAGCTCTAAACCCTAATTTTTGATTTTTAAACAAATTGCTAAACATTAACAAAAAACACCAAAAAACATTAACAATAAATACAAAATATGTGGCTACGGCATTCATTAAAGTTTCAAACAAAATAGCTGAAAAATTAAAAATTCGTTTCAAAAAAATCATAAGCCCTCAAAATGGAATTTTTCAATCTTAAACCCGAATTTGGAATTCTCAAATGTTAAACCCTAAAATTTAATTTTGCTGAAAAATCAATCAAACATTCTGAAAACCAATTTTAAACCTCAAAACAATATCATGTTGTTCATTATATTTAATTTAAAATTAATTTTTGAGATCCAGAAATGGCGCAAGAATCAAAATCCCGGCGTGCGGGTGATTTACCCCGGTCTCCAGGGCCAATCACTCCCGGAGGACAACTTTGCTTACGGCACGCAGCAGGTTATCAGAATTTCAATTTTCTTAATTTTGTTGAAGGAAATTCCGGTATTTTGTTGTTTGTTTTGTTTTTTTGGATTATTTTTTGGACGAAATGAGTTTGAATTTTTATTGTTTTGAAAATTTAAATTTGTGTTTTTCAGAACACAGCAGGTCTTCATCTTTTTCTTCTTTTTTGTTTTTCAGATTTCCACTGCTTCCGATAATCATTTTTCAAACGAAATGCGTGAATAACATCAGACAATTTCAACAATGTGCCAAATTTT
>Ga0099798_10439_pt1 | contig 14038 bp, 12 predicted proteins | sample Uncmet_Sort29A_1_FD_89870 | JGI IMG/M metagenome (GOLD analysis project Ga0099798, IMG submission 89870) | Marine eukaryotic communities from CALCOFI LINE 67, Pacific Ocean - CN13ID_Sort29A_1 | ecosystem: Environmental > Aquatic > Marine > Oceanic | place: Pacific Ocean: Monterey Bay | collected... | reverse complement strand
TGAAGGAAGACACTGACACTGACAGAAGAGGAAGAAGAAGAGGAGGTAGAAGTAGAAGATGTTCTTCGCTTCATACTTTCCTTTCCTTCCTACTATCGGTTGGTTGTTGTATTCCTTTTCTGAATATTCTGTATGCAGAACAGCACCAGGGTAAAAGCTTTATTCCAAATTTATTATCTAGTAATCCTCAACTAAACTATTGGAGGGAGATCTCTCTTGCAATGTTTACAGTTGGATTAGTCATCATCGTATTTGCTACGTATGTCAGCTGTTTCAAGTCACGTACAGTAGTGGATTATATTGCTCCTTTTATCAGATGGTTTTGTATGGTGTTTACTTTTTGTGTGTTTGTGTATATGGCAAGCTGGGTAAATGGGATGAGCTGGGGTGATGTAGCTGACTATGGCTTTCCTTGGCTACCTTTGGCTACCTTACGATTAAAGATAATTTAAAGGGAATCTAAAGCCTAAACTGAAACTTTTCGATCCTTATTTCTGAAAGTCTCTCAGAAGCAGCTAAAAACAGTTGATTTTGATTAGTAAAACGTGAAATATTTCAGAGATTCAAGGATCCTCAATATAAGAAATCTAAAGCCTAAACCTAAAATTATAAGTCAAAGCCATACCTAGGTAGGATCTGGATTTAGTTATTACACTAACAGAATGGGTTATGGAATTGAGTACTTGACGGATTGCTGGAATTCTGGAAGTATTCCAGGTATTCACAGTGTTAAGGATTAACTGCTTATGAATTTTGAAGGTAATTTAAAGGGTATTTAAAGGGAATCTAAAGCCTAAACTGAGACTTTTCGAGCCTTAATTTTGAAAGTCTCTCAGAAGCTATCAAAAACACTTGAGTTTAATTAGTAAAACGTGATTTTTTTCATAGATTCAAGGATCCTCGATATGAGAAATCTAAAGCCTAAACCCAAAATTATGAGCCAAAGCAATATCCAGTCATCTTCATTACAATTACTCTCAATCTCCTCATGCAGCTAAGTTGAGTGATCTTCAATTCGAGTTCTTCGTTTATCACTTACTTTCTTGGTTAATGATTAACTTGGTGATGTTTCCTTTTATTAGATGTTTCTACGAGATCGATTGTGGAGAGGATTCAACGTTTCTAGGTAGGTTATGGAACTGTTATTTTAATAACTCCTTCGTGACGTTTCTTGTGGATATGTTTGTATGGTGTACCTTTGGTATAGATCGAGTAGCAGAAAGGGAAAGGCAAGAAGAGCTGAGAGCAAAACAACGTCGTTTAAATGCTGAAATCCAAAGACAGTGGAGAGAAGATCGTCGTATTGAACGTGAGAGAATAGATGAGAGAGCTAGACAGAATATGGAGAACGGGGAAAACACAAGATTGAATTATGAAGTTATTATAAAAAATCTTACGAATACTTTAATTAGTGTTTCTATCAACACCGCACAGAGTCAAATAGAGACTTCAATTGAAAGAATTACGATTGCTAAAAACACTATTAGGAAATGTAATGAAGAGGCTATTGCTAAAGGTAGAAAATCAGATGTCATTAAGGATGATGTTTTGGTTCCAGCAGCCTTTAGAAAGATGACGAAGGAAGAACTACAAGAGAAATCGATCCAGGAAATAAAAGAGAAAGATAAAAAATTATGGAAAGAAGCTGAAGCTAAAGTGGAAGAAGCACGTTTACTTTGTGTCAAAGTTGCTGAATCTAGTAAGAAGAGGACTCGAGCTAAAGTGCTAGAAAACAAAGACGTCGCTGTAATACTGAAACAAAGAGACGAATCTGAAGTTAAAGCTGAACGAGCATCGATACTAATTGAGAGGCTGGATGCTTATTTGACGGAATGTATGCAGAAGAGATCCAATATCTGGCTTTTGCTTTGGTTGTCGACTTTGAGATTTTCAGAAGCTTCGCAGTTCGCGGAGGCATCGGAAGGGTTCAGAATCACGTTTCTCTGATGAAAAAGACGCTTTTTTACTGCATAAGTTTGGAGTGGAAAATTTAAAGAAAAATACGGTATTTTCAAAGACCAAAGCAATATCTAGATATTGAAGCTAAGAGAAAAGATATTTTAACACGACAAAGGAACTCTTGTTTTAAACTCTTAAAGTTTGCTAAACTTAATTTCGGATCACTCAATAAAAAAGAATATGAAAAAGAATATGATTTACGTATAGATAAATTAAACGAGTTGCAAGATGAGATGGTTTTAGTTCAGAATCAGACTAAAATGCAGGAAGAATGGGAGATACAGCCAAAGATGAATGGATTAGAAGCCAAGCCTATTGTTGTTTTACAGATACCTACTGCTGGTGATGTAGCTAAAGATCAACTTAGCTGGTTGGTGCTTTGTTTTGTAAAATTTTGGATTTCAGGAGGGGACTCGAGGGCGTCACTCAGAAGTAATTTACAACTCACATTCAGGCAAAATGGCACAACGCGATTGTTACAGCTTTAGGCTCGGTAGAAATTTGACTACCATAGCACCACCCAGTTAGGAGAGCTGCTGAAAAGAAACGTAGAGACGAGGAAGATAAGCTGGAAAAAGACAATAAACGTGAAAGAGAAGCTACTGCAGCAGAGAAACGTAGAGATGAGGAAGATAAGCCGGCAGAGGAGACTACTGCAGCAGAAGATGCACAAAGGGTAAGTGAAGTAGTTGGACTTCAATATCAATTTAACTGGATATTGCTTTAGTCTTAGTACACTTAGCTAAAAATAGTAAGGATATCACGAACTCTTCATCTAAAAAGGTACTTTTAGTTTTGAGATGGTACTAAGGTCGAGGTTTGCGGAGGTCTAACATTTTCAAGTACCAGAGTAACTCCCAGTTAACGCTGATGAGTTAAAAGCTATATTTGGAGCGGATTGGCAACGTATTACTGAGGAGAAACTACAAAGGGATTATATGGAACAATTAAAAGGATATGCTAGACAAATGAGAAAAACGCATGGACGTTATTAAGTTTTCAAAATGTAATTTAAAACTATTATTATCCCTGTCTTCTTCTTATATTTGAAGTTCAGGAGACCAATATAATAATACTTTACTTACTTTGCACGTGCAACATTTTTTCTGTACGTATTTAGTAATATTGAAATTAAGAGACAGATAGATACATTTATTCTAGCTCGCTGTGAGCTGAGACCATGACATAAATCAGATGACGAAAAGTGGAAACAGAAATAGAACAAAATTATCATTATGATTGATAACACGCTTTTAATGTTAGAACTTAGTACGCTTATAATATAATAGATATTAGATAGAAGAATCAATACTATAATACGAATGCACAGAATGAAGAACTGTAATCACCCCCGAGCTAAAGAAGGTATCATATTATTTGATTTTAAGGAAATGGATATTTGGTACCTTTAAGATTTAACACTAATTTAGGATCAATAGATCTTGAAATTATTACTACAAAGAGAGATAATAGGAACATATATAGCTAGACTACAGAACATAGGTTTCACTTAGCTGCAGGAGAAAAATTATATGAATGCATAGAATAATAGAAGGATAATAGCTGTTGAATAAGCATAAACATAAACACATACACATACACTAATTTAATTAACATAATAGAGATAGATACATTTCAACTCTTACTCTATGTGAGAAGCCATCTTATTAAAAGAAGTTGTGAATATAAGCAAAATAGTACTAATGCGGATAAACAATTACTTTACTAATCTTGTCTATTTTGTTCGGTAATTTTCCGTACTCGTCAGTAATCGTATTTCGTTCTTCATTTCATTGCGTCAGTTCGGAGGCGATTTGGAGATAGATCAAAAAACTACTCCGTTGATCCGTTGAATCGTATGATGATGAGGTATTAAGAGTTGTATTTTGAGTAAAATGCTATAGAGGCCACTGATCAGTTGAAAGAGTTTGTCTTACTCATAAATCCTCTGTTATTCTATTGTACTTCCTGTAGCAATTTTTATGGTTAGGTAATCAATGATTTTTAGTACTTAGTAGTACTAGACTCTAAATATTTATTTAATAAGTGTAGTTCTAACTTCTAAGTATCAGTCCTAATTTTATATCGCCATGTTATTGTATTTTCTTCATCTGCTGCTCCTTCTACTATTAGCTAACATCTCTATAATTACGACGAATGTTATAGCAGCTTCATCTAATACTAACCATGCCATCGAAGTTACTTCATCAGGTGATACAAGACAATTTATAGCAACTGCTTTGGCTGATGGCATATCAAACGAACATTTATTAAGAACAGAAGAAGATGGATTTCTAGAAACACAACAGAATCTGAATCATGAAGCAAGAGGAGTATCAGTTCCTTCTAGTAGTGAACGCAGAACTACTACAAGAGCTGCCAAACCATCTTCTTTCTCTCAGAAAACAATAATGGAAGGTACTCAAAGTCAAACTACTCTACAACAATCTGAATCTGCAAGAGGTGACACAATCTTCGACGAACTCGACCACAACACCGAAGAACATTCTAAATCACCAGAAAAAATTCTTAAAGATACTTTTGTTACTGGCGATGTCTTCAGGCAGTTCGAAAAAACAGGTCACGTAGGTGCACAAGACTTTCAATCTATCTTTACCACTGGTAAGGGACATTTTAGCTTTAAAACCTTTAAATCTCATCCTTAGAATTCATGCATTAAATTACTTGTAAATGTGCATTTTGACGCACTTTTTAGACACGAGGATAAGGGAGGTAATTTGGAGGTTCTGAAAATCCTAAAATGTTCCTTTATATTCACGACAGATATCTTCCGTCAAACAGGAAGTGCTGGATTTGGACTAATATGGCCAGGAGTATCAGAGATAGGATTAGGTGCAAGCTTTATAGAAAAACAAGAAACTAGATCTACAAGGAAATGTGAAAAGAAGATATTAGATATAACAGCTGCTCTTGATAGAGAAGCTGCTATGGAACCATTTAGTAGTCAAAATATAGCTGTTAACGCTAGTCTTGCTTTTACTAAAGCAGATGCATCCTCTTGCTCCTGTGATCCGCATGCACCAGTTATATTACCTCGTACTTAATAAAACCCTCTTTCAGACCTTAAAAATCATAAAGGCTTACAAATCCAATGAAAATAGCTTGAGAAATAGCTCTAAAATTGTTAAGACTCGTTAGTTGTAGGATGGGTGCTTATTTTCTGAAAAAAAAGGTAACACCATTTGTCCTGATGCCTGTCCATTCTCGCAAGCATTACCAAACTTATCTTGTCATAAAGTCTGTATCTTACCAGAGATGTGTAGTGCATTTCATCCTTTAAGGACGAATTCGAATATACCAGAGAGTAATATTGGTAGTACAGTTGATGGTCGTCATGCTGGAGAACGTAAGGAGTGTACGGTATGCTGCGGTCGCACATTAGCCGATTTCGTTCCTGGCTGTGTTCAATGTGATAAGACATTGAATTTTGGTTTATGTTCAAGATGTGCACCTGGATTCTATTTAAATGAAGTAGATTGGAATAGTATGGAAACGAAGGGTAAAAAAGTAGGACACGTAAAGAATTCAAGAGAAGAAACAGCTTCTTTATCTAACGGTGCTACTGGAGTAGCATTGGAGACTAATCATATTAGTTCGATTAGAGATACAAGTACTCAACATTTTAGTACCTTAAAAATATTTATATTGTAGAAGGCTCAGAAACATCATTAGAAATGCTTTATTTTGATGTTGACAACGCGTTCTGGATGATTGTTGTGGGGCCGGCTATTTGGGTTAAACTCTAAGGTCGATCATTTATTTCCTCAAAAAGGTGCTGACGGGACTGCTCCTGCCTTTGATCCATCAGGACACGATATGAATGTGAATACTCCTTTTAGTCCTACTTATGGATTGACTTATGATAAAGATGGGAATGCTCTTCCTAAACCCAGTGCTAATGATAATTTCACTCCTATAACATCTAGTCATCAGTTGATATATGGACAAGCTAATACGGGGACTTACTATGATCCAATTTCTGGTAAAATAGAATAATATGTGACATTTTAGAGCCTAAAACCTCAATTCTAGAGTTATAAAATTCCATAAGGATTTTATAAGGAAAAGTCGCATTCCCATGTAATTTTTTCAATAATTATGTATCCCCAAGGAGCGGGATCTAAAATCTAATCTTGAAAATTTCTAAAATATTACTAGGTAAAATAGAAACTTTTGGTCTAACACCACCTTCTCCTAGTTGTTATAGTCCTAACTGGAGTGTTTTGTATTATCAATTGATGTTTCTATTCGTGATTTATTTATCTATTATGTGGTATTTATTCGATTTGACGGTGAGAAAGACTTATCGTGATCCGAGGAATGGGAGTGATCGGGAGAGTAGGCATCGTTTATCTCAGATAACTGCTTTCAGGAAGATGCAGCAGTATATAGAAGTGGTATATTCGAAAAAGATGGATCAACGTGTGTTGCAGCAGAAGTACAAAAGCTTGTTTGCAAGTAGGAAATTGTATGGTTTAGGAGGAGTCTCATTTTTCTGGTTAATTCAACTCGTGGGTTTGAGTTTCCTACTCATCGCAACAGCATTAACAGCTACAGAGAAAATATGGGGTCCAGTCGAGATGGAGGATGAAGCTTCTAATGCAGCATTCGAAACAGTATGGAGTGGTGATGAGACTACTGGTGGTCTTGGTGGAGGTTCCGCTATAGTGAATTCCGATGGAGCCGAATCAGGTCCAGCTTCTAACTCTTCCAAGAATCTTAAGTCTAAGCAAAACGCGAAGATAATGAAGAAACTAGGATTAAGCTCCAATACAACAGAAGCTATTAACACGGCACTTTCTTTAGCTGCAGTGTTGAAGTTGATACATCATGTTGATTGTAAAAATAATGTTTTATATTGGAGGAATGCAACTACAAGTACGAGTGCTGGTGAGAAGACATTAGATGATTTCAACAAATTGAATATAAGTGCAAATACAACTAATGTATTATCGAAAATTACAGAGAATAAGAGTTGCTGGACTTATCAAACACTCAATCCCGATGGAACTGTACGTGAATCACCTAATTACGATCCAGACTCAGCTATAATTCTTAGATCATTAGGTGATACTGAGTTCCCGTATTTACATGATATGCTATTAGATAGCTTGAAAGCTTATTTGGTGACTCCTAACTTTTTCAGGACTGAAGATGAAGAGAATGCCTATTGTAGTCTTTGGGATGCTGCTCATGAGAAGAATATGGGAGGTAAAGTCCTAAGTGACATTTTAGAGGTTTTGAAATCTTCAAAAATCATAAGGATTTTTACTGGAAAAACGATTAAAAAACGATGATTTGAAGCTCTCGGAAAGGGGGGTCTCGAAAGCCTAAAATGTCACTTACCAAGGTAAGGGGAGGAAGAGTGTAGATTACATTAAGATGCAGCAGAAACTAAGAGAAATAAGTATGCTGAGTAGAAGGAAAGTAGGAGCGACAAGATATTTGCAACCTAAAGATGGTAGTAAAGCAGTAGTAGACTTTAAAAGTAGTTCATTTGCTGAACTTAAAGAGAAGAATCTGAATCCACAACACTACTCGGAGTCTTACTTAGAACAAGAATATCAACGTCGTAGAGCTATGTTACAGATGGATACTGTAGTTGATAGAAGACATCTAAGTGATAAGAATGAAGAAAACAATAAGGACTATCACCAAAAGTTACAAGTCGCTCACCAAACACTGTCCTTCCTAGAACATGAATCAAAGAATCATAAAGCATTAGAAACAACTAAATTACATCTATCATCACAAAGTCTTAGTAGAAAAGAGATAACAGACGCGGTAAATAGTCTTAAGAAGGAAATGCTGGATCAGTACCATCCTTTGCAACTGTTTCCACCGGAGCAGTTTCCGACTACAAAACCTACACAACCTATTTCTCTTATGGAAACCTCTTCTACTTCTAAATCCTCTTCCTCCACTAAACCCGCAGTAGAACCAACCGAGGCAGAACTAGCAGCAGCATTAGATATTTTACAGAGAAATGCAGAGGCTATCTCAGGACCTAACTGATTGGTGCTTTGTTTGTGAAATTGTGAAATTTTGGTCTTCGAGACCCATTCCGAAAGCATGATTCTGAAGCCATTACTTAAGTGAAAATAGCTAATTTAACAAAGGGAAGTCATCGGTTTACGGTTTGTGAAAATTAGTCTACTAAAGCACCACCCAGTTAATTCTACTTCCAGAAGACCAGTCCCCACAGAAGCCGAAGTCGTGGAAGCCTACCATAGAGCTAGAACTCATGTTCTTATTCACTCGGATAAAGCAGACGAAGATTCTACATTCATTAAAGCTGATGCTATCTGTTTAGGTGTTTGTTATGTACTCTGTTGTTTCATGGCATTCTACTTGAGGAGGAAGCTGCAGATAGAGGATAATTTACAATCACTGTTTGAATGTAGACCAAGGGATTTCGTGATCCATGTCAAGAACCTCCCCAAAGTCCCCTTCTCAGCTACTGATCTAGAATCTCATCTCAGAGCTTGGCAGCCGAATACTGATATAGTAGGATGTTCAGTGGTGTATCAGACTCCGAAAGGTTTGGATAAGGTACTTACTATTTTACTTCATAAAAACCTTAAAACTCCAGATGCTCAGAAACTTCATCAGAAATGCTATATTTTAACGTAAAAAGCTTGTTCTTGACGCTATTTGTGTTGCCGGCGACTTGACTATTTTCTGGAAATAGATTGTCAATCGTGGAGCGCTGCAGATCCTCAGAGAAGCAAGAGAGAAGAATGGAAAACTCAAATTAATTGATCATAAAGGGAAGATAGTCAAATCAAGTAAGTTTGATATAAGGAATCTATGCCGTTGTGCAAAGCCACATCCTAGACTCGATAAGTTGTTTGGTTATGGTACCGTGTGTGATGAGCTGTTAGATAGTTAAGACATCATTTCATACCTACCACTATCATTTTAGGATCCCCATGAAATCGTCGTCAAAACGACGTTTCTGGCGCGTTTTGAAGACTATTTCAAGGATCCTCGATATGATCCCAAAATGATGGTGGTAGGTATGAAATGATGTCTTAATAGTGAAGCCTACCTATCGAATGCTGATCAATTAAGGTTATGTGGATTCTTAGAATCTCTTCCCTGCATGGGAGAAGCCTATTTGATATTGAGGACCAGGAATAGTAGAAGATTATTTGTAGAGAAAGAGTACCAACATCTGATATATGGAAAATGTCCACCATTTTTAGAGCATGATTTGGAATTTAGTAAAGTAACTGACGATCCGAAGGATATTGAAATGAATGACGAATATAAATTCTGGAAACATATGGTATACGCATAAAACATAGTGTTCGAACGACCGTCTCGGCGGCCGTTCAAACACTATGTTTTATGCGTATAGAATGACCCAAATTCGCTAACTATGTACCCGCGAGGATCAAGCGAAAAAGTTTAGGGTTTGTTTGATTTTTAAGAGACTACTCTTTATAGATTTCCCATTATTAATAATATTGACTGTAGCTTGTTTAATACCAAGTGCGACGGTTATGGTTACCTATGCTACTGCTGCGGGACTGGAGATGCCTGATTGGATAGATCTCTCGCTAGGATTATTACCTGCTATTGCTATCTCATTACTTGGAACTTATGTCGTTCACGAGGTCGGAGAATGTAAATTCCGAAGAAAAGACGTAGCTAGATATTGGATTGTAGCATTAGTGTTTATTGGTGGTATAGTGGAGTTATCGATAACATATTTGTTACAATTAGTAGTGAATAATGGAGAAGATCTGAATGAGGTATTGAACGTGACTAAAGAAGGTAAGATTCCTAAGTGTCATTTTAGAAGTTTTGAAATCTTCAAAAATCATAAGGATTTCTATTGGAAAAAAGGTTAAAAAACGATGATTTGAAGCTCTCGGAAAGGGGGGTCTCGAAAGCCTAAAATGTCACTTACCAGGTAAGATGGCTGCGAAAGAAGCTCTTAAAGATGGTGGGGGACATATAGACATATAACGAATACTAATGTACTATACTTTAAAGTTTAAACTCTTGTTTCTGAAGTCTATCTAGAAACGTCCTCTGTGAGCACTTTTTATAAGGCTAGAGCGGCTTCAGATCAATATATCTCGAGACCCTCCATGAGACATTTTGAAAATAGGGTAACAATAGAATAATTTAAGGTAATCAACACTAACGACGACAAATGGTTAGGCTTGATTCCAGTTCCTGATTGGTTCTCATTTGGAGACTCTCCTGTGTATGAAATAGATTGGTCAGGTAATGTCTCTGCATATATTGTTAAGGTTATCTTTTATGATTTAATGGCAGACTTAGTACTTAAAATTTTACTTAAAAGGCCTTAAAATTCCGAAGGCTCAAAAACCTCATAAGAAACGCTTTATTTCAATGCAAAAGCTGCATCCTATAGAGTATTTATGCTGCCGGGTACTTGATCAAAAATCTAAGGTCGCTAATTTTCTAAAATAAGGTAGTACCAATAATGCAATTCTCTCATATCGTAAGAAGTAGACCTTTTGGTTATTTTGATGCATGTAAGGTTGGGTGTAGAACAGAGTTTGATAGTACTTAATTTTAGTTTTGTACCTTTAGAATTTCAGAGGCTTAGAACCCTCATTAGAAGTGCTTTATTTGAACGTAAGAACCGCGTTTCTAACTCTATTTATGCTGCCGGATACTTGGCCAAATAAATAATTTGAAGGTGTTTATTTTCTGTCAAAAAGGTACACTAGCACTTTGCGATGTAATGTTATTAGCTTCCATTATTGGTGCCGAGTTGTTAATTTCTTGTCCACAAGAAATAATGAATCTTTATCTTGGTGCGGGTGCTATGTTTATGCTATACTTTATATGGCATTATTGTTTGCAGCAGTACTTAACCTTGATTTTAGAATCTTTGAAAACTCTAATGATTTTATATATAAAAACAACGTTCTGACGCGTTTTTGCAAACAATTATGTATCCACAAGGAGCGAGGTTTGAAACCTTAATTTGCATTTTAATTTTCTTCCTTTAGCTACTACAAGAAATGGCATTCAGAATCAACTAATTTAGTAGTCGTAGGACTCCACTTATGGGGATTGTTTTTGTTTTGTTTGCTAATCAGTATACTGAAGCATATTGAGAGAGGATGGAATATAGAATTGAGTAAGATGTGCTTTGGTGGATGTACTTAGGATTTTAGTCAGCAAAAATATTAAGGATTAGTCATACTTAGTTAAAAACCTGTAAAAAAAATGACTGCTGTGGGGTTCGAACCCACGCTCTTACGAACTGGCGCCTTAAGCCAGCGCCTTAGACCGCTCGGCCAAACAGTCAACTGCCAAAATTTGGAAAATTGCATGTCAAAACCACTATTTATTATTTGATTAGACCTTTTTTAAACACACACACACTCTCAGATTACCTCCCCTATGTCATCCTCTTCCATGTCCTATTCTATAACTTCTTTGGACTAACCGTGATTGGTGTGTTTTATAAAGAAACGGGGGATGCTGATATCAAAAGTGATAATTCTGTACTAAAGTCGACGTTAAATTTCCAAAGTATCAAAATCCTCATCAGAAGTACTCTATTTTAATGCAGAAAACGCATCATTGGCCGTATTTATGATGCCGGGTACTTAAACCAAAATTAACCTGAAGTTAGCTGACTTTTTATTTTATGTTCTAAAGGTAACTTATGATTCCATGATGGTATCTCAGCTAAATGAAGGATTTGCTGATAGTTATTTCAATATGAATTTCATACACTGCCTGAGATCAAAGTACTCCGCGGCCCTCTCAAAAACTATGTTTTTATACATAAAAAATTACACAGATGCATCAATTATGTACCCGCAAGGATCAAGAGAGGAAGTTTAGGGTATCTTATTCTTTTGTCTTCTAACTTCTATATTTGCATTAGATACGGTATTAGATAGTCTATTACTTCTAAAAGTCATGATTAGATGTGGATGAATACCACACTTTGAAGTTTGAAAATACGTGACACCCTATTCTGGTGACCGTTATATAGAATAAACTTGTTCGGTGTTTTGCTTTTCTTGTGGGTAATATTGTATCTGGTGTCTTCTATACTAAATTCATTTGTTATATAGCCTTCTTTAGCTTCGCTAGTTCTAACCTCCTTTTTTTTTGTTCTGCTCGTCATTTTCTGCATTTGCATTAGACGCGGTATTAGATAGTCTATTACTTCTAAAAGTGATGGTTAGATGTGGACTACTACCACGATATCACGATAAGTGTCGATTTCATCGCTAGTCATCCCAAATCCTTGAATGAACAACCTTAATTAATATATTGAAAGTTCATTGTTTCGCCATTTCTTTTTTCTACTATTATTAATGTTTTAGCATCCCGTTTTTTTAGCTCTACGGAGGGTCTCGAAATATATGCTCCGGAAGCTGTTTTTCGCTGGTATATATGCTCTTTTTATAGGCTCTCCAGGAGATTCTAAAAACTGAGGATCTAATACACTAATATTATTAAAGGTATTTCAATTTTGGTGAACCTGTTTTTGAAGATATTAGTTTCACCATTTCTTTTTTCCACTATTGTTAAAGGTATTTCTATTTTGGAGAGCCGGTATTTGAAGATATTAAGTAAAGTTGATGATATGCTCAGCTAATTCGATTTTCTCAAGTACCTTATCATCTTTTCTTTTTTCCATTATTATTAAAGGTATTTCAATTTTGGTGAACCAGTCTTTGAAGATATTTGCGTGAACAACCTTAATTATTGATTCACCATTTCTTTTTTCTACTATTAATAAAGGTATTTCAATTTTGGTGAACCTGTATTTGAAGATATTAACAGTTCATTGTTTCACCATTTCTTTTTTCTACTATTATTAATGTTTTAACATCCCGTTTTTTTAGCTCTACGGAGGGTCTCGAAATATATGCTCCGGAAGCTGTTTTTCGCTGGTATATATGCTCTTTTTATAGGCTCTCCAGGAGATTCTAAAAACTGAGGATTTAATACACAAATATTATTAAAGGTATTTCAATTTTGGAGAGCCGGTATTTGAAGATATTAATGAATTGGGTACTTATTAAAGCTTGACAAAGATTTATAATATATGAGATTTTTAACTTCGTACCCGGCACCATAAATACTATCAGAAATGCGTTTTCCACATATAGAAACAACACATTTAAAGTATACTTTTGAGATAGGTTTACTCATTGTCACTATTGTCATTTTCAAAGGTAGTCCAAGAGGTTGTACCGGCATCAATTCACCTGATAGAGAAGTAAGAAATCAAGCTAAGTTCGTTAGTAGGAAACATAGGGTATTCGATAAATCTTCTGGAAAGATCAAAATCACTTCCGACAAAGAAATCAAAAAGCAAATAGAAGCAAACCATAAACAGATGTCTTCAGCTGGTAATCACAGCGTCCATGGTGGTCTAACTGCTGATTCTGATATAAGGGATTATCAAGAACATATTACTTTATTTGATGGGTATAGAACTGGACAGTTGTATAAGGTATAATATTCTAAAAGAGACACTTTAGGATTTTGAAAACCTCGGATCCTCGCGGGTACACAATCCTTGAACAGATCGCTCCAGAATGTTGTTTCTCATTACGAGAGCCTTATGAATTTTTTGATCGTCGGTCGTAGGTCTAGACACTAGAATGTTCCCTTATAAAAGGATTTAAAACCACATGTCTATGATGCAGCTGCTGATCAAGCAGCTGGTAAAGGAAGTGGTTTTGGTGGAGTACTTAAGATTCGTCCTTAGAATTCTTAGAATTTTAAAGCTCAAATCTTAGTGTAAAATCTATTGTAAAATCGCTCTAGAATCGCATTCTTTTAATGAATATCTACCCGGTCTTGAAATCTATTTTGCATTGGTCTTTAATTCTGCGCTTAAAGTTACTACATTACAAAGAACGACGAGAAGCTATCGAAAAAAAGAAGCAAGAAGAACTCAAACATGAAGAAGAAATGTATAAAGCCATAGGTAGTTTCCATGACGATAGTAATAAATTCTATAATGACAATAATCCTGTTAATCATCCTCTTGCTGCTAGGGAAGCATGGAATGCTGGAAATACAATGAGTC
>Ga0099798_10438_pt1 | contig 14051 bp, 10 predicted proteins | sample Uncmet_Sort29A_1_FD_89870 | JGI IMG/M metagenome (GOLD analysis project Ga0099798, IMG submission 89870) | Marine eukaryotic communities from CALCOFI LINE 67, Pacific Ocean - CN13ID_Sort29A_1 | ecosystem: Environmental > Aquatic > Marine > Oceanic | place: Pacific Ocean: Monterey Bay | collected... | reverse complement strand
GCCACAATATACGTTTTACGTTTACGTTGAGCCACTATCTACAAACGAATATGTCTGGAAACAAAACTCTGCTCTTGCGACTATCTTCTTTTGCTTTCTCCCTTAGATGTCTGGAACTCTACTTTTGCTTTCCAAAATAAGAAGAAACTGAAAGAAATTTCTGAAACAGAAGACAGAAGACAAAACTAACCATGATTTTATATTATATTATTAGATGCCGGTTATAAAATTTCACTAATCCTAAATTCACTATTCACTACTATTCACTATAAATTTTTCACTACTATCCACTATTTTATATGTATATTAGTTGAAAATCCGGAGAACCCTACTTATTCCACCTCACCCACACATGATCTTGAAGGTTTGCTAAGCCAAACACTCGTAGGGCATGTAGCTTCTCCCATCCATCGACCGGTAGCTCCCATCACTACGGTTTATACTCACAGCCTCGTCGTACATCGCATCTAATACCTTCTGCCCAATTTTCCGAGTCTGCTCCGTCGGCCACATCTCCTCCATGCGCTTTAGGATCCACTGGTTTTTCTCGAAGGAGTACTAGTGTAAAGTGGGAATCGGGGCAATGATCTCCCCCTGCCGGTTCCTCAAAATGTGCAGTTCGAAGGAGTATGTGTTTGCGAACCCCTCCTACTAAACCCTCAAGAACGTCTCACATCCCTGCTACTTCACGTAGTGATCAACCATCTGCACTTATAATTGCTACTCTTCATACCCGGCCTAGTATCTTTCTCCCAGCTCTCGATCCACTTCTCGACTCATAAATGACAAAACTTTTCTTATCGGAAAATCGAACTTGTTTGAATTCCTCATATTTTTCTTGTTTTTTCTACTTCTAGTACTAGTATTTTATTACTTTTACTACAACCAGTGTATACCTATACTACAACCAGTTTACACTGGTTGTAGTGAAAGTAATAAATTGAATTTTGTTGCCCAAAGACATAAACCAGAAAAATCTCATCCGCTAAATTCGAAATTGGGCGAGTATGCCGCCTGAATAGCGAAAATTTTCACACACAAAATCAGAATTCGAGCCAGCGCTCCACCTGAAAGGTGAAAAGAGGAAGACGAAAATAGAATCTGCACAACTGTTTTAGCTGCGCACTAGCGCTGGCGTAAACATCTTCAGCTTCAGAGCATCTACTCAAAAACAAAAAAAATATATAATGAACCTGGTACCAAAGTCCGATATGGGTAGGAAAGTAGGGTCATACTTCCAACAAGGATCGACCTCAGTGGAGTCCAAGTGCCAGGTGGGGGAGTCAATAATCCTATAGTTGTTGGTCTACTTGAGACTTCTCGTGAGCTAGATAGAATGATTGAGATGATTCCTCTCGTTCAAATTTATCTCCACAAAATTCTCGATTTCTTCATTGTCTCATTGTCATCCTCCCGTGGTTCCCTATCCTGGGAGCTCCGGATTTGTTCACTTGTTTTTCCGTCTTTTATTATACAGATTCTTCTTGAAAAGCTGTATGGGCTCAATGGGCTCCGTCAACCGCCGGTTCACCTTAGACTACTAATTTTACTCAACTTTCTTTCCCAAACATTTTCATTTTTCATTTTTCTCATTTTTTTCTACTACAGCGGGTATTTTTATCTTAATTTATCTTAATTTATCTTAGCTCTAATGGAATCCGAACCTAGAATTGTAGACCTAGTCAATGAAAGTGAAAGGTCTAAGAAATAATAAAGAAGATAAAGAAAATAAATAAAAATAAGGACTCCAAAATGAAGAAGAAGAGAAAGAGGGTTAGGGTCAAAAATTATGTGTCATAACACCTAAATACTCTTGATTGCCCGGTTTTTTTTATCCTCTTTATCTCTCTACTCGCTCTTTCCGAGGGATGAATACAATTCTCCTCAAACCTAGGCTGGTATTTTGGTGCCTCATCATAATTTTTACGATCATATTTTTATTTTTCCTTTTTGATCAATTTTTACTTCTATTTCTTAACTGAAATTGAAAAATATGAAATAAAATGAAAATATGATCGATGATGATGATCAAGCATAAAAATACCACCCTCGCAAACTTTATATGTGTTTAGACTCTGATTCTCCCCATCCTTCCAGTGCTCAACAGCTTCCTAGTGGTCTTTGGATTTATTATTGTTATTCTCCCCATCCTCGTCTTTCAATATCAATTTATTATTATTAGGCTCCCATTTCTGCAGCAATTATTTGAATCCCGTCCATCTTTGTTACCAGGGCTCTGAATTCTCGTGCCCGTACCAATTTTTCTAATGTCGGTTCATCCAATTAATATTGTCGATGACTGTGTAGCCCGGCACGGACTCTTTCAGCACATTTTACACCTGGTCGACGCTGGAATCGTGCTTCAGATCTTGCTCTCTTACCACTTTCTGGTACGCTTCGGATCCGGATTCTCCTTCGCCTTACTAAATTCTTTTAAAAGTATCAACAACTACAGTGCTATCGATTGGAAATGGGGCTATCGAACCCATAGTAGTTGCAGTAGCATTGGAAAAGGTGTTCTCTTCGCTCTTCAGATCTTTCTGGTACTCCAATTCCTCGACATATCCCTTCAGATGCTGCATAGTCTAGCTGAGAGTAACCTTGGATAAGTAATTTCGGATTTCGATTTCCATTTCGGTGTACCAATAGTAACTCTTTCTTTTCATTTATTTCTCCTTTTGTCAATCCAAAATTTCCCTTTTATTTTACCGGTTTTTCGGTCAGGTCTAATTATATTTATATAATATAATGATAATAATATCTATAAGAAAAAATAAGACGGGGTGTGTAATACTAGACGAAATTACCAATCAAATAACCGAGTTCCCCCTCGTCTCACTCGCACGTTCCAACATGTTTTGGGGGCCGTACCAGACGGTATCAAACCCCAGTTCCAGACCTAAGGCTTACATGTTCGAGAAATCCACGAAGGTGGTCCAGTCGATTCGCCCTGCGCAGACCGGCCAGTTGTTGTGGCAGTCGGGCAACTCTTTCATTAGCTCGTAGGGAATCGGGGGCACGAAGATGCCATCATAGCCTGGATCCACCGAGAGAGAATGCTAGAGTGGTTCCATGCTTTACCCGTAATCAATTGTGAGCACGTAGCCTCCCCTGTTCGGATTCATGAGACACTTGGTGAGGCGCATGAACTCGTCTTCCCCCGGGCGGAACAGGAGATAAAGTTATGGGTATCCGAGGTCATGATAAAACTTCTACAACCGATTGGTGCGCTACACATGTCGCTCAAGGTAAGGCTTCACCGTATTCTGGCACCGGTCAGTGGTGATCGGCACCTAGAGCCTTAGGGTCTTGGTTCAGATCATGAATGTCACATCGTAGTTCTTGATCTCCATGTTTTCCTTGATCATCCTCCTCAAAGTGCGGTACTGCTACTTGGGAACCTAGATGTATCCCCCCAATTCCCTTGAGAGTCTGCGCACGATACTTCGCAACCTGTCGATCACCATTGCGTCCTTCTTCAACCTTAACCTTACGTTGTGCGACTAGGCCGGAATCTGAAGATCCGAATTCTCCATCAGCTCGGCTAGCCCCAGCTACATGTGCAAGCAGGTGGTGTTCGTGGGAAGGATATCCATCGCGATCTTACCGATTGAGGTGCTCGTTGTGGAACAAAAAAATTGATGAGTAAACTCTTTCAATTCCCTCACCACCTGGGCAGGGTCTTGGATCCCTATCTGCGGGCCGAACAGTTTGTAGATGTCCATCTCCTTAACCAAGTGCAGCAACTTCATCTCCTGCCAACTTTCGCAACTCTACGCGTTCAAGTTATCTAAATCGAAGACACTCAGCTTCAGTTTGATCGGTCAAAACTAGTCAATCAATTCATTCGAGATCACAACATCAGTATTGAACTCGAACTGCTTCTTCAGATCTTCTCTCTACCCCATCATTCGCCTCCTCTCCGCCTCAATTTCCTCAATGTGCTCCTGTATCATTGGAGGAATCATGGTACTGTTGCTCGGTAAGGGTAAATCCAAATCATTTTTATTAGTCTTCTCCAGTGCATTATTTTCCTCTCCATCCTCAACCTAAACCTGTTTTTAACCCCGCCTTCGCTTTCTGTATGTGGAAATATCTTCTCTTCAACTATTTGAGTCATCACCCCCGCGTTTATGTCGTTTAGTACGGTTTCTACCTATCGATGACGTCAGTTGTAGACCCCTGAAACCTGAAACCTGAAACCTGAGGGGATAAGGCACATACGTCCTGGTTTCAATGGATATCTAAGTTTCAGGTTTCAATGGCTCTCTCTCAGATCTATATTCAATGACTTCTTCCCTCGCTTATCCGTTCGCGACGTGAAGATTCAGGTTTCCGGGAGCCAATGTCAAATTTAATCAAGTACATACTCAGACTCCATCCGACTACGCCTGCAGCCGCTAACTACTTACCTTTAGGCGTAAAAGTCCGCGCCTGTAAACGGATTGCTCAAATTCTTTATCAGGTGGCATCTTGATTCAGTCGATACCAACTCATTATCAGCAGGCTAGTGTTTAATGTGGAAAATTTTACTTTACTTAAGAAATAGAAGTAGAAATTGATCAAAAACAAAAATGACGACAAAAATTACTTTTAGAAGAAATAAGTAAAAAAACGACTTTTTCCCTTATAAAATCGTCAAAATCCCATATTAAGAAATTCATTAGCTATTTCCCCTTATAAAAACAAATTTTTATATTAAGATAGAAAAAATTTAAAAAAACAAATATTTACTAAAAAAGGGGTCTACAACTAATGTCGTCGACCAGTACGACGGGACCTATTTCTCCGACGAGAACCACCCCTATTCGAGTTAGAATCTCATTCTAAATCCAGCTCATCCTCCTCGTCTTTCTCTTTCTTATCTATATTTTTTTCACCGCCTTCACCCACCTATTCCTATTCTTCCTTTTTATTTTCCTGTTGTTATCTTTACCCACCTTTAGTTTTCCTGTTCTTATCTTCACCACTAAGAGGAACCCCGGCAAGTTCTCACTAGTATTTTTTCATTTTCTCTATTTTCTCACCCTCAATCGCTATCTCTTGGTCCAGTTCTCATATCTTCTTTTCGGTGTAGCGGATCATTTTTTCGTCCTTCTTCGCAGTTTTTTTCAGAATACCGCAACTCTCTACCGTCTGCTAGTCGGATTCTACAACTTCCAGCCCACGCTCCCTCTGCCGCCGCTACAACTACGGCGACCGCTCCAGTATCGTGTATTTGAACTAGCTGCTGAAGAGCTCGTGTGCAGGTTCTGACAAACCTAAAGAATTCTCCTAGACGCATCTGGTGATGTCTTGTCCCAGTTGACCCGACCCCTAGCCCATCTCAACCACCTGGAACCTGGTCAATTCCCGATGGATTCACTCCCTTATTTTCTACAAAAACTTCTTCTTCCGCCGCATCAGCTCTCAATTTCAATTAGCTTCGGCTTCTTCTTTAGTCTCATTAGATCAATTTCAATTACCTCAACTAGCTTCTTCTTTAGTCTCTAAAGTATCTTTATTTGCAGCGGTGACCCTGGATCCGACCAACAAGAAGTTCAACTACTCATCGTCATTTAAGGGACTCTATTTCAAATTTAGCTACACCTTTTAGAACTACTGAACTTTTGGACTCAACTAGGTACTGAGTGGATCCTTTCAAATGTCAGCCTACTACTGCTTTCAGAACTAACTGGACTAAGATCACCGGCGCATCTACTTCGCCTTGTGGTGTTCATCCTCGTAACTCAACTCCACCACTCCAGCAAGCCGTTACCTTCACAGCTAATCATCCAAGAAGGAAGGCCCAGAGTACTTACTAAAACCTTCACTTCTAACTCATCTAGAATGAGAACTTTACTCACCATCACTTTACTCCCCATCACTTTGGTCTCTTTCTCTTTCATCATCGTCAATATCCTCATCCGTAGTTTCAAACTTGGGTGCTCTCCCATCTAACTTGGATACTCTCCAATCCTCATCTAACTTGGGTGCTCTCCCATCCACCTCATCTAACCCTTTATCCGAGCCTTCCTCCCCGGACTCCTATCCTTTATCCGAGCCCTCCCCCGCTTCCTCCTAGAGACGCTCCTCTTCGGCCTCCTTCTGCCGATCTTCGGAGAACTCAAGAATCTCCTACAATAGGTTGTCGGTGTAAAACTCGTAGTCCCACCCGACCTAAGTGAGTAGTTTCTCGCGCCAAATCTTGTAAAGCACCCTGCAGAGCATCCGACCGAAATGGGGCGAGATCTACATCGGATAGGTCGTGAAATGCTGGAACTCGTTCCTGTCAGGCTACATCTTTCCGAGTCCCATCACCTCCCCCGTGGAGTAGTACCCGAAGTCTGTTCCGTACTGCTAGTCGTTGTAGAATTCGTCGAACTAGTAGAACTGGTCGAGCAAATTGTAAACCCCGACATAAAGGTTGTCCACCCAGTTCGTCGAGGGCTCCTAAAGCTCGCAGCATCGTTCGTAGGTGTAGGTTTCACTCCAGCAGACGGGGTTTCCCTCCTTCCGAAGTGTAGCTCATTCGTAGATCCCCGACCCCACCTGCAGCTCCTTCCCCTCTTAGCTGTCCCACCTGGACTTGCAGCAAGTATCAAAATTATAACTGCCCACCCAGCAATCCTAGTTCGGGCAGCACTCCTCATAGCTGAGAAAGTCATCCCAGCAGATGCTCGTACTCTCCTTGGTTCCCAGACAGCAGTTCTCCATCGTGAAAAAGTTCTGCTACTACCTAGGCTGGTATTTTAAGGCATGACCATAATTTTTATGATCATATTTTACTTTTTTCGTTTTTTTCAATTTTCCCTTCTATTTCTTAAGTTTGCTTTCAGGCGAATGCCCTACTTCAGAGTAAATTAAAAAAAAAAGGCAAAAAGAGAAAATATGATAAAACATGATGATCATGCCCTAAAATACCAGCCTCGACTACCCGTGCGCGTTCCAGCACTGCGATTTGGAGATGTCGTAGAGGGAGGACTGGGCTTTCACGGAGTGCTGTGGCAAATTTGAGATTTTTGGGTCATCCATTTGCGCCAAATGCAGGTCCTTCGGAAGCTCCTCGTAGTCGGGGTAGATGTCGGGGGGAGAACCATGCAAACCGTATTTCTTCCACAGTTCCGCCTTCTGGTCCTGCCGTTTTTTCTCCTTCTCAGCCTTCTATTTTTCCTTCTTTTCCTTTCATTCTTACTCTCACTTTTTCTTTCATTCTTACTCTCACTTTTTTTTTCATTCTTATTCTCTCAATTCTCACTCTTTCTACTTTCCCTTCTCGAACTCTCACTTTCTCTCCTTCTGCAACTCTCATCACCGCCCTTTGTTCTATCTCCTCCTGCTAGGGGCTTCCTTACCATCTACTTATAGGGGCAGGATAGCGTCCCTTACGACTACACCACTCAGTCATAGCGTCCCTAGTACTCACGGTGATGCGATTTTTAAGATGCACTTCGCCTTAATCACTGCGCCTTTGCGTTTTAGTTTTCACTGGCGTTTTAATTTTCACTGGCGTTTCACTGCGCCTTCGCGTTTTAGCTGGGAACCAACCATCTTTCAAAACGAAAACCTACAAACAGTCCAATCAGGTTTCAAACCTAGACGCAGATGCACTTCCCACGTATTATGTGATTCTATCTATATTCAAACAATCCGAGGCCGAAAATTTCGAAAGTGTAGTTCTTCAAGCCCCCTAGCCCGATTCAATCGCAGTTTTCAATATAGGTTTCTTCTTTTATCGGGAATCAGCCTTGCAGCATTGTTGCCAAGCCAAAGCCAAATATAAATACATTTACATTTTTACCAAATAAATAAAAAACATTTTTATATTTCAGTGGTATCACGGGTTGGTTAGTTGCGATGTTATATAAGTATTAGTATGAGCCACATTAGCAAAAATGTTTTTGAGCCACCACATCCAACAAACAAAATCAACAAAGAAACAGATATAGAATAGATCGTCAAAGTCAAAATGCATTATCATCCAAAAAAGTATGACACGTAATTGTAATAGTAAGAGTATTACAATGTAAAAGAATTCCGACCACCTAAAGTATTGGTATTGACGTAGGAGTAGGGTACTTCTGAAAAAGAATATCAATTTCTATGGCTATGCGATTTCTATTCCATCTATTTCTATGGGTATGCGATTTCGCTTCCATCTCCACTGGTTATACTCTTTCATCTCCACTAGTTATATTTTTTCATCTCTAGTACTAATAACATTATGAGTTACAGTTATCAAACTCCTAACTTGCATATTCATATTGCATCTACACAAACGACAAAGACAAACGAACGTCCGCAGAAGTCACCAAAAAGAACCTTCAAAGTCTAATCCTTATCAGAACATACTAAGTCTAACGACTAATTAAGACTAACTTGATTCTATTAATGACTATTTAAGACTAACTACAAATGAGTGAGAACTCTTTTCTTTTCTTGGTTATAGCTATAGTTCTAGCTTAATTTTTGGCGTATGGGTATGCGTATGATAAATGAGAATGTTGATGTTAAGTTATTTGGAACAAAATCAAACTGAATTTAGAAAAAGAAAACCACTCCAGCTCATCAAAGCATTTACTTTTACAATTAACTAAGCAATTTATTAGATTAGTCAAGCATTCTAATTAGGCATTCAAATTTAGGATTTCAGACTGTTTACAAATTTGAAGCTCGTAACGAAAACGACCTATCTTATATATAAAGCTTTGGAATAGAAAGACATTTTCTTGCTCCTACACAATATTTTCTATACAAAAACGCGATTATTAGTATTAGTAGATGTCTACTTGAACTTAATACATCCTTCAAAAGTCTGAAAATCATAATCTCCTATTAATTTCTGAAAATCCCAATTTTTCAGTCCGATAACGTTCATTAGAATCCTCGAAAATGGGAGCGTCGCATCTCTGACTAAATTTATATTTTCTATCTCTAGTATAATTTTTGAATAAAAAGTGTTCTATAACCTTCACTTAGACTGTCATTTAGTCTGCAGTTTTAGAAAGAAAGTGAAACACCGCGACACAGTATAGGTGTAGTCTAAGTTTCATGAAAAATTCGGTAATCCTCTTCGCTGCTAAATGTCTAGCAAATGTGAATGAATATCTTATACAGACTAACTTACCTTCCGATCTAAACAGATTAACTTATCTTCCGATCAAAATTAATTCTATTGTATTCTTATTCCTTTTCCTATTCGACATTAATATTCAGATTGTCTTAAAAATTTGGTATAATTAACCAACTGTCTTAAACTACTTTCACCGACTGTCTTGAAAATTAGGCATAAAAATTGAACCACTCTTTAAGATTAGAAATCACGTCTCGCTTTACACTTTGATACCTACGCAATTAGTCTCACTATCTTACTAGTCTTATTATCTTACTATACTCAAACCCACAGGCTTCAAAAAATAAACCTCAATTGAAATATGTAAATTTAAAGAAAGATGAGAAATCGAAATCGAAATCGGAATCGAAATCGAGATCAAAATTAGCTTGAACTCTCATAGCCTCTAAAAAATGGAAACCTTGCGAATAGATAACCTCCAGATTCAGGACTTTTATCTTTGACTGTGGAACCCTCTCTTCCTTTCATATCGATCTATCCAGTTAGCAACAACTGTTTAGGCACCTTGTTCTCTTCTAGAAGATCGTCTAACTTTTCCACGAAAAGCTCAGGTTCAGAATACTGTGAAGGCAAGGAATACTCCAAGATTGGAGAGTCAATCTCATCCGATAAAGGCGACTACTCTTCAATTTTAGAACTATGTCTAGTTTCATTTCCAGTTTCATCCTTTACTCGACTTCCAGTTTCATGATTTCCAGTTTAATGCTTTCCATTTTGCGACTCGAGTTTCACTTGCATGTAATTGACTGGATGCGATTGCAAATACTCGTTTTCAGTGACACCCATTTGCTTACGCTACTTCTAAGCACCTTGCGCTTACACATACTCATTCGTCTACACACCCAAAAGCATCCGTTACTTCTTACTCTTTTTTGCGGAAGCTGACATAATTTTCGATTTAGACTGCACTACAGTTGTATCTGTATCTGTATCACACGTTGTATCTGTATCAACATTCTTCTAATATTTTTCCGCCACTTTTCCAACACCTCTTGTATTTTTTGGTTTTCCAAGCGTATCCACAACAGTCCTTGACATTTCTACCAGAGACTAGCCCTTTGGAATACCGGAGGAAACTTTGTTCGGGTGTGGTGTTAATGTTCTTCGTAGCATATCCTTGGCGAAAGATTGAGTTCTGCGTAACCGATACTTAGGAGGAGATATATCTCCAAACACGGCCATCCTCGGACGACTGTCCATCCTCGAGCTCAAATTGGTGATGTCAAGAAATTCCGAATCGGACACTTCATCTTCGCCATCAGTTACGGGAGACCCACTCAACCGGCTCAGCTACCTGTAGAACACATTAGTTGCAGACCCCGTTCCGTTTCCGTTCCGTTCCGTTCCCGTTCGGTTTCCGTTCCAGGCAAGGCAAATAAAAAAAAAAGACCCTAGTTTGAGTTATGAGTTTATTGATTTTTGTTAGTTTTCTCAAATCAAAATCAAAATGAAATAAACTAAAAAACAAAGTCATGTTATGTGCACAAATACAAAATGGGTCTAGAACTAATGTGATCGACCAGTAGCGTAGCTGTGCTACAGAGCACCCTTGTAATCCAGATCAAGTCTTGGCATCCACATCAACTCTCAAACTGTGCCTCGGAACTCCTGTGCGGTTCATAATATAGCACGGTCTAAGTAAAAATATGTGTAGTTTTTGTCTTAGTCATCAAAGTTAATTTTAAAGGAAGAAATAGCTAAAGAAATCTCATTTTTTGTATTTTAACGACTTTAAGTCAAAAATATAGGGTAAAATACATATTATTTTTTCTTAAAATTAATTTTGTCGTAATTTTCCAGTTTGATCAATTTTCCCTTCTATTTATTGATTAAAAAATAAAATTTTGATTTAAGATTATTTTGAGCGTGCTATATTATGAACCGCACACTCTGAAACAGATGGCATTGCGGCGCCCGGGCTGATCCAATTCCTGACCAGCAATCGGGACAGGGGCTCTCTAAGGACTAGGCGGACTATTTCTTTCCCACAATTTATTTTTATAAGGAGTAGAAGCACCCCCATATCGATTTTTATAAGGAGTAGATCTATTCTTATATTCATAAGGAGTAGCAGGTATCTTACCTTGATGGTGTATCTTACCTTGATGGTGTATCTTACCTTGATGGTGTATCTTACCTTGATGGTTGTTTCTACTACATAAACGTTTTTTCTATCGAGCCAAGGAGCACCTTGGCACCTGCAGCCTCCCTAGGCCTAGTACTGGAACGTCCTTAGCTTCTTAAATGTGAACAGCATCAGTAACTGAGCCAATGTTCAGTAGATTCGGCATTCAATCTATGTTTATGTCCTACTACGAACCAAATCTATCTTCTTATTTCATATAATCATCATTAAAATCATCTTCTTATTTCATATCATCATTATAATCATCATTAAATAATTCAGGGTAGCTCTGCCTGACATCATCAACATCATAATCATCATCATAATCAGAACTATGAACATCTTCATGTGAGTTGAAACCTTTAGATTTATTAGGCGGTTCTTTATGTGAGTTATTTGAATTCTTTATTGAGTTAAGTGAGTTATTTGAATTCGTTTTTGAACTCGTTATTTGAATTCGTTATTTATCCTTCTGTTTTTCAACCTCTCATTCGATGCCACCCAGAGGAGACTCAAATGGAACAACCTGATCGCTTCTCGACTTAGACTGGGAAATCTTATCTCCATTACCAACAGTAGATTGAGGAACTACAGAAGTACCTTTAGTGTCTACAGTGGATCTACCTTTAGTACCCACAGAAGATTATCTCTAGTAGAGCAACTTAATTTTTGCAGCTTCTACTTCGAAACTGAAAGTAATGGTAATCATGATGAATGCCATTGCTAACTAACTATACGAGAAGTATGGCTTTGCTAGTGCTAACCATGCAAACCTCATCTTCAAAATCTTCATTCTTATTGTCTCGTTACCTTTTCTAATTCTGGCGACCTTTAACTTTAACAATTAAAATAGTTTTTGCAAATAAAATATATGACTAAATTAAATCTAATGTATTTTTATTGAAATGAATCTGAATCGGATTGAAATGCTAACAAATAAAAATTAAGCTATATTACGGATAACATGTAAACTAAATCTAGACCTCCTGGGGAATTTGAGAAGTAAACCAAGAATATGAGTATGTAGATAATAGCCTACAAATATCCTAAACCTAAACCGTTAGTTCGAATTTTAATAAATTTTGATTTGTATTATATCTAGCAAATTGTTAAGGAGAGGAAGAGAGCAAAAGACCACTAACATTAACATTAATTAAGACCGAAACAAAAACGTGGAAAAAATTATCGAGCGTTACGTAAGACAAAATTATTATTATTAGGGGAGGACATTTTTCCACATTTAGCAGCAGAGAATTAACGAAGCAAGATTTTGACCATCGCGAGCAGCCGAAAACTGATTATTTTAAACCGCAAAATCAAAAAATTAAAGATTATTACCCCTGCGAAATGAAACCTTGCAGGGCTCTTAGGTGAGGATATTGCGTCCTCAAGAAGGAACTAAATTTTAGAGTCTTCAAAAGCAAAAAAGTGAAAGGGTTCAGAGTGGCTTTGCGGCTGAGATACTTTAGGACGGATATTTCAATCGCAAAATTAAAAATTTATGCATAACCCAACCTCAACTTTAAATATTCAGGAGGCTCTCAGATCTCACTACCGCACATAAAAGCTGAACTTTCGATTTTTCCCGATTTTTTTTTATTCAGGAAAAATCCAAAGCGGATTTTTTTATTCTGGAAAAATAAATTAAATAGTTTCTGTAGAGAAATTCAAATGCACGACTGAGTTTTAAGGTCATCCCCAACATGATAGCACGAAACGCAACAGCAAGCGCAAGAGCAAGAGCAAGAGTCAAATTCAACATAGCAAAAAACAATTTACTTGCTCCTAACAGCATACAACAATTACGATACAATTTCCAGCACGAAACAATCAGATCCCTACCACAAAACAAGTCAATTCTAAACATAAACAATCTCAACACTCACGAGACGGAACACAATATATATTAACTCACTCTACCAAGGCCAGCTACTGTAGTATACCTTTTTTAAGAAGGAAGACAAAATAGTAATTGAAAGCTCATTCCTACAAATTATATAAATTTAGTTTTCTACTATGGCACATGCTTTTAGTTATATGCTACGCTTTTTCAACTTAGCATTTTTATCTTTATCAAATTTTTATTGGCCTTTTCTTAAGAGGCTTAACTACTTAATCTACTCAATTAAAGTTATTAGTATATTAGTATCTACTCGATAAAAAGTTATTATATATTAACGTTTCTTATATAGCACAATTTTCATTATCCTTCCTGAATTTCAGAAAATAGAAGTCCAAAGAAGTTTTTGCAAATCGAGGAAATAGATCTGACTGAATTCCAAGACCGCGACCTGATCTGATCAGCGTTGCTCTGTCTTTCACAAGAACTTACCTAAGGGCTCTCTTAGCCGGTTTTTATGACTATCACCTACTGCAGACGTTGGTAGGCATTTAGACTATGAAAAATCCTGACCGTATATTGTTATCAATATAACGCATCGTTTTTATTAGCTCTATAGAAATAAAATTACAAAAAAGTTATTAGAAAATTTTCGGTGCTTAACTTAAAAGTTAAACCTAATTTTTAATCAATTAAAATACGTTAAAATTACTATGACTATGACTATGTGACATGCTGTCTTAGAATATTCAAAAATGAAAATACTAAGCCCAAGTGTACAATTTTAGAAAATCCAATTACCTCCGATTCCATACTTCCAACTAAACCGATAGTTTTACAATGCATAAAGTTTAGATCAATTATTTTTGAATAATAATTATGATACACTCTATCCAGAAGTCAAAATAGGAACAAACGAATTTTGATAATAATAATTATCAAATTTCTAATTTTAAGACCTACCATCGAATAAA
>Ga0099798_10437_pt1 | contig 14052 bp, 15 predicted proteins | sample Uncmet_Sort29A_1_FD_89870 | JGI IMG/M metagenome (GOLD analysis project Ga0099798, IMG submission 89870) | Marine eukaryotic communities from CALCOFI LINE 67, Pacific Ocean - CN13ID_Sort29A_1 | ecosystem: Environmental > Aquatic > Marine > Oceanic | place: Pacific Ocean: Monterey Bay | collected... | reverse complement strand
CAAAGGAACTTGCAAGCAAAACACCCAGCCTCCTCCCCTCTGCCGCGTACCAGGAGTCCAGCAGTGTTCGGGCACTGCAGAAGCGTCGCTCCAAGGGCGAGCTTAGGAATGCGAAGAGCGAGGAACATGGTTGTTCTTGATGGAGAATGTCGTCTTTAAGTCGAAACTTAGAAGAATAGCGGGCCTGTAAAAGGGTTTGTGGTTGAGAGGACAATGGAAAGGGAGACGTGCCAGTGGAGAGTATCAGGGGCGAAATGTAATTTCCGAAGTTCTTTATGTGAAGGATGAGGGTGGGAAGAACGGTGGTGACGGTGTGAGTTCTATCGGAGATTGGGGATTCGGGACTTTGGTGCGCTCGATTTCCAGCCTCGATCTCAGCTCCCACTCGCCTCCCAACCCCCGAGGCTGACAGTCGGACCCCAAAGTCCCAAGCCATCTGGGATCGAGAAACTTCCAGTTTCCTGCGTGACATATTCTCCAAACGCTCAGGTACTTGGTACCGAAGTCTGCGTAGCTTGGGTACTTGGTACCGAAGCCTATGCGACGAATAAGTTTAAAACAGGGGTTGTGGTTGCGATGATGAAATATGATCTCACGCGACTGCTCGGTTGTGTAAGTGGGCGAACAAATCACAGTCACGAGAAGTCTTGGTTCATTTGTGTGTTATGCAGTCAGAATACAGTGCATTCAGGTCTCAGGTAGGGAAGCGTCAAAAGCCTTCTACGGTTTGTTACTGCACCCTACCGCGCAGTAGAAGGTTGTTTTGCTACGCTATTACTGAGACCAAAGTGGGTTTAGCAAGCAACAAAGTGCCACGGTTCTATTGGGGAAGCAATGAATCGTTCGAATGATGAATGGTGCCAGGAACTAAGTTAACTGTGTGCAGCGGCGCTTTAGCCCTCCCTTGGGTCATAATCACTCTATCATGATTCCTACCGTCGAAAAAAACTTGTCAGCATAAACGGAAAGCACTGCGTCCTCATAACGGATGTGTCTGCCGCACACATACACAAAAACACGGGTCCCGACATTCGCCTCCCTTCCGATCAAACTTCCCCGCCTACCTATCGTCCCCATCCTCGCCCTCCTCCGATTCACTGCCCACCGCCTCCGCGTCGCTCCCGCTAACTTCCTCCATGTCGTCGTACCCGATCCTGCGGGCCTCCATAAGCTCTTCCCGCGCCTCCTTCTCGTCGCTGTCGACCTCGTCCGCATCGGGACAGCGGCGCTGAGCGCGTCGACACCCGCACAGCTTGCGCGCGAGCGCCGTCGCCAGGATGAACAGGGTGCCCGCGCTGAGGAGCAACAGCTGGGTGATGAGGATCTCGTCGTCGAGGGTGCGGACGTGGAAGGGGATGGGCACGTTCTCGGCGGTGAAGCGGTTGTCGGGGTTGAGGGTGAACTCCGTGGAGGCGGAGACGTCGGCGAGTTGGACGAAACTGGACTCCGCTACCGGGTTGGTTGTCAGCGGGTCCAGCCTGTGCGCGTCTGGGATAGGCGTATTCACTATATCCCTCCGGCCTGCTTCTTTGAGATCGCCAGGACGATACCGCTGGGTAACGTCGGGAAACTCTACGAACACGACTAGGTTCCAAAGGTGATGTTCTGATAGTGATGTTTGGGATTGCAACTACGCACAACCTGTGCAGGGTTGGTTTGGGGACAACGACGGCTAAGTTCTAGAAGGATGATGTGTTCGGACAGAGAGATGATCTTGTGGTGATGAACTTTGGGTTGAACAGGATGAATGTGCTGGATTCGGGAAATGACGTTGAACATGAGAGCAGTGTTCGAGGTTGGATTAACGCCAGATGCTGATGGCACTGACGGAGTTCTTTTTTTCTTTTTTTGTTTAGTGTCAATCCTCTAAGAACTCCAATGTTCTTTGCGAGGTAGACAACGATCGCCATGACTGAAAGAGCACTGAGTACGCAGATCGCCAGGAGATAATGACAGCTACTCCCCAGCTCCCCTAGCCTGCCCTGCATAAGAAAGGTCAGGTAGACAAGAAGCGCACCAAGGCCCAACGAGCCCACACCGGAAGACGCCGTGTACCAGCTCACCCACCTGTCTCTAACGCCGTCAGGTGCGAGAAGAGTAGTAGACAAACGATGGACGGCCGGACACAGTTGAATGGCGAGGACGAAGGTGATGATGCCCATCCACTCCGGGTTAGCGACGAAGTCCAGCCCCTGCCCGATGAGACTAACGACTGTCAGCACCACCGCCACAAAGAGCAACCCGAAGAGGTCGTTCGACCAATGATAGTCGGTCTGGGAGAAGATCGCGATTTAATCAAACACAACTATGATGTGACAACTGAAAGTCCACTGGGGACTACATAGGACTTCATAAACAGGTTCCACTCCCTACCTGTGGAGTCTTTTCAGGGATCGCCGCCTCTTGAGGCCTCCTGGAATTCCACAACCTCTCGAACCCGTTACTGACCCCGAGGTCATAGAGCACACAGGCAGCGCCTGCGACCAAGAGCGCCATCCCAAGCATAAAGGGATGCTGATCCGGCTCGTCTGAGGCCGTCAACGAGAACATGTCGTAGATCAGGTAGCACGCGGCGGTGTACTGCACAACAAGGACTGGAAAGTTCACTCTGGGGAGGAGTCGATGTGCATTAAGGTCAGGTGTTGTGGAAAAACGCGTCTACGTCCTTGTAGGCTCTTGGTACATGACATGTTAGCATAGTAGCTGTCACCGACAAACGGTAGAAAAAGACTCAATCCGATGTCACGCTCCAGAAGAAGGAATACGAATAGCAATCCCTTGCTAACCCAGCGAAACTTAGACAAAGACTCCACGACCGGGTTTCCTTCAGAAACTTCACAATAAATTCCCACCACCATCCCAACCTCACCGTTGCCCACTCGAGTGCGCCTGGCCTCAACCAATTCGACGGGACATGCCATGTTTGACCACCACTTACATTGGAGCAGCATCCTTGAACAGCTCCCAGACTCCCCTCTCCTGTACGAAGTCCGCGGCCTTGGCGTTTTTGGAGTCAACCACACGGTCACCTTCAAGTTGAGCTGCCTTTTCAATTAGAGCCTTCTTCTCCCTTTCGGCACTCCTAAGACCCATGAGGCCACCCCTAAAAAAGGCCATGCAAGCCAAGATCACAGCAAGCCTCACATAACAGTTATCCGGAAATCCCATGTTCGCGTGATAAAGGACGCGCTCCAGATATAGGGCGACGAAGCAAACTGCTGCCGCTACAAAACAACCAGCACTCCAATGTGCCCGGGGATTCGCTGCTACTGCGTTCTCGCCATTGGCCCCCGGCAGTTCCATCATCATCCCCCACGTCAACAACACAAACAGTACCGCCCCCATACCCTTGCGCCCTTTCTCCGCCCGCCGTCGACGTCGAAGTCGAAGGTGCACCTGCACCAAGGCCCACCACGCGTGGATTAACGAGAGGAGGAGCAGCGAAGCGTTCGGGCAAGTGCAAGTCACCACGAGCTGCAGAAGCTGGATCATGTCGGAGGCGCTGGGAAGACTTTGGACGTTCATCATGGCGAGCGAGGAAAAGATTTCGGCGAGAACGGTTGGATTTGTTTTGGCTTGCTGGATGACATTAACGTGTTGGCGCTTGCGTGTGTTTACGTGTTAGTGCAGCTGTAGATCAGTCCATTCTGGACTTTTGTGCTATGACAAGGATGTTGTCCTCAGTCGACCTGCGCAGGCAAACCCCGATTTGCGCCCAAGTGCTACGCAACGAATGGATTATTGGAAAAGCACGAACACCCCGGTGCTCCCAGCTCACCCAGCCCATCATCCTCGTTCCTCGTGAAAACAACTGAGTGCACTACTCTGCCACTGCATTGCGATGCTCCACAGCGGTCGCTGCGTGCGTGAAAAAAACCGTCCGCTGCTGCTCCTCGCACCTCCGCAGAGCGCGCTCCAGCAGCGCGACCGCCGCGTTGCGCTGCGCGTGCGGATCCTGTTCGTCCAGCCCCAGGGCGACATCGTCAACCTGGTCGTCCGGATCCTGGTTGTCCAGCTCGCCGGCCTCTGAATCCGAGTCCGAATCGAACTCCAGCTCGCGCCACACGTCGGGGTCGACGCCTTTGGGGACTTCAGCTCCCCGAGAAGCCCCCGATGTGCGCCCTGCTGTTCCGGCGGCGCCTTCGGAAGTTCCGGCACTCTCCTCCACAACCACCCGCAGGCGCCGCAGCAGCAGGGCGCGGAACTGCAGATCGGTCGACGTCGTTGTCTCCACGTTGTGCGAAGTTGTTGAACTTGACCCCTCCATCCTCGTCCCGAGCCTGCTTCTGCTGCGCCGCTCCCACCACTCGAAGCAGGGCCGGGAGAAGACGTTTCGCGCGGGTGCCGCCGTGGTCCCGAATCTGCACGCGTAGTCGTGCTCAACAACGGCCACCCGCAGGGGGTGGTAGTGCGATTCCGATTTCCTCCCCTCCTCTTCCTCCTCCGCCCGCAACGCATCAAGGAGGCGCGACGTGAGGTCCTGGAGGCGCTCAGGCGTGTCCGCTGCCGTGCGCAGCCGCAGGTAGGCGTCCGCGACAGCTCCGCCAGGTGAAAAGGCGTACCGGTCGTGAGTGCGCGCGTGCGGAGGAGGGGGTGCTGGGGCGGAAGTGGAGTCGCCTCTCCAGCGCCACAACTCAGGTGCTCGCCAGAGGGTGTGGTAAAGCACAGAACTCGCGCGACAGAAGTTGAAGAGATCGGTTCCGAGGGAGGCGGTGGTGGGGATGAGGAGAGGAGGTTGCAATGTTGTCTCTGAGGGTTGGGCATGGTGGTGCGACTGCTGCTGTGGAGTTACGACATGCGGTGGACAGTCGACGCTGCAGGACGATGATCGCAAAACCTGCGCAGCTTGTCCATGTTGGTCCGAGTCAATCACGCGCCTCCTGTGATGATCCCGTCGCGTTCGTAGTCTACGCAGTCGTGTCGTGTTGACAGCTCGTCGCGCAGCTGTTCTGCGCGCGTTGCACTTGCATGTCTGAGCAACCCGCACCGCGTTTGCCCAAACATCGTCGAGAGACGGGGCGTGCTTCGATGTCAGTGGTACCCAGGAAACACAATCCGCCTTTGGCAACCACTCGGGGGCGTAACAGATCGTAGCACTGGTGTTGGTGTTGCCGCTGTTGCCAACGCGTTGCTCCGCTCGCCCTCTCTGATACTGGTCCACCTGGACTGCTCCTCCAGTGCTGGTCAACGTAGCAGCAGCAGCTCTCTGTCGCGCAACACGTCCCACCACCACAGCGTCCTCTTCCTCGTCCGGTTGCCGCAAGAACTTCGAGAGCCGCATGTCCTCCGTTCCCGTCGGAATCCCCGATGGTACGCCGTCCTCCATAATCGAAAACAAGTAGAAGGGCAGGTTTCCGGAGAGGGCGCGGAGGCGCTCGGGCATGTGCTGGAGCTGGCTCTGCAGGTCGTCGCGACCGGTGAGCAACTGGGGACGCTGCAGACGACGGCGCGGGGGAAGCGGAAGCAGGCAGGACTGCGACCTGCCGGCGTGACTCTGAACATGAACCACCACCTCGTCGTCGCACAAGAAGTCTGCGATCAGGAGGTGGAGCTCCAGCGGGAGAGTGAGCAGCGTTGGTGTCGACATCTGGAAAAAACAAGGTGTGCTGATGAATCTGAATTACGTAGTGTGTCCACGGCTGGTATCACCGTCGATGGGGTCTAATGTTACTGTGATATAGTGACTGCGCGCGTGACCCGACTACTAACTCTGGGTACGTTTAGATAGTTTTCTTGCTGGTATGGTAGTAGTAAACTTGTTCTTGTGCGTTGCTTTGCGTTTAGCAGACAGCAGATTTTAGAAACCGACGGTTGCACGAGATCTAATCTCAAGTGCTGGCAGTGCTACTTGGTGCGTTTGGCAGACCACAGCGAACCACGCTCTGGGGCGTGTGACTAGAGGTCATATGGGACAAGGATGCGGGAGGAGTGTTGACTGCACACTGGGGGGAGGGTTGTCCAGTGGCGCGCGTCTTGACAGCTCACCTTTTCATGACCCTCGATGAGTAGAACAATGAGGAGTCTCCGGTTGGGAAGCGTGTGTCCACGTTTTTCCCTCCGTGTCCATGACGAGAAAAGCTTATGGTGACGGGAATGCTCGGTTGACAACTCTCGGGGGACGGCAAAGGACTCTCATCTCAACTCTAACTCGTTACTTGACGGAATGCTGTAGTTAAACTTAAGCTCTCACGGATACTCTCGACTCATCTCATTCGAAACACAGCAACTGGAGGAACACACCCCTTCATCGTACGAAAACCCTCTTGGCCCCTCTTGGCGGCCACCGCAACGTTTTTTGTTCTTCCGAGATTAGACGATCCGCAGTCTTGGCCAGGGCCTCGACCGCAGAACAGCCTCGAGCGGACTTAGACACACAACTCTCTTGGTTGGACGGCAGTCATCATCTCCCTCGCTCCTCTACCCACGACGCACGCACAGCTCCATCCGATCAGCTTAGCGCGCACGTAAATAAAATTGAGAGAGGAGACTTAGCCAATCCGAAGAAGGCACGACCACCGTCCAATTAATCCCATCAAGTTACCGCGCACTGTATGTCCGTTTTCGACGGTCCCTCCTCCTCTTAGACGCTTAGTTGACCTCCTCCTCGGGAGCGGCAACGACGGCCTTGGCGGCGCGACGCTTGGTCATGGTCTGAGTCTTGGCCTTCTTAAGGGACTTGAGGCAGCGGGCGTACTTGGCCTGGGCGAGCTGAACAAGGTCACGACGGTAGCCAGCCTTGGTCAGGAGAGTGGCGAGCTGGGCGGAGCCTGGGAGAGAAGGGAGGTTGGTTGGAGGGAGGTTGAAGTTAAACATTGATTGTCAATCAGAAAAAATATCTCAGACAAGTCCGCTGAAATTTACCCTTCTTGGCGCACTTCTTGATGCCGGTCTTGACGACGGCGGCCTTGCACAGCGCCTGCTTGGCGCCGGCCTTCCTCGTGGCCAGGGTGACGAGCTCCTTCTTGCCCTTCTTGGCAACGGAGACGTTGACGGTCTTGCCCTGAGTGAGGCCAGAGAACTTGAACTGGTTGAGGCCAGACAGGTTGCCGGGCTCGGACGTGAAGACCGGCGCGTTCTTCTGCTTCTGGATGAAGCAGGAGTTGTTGCGGACGAGCGTCCAGAGCAGGTCGGCGGAGGGAGCCATTTGGTTGTCAGTCTCGGTAGAACAACAGCCCTGGTGAGGTTTGGATTTTTCGAGTGGGAGATGGATGAAGTTAAAGATTGCGGTGTTGAAGGCGTGATGGCGGGTTGGGTGGTGTGACTCGGAAAGACGAGGATCGACATGGAGGGGTGAACGATCAAACTTGAGAAGTTGGACGGATGATTGTGAAAAAGATTTAAAGATTCTTAAGGAACTCTCCTAGTCAGAAAGGACGCCGCACCCGTATCATCACTTGCATCAGCAAAGTAACGATGAAGGTATAGGGTGTAATTATCATCATCCCAGGAGAGATTTTTCTTTTTCTTGTTGGAGATGGTGGATCGAGATTCTTGGTGGATCGAAAAATTCTGGAGAGCAGTTGTGGAGAGAAAAATGAACGTGCTTGACCGATTAAAGGCGATTAAAGATGGATTTCAGGAGCTTGGATGAGATTAAATGTGCGATTCCAGGGCTTTATTCCTGGTGGCGTTGAGGAGATTAAATGCCTCAAAAAGAACACGAAATCTTAATCCAGAGACCCGGTCAAGCCGTCCAAACCTTGGTTAAATGGGGATCCCGCGTGGGAAATCGTGTCTCCAGGCACCTTTAAAGGCTCCCGAGGACTTAAATGTGGCGACATTTAAATGTCTGTGCGTCTTTAAACTTTTTAACCGTCCGCCAAGTTCCAGAAGATCCCGTCGTCCTGCATGGGATTTAACTTGACCAGCGTCTCCCCCACGTCGCGACAGTAGAACCTTGTTCGGGGAAGATCCACGTCCGCCAAGCAGTTACACGGGGTGCTCATGGTCGTTTCTTCCCTCGATTCCCCAAGTGACCATCAAGAGTTTTTCTACCACAATCCACTCCCTCTCCCAACTCCATTGTGAAAAATGAGTGGGACGTTCTTCTGGGGACTTCTGGATCTCAGCTCGGCGGCACCGTACAGCGGGTGTGGAGGTCGTTTGGGCAAACGTCTGCTTCACTCCAGCTCCCGCAGCTGCTGCTGAACCCCTTCTCTTGCGGTTCTCAACACCCCAAAATGGTGCAGCGTCAGGCTGGCGCAGAAACGCAGCTTCATCAAGGAACGTTTTCGCAGCCAGGTTTTGCGGCCGGATGCTGGATCGAGGTTGGATTGGAACTCGCGCATGGCTCGGGAGGTGGCGAAATGGAGAGGCGCGGGTGTTTCGGCGGCGGTCTTCTTGCGCCCACTACCCTTACTGCATTTCGCGGGTGGGGTGGCTGCAGCAGTTGCCGTCACCGCGCATCCAAAACTCGATTGCTCCTTTCCCTCAGCCAAGTCGAGAAAGCGCACGAGGACCTTCAAAACGAACCGCTGGTCCCCAAGTAGCTGGACAACGTCCTGGTATCCAACCCGCTCGATAGCGCCAAAAGATCCGCTTCCGCTGTTGTTGCTCTGGGGACGGACATCCCTCGCCGCTGTTGTCGTCGGAAGTACGATGGCCGGTTCCGCTACCTCCTCCAGATCATCGCCCGCGTTTCTCCTCTCTCCGCCGCCCACATTGCAGCATTTCCGCATCATATCCACCGGTTTCAGCCACGCCCTGACGCTCTCCACCGGTGGTACACCCGCTTCCCGCCCCAAAATCCGCTCAAACAGGCTCAGCACGTACTCCCAGACCAGCGGTTCCTCGCCGTTGGCAAGGCGGACTGCTATGGCGTAGTTGTACAGCAACTCCGCGATTGTGTAGCCGGTCAATGGGTTGGGTTGGGAACCGCCAGGCGCACACACGTCCTTCTGCGATTGCAGGAGGGTTTCGACGTCGCGGAAGGTCGGGAGATCATCAGCTTCCCTTTGGAGACGGAGGCGCTGTTTGCGGGAAAGACCGTCGTGGTTCGGGGAAGATTCATCTTCGCCGTCGCTGCTGCTGTCCGAGGTGGAACTGGTGGCGTCAGAGTGCGCATCCCCGTCTTCCTCATCCGACTCCCCGTCTTCCTCCTCCACTGGTATCCGCATCCACCACGGTTCCCACTGCCCAACTACACCTGCGGCGTCTTCCTCAATAAACGTCTTGAACAGCTGTTGTTCTTGCTCGGTTAGGTCCCCAAGATCCAGGTCTCCTGATGACGCCAGATCCACCAGGTACAGCAGACGCTCCTGGGAGAGACCGTGGACCGTGTTGGATGTTGTATCACCACCGTCCGCGGCACCGGATCCCGTTCCCAGGTCCAAGTCAGCGTCGAGACCAGCATCATCGTCGTCCGCCCCCTCTGGAGAGTCGTCCCCGCCCTCTCCATCCTCCTCGATATCCAGCCTCCGCAGTCTCCCTAACATCTTTTCAAGCTCTTTCCTCTCCTCCAACCCGCCGATGGACATCGCCGGCAGATTGTCCCGTACTTGTTCTTCGTAGAAACTCTCGGTGCAGTGCTGGGAATGCGCCTTGTAGCACGCTATCCCGCAGTACAGGGAGCGACACTTGGGACAGGTATAGAGCAGGGAGGCGGCTGCAGTGCCAGCGGTGTTGGAAGATGACGTTGAGTCAGCTGCTGCTGCAGCAGTCTCAGGACAGAGGCTGGTTCCCGCAGCGATCCCAGATGCTGGTGATGTGGCTGAGCAGACGACGCAGCAGTAGCCGGGAGTTGCTCGTGCGGGGCACGCGGTTTCAGGGGTGAGGACATCGTCGACGGTGGGTACAGTTGTGCTTTTCACTGGTGTGCTAACCGCAGGCTGCTCAGCAGCACTAGCGTCAACTTCCTCGATAAGCGGGGCTGTCTGTTTTACCGATGCCGCGACGGGTGCATCAACCTCCTGCACCAGCGGAGCCTCGCAGCGCTCCTTCGCTGTGCGATCCGATTGGCCGGAGAAGGTGACCTGGGTGGCCTTCGCGCGTTCTTTGGCAGATTCATCCTCCTTCAGCAAACTCGTTAAGAATGCGGTGGTTTTGGAGCGTTGATTCAGGAGGCGCACCATCGTTTTATCGTTAGGGGTTATCACACAGATGGTTTACACACACTCACACACATACACGTTCACTCAGCGGTATCGTAGTCACTGCACTCACGTCAAAACGGCGGGAAGATGAAACGGCTGGTGGTCGAAACGGTGTGGTGCGGACAACGGGTGTGGAGAGAAGTGTAGAAGAAAGGACATCAGATGGATCTGAAAAATATTCACACAGGCAACATCAGCGCAGACAGGAAAGAAGTAGGACACATGCATTCGGGCATTCGTCAGAGATGCGATGAAAGGAAAGTGGGCAACAGGACAGTCGAACACCCGAGCGGATCGGTAAAGCACCGGGGGAACCGACTGTACGCTCCCGGTAACAGAGCTTCGTTCGTAACCTTTCAGCTAATTTCGATATGCTCGGTGAGCCAGGCTCTTGTGGCCTGCGCCTTTTGTCACTGCCGTAAACTTTGGACGTTCGTTCCCGATCCTGGTTTTGACATTGTACGTGTTGGCCCCACCTGAGCTGCGTACATCCTCAAAGTGAACTTAGTAGCTGATCAATCCCAGACACGTCGTGCTAGTGCCTACTCATGGTGCTAGTAGCTGATCAAACCCAGACAAGACCGCTCATTGTGACCTGTTTTGAAACCTTGTGATGATTGTGACCGACTAAGATATAAGGGCAGATGTTGTGTCTCGCGTGCTTGTGTTTCCAGCTCAAGCGCTGCACAGCTCGTTAAAACTTCGGGTTAACCTCTATCCCACCACCAGCTCCTCGCTTCCCCGCTCAACTCAGCCGCTTATAGCTGTTCCCCGCTGTCTCCTCCAAGAGCCCTTTCTGCACCAGAATATGGACCGCCTTGCGCCCGGTTCCCGCCTCAATCTCCTGTTCCTGCAGGTACCGAAGGAGATTATCCCTCTTAATCTTCGCCCCGATGGCCACCCGGTTCTTGATGAGCTGGTCCGCTTTCTGGATCTGTTCACGTTCGTAATCATTGGAGAAACCACCGCCAGCGGCGTCTCCCCGTCTGCCCGCTCCCGCTCCATTAGCCTCCAAAGTCGCAGCGGAAAACAACTTCAACGCTTCCCTCACATGATCCTTCCTAACGCTGTCTTGCAGTTCCATCCTAGCCATAGCTTCGCTTAACCGCGCAATCGCCTCCAGCTGACGCACTGTGATCGGAAGGGTGCCGCTCCCCGCGCCGCCCGCCGCCTGCTCTTGACGGTCCTTGAGGTTCTGCTGCCGAATAGAAACGTAGTAACTCTGCAACAACGCCGCCGCCTCTCTGCTTAACCTCGGCTCGCACTTCCTCTTAGCGTAGGCGAGGAATTTTTTGAGATCCTCGCCCTTGATCGGCGGGTCAACGAAGTTCCCACTTCCAACATCCCCAGCGCCCTGACGTAGCTTGATCACGTGCCTCGCGATCTCCAGATCCCGCTGCCCGTCGATCATATCCCTAATCAGGAAAATCAGGTCAAACCGGGACAAGATAGACGTGGCGAAGTCGATCTGTTCCGCGGTTGACTGAGACTCATCGTATGAACCGTAGATGGGGTTGGCGGCGGCGAGGACTGCGCACCTAGTGTTAAGGACCACAGTAATACCCGCTTTGGCAATACTAATCGTCTGCTGTTCCATAGCTTCGTGGATAGCAACCCTGTCATCCGTCTTCATCTTGTCGAACTCATCAATACAAACCACACCACCGTCGGCTAAAACCATCGCTCCCCCTTCTAAAGTGAAGTTCCCGGTCGAATTATCTTTCGTCACAGCAGCCGTTAACCCAGCGGCTGAAGAACCCTTACCGGATGTATAAATGCAGGTGGGCGCCGTGGCGTGGGTGAACTTCAAGAATTGGGACTTAGCTGTGGAGGGGTCACCGAGGAGAAGTAAGTTAATATCCCCCCTCAACGTTGTCCCGTCCGGAAGGGTTTTCCTGCTCCCCCCGAAGAGTAAACACGCGATCCCCCGCTTCACCATGTCGATCACCGGGTCCTTACTAGAGCCGCAGATAGCGGGAGCGATCGATTGCTTAATCAGGTCGTGCACCCGTCCGCCCTTCGCCCACTGCTGGAACTCTTGTTCTTCATCCGGAGTAATCCTCGGACCAGTTCCATTAACAACTCCCCCCTCACAAAACCCCACCACCGACAGATACCTAAACTTCACACTCTGCTCTTTATGTTGGTCTCCACCTCGGCCGGGCGCCTTGGCGTTCTGCGACACGGGGACGGCGAGGAAAGTGATCTTGTTGCCGGGGGAAAGGCGGTCACAAAGTCCCCGAGAGACTAAACAGGTGATACTCCGCGGCATGTCTCCAAGAGGAACATCCGCAGACAGCTCCTGGAGTTTAATTTCCTGATAATCTTGGTACTCGGAATCCTCTCCAACAATAACCCAGGGAGCCTGCCCGCACTTCGCGCTCCCGTCGTTGGTCGTGGTGTTATTACCTGCGTTTCCCAGGGCGTTATCCTGCAAGCCTGCTTGAGGATTGGGCCCATTCTGCTTCTCGTCGTTCGGGCACTTTTTCGGTAGAGCTGCTCCCCCAAACCCCGCATGGACGTTAATTCGCAGCTCAGTGGTGCAGCTCTTGCAGCGGATGAGGACGGAGGTAGCTTTATGCCGCTTCGGCTTAGACTGGACGACGATACCGGAAACCAGAACTAATTGTTCCAGCTCGGTGGACACCTCCCTGATCCTCCTGTAGGGTACGGTCCAGTCGTCCGCCGTGGTGCCCCGATAGTTCCCGCCGGCGCCTGCTGCTAACGCGCCCTCCTGGTCCGTGTACCTGCACACCAGCTGGATCTGGAAGGCCTTCAGGGAGCGGCGGATGAGCTTCATCTCGCGAGCGAGCTTGGATTGTTCGCTGTCGGGGTTTTGCTCGTCCTCCTGATGGAGGAGGCCGAGTTTCTCGTCCCCATGAGTTTCAGTCAAGTACAACTCCTGCGCCGCTTTCTCTAACAGAGGTAAATACACGTTGGGTTGCCTCTTCAGACAGTAGGGGACTTTCCGTAAATCGCCGGAGAGAACCTTGTTGCGGATGGTGGGCGCGAAGGCGGTGAAGTCTCCGATGTCGACCGGGAGGTGGAAGAGGGATTGGGCTGGGGGAAGGTGGGAATGGGATGGATGATGTGATGTCGTTCATCTTGAACCATGACGGCAGACCTGAAACCAGGAACTTACCGATATTCAGTTTCAACCCCTCCTTATAAGTCGCCTCTCCATCCACCGTGAAGTTCTTCAGGAAGTAGTGACAGACCTCCATGAAGCGGTTGTACCCCAGCATCCTGGTGTGATCGATGTCGTTGAAGGAGAGGATGTTGTTCTGGATGGGATTTCCGTCGTCATCCATGGTGTTGTTGGCCTGGTGGGGGCCCTGCATATAGGAGAAGTTTGACATGGTTGCGTCAGTGGTGTAGCGCCTCTCTGCGCCAGTCTGACTTCCGTTAGAGTCTCCAGATGAGAGAGCTTATTGTTGAGAGGTTAGTACCGTCTGGCTCCACACTACGAATCGTTCAAGTTGAGATAGAGGGGAATGGAGGTGGCGCCTACTGCTGATCTACTCATGGATCTCCTTATGCATTGACACTACTGCGGTTTTCGCCCTTTTGCGAGAGACGACTTAGACATGGCGACAACTACTTTTTACCTCTCATTAACCACACACGGAACTCAACGAGAACACGATCCGAAGTCTCAACCGCTGCGCACAAAACAGCAGCAAATCAACGAGCTTTTGGCTTTTCGGAGGACAGGGTTCAATCACACGATTTGAGCTTTAGTAGCTGGTTAACTAGTGGAGGATCAGATGTGCTCTTCAGATTTACGTTCTCAGTTAGTCTCAGACTAGTTAGCGCCTTCCGATTGAGTGGGATGACTTCTTCAACCCCACTCGAAACAACCAGATCGGTTTCCCCCGCACAGTGCCAGTTCTCATCACTGCGGAAGAAAAATCACAACACCTCCCCTCCTCTCTTATGCGCCCCCGTTGTTCCTCCCATC
>Ga0099798_10436_pt1 | contig 14067 bp, 12 predicted proteins | sample Uncmet_Sort29A_1_FD_89870 | JGI IMG/M metagenome (GOLD analysis project Ga0099798, IMG submission 89870) | Marine eukaryotic communities from CALCOFI LINE 67, Pacific Ocean - CN13ID_Sort29A_1 | ecosystem: Environmental > Aquatic > Marine > Oceanic | place: Pacific Ocean: Monterey Bay | collected... | reverse complement strand
TGCTCAGACATACAACGAGGTGCAGGCGTCGACTTTTAAAGACGTTAAACATGACGCGCCTATGGCAACACGGAGCCAGCACTGGGTCAGCTGTGGGCGCTCTCATTGCGGTGGGCCAGCGAGTGTGATTGATGCACCCGCTTTTGAGGCAATCCGTCTGCGTTCTTCCTATGACCACACCGCCGTCCCAGTTGAGATAGCCCTCGGCAAACACGCCAAGTACGACCCCCCCCCTCCCCCCTTCCCTCCCTGCACTCTGTTTGTCATCTCTCATACCTCGCTCCGTGTTTTAGACCCAATCGTCGCAGGAACAAGGGCTACTGGGAGCAAAATAACGGGCACGCCAATGTCGGGGCAGTCGCACGTAGCATTAAATACAAAGCACACACACACAAGTTGTTTCGGAAAGAATACACTGTTGCATTCTGCAGCACCGACGCCAAGCGTTTAATTACAGCGGAGCAGAAACGCGATGTCCACAAGACGGCCGCGTTGGGAAATTTTCCGTTTCTTTCAATGAAAAAGTTTCCGTGCCCGGACCCGGACAGTTGCACTCTAGATAACTGCATCTGGCGACCACGCCGCGCTGGGGAGGCCGCTATCGACATGAACGCCACTGCAGATGATCATGACGCCGCACGAGCCCTCCTGCCCTCCGTTGTTTGCAAGGTTGGTATTATTTAAATGTACATGTAAAATATTTTTCAAGTTTCATGATGCTGTAGATTTTTCGATTTTTGCCCGGGATAGATATACTAATGTACAAATACCTAGACCACCATACACATAAAATAATACTCCCACACGACTTGTATGGGTGTTAAGTAGCGTTTAAAGGCAACAACAAAAAAAGCCACTTTTTTCACCCGGGTTCCATATTTTCCTGCGGATTTCATATATAAATAATATAATATATGTTGTATATAAATTTCTCGCAGTTCTAATCGGAACAATATTATCTGAAACCGTTTTCTCTAGCACGCTTTAGGCTTTTGACGAAGCCAGCCAGCCACAAAATTTGGTTAATAGAAGACGAGCGCCTTGCTGCGCTGGCGAAGGAGACGGAACGTTTGTTTAGGCGTCGAGAACTTTGGACTCTGACTGGCCAAAAAGTTTCTGATGACGTCGAGTCGCGCCATGCCGTGGTGTTGAACAAGCGCCGGCATCAAAAGTACAGACAGCCCAAGCCAAAGCAGGTGCGCGGAGGGCGAGGGCGAGGGCGAGGGCGAGGGCGAGGGCGAGGGCGAGGGCGAGGGCGAGGGCGAGGGCGAGGGCGAGGCCGAGGCCGGGGTCGTTGTCGTGGTTGTGGTCGTGGTCGTGGTCGTGGTCGTGGTCTTGGTCGTGGTCGTGGTCGTGGTCAGCGGGGTCTCAGGAGATGTTAGTAGTAGTAGTAGTTAGTTCTACATGTGCGTCGTACATGTACATACATACATGTACTGCAGTAGTAGTATAGTTAGTTTTATTTATGGAGTTAGTTTAGTAGTACTATAGTAATTTGTACATATATGCATTTACATTTAGTTTTTAATACAGTATTAATTAATAAAGTTTATTATGAAATTTCTTGTTTGTACAACTGTGTCTGATGTCTGAACAACCTTCGGTTGCAGCTACAACACCTCCACTCGCTAAAAGCGAGACTTCCAGAAAAAAAGGGTGTTGTCAGTATTTCATATATAATATATAAATTTATAAATAATATATACTAGTATATGCATGATGTATGTTGTACATACATGTACTAGTATGTTGTACATCTGTACATCATGTACATGTACTACTGCAGTACATATACTGTACTAATTACAGTAGTATATACATTTTTATAGTGAGTATAAATCTACATGTACAAAAGACTCAACTCCCCGTCGTCTTTAAAAGCTGACCCAGCACTTCATTACATTCGTTGCACGTGCAACCAACTTTGTGCAACGGACGCACTTCGACGGGCGTACTACTAGTAGTACATGATGTCGGATAAAATGCCGGTTTGGGGGGAGGCGTTGGAGATGGTCCTGTCTGTATACCTAGATTTGTTTGTCCCGTGGCATACCAAGGAAACGGCGTGGCTTTACTAGTATTTTGGCTCTCTTTCTTACCTAGGCGCTCGAACGGGGTTGTCTTTCTACTCGCTCTTCGCCGGCGCTTCGAAGTCCCCCCTCCCGAGCTCATGGCGGCCGCGTGCTGGTTTCCGCTCCTATAAGTTCGATATGAGTGCCTTGCTTTTTTCTTGACCTTTGACGTTCCACAACGACGTCCACGAAGTCGCCGTTGTTCAATTTGCTCTTTCATCTCGGCTCCATACGCCGCCGCTGCATCCTTGATCTCGACTCTCGAAGGCGGGTGCTTGCAACGGTGGAGAACATGAGCTAGCAAAACCGGCATGGCAACCGCCGTGTGGCTGTTGACAAGCAGGTCTCGAAACTTCGGTGATGCGCGGATGTATTTCGTAATCCGCCGCTCTGCCTCGAGACTAGCTTTTTCAACATCCTTTCCACAATGCAAGAACAGTTCTATGGCGCCCAGTTCAGGGCATAATTGTAAGTTATGACCTCGCCACAGATTGTCATGGCAAGAACAATACTTGTCGTGGGGGCATGACGTTGAGAACAAGCAAAGGCTCTCGTGCTCCTTGAGTTGCTTTCTCTGTTCGTCGGAGAACCTCGATTTGTCAAACAAGGCAATAATTGGTTGCACCGAAGCCTCTGCCAATTTACCCCAGTACCGGCGATCAGAGGTACTTGTACGAAACGACCAAGTCAAGGCCCTGAAAGGCGCTGTGTCATGACGCACTGCATAAACGTTGTTGCTAATGGGGCGCACACCTTTGCGCCAAACAATAATATGTGACTGCAGCGCTCTGAGATTTTGCCGTGACGAGAGTGTCCTGGAGCTTCGCGCTAGAGCTGCGTCATGTGCTGCCAGTGCACTAAATATATGTCCCGCCGAAGCAGGCTGATCTGGTGACGACGATGCATCTCCAAGTACGACTGCACTTCCCCCCTCCACCAGCAGCGCAGCTCGTCTCAGCAGTTCGATTCTTGCCCCGGCGTCAGCTCTAGCAGAGGCTGTCTTGGTAGCCACCTCAAGCACCGACGACGTCGTCTCGTTGTCCGCATTTGAAGAGGAGGAGGGCTGCTGCACAAAACCGGCCTGAGGAAGCAAAACAATGCCGACTCCGCCACCAGATGTCTGCTGTAGCACGGCGGCTGCTGCAGATGAGGAGGATGTGGCTGTGGAAGGTACAAAAACACGAAGATTACCTCCACCACGAGCCTGGACCACATGTTGTGGCTTCGAATGCTCTGAATCAGCAGCAGAGGAATTGCCGTCACCCGGAAAATGAATGGTTGCTTCATACTTGCAATGCGCAACTTTTGCATTTTCAAACTCATCGTGACGCTCTTCGCCATGCTGAACTTCGGACGATTGAAGAACACTCGCAATGACCGCAATACTTTTCTGAGCCATTTCAAGAGCAAAACGATCATCAGCGCGCTCAGAATATCGCAGGTCAATCATGTTGGTGAGAGAAGAGCTCAAGCGCTCTCCCCTATCCTTGAGGTTGAATTTCTTCTGAACAAAGTACCAAATGCTCTTGAGTACCTTGTTTTGGCAGCAGATCTCGTCTACTGTTTCCCACAGCCGCTCAACATGATCTGAAGTCGTGATACTCGAGACAATATCTGCTTCCCTTCGGCCACCATCAACTAACGACCGAAGAGTAAACAATTCGCCTTCCCAACGCTCGTCTAGGTGACTTGTGATCTTTGCAATCTTTGTCGTCTCGGACATGCCGACAATGCCGGGCAAGATGTGCTGCTTAAAGAGCGTGTACGCCTTCTCGGCTTCGTCAACGCTGAAGGACCGGCAAACGGCATGAAGAACTACTACGATCGCAAAGTTTTGAGACCCAGGCAGGTGTGGACCCTCTGAGTCTTCGGAAAGGTAGTGAATGTCGCCCTTCCACTGAAAAAATGTGTGAATGAAATTGTAACGCAAATTAAGTCGCAAAATGGGATGAGCCGCGGCTTAAAACCTGGGAAATTGCGCTATGAGTTTCAGGACATACCTCATGGAACATGCAGGCGAGAAGAGCCGAGCAAACATCTGCGAGAGCAATACCTCTTGCTTGAGCCTGAAAACTGAGAATATCAACAGCAAGGCAAGGATGGGTGAGAAATGGTCAGAACAAACGAGGGAGAAGTTGAAGTAGCTTGAGCACGAACCGATCCACAATGAGAAATTTGAATTGAAAAGTATTCAGCGGCAGTGGCGCAGTGTGCACCCGGTGCCACCAGTAACCGTTGCGTGGCAAGTCACGCACTTCCCATTTGCATTCACAGCCATTACCGTGGCTCTTGCATCGCATGAGTCTTACTGTCACATACATAAGAATCAGTGCCGACATTGTACACTCTTTGTTCACCATCTGAAACAAACCAGGATTCCCAACGCCATTATCCGTAAAGGACATGAGTGCGACCTCAATGAAGCCGAACTCTGTGAAGTTTCGGCACCCATCCAACGTACCTCCATTGCTAGGACCCGTTTTCTCAAGCTCAACAAGAGATGCCTGAGTTCCGCCAATAAGGCAAAACAAATTGGGGGCGTTTTGTAATATGTATCCTTCCACTCGGGATTGAGCTTCGGCTGAATCTCTCGGCACCGCCGGCAAATGCACCGCCGCATCAAATTCCATCGTGTTTTGATTGTCCTTGTCACACGGTTTACAAAGATACACATGGCCAGGCACTTTATGGCCCGCTGAACTCTTATCACCAAATTTATTCTCGTCCGCAGTGACCATCATGATCATGTTGCCAATGTTGGTCTTGCCAGGATCTCCTCGTCGCCATTTTTTGCCCTGGTCCGATATCTGCTTTTTCGTCGGCAAAACATTTCGATCATGACCTTCACGCGCGTCAGCGTCAAGGCCGGCTTTTTTCATCATTTGCTCCTGCACCTTTTTTGGAGGGTTCTCGACCATATTCTTTGCTAGCTTCCTCACCATGTCCCGGGTAGAACGAGTCATCTTCCTTTTTGGCAACGGAATGGGCTGAAACTCCGTCGTCTGCGAACCATAAATTTCAATGACTTTCTCACATGGTTTGCCCGACTTGATGTCCCCACAGTTGTTGAGTGTCATTGTGACAACAACTTTCACGTCTGTGTGCTTGAGAGAGCTGGGTGCACAAAGTGTCACTGAAAGAATCTTGGTCGCACCGCCATGCGATCCTTGGGGAGGGGAATCGCGTAGCTTGCGCCCATCATCTGTAATATTGTATATGTCATCAATTCTATTTGCTTGAACCGTCCCGCGCCATATGTGCTCTTGAGCACCTCCTGCTCTCTGCCGCGTGTAGAGTTTATGATATTTTGAAGGCCGTCGAACCCTCGACCGTTTCATCGCCTCCAACACGCCATCTTTGGTTAAAGGGTGTCTATGTAAAAAGACAAACTCGTGCCCCGAAATAACGCGATATCGTCCATACCCTGCTGTCTCCACCTCTGTCACTATTCCAGGGCCAACTGTAATGGAAGCAGCTGCAGCCATGGTTGTGCTGAGAGAAAAGATCTGGGGAGCAAGCAAGCTGTACTAGTTGGTGGCAGCTTCAAGTTGGCGATGGCGCAGCTCCAAGTTGAAGGTGTACCGCCGAGTTGGCGGTATGATCTCCGAGTTGGAGGTCTAGCTCCAAGTTGAAGGTGCAGCGCCAAGTTGAAGGTCGAGCGTCAAGTTGGAGGTCGTCGTTATCTTCGAGTTGGGGGTCGATGGCGGTTTCGGCGGATCGGCTGCGGAGCTTCAAGTTGACGGTGGGGTGTAGCTCCAAGTTGGCGGTGGAGCTCCAAGTTGGCGGTGGAGCTCCGAGTTGGCGGTAGGAGCTCCGAGTTGGAGGTGCAGCTCCAAGTTGGAGGTGTAGCGCCAAGTCGAAGATACGACCGCAAGGGTTGGCCAACTTGGCACCACGAGCATGAATGCGTGGGCTGGGCCATGGGCTGCTGGGCGCCGCGCAAGCCCGGGAAGCGCACCGTTATACTAGTACCGGTTATAATACACGGTTACATGTATTTTTCTCCTACTATACAGCTGCGTAATATAGCCGCATCACCTCCTTCTCCTCCTCCCATCGTTCAAGACCATCGCCCCTTTCCCACTGGCTCAAGACCGTCCAGGGAGGCATGAAAACGATGGAGCTCAAATTCTGTCGTGTCATCCTGGCGGCTCTCAGTTTTCACCAGTCGTGTGTCGGGTACACAATCACTTTCCAGTCCTGGAAAAGTAGTTCGGCTTGTCACACTGGCACTCTCGAGCGAGACGACACCTTCGTCAGTGGCACCTGCTTTCCAGCAGACAGCGGAAACGGAAGGATGATGTACACCGGCTCGTGCCTTGACCCCGCAGTTGTGACCTGGAATCCTTCAACGGACTGCTCCGGAACCCCGGTCGGAATCCAGCGAGGCAGCACTATGTGTCCCCATGTTAAAGCATTTGCCGCTGGATGCATTGTAAGCCCACTGCGCTCGCCCCCGGAGACTGGTCTCAGCACATGCTCCGGCGCAGATGGTCCACCAACTCCGACAGATGCCTTGTATGTCACGCCTGCCCCGACTTCAACTCCTTGCAGCGGGAGTACTCCACCGGGTGCCCCAACATCCCCAACTCCTGCTCCAACGACATCCAGCAGCAGCAGCAGCAGCAGCAGTAGTAGTGGAAGTGGATCTACCAGCATTTTCTTTGGATTGATCACTTTTGTTGCGGTTGTCGTGGCTGTTGGTGGCGTTATTTTTATGGTGCGGATCCGACGTCGTCAGCTCATGCTGGCTGAGCAAAAGGAGATTGAACCAGCGGTTGCTGTTTGATATATTTTTTGATGATAAGCAACATATATACATACATACATACATACATACTACATGTAAGTTAAGTACATACATGTACATTCACATACGTACTAGTACATGTACATGTACAAAAAATTCCCCACAAAAAGGTTCAATAAAGATATAAGGGTCCAATAAAAAAGTACATGTACATGTAAAAATAATAAAACATAGTCATGTACATGTTGTCATGTATGTATGTACTTTTAATTAAAAACACATCATGCATGTAATTTAGTTAGTAGTAAAACAACAAATACAAATGTAGATGTATTTTCGTCGCGTCTGGATCCATCGATGGACTGGGAAGACATCGACGGTATCTGTATATTATCAGATTTACCTGCCCCGGCGTCTGACAGCGCCAATCGGCTTGGTAAGCCAGATGTACCGCCGGTTGGTCGGGTGGTCGATCTTGCACCAGTAAACGCATGCCTTCTCTTCGTCGTCGTATTCGATCATGTGCCCGCGAGTAACGTCATCGTACTCCCGCACCTTTACAAATAATAAATAAATACAGTGTGTAGCATGCAGTGGCAGTGTCGTCGTCAACTTGTAACTCTATGCAGAACTATACTAGTAAGTAATAAGTACTACATGATATATGTAACAACACAACACAAGCGCACACGCACCGTCCCGTCAAACCACGCGTCGTCCTTGGGCCGGTACATCTTGATTCTCCGCCCAATCAACGCCGCCCCGGTCAGCTCTCTCTCGACTAATTTCCCCGATAGGAATTTACCCACCAACGAGCCTGAACCTGAGCCGGCGGCGGCGGCAGCGGCAGCGGTGGTGTCTGTCTCGTCCTTGTCTTCTCTCCAGCTGCTGGTACTGCCGCTCCGCATCTTGCCTGCCCTTTCCCGCGCTGCCTGCCTCTCGGCCTTCCTCCGCGCTTTCTTCCGTCGCCATGGCAGCCACACATGATTAAACGCCGACGCCCTTGCCGCCCTCTCCTCCTTCTCCCTCTTCTTCGCCAACTGCAGCAATGCTCGTGTCATCAGGAACTGCCGAGCTCGGCCTGCTGCCACTAAAGCTCGGTCCGGCTCTCTCTCTTCAAGTGGCTTCAGCGCCCTGTCAATGAGCTCCGGATCCAGGTCCGCCCGGCCCAGCAGCGCTCGCAGGCATTCCACATCTCGACTTTCAGCACAGATTCCGATCGCACTGAATCGGACTGAAGAGGAGAATGATTCAGTGTAAGACTTCAATCTTTTATTGACATTTGGGCTCGACTCGTAGCACTTGAATTCGAGTAGATTCACGTCAACACGCGGGTCTCTGACTAGCAGCCGCACGACATCTGCGTGGCCGGCGGAGCACGCATTGTGGAGCGCGGGCCTCACGTACACCTCCTTGTACACCGAATGCCAGGACATCGGTCTAGTTCTCCGGTACCGTATTTCGCGTCCCTCGTCCCTATTCAGGTTAAGACCTGACTCCGCGGGCAGGGAGAGGAGAAATTGAACAACTTTGGGGCGGCCGAAGTAACAGGCGACTCGGAGGAGGCGGGTGAGGTTTGGGTTGCAGAAGCGAGGACAAAACTCGAAGATCCAGAATGCCAAGCGGCGGTGACCAAAGACCTGGGGCCAGGTCCGACACGACGCATCGGAGCCATGACGATGACGACCTGTGAAGTGCCGGGAGCTATAGCTAGAGCTAGCCAGCAGCAGCAAGGCCATGCTCATTTGCCGGCGCCACGTGGCCTCCTTGACTGCCGCGTACCCTTGCGAGTCTGACGTGTGTATTTTTTTGAAACAAATACTTGTTGTGTCCTTGGTCTGAGGTTGCGGTCGAAGTGGTGGGGCAAGGTGTGGGTTGAGTCGGCGCGCTCCTGTCCCACTCCAATGCCCCTCCATGGTCCGAACAATTCGAACTACCTCGACTTAGAAGCTGTAGCGACGCTGAGCCTCGGAGCCGGAGCCCGAGCTTAAAGTTTCTTGCGCAAACGAAACGCGTTTCTTAATCGCACTTTTCTTACTAGTAGTAGATGATCGACGTCTTGGAGTAGGGCTCCAGGAGCCAGGTATATGTGCGGTGTCCTTGAGGATATGTTTGATAAGGGGCAATAGCAAAAAGCTGAGCACAAAAGGGATCGCGAAAAAGAAATACATCCACATGCAACTGGGCAAGGTAAAGACTTATTGCGCGCTCGGGTCGGGGTGCGGTGGCGGTTATTGCGGAATTTCACTACTGTATTCCTATTGCATGGCTACCGTGCATGATCGATCGATTCAAAAACTATTAGCAGGCGGGCATGGCATGGACCCGCTTCTACTTGCCCTTGTCTACTTCTCTATCAAGGGAGTCTCAGTAAAGCGACGAGTCAAAAAAACAAGCAGCGGCGGGAACACTCACGATAGAAAGAAACAGATGAATGGGATTCGAGGGCTGGCCCTGTCGGCGGCGGTGGGCAAAGACTCTTATTTTGGTCCTGCTGTCAAGAAATCGAAGATGCGCAGGAGAGGAAAGAAGAAGAAGACGAGCGGTGGTATTAAGCGGCGGCGCTCCACGTTTACCCCGCAGAACCGGCAGCTTTCTCGGCTCTTTCACGCCGCCCAGCCCAGCCAGAGAAATGGTCTGGGCGGTGACTTGTCCGACTCGATGCGAAAGAAGCGCAAGCGCGTCGTCCGGCTGCTGCTCATCGTCGGCTCCTTCCTCCCGCAGTGCTTCGTCTTGGGCCTCTATCAGTTCACGCCGGTGGCTCAGAAGCTGCGCTGGGCCTCACAGCCAATTCCCTTCTTCCTCGCATTTATCCACATTGTGCTCTTTGTCGAGGAGGGCGAGCAGCTGTCCTGGCCTAGCTTCCTCAACTTCTGGGGCGTCTGGCTCTTCAACCTCTGCCTCTTGATTGGCGAGGTGACCGGTAGGAGCTAGCGAGTACTGTATGTACTGTGGTGGTGTGCTGTTTGCCTCCTTCTCTCCTGACAAAACCGGCCGCCATGATCGTCGTTTGCGCTTACTTATGTTTGAAGGGCAACTGCAGACGATGGAGCGGCCGCCACGGACGAACATGTGGTTCTACCACGGCACCAGCTTCTGCATCGCCTGCTCCCTTGGCATGCTCTTCTTCGTCTGCCGCTTCATCCGCAGTGCACTGGCGCACAAGTTTGCCATTGCCGGGGAAGGCTCCGCCGTGTTTGTGGACACCATCTACGCCAAGACAGTGATGCAAATCCTGCCTCAGGTCTACTTGCTTTCCGAGACGACGAGTGAGGTGGCGGCCAGCGAGCTTGTGCCCGTGCCGGGTTACGAGGCCTTCTACAACAACGCCACAGGGGTTCATCGATATCTCCAGCTGCCCCCGGAGGAGCACTGTGTCCTCCTGGCCGACGTCTTTCTGTGCTGGTTTCTGGTCAGCTACAACTTTGTCAGTATCCTCAACGACGACCTCCTCGGGTTCAAGATGAGTGACATGGTACTCGGGGCCCCGGGTCAGTCAGTCAGTCAGTCAGTGTGTGAGTGTGAGTGTGAGTGTGAGTGTGCTTGTGTGACGTGATCACACTCATCATTCTCCTATAATATATGAATAAAATCACTGACTGGATCATTCTTGATGTCGGTACGTGCTTGCGTGCGTGGCCATGAAACATGAAACATTAAATTCACATGAAAGGCACAAACATGCTGGACCGTCTCGGAACTCGCCTGTTCTGCCTCGGCGCCATCTGCACCATGATAGTGCAGGCCGCCAAGCACTCGGCCCACGGCTTGTACTCTGTGCAGGTGCGACGTCATCCACTTACTAGTATAAAATAAAACTGTGTCACTGACTGAACGGCTTGCTTGCTTGTACGCCGTCACACACGCCAGGTCTCTTTCAACGGAGCGGTCTCCATCGGAGCGGCGTGCAGCTCCCTTGCCTTGCTGCTCATCACCGGCTCTGTCATTTCCGACCTCAGGACTGCGAGGCGAGAGTGGGTGAAGAAGGAGAAGGTCAAGTCAGAGCGGCGGATGGCAGCACACCGGTGGCAGCACGAGAACGAGCTCGAACAGGAGCACAAACAGGAGCAGGAGCAGCTGCAGATCGAAGGCACGGTCTCAGAGGCCCTCAACTTGACCTCGAACTCGACCTTGGCTGCTGCCGATGTCGGGCAACTCAAAAACAGGTTTTCTGTGCTGGCCGGGCAAAGTGCTGTAGTGACTGCTGCTACAAACCGTGCTGATGCCCGCGTCCAGGGGCTGCTTGTAGCCGTGGGGCCTCCAAGCGGGGCAGTACAGCTTGGCGGTACGGGGAAAAAATCAGACGAGGAGGAGGAGGAGGAAGATGAGAAGCTTCTGAAGGCCACGGTAGTGAGTGTCATCAACGAAACTACATGTAGATCTAGTCGTGATCGTGATCGTGATGATAGTGATAATAAGCATGGTCATGGAAGGATGGCCGACACACCCTTGCTGCGGCCGCGCTTTCTCACCGATGAAGTTGACACAGACACTCGTGGGTGATTTTAGGGGTCCATAAGCTGCGTCTCTTTAACGAGTGGTACAGCACAACAAAACTGCGGTGATGTTTTGATTGATTACATGTACATACATACATGTACATGTAGTTAGAGCAGCATCTTAAGGGCCAATTTTGGAGATGGCTGATGGTTTACATGTACTCTTTTTTGAGTGCTGAGCGGAGGGGCCTGAAATCCCACTGCGTTGTACATGTACATCTACCCGTCTACCCGCAAGACAATTTAAAAAAAAAAAGACTGGCGTTATTAGTATCGTCGTCGGAGGTATATACTGTGTATATACATATGTATGTGTTATGTTGTATGATTGAGCCGTTTCAGACAGGCCACAGCAGGAACCAGCCACCTCACTCTCAGTAGCGCTACTACGGTTTGCAGCAAGCGTCGCATGGGTACGGCTTGTTCTGATTCCAAAGCTTCTTGGCCCCCGTCTTGCCGATGGAGTTGTACCACTTTTGAATAGCCACAGAGACGAGATCGCCGTCGATGCGGATGGTATTCCAGGCGCCGCAGTGGTGGTGGCAAGAGTCGAGAAAAGCGCCGGAGTCCTTGTTGTTGGCCAGGAGCATGGACTCGAGGCGAGCGGTGATGTTGTTGCCGAGGGCCTGCGTCGTCGCCGTATGCCCCTGCACGTTGCCCGTCTGCCAGCTGTCGTACTGCGATTGCATCGCAAATACCGGCGACCGAATGTGTTCGGCCGAGTGCTCCGCAAACATGCACTTCCACTGCTCGCCCTTGTCCTTGTGCGCGGCGACGCAGGCCTGGTTGATGCCGGCGGTGGCGTTCTGGATGAAGAAAGTCCACTTGAGGCCGCAGTGATAGTCGCCGTCAATGGTGTTGCCAAGCTTGTCGCCTCCAACTTTGCCGTTGCCGCTGCCGCTGTCTTTGTCGTTGCTGTTGGGAGAGGCGGGCGAGCACTGCTGCTGCGGGTCCTGGTAGTCGAGGAAGAAACCGGAATCTGGAAGGCCCACGCACTTGGCAGAGGGGCTCAGTGACTTGAGCTGGTCGCACCACTGATCCGTGTGAAGGTAGGTCGCGAGACCGCCGGCCGAGCAACCGGAGACAACGAGGTCGGTGGCCTGGGACATTGCGGGCCGTGACAATGTCCCTGGGCCAAAGAGCTGGGCCGCAATGTCCTCACGGATGCTTTTGCCCCGCCAGTGCAGCTTTGCCCCCTTGTACTCCGCCACCGTCAAGTTGTTTCCCGAGAAACTGGCACCGTCGCAGTACCGCATCAGCACTTTGTTCCAAGTGCACATCAAAGGATTCTCACCGCAGTCGTTCGAAAAATAGCCCCCGCCAAGATCTGCAGTAGCCGGATACTTCTTGCTGCTTCCGAGGTCACTTTTCGATCGTGACAAACAGTCGTCCATACTTTCGCACCAGCCGCCGCCTTGGTGATGAATATACCACTTGTTCGTGCCGTTGCCTGTGCCCGGTTGGAAGTAGAAAGCACCTGGCGACCCGTCGAGGCAAAGCGCATCCTTTTCTTTCGTCAAATACTTTGTGGCAGAGGTGCCGAGCGGGTCAAAGCCTTGCAGGCACTCATTGTCATCGGAGGGTGACAGAAGAGTTGTTTCCCAACCCTGACGTGCCGAAGCAACTGTCGCAACTGTCAAGAGACTGAGGGCGATCATCACGAGACCTTGCTTTATGGGCTGGACAGCGCTGGGACGATCGACACAAACACTCGCCATTCCCCGATTAGGCTCGAATCAATACGGGAATAGTCCAAGTTTCGAACTATTTTTAAGGCAAACAAATACTTGGACTAATTTAGTCCAAGTAAAATCGCGGCCATCGGCCATCGGTCATGGCCGATGGCCGACTTTACTATGTGTGTACAGTAATTTCCCCCATCGACCCCAAGCCTCCGGCAACTTGGACTATTTGTAGTCCAAGAAACTTGGCCTATTGTTTCGAGCCTATTAACCCCGATTCCGGGATTCGGATTCCCGCATTTTGATGTTGCCAGCTGATGTTGTTAATGTTGCTGTTGGTGCCAGCTTGCAACTAACAATAAGCGATGAGTAGGCAAACAGCGCTCGCGGAGGAGAGGAAGCCGTTCAGAGTATTGATGCTGGGTTCGCCATTGCAATCGCATTGGAATAATCGGCCCAAAGTGGGCGTCCACAGTTTGATAACGCGCTGGACACATGACAGCTTCGAAGAGAAATATGTTCGCCACTTGGGGCCCGATTTTGCGTTGGTCGACTGGAAAAAAGACGCGCCACGGCTCTGTATATGGCATCTGGGCTACCATCATAAGCCCGTCGTGAATTTCATCCAACGACATGTTTTTCCTCTGCTAGTTCTTGTGTACGACGTGCAAAACAAGAAGGGTCTTGAGACGCTGTCTGAGGTCTACGGCGATGTGAAAGATAGTTGGGAGGCGTATCAAGGGGAGAAGCCAAAGAGCATCGTAGTCGTCGCCACCAAGTGTGACGATGCAGAACGAGTTGCCAGAAGTGCGCACCAGCATGCTCGAGATCGCTTCAATCTCTCCCTGTGCTTGGCCAAACTGGAATGCCGAGGGACACGACAAGCGCTTCAAGGCCAGTGGACGCTGTGGCGGCGAATCGCATTGTTCGCGTCGACGCCGGCGTATGTCTCGAGCACGCGACGGATCAGCGAAGACGAAGGCCGGAAATGGTGTGAGGAAAAGAAAGAAAAATGGTGTGACAAAGAAAAAAAATGGTGTGAGGAAAAGCTTGATGCTGTACAT
>Ga0099798_10435_pt1 | contig 14083 bp, 11 predicted proteins | sample Uncmet_Sort29A_1_FD_89870 | JGI IMG/M metagenome (GOLD analysis project Ga0099798, IMG submission 89870) | Marine eukaryotic communities from CALCOFI LINE 67, Pacific Ocean - CN13ID_Sort29A_1 | ecosystem: Environmental > Aquatic > Marine > Oceanic | place: Pacific Ocean: Monterey Bay | collected... | reverse complement strand
TTGTGGGAAGGAGGATACACCGGCAAGCCGCTTTGCCCGTGATAAGAGGAATATTGAGTATGAAACTATGGTGAAGGCGGTTAATATCCTCAGGCATGAATGGAAGAGTTTTGAAAACGAAGGTTGGACCCACATCTCGTTTCAACCAGCACGAAACATATGGTTTGGGGAAAACCGTCCTCTTATGATCATCCGAGTTCGAGGAGACATGGGTAAACAGGAGGCTGAGAATGAGCGGGATCAAGTTGTGATACCCAAAATAAGAGGCGCCCCCTCCTCCAACAAATCCCTCCTCAGCTCAAACACATCCCGGGCGAGAAATAGTAGCCTGGTTAACACCTCCCGAGCGAGAACCGTTAGTCCTTCCAAGAAGGGATCGAAGATGAAGACTGCTAGTTCATCTAGTGCTCTTACGAATAGCCGGCAAGCATTACTTGGGGCACAAGACAGGGTTTAGTGAACTCAAATCAACAACGTTTCCTCAATGTAACAGTGTTTAAAGAGATTGAGGGCGAGTGCGGAAAACCGAATAAAACTCTTACTGATCTGATATGCTAAAAGCGTTACTTGATCCTATTCTTAGGTGTTTATTTTTGTTGCTGATAATCTGATAGATAACCAAGATGGTCGATCGCTTTGAATCTACTTCGTCAGCTAAGCCAATTATGGGCGGAGGTAGGGACATAAATCCGGGTACTGGTGTCTCTGTGCCGATGGATGCATACCAGAAGTTCGGAGCCCCTAAGAGTACAATAGCGGGTTCTGGAGACATAGGTGGGATCAAAGGCCTCGGCACCAAAAGATCCGTAGTACCAGGAGGCCGCCCCTCTACCGGGAGTAATCCTAATAAGACTACTGGTGGTCCACCTAAGAGAAAGAAGGAACCTAAGGGGCCTGCCAAACGATTTTTGCAGGAAACAAACCGGGCCGGCCGTACTTGGGAACAAGAACAGATGCGTTACCCAGCTTTAATGAAGGAGATGAGGAGACTTATCGCCATCTCAGCGATCACAAACAAGCCCGACTCTATGCTGCTCCCGATCGTGCGATATAGAAGGAGCGGAAAGCCTCAGGGCAACAAAGAAAACGAGAAATCACAGAGAGGTGGTTTAGATGTAGAAGCGTCCTAACTACTGTTGTTAAACAACTCATTTGCAAAGCAAGAACTTGAAAATAAGCCTTAAAGTTATAACTGCTGTGTGTAGTCCTGTTCCACGCTATTATCGTTGGGATGAAGAGCCTGAGGGTGAGTTGTTGAGTTGCCATTGAAACCTAATAACGTCGAACTTATAAGCAATCCGGTGAACACCGTGGCTTCCTATTTCCTTTCCCTAAACTACTCCTAGACATTGATTTCAAGAACAAGTTTTTATGTACTTTATCCCTACACAATGAATTCTGATTCTGGGGTGCACGAGATTGTGTACCAGGGGAGGTTTATTGGGGATTACGCTGATTACGCCCGTCGGACCCCAAAAGGGATTCCGGCAGAAGCATATAATAAGGGGATTGATGTCATCAACGCCTAAGCTGGAGGAGGTCCTGCTCCTGCTGCTGAAGCTAGTATCCACATAGCTTATCCGGCTGTGGGGTTGGGTCTTTTCCTTGGAGGGATTGCAGGGCAGACCATTATGGGTCCAAAACCCAGTAAATCCCCTACCATGAGTGATATGATGATTAACACCGTAATCGGCCTCATGATTGTGGCGGGAATCGCCATCCTTTTCTTTACCATCTATGGGAAGTTCGTCTTCGGAATGGAGATTGGAGGGATGGGTGGGGCCCAGACTCCAAAAGGAACCCCTCCGGACCTAAACAAAGCTGTTAGTCTCCTCCGTGACGAGTGGAAACCGTATCAAGGCGAGGGGTGGACGGAAATTAGTTCTCAGCAAGGGATGATAGCGGTAAGAGTTGGAGGTAGTAGTGCTCGCGGCTCCAGGATTAGCGGCGAGAGGCAGTCAACTCAATCCAATGTGTCCGGTTCCACAACCAAAAGTCGACAACGGCTGTTGGGAGCGCAAGATAGAATATAAGAATCACTGTACTCATTTAATGAAGCGAAACTGTACTACAACTCTATTTCTTACCCGTGTTTCAGCATTGAGTATGAGGTTGAGTTGCTACGAAAACCAAATAAAATGAGGCATCAACTTCAAGTGCCAGCTTGTAGAACCACTTTCATTCCCTTTTCCAAACATCCTACTAGAAATAGTTGTTTTTGTGAAAACGTCTCTCCTATACTCTCTCTAACTTTAATCACAATGATGGATTTAGATCAGGATATCCATCCAATAGTCTATGATTTATGGAGTCACCGTTTCGTCCCCAACTACTCCGACTATATCCGCTCTCCCGTAAGGCGACCGATCCCCGAACGCGAATACGAAAGAGGCCTCGCTGTTGTCGACAAAGAGCTGTGCCTCAGCAGGGAAGCCCGCGGTTTACCTCCAGTTCCCGAAGGTGCAGATTCTCAACCACAGCCAGCCGAGAGAGCCAATCCTCTGCGGCCAATCCTCGGGTTTTTCCTAGTTATTATGGGTGGGCTTGCCTTAACTCAGGCCCCTCGTGGTGGCAAAGGAGGTGAACTACAGTCCTACAACTCGGGGTGTGCTATAGTGATTTTCATTGGTGTTGGAATTCTCGCTGGTTCCTTCTACTTCAACCTATCTTCTGGGGCTGGTGGGGGATTTCACCTTCAGGAATCCGGGGAAAACCCGGAAGCCCATCGGGAGGCCATGATAAGGGCGCTCCAGACTCTACGGAACGAATGGAGGCAATATGAAGGAGATGGGTGGACGAATATAACGTTTCAGTTTCATAAATCCGGAGGGGGTGGTAAGCTAGGTGCCGGGACAGCAGGGGCTCAACAGGCTATGCTGCGCATCCGAGTTAGGGGAGGTATGAGGTGGAACGAAAAACAGGACGAGAAGGATCAGCTCAGTTTTAGGTTGCCTCCGATCCAGCGGGGTGCCAAGATCTCAGTGAATCGAAACTCTGATTATCCTAGTGAGGTCACCAAAAGTCGACAAAGACTGCTTGGAGCGCAAGATGGGGTATGAAATTTAGCCCGTTTGAACTACTTTCAGAGAAAAAAACACAGTGAAACCTGCGGCTGCGCTACTGTCTTCGTTTCATCATTAACGTAATGAGGTTGAGTTTCCAGGAAAATCAACAAGCATAACTTATTATCACAATCAATTCCTACAGGCTACTTCTGATTGATCATCTAACATTCTAGAAACGGTTTTTTGCTGAGTAACTGAATTATAGCTCTATTGACTCACAAACATGCCGGGACTCGGATTCGGAAGGTTACATGGGGATCATTATACGAGGCCATTGAACGATAAGCAACCCGTTCACCCTATTCCTTGGAGCCAATCGCGGAACGGATTTATAGGTGACTATGACGACTACCTTCGCCGTTGTAAAAAAGCCCACTCGAAAGCCATTCCCAAAACCGTTTACGAACGAGGAATAGAGAGTCTTCATCGGGAGCTGAGTCAATTGAACGCAGATGCCTCAAATTTCCCTCCGGCTGACCAGGCAGATGTGAGCCCAGTTTGGCCGCTGCTCGGGTTCGGGTTGATGCTAATCGGCGCCACCGGATCCAACACTCACGACATCTTTAAGGGGATATTCCTGCTGGGGCTCTTTCTGCTCCTCCTCTCTCTCTACGTCAACGTCTTCCTCTACGGGAAGGCCGATATGCAAGCGGCTAGAGGGGATGTGTTTGTGCGGAATGGGGCCCTAGATGTACTGGTCTCAGTCCTCCGAAAAGAATGGAAAAATTATCAGGGCTCAGGGAAAGGCTGGGTTGATATAACCTACGAAACCTCCCCTAAAGACTGGCATCGCCGTTGGGCAGCGACGATATTAGTTTGGGTTGAGGATGAGAACGGAGCGTCTAGCCCCCGTAAATCCGGAATAAAATACTCGGATGATGGGAAAATTCCCAAATTCAAGGGGGGTAGCAGTGGATCTAGGCAGAGAAACCTCAGTCCAGCACCGAGTCGGGGTTCTAAGCAGAGTAAAAACGCGAGTTCAAGCAGCATCACAAACAGCCGACAGAGACTGCTAGGGGCTCAAGATAGGATTTGAACTACTTTTTGGACTCCATTCGATTCTTCAGAGAAGACAGGAAATCGTTACGATGATCGCTATTACTAGTGTATGGACGCTCGTCGACGTTTTGAGATTGAGGTGCAAAAATATAATCGCATTATCAACCTTAGTTAACACCAACATTACAAATTGTCTTCTAGCTGCTGTTTTTTCGTTCCAAGTTAATAGTTGTCTCTTTACCTATTAACCAAAATGGGTGTTAATTACTCCCTTCTTAATTCCGATGACGTCCACATCATTAAATGCGACACCAGCCATGGGGAAATCCGCTTCACCGGGAACTACCAGTCTTATAAAACCAAGTGTGTTGCGCATAAACCGACCGTGAAACCGATACCTCTCTCTGTTTATGGGAATGGACTTGATGCCGTTCAAAGGGAGATGTCTAAGTACCGCGGGGGTAAAGCCGACCCTGGGAATCTCTATAGTCGGGATTTCTTTAACTCCACAATTAGGAAGATTGGGATCCTTGGTATAGTGTTGGTTTTGGTGTCTTTTGGGTTGAAGATCTACCACTTTCACGGCCTAGGAGCAGGTATCGTGATGACGGATGAGCCGGAGCCTGAGGCAGGGAAGATCCCAGGATATCTACTGACTCTCAACGCAACCGGCGCCTTCGGGTTTACATGCGGTTTTGTTTACGCTTTCGGGCTGTTATGGAGTGACGCGTTGCTGTCAAACTACTTCTTCTCAGTAGGGGGAGCAGGGTTTCTGGTGGCTTGTGTTGTCGTTATTGTCAAGCAGAATTTATACAACGATATCATGTTCGGAATATCAGGTGAGAACGCTATTCCGAATGATGAATTAACAAGGAAAATAGGGCTTAATCATTGGCTCTTCCTGCAGAATCTCACTCTTTTTATCTCCCTCTCATCAATCCTATTCATTTTGGTGGCGATTTTCTTCATTCCAAGTAAGCAGAGCGGGTACTGGAAGGCCACAGCTGCCACGGTCAACATCCTCAGAAAGGAGTGGAGGGATTACAAACATGGTTGGCAAAACATCTGCTTCAACCACAGTGAGATGCTTTGTCCTGGTATCGCTTTGCGAGTCCGGGGGAATCAAACCGGGAGGGAATGGCAATTCGAGGTTGAGCAGATAGAGGATGTGGGGGAGGCTGTTGGAATTACCGCTGCTGCTACCACCACCAGAGCCCGCAACGATTCAATCAGAAACACCACACCACGAGCAGCGACAAGCAGAAATAGTCAGGCCAGGCTAGTGGAATCGGACGGATCCTCAACAACAGAACAATACTAGCTACTAGAAATTAAGCATGATGATGATGTAGCGCGATGTCATATAGCTGTTTTGGTAATTTCCGTTCTGAGGCTGAGAGTGAGAGTCCAACCATAATCATCATATTTTGCTCGACAACAATAACGCCTTCCCATTTGAACCTCGTAGCTCGTTTTTTGCTGTCTTTGAGTCTAAGACTACAAAATGGGCATTAACCACTCGCTTCTCAACTCTACCGACGTTCACATAATCAAGTGTGACACCTCCGGTGGCCAAATCACATTCACCGGCAACTATGGTGGCTACAAGACGAAATGTACGACGCACAATCCCCCTGTGAAACCCATGCCAACCTCGGTCTACGGAGACGGCCTCGATGCTGTTCAAAGGGAGATGTCGAAATTCCGCGGGGGAAAAGCGGAACCCGGCAAGCTCTACCGGAGGGATTATTTCAACTCCGTCATCCAAAACATCGGGCTTTTTGGGGTTTTGCTGGTGGTAACCGCTAACGCCCTTAAGATTTATCACTTTGGTGATGTAAGCGCGGGAATTGTCTTTAATCAGAATCGGGAGGTTCCCAAACCTTATGCAGAGCCGCCGGACTGGTTGAAACCGACCCAGTATAACTCTAAAGACCTATTAGATGGCAAAGTCATTTATCACTCATTCTCAACATACCTCCTCTGCCTCAACTGCTTCGGTGCTCTCGGCTTCACTTGTTGTTCGGTTTATCCGTTGGGGCTGCTGTGGTACGATGCCTCCCTCTCCAATTTCTTCCTGTTTGTTGGGGGCTGGGGGTTTTTCTTATGCTGCTCCATCCTCCTCCTCAAAGAACTCGTCTACGGCACCTGGCTCTTCGGAATCAGCGGTGGAAATCATATTTTTGAAGACAAATTAACCGCTACCTTCGGCTTCAACCCGTGGTTATTCCTCCAAAACCTCCTCCTGTTCATGGGCGCCTCCGCCTTCCTCTTCTTTCCGCTTGCGATTCCGTTTATACCGAGTAAGGAGACCGGGTACCACCAAGCCACCTCAATCGCTGTCAACACCCTCCGGCGGGAATGGGAAAAGTACGGGCCCACCGCCCGGCCCGACTATGGTTGGAAGCATATCTGCTTTAACCATTCTGAGCTGAAGCAACCGGGTATTGCCGTCCGTCTCAGAGGGTCCCAGACTGCGCGCGAGTGGCAATATGAGGCGGAGCAGGTTCGTTATGAGGACCTTACAAGGGTTCCCTCACCGGGCAGAAACGCCAGCACAAAAGGAACATCCAAAATGAGGAGTTCGACTCCGCAGGACAGTCGGAAGACTCCACGGGACAGTCGGAAGAGGAATAGCAAGAAGAAACTAATGGAATCATCTACAGAGTCAGACTAAGACTTTGAACTATTTAGCCTCCTAGCGGGCCGCTCCATTTGTATAATACTTACTCAGACTTCAAAGAAGAATTTCGAAATACATCGATGACAATAACAAATCTGTTTCCTGAGAATGAGAGAAGGACGAGTAGTGTAACCATAATTGATAAAGGTGCAGTATTGACGCCCACTATCATGCTCCTAAAATTCTAGCTTGTTTTTTGTCTATTAGACCAAATCAGTGTCACTATTACCACTTGCTAGTAACCATGGGTGTAAAAATCTGGCTGAGCCCCAACGGCTCCCTACTTCACAGCGAGGATGTGCACCACATAAAGTGCGATTGCTCTAACGGGGAGCTCAAATTCATCGGGAGCTACAAAGATTACAAGGTGAAGTGTATTCAGCGTACTCCACAAGTAAAACCGATGTCCACCTCCGCGTACAATGATGGAATCGATGTGTTGAATCGGGAGATGGAGCGATATAGCGGAGGAAAAGCCAACCCAACCAGTCACTATCTCCGCTCTCACTTCGACCACGTCATTAGGATAGTTGGGTTTCTGGGCTTGTTTCTGGTAGTGGGGGTGTTTCTCCTTAAGCACATTCATTTCGGCACCATAACCGCGGGAATTGTGTTTGACACTCAGCCGGACGCTGTTCCTCCCAAGCCGCTCGCTGAGCCTCCGCAGTGGTTAACCCACAATTTCATCATCGGACACTTCATCGAATACCTCCTCTTTCTCAACGTTTTGGGTGCGTTCGGGTTCACCTGTGGGTTCATTTATGCGTTCGGCTTACTGACTTACGACACCATGGTCTCAATGTATTTTGCGATCGTTGGGGGGTGTGGGTTCTATCTATTCATCCTCATCTCCCTCATCAAGCACTACATCTACGGAAACAACATGTACGGCATCAGGAACTTCAATCCGTATGAGGACGAAGTAACTGCGAAACTTGGTTTCAACTACTGGCTGTTTGTTCTGAATTTCCTTCTTTTGGCGGGGCAGAGTATGTTCCCCTTCTTCTTTATCGGCTGCGCATTATCTTCCTCAAAGACCAATCCTTATTTCCTGGCAACCACCCATGCGGTCGTAGTGTTGAGGCGGGAGTGGAAACAGTACGGTCCAAGCCAGACCAACCCCTATGAATTGTTCGCTCCACCGGATGATCCGAAACTGGGGTGGAAACATTTGTGTTTTAACCACAGCGAGGTCCTCTCGCCGGGAATTGCGCTCAGATTGAGGGGGGATCAGAACCATCGAGAATGGACCTTCGAGACCTATCAAATAACGTGGACGTACAAGGACCTCCAATTTGTAAAAGATACTGCCACCACTTCGAAGTCAAAATCCAGAAACTCTACCCCGCGCCCAGGAAGTACATCGAATAGGGGGAGTAAAACGAGGAAGAGTAATAGGGCATTGCTGGAAGGGAGTAGTACCAGTTCGGCGGGATAAGGTCGAAAATCCACTCTCTTGTAGGAGTGTGAACTCAGAACCGTACACCGTCACGTTACGGTCCACTATTAGGTCCTATAGGGACGATTAGTTAGAAGCCTAAGAAATCGCCCCCGGTCTTTGGGAAAGACAACTTGTTCCCATGTTCCTATGAGACTACTTCGAGGATGAGGTCAGAGTGGAGTGTTGACCTATAAGATAGTAGTTCTAGACACATAATTGATATCTAGGAACAACTTGTAGAGTCCTTGTTTTTTTAGCCCAATTAGTGCTGCAGCTCGGAGTCGAAGCAACAGTTTACAACACATTCGTATTCAAGATGCTTTGGCTTACTAAAACCCTGACGTTACAGCAAGGTGCGTCGAACACAACTCTCCTCCAACCTCTACTGCCCCCAAGCAAAACAACTTTTCTGAATCTGGAATCGAATAGTATCCTCAAGAAATCCGCGAGCCTCACCGATTCATCAGTGTACCAGGGTCCCCAGATCGCTGCGCCCACGCGAATGGCGGACAACACATGGGCACGGGATGACGTGCCGGATTGTTCGGATGATGACGCCCTCACCCCCTTCTCAGGCGCCCTCATCCCAAAATTTATCAACAACTACGCACCACAAGAAGAAGCCTTTTCCCTTTACGAGGAGGTCGAAGGAAGAAGACTCTGGGTTACTTGTAATCAAAGGGGGGTGGGATTGAATAATATAACCCCTACGATCAACAACATCGTCGTTACCGAATTCATGGACAACTACTTCGGGCTCAGTGGGAGGAAAACCAGCGGGGATTACCATACCGATATCTCCCGGTGGCAAAACTCTTTCGGCCAGCTCAATATGATAATCATGAAGTTGAACGGAATTCAGATTTCGGGGGGTTATGGTAGTTCGGATATGAGTCTCCCGCAGATTAGTGAGATTAAGCCGAATCCGAAGACTCTTAAGTGCAAACCAACTTATGACCGCCAACGCTACGCTTTCGGTGATATAATGGAAATTGTTCAATCGTCTCTCAATAGTGGGCTTAAGATGCGAAGTTTTATGTTCCGAAACGCAGACACCCTTGCCGCTCACAAAAAGAGTGGGGAGGTTCAGTATACGATGGAAATCTCTCCAAGTGATGTTGGCGGGTGTGGCATGGAAGTAGAGTTCCAAATCCCAGTTAAGACAACAGGTGGCATGGAGATCGACGTTATGCTCCAACAACAGAGCTGGTTAGATCAGGCTAACCTTCAAAGAGAATGGCGTTTTCGGAACAAAAACTCCTCCAACTCCACCTCGGTAGAGTTTAGTATGAATAGGGGGGCGCTGCTGAAGGACACTCTTGCGTATGGGGAGTCATTTAAGGGTAATGCCGATGTCTTAGGCGAATTGGAGCGGTCGAGAAATCTGGAAGATCGGGACCTCCAAAGGATGCTCTCCGTTTCCAAACAGTTTGTATGCGCGGAGGGGCCGAATAGGGGCAGGCGGTTGAACGCATCAGTAATAAGGAATCCGGATCCCTCAGTACCGCCAAATCGATTTATCTTCTCTGTGTCTCCGGAGGAGGCTCCAGCATCCTGCCTTACGCTATTCTGGGATCCAGTTTTGAACCCAGTAGGCTGTCCGGAAGGAGCTTCGATGTGCCGCGGAGCCCTAGATATACGAGACAATGTAACGTTTATTCTCTATAAGTTGGTGATGAGGGGGGTCAAAGCCCTGAACGAGAATCCAACTGTGGCCACTGTAGTGGGCGTTACAGCTACAAGCGCGCTAGTAGCCATCTGGCTCTACAGGTGGATGTTCGTCCTTGTTTAGTATTTTTAGAGAACTATACAACCAAGTTGGTATTCCCATCCACTGTACAGCAGCGGAATCATTACAATATGAAATCGTTCCCGAGTATTAGTGTCGTATCAGTGTTTCTCAATTGAGCCAGAGGCTGAGCGTAATCAAAACTAAATAAAGGGAGACTATGTGCTTGGTTCCCACTGAAAACGGCCTTGATTTCCTATCCGTAGCACGTTTTTTGTTGTTGGCTTGTATATGTGTGTGATCGTATAACAATGATGCACTCTCTCACGTTGGATTCGCTATCCGCGTTATTCTCCTCTATATTCGACACCTCCGTTTCCGTACCGTCTACGAGTTTCCTAGGCCTCGAAGCTCCTAATGAGCAAGCTTTGGGCTGCGGATCCGGTCTCATACGAGCCAACATCGACCCCACTTCCGGCAGGTTTTTAGGAGTGTTGAGTCAGCATGGAAGGTTTCCAACCCTCGTTGGGGTTTCGGATGATACTGATGAACCCGCGGGGGAAATGCCTGAACCGGGATCGTTGGCTGAGGCACAGGATCCGGTGGCTAGTATGGTGGAAAGCGTACAAGATTCGGGTGTTCCTCCTCCGAAGAATATCGACTCCGATCTTGTTAGTGGTCCTCTTATAGCTCAAGGCTTTTAAAGCACGAATGTCGAGAACTTCCAAAATCCACCCTCCAATCCATGTTCACTGCCATAAGAGTTAGAGGGTGAGCGTACTTGAAAACCATAAAATCAACTAGCTCTAAACGATATCAAAAACAGCTACATTCCCACTCTCCAATCTTAGTCGTGTCTTTCTTTTGGCGACTATTGTGTACAATATTGAAATTAAGTGTATAATACCAGGATGTTACTGTATAAAATCATGATTAAGGCTCTTTACCTTCTCCTATCCGTTTCGGTCGTTACCGCCCGCAACGAGAAACACTCTAGCTCCACCGGTAATCTAAGGAAGGAAGTGTTACCAGTACCATTGGTGCCCCAAGCTAGTCTTCCCGGTGCTTCAGAAACCCAAGTAAGCCCAAATGTTCCTCCACCGGCGCCGGTGCCACCACAACCTCAGGCTCTTCCTACTACCCAACCTACGGTAACAGCTCCGGCTCCTGTCTCCTCGAGTATTATTCAAACAGAATCTGAAAGACCGAAACCAACTAGTGCCACCATAACTGTGGAGCCTCACAAAGTTGTTCCACCACAAGCAGTACCACCAGCACCTCCTTCTGTAGCCTCAAGTCAAATTCAGACGGGTACATTAACAACTCAGAAGGCTCCAACGCAACCCCATCCTGAGGTCATTCGAGAAACTCATAGCGTCTCTGATCTGGCCTCTCTCCTGGGCGGAAAAACCAGTGTGAGTGTTGCTCATGACGGTTCTGTTGTAAATGAACAGGTGTCCCCGTTAACGGCATTGGAATCCGCTCCAAAACCACCTCCAGTCGGTTCAAATTCCGACTCCATCAGTATCATTCAAACTAGTGTTCCGCCGGCACCACCTTCTCAACAAGCTAGTACACCGCAATCGACCGTACAAGGTCAGCAATCTCCGCAACCACCATCACAACCTACGGTGACGCATTCAACCCCAGGGCAGCAACCCACACCTATCCAGCAACAGCAGTTGGATTCGGATCATTCTGAGCAACCCCCGCCGCAACAACCCAAAACTACCGAAACTATAGCGGCCGCAAAACAACCCACTCCTACACCAGTTGCTGCACCGACATCGGCTCAACAGCCTCCTACACCAGTTGCAGTTCCTACACCAACCCAGCAGCCTACGGCTAATGTAGAACCTCAGAATCAGGCTCAGCAACCTTCGACTGCGGCTCAAACACCGGCTCAGCAGCAGTCTGCGCCTACACAGACGCCAGCTCAACAGCCTCCTGTTGCGACTCCAAAACCGGCCGAAGCCTCGGTACCAGTGACAGCGGATCAGCCCAAGCCAGCTGTTGCTCCACCCCAACAAGAGGTGGTGCCACCAGTACAAACTGCAGTTCCAGTACCCAAGGCGATTGCTGCAACTCAGACATCGGATGTAACTCCGCCTCCACAATCTAATGCAGCGGCTCCAACACAAACACAACAATCTACTCCAGCACCGTCTCAACAACCTGTGACGTCGACACAATCTCAGCCCCTTCCAGTAGGTAGTCAGACAACAGTCTTAACACCATCTCCTATAGCGAGGCAAACAACGGGGTCTACTCCACAGCCAGTTGCGAGTCAAACAACCGGATCTACTCCACCACCCAGTAAGCAGAGTCAGATTCCACCCGCAGATATCAACAATGTGATGTCAGCAGTTCAGCACTTAACGGCGGGAAAAGACTCGACGGTGGATGCTAAACACGAAATCCAATCCAACCCAAACCTCATAGTTCAACCCAAGGTTTCACCCGCCCCTGGTCAGAATCAGAATGTTGTTGAAACCCCTCCTGCTCCGGGTCAAAATCAAGGGCTATCGAATGTCCAGCTCCAACAGGTTCCGGCCCCTATTCAACAACTCAATCCAGTACCTCAATTTCAGCAACAGATGCCAATCCAACCTCCACCAACATCAGTATTCCAGCAACAACCATTGTCGAGATTTACCCCAACCTTCATAAACCAACCGCACTCGGTTCCACAACAGTTGGCCCCTAGTCCGTTTGTGGGTCAACAGAGTCAGCCTCAGTTTGTAGCGCAGCCTATCGCCCCAATCAATGGTCCTCAAGCAGTTACTCAATCCTTCTCAGAGGTCCAGTCCCAAACCCAGGCCAAGGATATGATGAAGACGATAGTGGTCCAAAGTAAGGACCAGTCTATACTAAGGAAAAGTCCATTCACCACCCCCACGGCTCCTCACGTGGATTTCCTCACCACTAAGTTCCAACACGGTTTTGTTAAGAATCAGGGGCATAAGGGAAGGATGGATTTAAGCCTCGTCAGTCTCCCAAACACCGGCACCCTTGAAGCCCCCCGAGCCGCTGCCAATACTAATTGGCCAAGGGAAAATGTAACGGCTTGCAATGAAACCAACAGCATTGTATCCTTGCCTGGGGAGGATTCGTTTACGACTAAGATGATAGCAAATTACTCGGAGAATGAGACTGCATTTGCGGTATTTGAAGAAGTCGATGCCCGCCGTCTCTGGGTCCACTGCTACGAACGCGGGCATCCAAATAGTGATAACGGGACTGCTGGCGACTCTGGAGTCGCTATAAGAAACATCGTAGTCACCGAGTTCAACGACAACTACTTCGGGCTTAGTGGACGGAAAACGAGCGGGTCGTATCACACCGATATCAACTCCAACCAAAATTCGTACGGCCAACTAAACCTGATTATCATCAACCTTAACGGAAAAACTATTTCTCGAGGTTACGGCTCCTCTGATTATTCTCTCCCCCAAATAAGTGAAATAAAGCCGAAGCCGGAGACTGTTACTTGCCGGAATTCCGAGAACCAACGCCAATACGTCTTCGGCAACAAGATGGAGATCATCCAAGAATCCCTCAATTCAGGGCTAGTAATGAAAAGTTATATGTTTAAGAACAAACCCGTGTTTGAGAATCACAAAGCGTCTTCTGAAGTGACCTATACTATGAGTGTTGACTACGACAAAGATCTAGCTCACTGTGGAATGAGTAGTGAGTTTGGGATTCCGGTGATGACAACCGGCGGAATCACATTCGACATTATGATGCAGCAGCAGGCCTGGGTGGATGAGGATGGGCTGTAAGAGGGCTATTTTCTCTTCTTTTCTAACTCATTTTTGCCTCCTTTTTGTGTATCTTATTATTGCCCACCATCCCCCCAGCCAACGCCAATGGCGCATGAAACGCAACGACTCCACTCATGCGATTGATTTCACGATGAATCCGGGGTATTTGCAGGCCGCGACCTTATCTTATAAAGATGACGTCAACGCCTCAACTCTCGACAACTGGAAAAACGCAGGAGACGACCTTCAGCAAACACTAATTACGGTTTCCACCCAATTCGTCTGCTCCGCCGGTCCTAATCAGGGTACTAGGGTGGATGCGAAGGTTACGAAAACCGACACGAATACGCCTAATATATTCACATTCAATTTGACCGCAGAACAAGCCCCCGTCAGTTG
>Ga0099798_10434_pt1 | contig 14086 bp, 12 predicted proteins | sample Uncmet_Sort29A_1_FD_89870 | JGI IMG/M metagenome (GOLD analysis project Ga0099798, IMG submission 89870) | Marine eukaryotic communities from CALCOFI LINE 67, Pacific Ocean - CN13ID_Sort29A_1 | ecosystem: Environmental > Aquatic > Marine > Oceanic | place: Pacific Ocean: Monterey Bay | collected... | reverse complement strand
GAACGCGGCTTCTCTAGTCCCTCTTTAAAACGTTTGCCCGACCACCGATAGACTTCTCCGACACCTTCTGTTGCCAACAGGTTTTTTAACCATGTGAGCCACCGCAATTTCCAACGCGGAATCCGTGCAGTAGACAACGCTGTAATCCATGTTTTCCACGCACCCCAGCCAGGTCCCGCTCTGGGTTCTTTTGGCCGGGCCCCGTTGATGTACGCCATGCGCTCTGTGCTACGGGACAACGCCTTTCGTCAGTTTCTCGATGACGCCAAGCATCCAATTACCGATGACGCTCTTGCAATCGACTTCTGACAGTTCTGATTTTCCGACTCCGGCTCGGTCGCTCCTCCAAAGCATCGTCCGCAACTGCGTAAGTATCATACGCAGTCAATTCGTTATTAAGAATATTCCAGACTCTAAATCTTGATATTGAAATCGTACCAAAATAATCTACTCCTTACCGGTATCGCCCTGTAATCTCTTACCGGCAGCGCCTTCCCCGGCGTCCGGGACTCTTGAGCGCCCCAGCCGAACATTTTGGGCAGGGTTTTTGGCTATTAGGCTGGTCCAGTCTAAGTGTATGGCCCCAGTGTATTCGGCTATTAGTGCTGATTCCGATGCTGTCGTGAAGAGTAGTATTCGAATAGACTGCGCAATCCCGGCAAGAGATTATGATAGGCGGAGATGCGATGGTGATGTGATATGGAGCTTTGCTCAATCTGTAGTTGAATGCTGGATTTGAACGCGAATATGATTACCAGTTAGGAGCCCTTCACCGCTCGCCTTTGGAGGACCATCTTGTGAGTTCGTTCATCTTGAATTTACACGCCGGAGTAAAATAATTTCTCTAATTTTTTCGTCCCTATTTGAAGAATACTTCTACAGTTCTGTCCAGGATATTCACACGGCGGCACACGATTTTGACACGCTCACTCTAATTCAACTTCCCCAAGACCCATCTGCGCGCTTTTTATACAGTAATTGCTTAGAATATTTTTCGGTGTGAACGGTAATTACTTAAAGAAGACTCCTCTTGCATACTGACTACATTTTCACATTCGGGGGGAATTGGGGTTCGTAAATCGTATGGGGAGTCGAACTTCAAATTATATGCGAGCTCTGTGCAAGATCTAGCTACGACGTTTTACCAGTGCTATCGAAGAAAATCAAAATATTCAGTTCGCGTTCTTCTGTATCAGTATCTACATCATTCAATCGGGATCTCGCACGCGGACATTGCCATTGCGAACGCTGCTACCACAAACACGTTACTCGAGCTCGCTTGGATCTTTCTTGGGTTTTAATCGTGGATAATAATTTTCATGAGAAACTGAAACGCACGCTTTCTTCTTGGTATGAATTTTATGTACAGAAACTAGAGGCCTGATGATGAATAAAGACTTCCTCGTGAGATTAGAATAAATACTCACGATACGGTAAGGCTTGATACTAATAGATAGAGCTCAACAATAGATATACAGCTTTTTTCGAGAAGATTTAATGCGGAAACCTTTTGGAGAAGAAAATCGTGTCAATAATAGTGTGTAACATTGATATAGCAAAGAAATCATTTCCCGAACATCACCCCTTCCTCCTCGCACTCGCCCCTCGCCCGCTCCCTCCATGCGCACCGCTCTTCGCGCTGGCCCCACCCCGTCGCTTCTGCTGCGGACTCCCCCCTCCAACTGCATGGACATTCGAACCATTCCCAGCACTATCATTAGAATTGGCATGTCCACCACCATGGCCGTTCTCAGCTCCTTGGTGTTGACCGCCGTGGCCGTTCGTGTGTCCATTTGCATGTCCATTATGTCCATTTGCAGTGCCTGTGTGATCTTCATCGTTGTTATCTCCTTCTTGATTGTGATTTTTCTGTTGCATCTCCGCCTCCTTCTGCTTCCGTCCGCGAGGGCTGAGTTGGGCGAGTTGCTGGAGGAGATGAGAGTACAGTGATGAGAGATGGATCCGTACATCCGAGCCGACTGAGAGAGAACAGAAAATGTGAAAATCATTTTTCATTGGAGTTCCAACATAGAATTGAAGTATTGAATTTCCCTTACCGCCTTCTCCATGAGCATTTGCCCCTCCTCTTTGATGATTGCTCGTTCGGCGCGTAACGCAGACGAAAGCTCTTCGTCTCTCTTGCTTCGTTGTGGGTTTCGGGAGACGGAGTCCTGCAGAGAGGGTTTGAGTTTCATTTTTTGAGTTCTGTTTTACATTTTGAGCGTTCTTTTCGACATTCGTTTTCAGCCTTCCGATACAGATTCACTTTCGGAAAAGGAGCCTTTGGGACAGGAAATTTTGACTCGCCCTCTTTGAACAAATGATGATAATCTCTCAGCTTACGTTTTCTTACCCTCTCGTTCATCGATGCCACTCTGCAGTTGTTTCGGATGAAGTCACCATCCTGCAACAGCCGTTGTTGCTCTTGGTAGGCGTGGGCCTGGGGGTGGGGTTGTGTTGGATGCGCATCACGATCTATAGTGAGAGATGCTATAATAGAACTTTTGATTCTAATCTGAATTTACCTCAGCTGGAGATCAATTGAATTCTTTTGATAAGTATTAAGTTTCACATCGAATCTTCTTTCCTTACCTTCGCCGACAGGACCTTCTCGAGTTTGTTTTGCGGCCTGTCTTTGGCAACATTCCGAAGAAACATTTCGATGATTTGGGGGAGGGCCTGGAGTTGCAGTTATTGTCAAATCAAAACGGAATTTCTTGCAGCCAGCGGTCTGGCACAGCGAGCGACGTAGCTTTGAGCTTGAAATTGCACACTGGGGGGACTCGCCTAGGGGTGGCCTCGCGCTCGGCGCGATGTTTTTCGTTTCTTGCCAGGTGCCGTCTCGCCCGCCGCCCAGGGGGGCCGCCACCTGATAGGCGCGCGAATTCGAGAGTGCCGCCAATTCGTTTTGCAGCGCCACCAATTCGTTTTGCTTAGCGGTGGTCAAAATTTCAAAACCTCAAAATCTAGCGGCGTGCTCGGCTCCAGAAGTAGCAGTCGTGCGTTAACCACTGGCTCTCGACGTCGGCCCAGTTTTTCCACTGGCGCTTAACCGTCACGTCAGCAAGGGCTCCCAACGACCTGTTTCCCGACAGCGAAGCGCTTCTCAGCGCCGCGACTCCCAGAACACCGAAGACTCTCCTCAAGTAGAAACTTCAGCTTCGCTTTCTGCGGAGCACGGCGCACCCGGTCTTGGCCGTCGTCCTCTCGTCATTTTGTTGAAGCCGTCACAAATACGCATTCGAGGCGGAAGGCCCAGGCTGCCAGGGTCTACGGACGCGTGGCAGAATCGGATCCTCTTCACTGACACTGCGATCACTTCACGCACACTGCCATCACTCCCCTTCCTCCTCAAATACACTGCTCTACGTATTTGAATCCGTTTCGATTCATCATCGCACTACCCTTACCTTATAAGCCTTTATCAGCCCCTGATCTAAATGCAAGTCGTCAAATCCTGATTTTGTTCCTCCCTCTGCCAAATGAATAACCAGAGGAAATGACCCCGAAGCTTTTTGCATGAAGTTTCGTAAGTTATTTATCAGTTGCTTCGCTTCACGATCCTGTGTTAGGACTTCTGTTTTATATTGCCTCAATAGCGTCAATTTTCTCTCGCATTCGAGTAATTTGTTGTAAACCTTTCTGCGATTATTCGACGTCTTCTCTTCAGTGGTAATTAATCGAGCGGAGCGTTCTTCTTCTTCGGCGCTGCTGCTGCTTGTGGTATTTGCGTTTGCATTCCCGTTGCCATTTCTCGGTCCGCCTATTCGATTCGTATTCGGAGAGTAGTTGGATCGGTTTGGGGAGGGAGATCTGTTTTTAGTAGTGGTGTCGTTATTCCCGACACGCCTAACCACTTTCATAACCACATGATTTATGATCTCATCTGCATCATCTGGAGCCCTTCCGCCATTGGATGGACTAGAATTGCGCGAAGTTCCAGTGTGACTTGCTCCTGATTTACCACTGAGGCTATTAGCAGAATTTGTGGTGGCCAGCGCACTATTACCGCTATCAGTTCCGTCTCCACTCCTCTTCCCTTCCCCCGTCTCTATGAAATTTATCAAATCGATTTGGTGCTTGAGGGCGCGGATCCATAATTTTCGTTGAGCGAGTACTCGTTCGGCTTCTGTGACGGCGTTTTGGAGTTGAGCCTGAGGGGGAAGGAAAAGTTCAATTGGAATGGTTTTTTGAGTTTCTGTAGAGTTTTGAATTTTAATGCTGCTGAATTTTGACATCGCCGAGTAGGCGGAGGTTTCGGCTCTGGGGCGCGCCTCGTGCCTGGCTCGTTATCGGGTTTCGGCTCGCCTGGGCCGGCTTCCCGTGGCGCCCGTTCAAATCGGGAACCGCTCCAATGCGTCCAATGGTTTCATGTTCGCTCCGAAGCACTTCCTGCTCGCTTCTGTGTCACGGTGACGCAGTCGCCGCCACGGAAGAAAAAATAGACTTCCTGATAGCGATTCTAAAGCAGGAGTCCTCACAGTCTGACTCCCCGATTCCAACCCCTCCCCTCACTTCAGAGCAGCCGGTTCAAAATATAATGACTTCCTCACCTGATTCACCTCTCCGTTACGAAAATATTCCTCTCCTCACCTCATCCACCTCCCTATTCAACAGCCTATCCACAATATCCAAAACGTCAACCAATCCCGTGACTTCGCGGATTCTGAAAAATCCGCTTTCTGTAGCCTGACTTTGCTCTACTTGCTCTTGCATCTTCGCCTGAAGATGATTTCCCACCAATTTCTCCAAACCCCACATCAGCCTCAATCTTCCTGCTTTTTTCAAAACAGTAAACTCGGACGCCTCACAAGCCACTTCATATCGCCAGCGTTCGAAGTCGGCGCGCCTGAGGATTTGAAATTTTGAATGACGATTTTGGAATATGCGGTCACTGTGATTCTGGATGATCTGAATGTCTGCTTCATTCGAAGTTTCGTGGCGCCATGAACGCTGCGGCGTCCTTGCTCTCCGAACTATATCCGTCTATTTCCTCTTACCTTTTTATCGCCTGTATTACTCCATCATTTCATCGATCAGAATCAATATGTACTTGTCGTACCTTTTTATCGCCTGCTTTTTCTCCAACAATCTGTTGATCATAATCTTGATAGCCTGCTCCTTCAATTTGGTTTCCTTCTGCAATTGCATCTTTCTGTCGTCATTTCTGCCGCCATGAAGTTCCATGCGCTTGCCCATTATATACTCGACTTTGGCGTCGGCTGGGGAGGAGTTAACTTTTAGATTGTATTTCCTGTGGACCTGGGTGGGATCAGACCCTTATGAGAGACGAGAGAACATCTTTGGCTTTCCATAGAATCAATCTGAATTCTAAAGTCAGAGAAGTCCATTCACGATGAATACTCCGCTTTTGTATTAAATCTCCTTCCCTTACATTCCCCCTTCTTCCCCTTCAACTGCTCCTCTACACTGGCGATTTTTTGCCTGATAGAAAGAAGCTCTGCGTCTAATCTATCCTGCATATGCTTATACACCCGCTGGTTTACTTTGCAATTCCCAATCTCGGTTCTTAAAGAAAGGATGTTTTCTTCCGGACTAGCAGTTGGGTTGATTATGGAGGTGGGTTGTTGTTGTTGGGATTTGGACGGGGATGAGGATTGCGTGGAGGGTTGGTTATGTCCATCGGCGTCGGGGGAAGAAGAACCGGGTGCGTTGTCGTTCAAATTGTTGTTATTTCCTCCTGAGGGGGATCCGGGCTGACCAGTCGCGGTTGAACCCTCTCCACCGTGACTAGCATCGTGTGCTTCAGCTTGATTCCCCCCTAAATTTAATCCATGAGCTGCTCCGGCGAGATTGCTCCCACTGGTCCCTGATACGCCCCCGACAGAGCCCAATGCTGCTGCATAAGTTTTTCCCCATCCCCCAATACTTCCTCCCCAGCCGCCCATCGATCCAAAATGCGAACTTGGATCTTTCCCTGGACTAGAACTGCTGAGGGTGTGGGGGACTTGGATGTTTAATCCAATGCTTGCGGCTGTTTTGATGGAGTTGTTTTTGTTGCGCATGAAATTTGTGGCACTTGAATTTGGGTCGAAGGTTGCTGATCCTATTTTCGATCTAGTAGGAGAAATTGATCTGGTAGGAGATTTGAGTGGTGATGCACTTCGACTGGGACTACTTGACAGACCAGCACCACGACCGCCACCTCCTCGGGTTTTGTTTCTGTTGTTAGGGGATCTAGTTGTGGTGGGTGAAGAAGTCTCTTCACCGCCTAACGTAACAGTTTTTTTCTTCTTCCCACTCGCCGAATTCGATCCCCCCGATGATTTCTGAGAAACATTCGACTCATTGCCCGAGGCATCTGGACTCCGGCTGGGACTACCTGCTCCGGGACTAGGACTACCTCCTGGGCTCATCGACACCCGATTCGGACTGTTACACATACTCCCACGATCCCCAGTTAAACCCCCATAGCCCGCACCGCTTCCAATATTTCCATTGCTTCCGTTGGGATTTCCATCTCCATCCTCTTCTTTCCCCCCAAATAACTCTTCATTCTTAAATTTATCCCATTCCCGCGCTCCCATCTGCAACTCAGCTTGCCTCTCCATCTCACTTATATCTTGATTTGCAACTTCGAGCAATCGAATTTGTTCCCTTAATTTTCTCAACTTCTCGGTTTTCTCTCTAGATTGAGTGAACACTTGATCACATTGGGAGCGGATTTGAGTGACGAGTTTTTTGACTTCGCTGACTTGTTCATCGTCTTGGTCGCCGAAGAGTCCGTCAGCGCCGGGTTTTCCTCCTTCTTCATCGCCGTCCGTGCAGAAGTTTTCTACCTTTTGGAGTTTGGGAAAGTCTGGTTTGCATTCGCCCTGGTTTGCATTCGCACAAAGGGAATTCAACAAATCTGTTGTAGCTGGAATTCAAAATCACAGTCGTTTGAGATTGTGCAGAAATAGACAAAATAGAAATACATACAGCATTCGTTATTAATATCCTCGCATTTCCTTCTTTAGACTAAGATTTCTGCAAATCCTACCAAATTCTCCAAAAAGCTCTGAAAATCCCCGATAGGTTCATCCGTTATCAGACTCGCTGCAGCTCCACTTGGGGTTTGGGCTTTTGGGGCGTTGTGTTTTTTATGTTTGTGAGAAGCTAATGGATTTCCATGCTGTATTTCGTCGGTCGCTTCACTTTCCATGGCCCCCATCAGCCCTGCCATGATGCCTCTCTTTTCATGCTGGACTTCTCCGTTAGAGGTCCCTTCTCCTTCATTACTGTTGTCTTTGCTGTCTTTATTGGAAGGATCTTTGTTGGTAGTTTTACCAGGATCATCGCCTCCGACTATTCCCGCAAACAGGTCAGCGCTAGTGCTAGTGGAATCATTGACATTCTGCTTCTTCGCACTACTATTTGAATTATTTTTGGTAGAGGAAGATGTTTTGTTGGGACTTTTGCTTCCCTTCTGCAGGCTGCTTCCCTTGTTGGGACTTGTCTTAGCCGGACTCGCGCTTTCTGCGTTATTCTTCCTTCCTGGTCTACTTCGTTTCCCGTAAGGTGAATTTCCATTCACAGCAGTATTTGGAGTTGAAGGTTCCCGCCGCTGCGAACTTCGTTTTGAATCTGAGGGAGGTTGCTTACCATCATGAGAAGAGTTCTTGTCGGGTGAGGAGTGTGAGCTGTGTTTGTCGGGATGAGAGGAGTGATCAGAGGGATGATTGTGCACAGAATGGGCTATCGACTCGGCCGTGGCATCCTCGAAATGATGATGGACGTGGTTGCCGCTATGATTAGCTGCATGATGCGGTGTAATTGGGCCTCCGTATACGCTTGAGGTCCCAACTATTTTTCCTTTTACTCCGGAGTTTCCGATGATTGTGCCGTTTGTATGGGAAGCTCCAGTATGTGCTCCATTAAGCCCTCCATGCGTACCGTGACCATGTGCTCCGTCAGAAGCCGAGGAAGCATGATTTCCTTGCGTTCCCGGGTGAGGAGGGTCATGCTGCTGTCTCGGTGACATATGAGATCCTTCACCATAATTCATTGATTTTCGTGGCATAGGTTGGTTTGTTGGTATTGGGTTCAGATTGTTGTTGGTGCCAGTATTCGAATTCCCGGATCCCCCAGCATTACTATTTGAATTCCGCCTCGCAGGACCAGAACCTCGCCGCTCCTTCCCTGGTGAACTTTTGTATACTACCACTGGCGGTTTTCCAGGACTCTGTGTGGCATTCGGAGTACTAGCATTTTGAACTCCTCCACTCTCCAACGACGTCCTCCCACCCGGTCGATTACGGTTCCGCTCTCCTCCTAAAATATTCCTGCTTATCCCACTATTTTTCCCAGGGGATCCGCTCGAAGCAGCCGCTGATGACGAGACTACAACTGGGGAGACGGCGGGAGAGGTTGTGGGGTTTGTGGTTCCATTTGGAAGCACAGAGGAAAATCCAGCGGATTCGGTTTTCTTTGGGGACGAGGATTTTTTGGGGGAGCTTGCAGACGCTCCCGAGAAGAAAACCATCTTGGGCAAGCCCAGTATTGGCGTAAAGGATTTAAGAGAATACTTGTATCATTGCTGTAATGGTTCGTTAATCACCAAGATATCGTTGTGTCCCTGATCATACGATATGAATTGATTGACTCCAGCTCAAAACTGCACGATCTCACACCACGAACCTGAACACCACAACGAACACAAATTTAACCAACATTGCGAGCAACATATTAACGGTAACTTCTACAACAGTATATTTACTTTTGGTCAATTCCAAATTAGTCAAAAGGTTTTTGCGCTGCAAGCTTCTGCATCATATGTGTTTCTGTCTGGGTACGCCCTGGCTTTTCCGCATGACGAAATTTATGCCACATGCCAGCCAATTATATCAGCGATCCGATCAGCCGAACCTCACCCTCCCTTCCGTCACTACATGTTCACTTCCCCTTCTCAGAGGCAACCCCGTACTTGGATCAACTGGATTCCCATCTTTGTCTCTATGTCTATACTGAAACCGCCTCGGAAACGTCCTCCCCATAATTACAAAAGCCAGCAACGTCCCAAACACACTCACAACCACAATCGTCGCTGGATTGTATTCTCTTCCCGTTGCTTTGGAGTAGTGGTTTCGGTGTTTCATCTGTTCAATTTTGGATGATAATTTTTGGAAGCCTGGCTCGAGGTGTTGGTCGCGGATTCGCTCCCATTCTTTTAGGCTTTGCGGGTCGATTTTGGAGGTGTTGATTTTGTGAGAAGTGGAAGAGGTATGGGAATTCCTTGTGTTCGCTTGTGGTGGAGGCGGGCCTGGTGGAGGTGGTGGAGGAGACTGCTGATTTTGCTGCTGATTATTATCTACCACTTGTGGTTTCCGCCGCCGCACTCCCGAACGTTTTGGCGGTTCTGAAGCGGTGGTGAAGGGACGGGAAGGTGAGAGAGTAGGTGTTGCCAGTGGTCGCTGGAATGACGCCAGTGAATTCCATGATCCGATCAATGGTCGCACGGCACCGTGCGCGAACCTCCCGCGGAGCCGCGCTATACTTTGGGAGATCATGATTGGGAGAGGTCACTCGCTGCTACGTAATGTAGGATTGTATGATTTAAAAACGCTTAATTCAAACTGCAACATACCTCTCACTAAAACGATCCGATTTGGGATTCAATAAAATTTGAGAGCTCCACTTCCCTCTGACTGTGTGCTGCCCCCTGCGTGATCTTTGGTAAACAAATCATACCATTGCTCGAACTTGGCGACCTCACGTTGTACAAGCGAGCGCATCTCACGTTGTCTTCGAAGGAAAATTGAATCCTCTTCAGTTGAAAGGCAGCAAAAACTTTGCAAAAAAGAACTCCATTTGAAAAAACACTTCCTCAATTGTCTCTTCTTAGGTTGTACAGAATCTACCGAATTCATTGTACGATGATCGTCACAGCATCATGAGTCCGCTTCGACCCTGTTTGATCAGGCTTTGGCTCCCTCACGACGTCGAATCTAATGGGTTTGGTCAATGTTCCGTAGAGTCAGCGGTCTACCTATTGAAGTGCCTCAGCCCTCGCAGCACATCCACGAGATTTGAATTATCGATTCGGCCGACACCACTATTACCACCAGTTCCATTGTCATGCTTACTACCAATTGTAGTATCACTCCCACTCACCGTGGTATTAATCCGAGAAGGAGTTTGTGGTCGGGAGCGAGATTGAAGCAGGGAAATCAATTTTCGCTTTTCTTCTAACTGATTAGCCCATTCTGTTTCATCATGACTCGACACGAGGCTTTTTCCTTGGCTATGTTGACTGTAAGACGGCATTCTGGGTTCTTTTCTCGAGGAAAATTGGGAAGAATATTGAAGGCATTCTGCGAGTGCTGAAGACGGCCTTGCCGAAGGAATTCTCGCTGACGATGGTCTCGAACCTCGATGTTGAGAGCGGTTGTGAGGATGGTTCTGATGATGGTGAGGAGTGGCGCGCTTCGGAGTGTGGTTTCGACTGTGGTTCCTACTGCTCTCATGATGACGCGACTGCCTAGGAGAGTGATTTTGGCTTGGAGTGTGAGTTCGGCTGCTGGCACCTTGATTCGGATGATGAGTATGTTTCCTCTCCTTCCTTTCACCCTTCCACTGAATCTCTTGCCTCCCTCTACTTCGATGTCTCCTTTCCATTTCACCTCGCCCACTCCGATCGCGATTTGAACCCCGTCTCTCATCTCGTCTAGCATGATTCCCCTTGACATCTCTCCGACGTCTATACCTATCCTCCGGAGACGAGTAACTACTACCGCTTTCGGAGCTCTCCGTGTCGCTCGATGCGGTGTAGCCATCATCGGTAGAATCCGAAAGATCCTGCACTGTGATATCCGACATATCGACATCCACGTGAGTATTTGCATGATTGGTTGTCTTCCTCTCGTTCCGATTGCTGCTCTTCCTTTTGCTGGTGTTATTCGCTTTGATACTGCTTCTTCTCTCATCGCTTCCCTTAGTTTTCCGCACTGAATGTTGACGCTCCTGATTCACTGATTTCCCAACCTGCCCCTGAAGAGCAGGTTGATGCAAAGAAGACTTTCGCGAGTGAGAACGACCCAGGCTGAGTGAAGTAGTCACAGAGGGAATGTCCTGTACACTGTTTTCGTTATTCAGCGTATGTAACCGTCCATTATCACCATTCTCTACACTCTCATCAATGTCATCCACAATACCGCCATCATGGACAACACTGCTCTCGTTCTTCGTCCTATTTTCCCGGTACTTGCGCCCCAATTTCTCATATTCTGATTCCAGGCACTTGTTCTTCATGGCTAACTCGAGATATTCTCTCTTCCAAATATCTAGTGCTGATTCGTACCATTCCGCAGTTTTCGTCGTTCCTGCGGTTCGCGCTGTTCCCAACGTAGAATGTGTGCGTCCCGAATGACTGGCGATGTGATTGTGTGATGGGGTAGTTCTCATGGGAGTCGTTAGCGAACTGGTAGCCATGGAATGATTCTTTACGGAACTATGATTTCCGCTGGAATTGAAATCGACAGCACACGGTGTATATGGATCGCCTACTTCTGACGCCACTGCAGATGCACATTTTTCCTCGATCTCCTGAATTTTAGTCGCTGTCCAACTTTGAGCTTTCAGAAATTCTTCAGAGCCCACCGGCCTGCGGTGGTTCTCAGACGAGTTTTCCAGCATATTCCCTTCCGGGACCCTCACTTCCCGAAACAAATTATCCGCTGATGGATTCAAATCCGTACTACTTCCAACCTCCGATCTATCACCGACCCTCCGCAAAAACGAATGCGTTGGCGTCAGTGAATCTTGGCCAAGAACGAGTGAGGGGTGAGAAAGCGGAGGGTGGGAAAGAGACGGCCGCGACAGAGAGATGTGAGGAGACGGCGATTCGAACGTGGTCGGAGTTTGGTTTCTGATTTCAGCCTGTACATCCTCCCTCTTCATTCCGAGGCCAGGCTCGGGTCCGCTAAATTGGGTGGCAGCATCGTGCATTTCTATCGTCTTTGTCGCGACATCTGAAGTCTCCATGTCTGCATCACCAGGTTCGTCTTGGTTCGTGGGAGAAGGAACCTGGGGTAAAATTGGTTTGAAAAAGTCGGACCACTTCGTCTAGTAGACTAGTGGCTGGAGGCACACCGCTATCATTTTCAGGACAAAAATAAATATGACATATTCTTTTGCATTCCTACCTCTCCCTCTTTCTCGCAAACTCCATCCGATTCTTTCTCGACATTCAACTCAGTCTCTACGCCGATGGACTCCTGCACTTTATCATCTGCATCTTCCTCGCGTTCACATTCATCTTCGTCCGCAATCACCACAGTTTCCTTTTCAGTAGCATCTGCATCGTCATTCTGATTCACCTCTACCTCCACAGGAGTTTCCGGTAGGATATCGACCCGGTCCAACACGGGCGTGGACACCGTCAAGCGGCGGCGCGGCAGGCTTGGAGGAGAGCCACTGTTGATAACGTCCTCATCATTTTTATCTGCAGGCCTCGGTGACTGGGGTGCGGCGGTGGCGGGGGAGTTTGTTGTTGTTGAGGAACCAGGGTTGGAAGTGGTATGAGAAATGGAGCTGTCACAGCTGTCACTCAAAGAGAGATTTGATGATTTGGCCGAGTTGGTTGGGGCGATCTGAGGTTCTTCGACGGGGATTCCAGATTCCTTCACTGCCACTTCAGTCTCGTCAGCAACAGGCGGAGCTTCTTCACTTGCACTTTCCCCCCGAGCTTCATCCAAAGTATCATCCTTCCGCACCACCACTGCAGTATCCTCATTATCATTGGCACCAGTATTCTCCTCAACACTGACCACCGGAGGAACGACTTCTTCAGTGGGAGCTTCACTCTTGCTCCGAACTGCATCGGCGACAGAAATAGTACTATCACCACCATTCCCTGAATCGCCAGTGGGGACTGAACCTGAACTATCTGCAGTTGGATCTCTACTCTCACTCTGTGGGTTCTTTTCCCCGCGCGGACTCGCCGGGCTTTTCTTGCGGCCAGGTTGAAAAAGAAGAGGAGGTTTGCCAAGAGGTGGTCGTGGACTTTGCTTTTGCTGTGCAGCCTTGGGTGGTTGTTGCGGCGGTAGTGGAGGCAGTGAACGTTGGGGAGGCAGTTTAGAACGCTGCGGAGGAGGTTGCTGTGATTTTGCTTCCGGCTTTTTCTCCACTTCCGCTTTGACTTTATATTGTATTTTCTCCCCCACCTGCGCTCCCACTTCATCCGCCGCCAGCGTTTGGACTTGAACCGCAGCTCCAGAACTCACAGGCGGATCGGTGACTGCGCCTTCGGTTTCGGGTGGTGTATTTTGAACGGACGGTTCTGCAGTTTTTGACTCTACCTGGAAAGGCTTCTCCACTTGTAAGCTTCTGTTCGGACTAGCCGAACGAGTTCGTTCCCAATTAGCGACTACACCGTTCAACTTTTCCAACGTACTGATAGTGGTCGAAGCAGACGGTTGTACAGAACGAGAAGCGTCAGTAACTGCATTGGTCGTCTTACTATGGTGCCTCTTCAACCCACTTCGAGCTGGACTTTCTCTAGTTCGCCTTGGCAAGTTGAATCTCCGCGGTAATGGTATTGCGGTTGTTCGATCAGGGCTAGATGCAGGATCAGCTGGAGGTTGTTCAGATTTGACAGGGCTGTGAGAGGTGATCGCTGTCGTCGGCGGACTCGCCACAATTTGTGTTGCTGAAAGCTGATTTGTTGGTGTTGGCGGGAGCTGATTGAGCTGATTCTGATTCCTCTGTTCTATCGGATGATGATCTCGGGGTGACAGTGGACGACTGCGCGCCCGGTCTCCGGGCGACCGCGGACGATTCTGCGAGTGTGGACGACTTTGTGAACGCGCCTGCGACCTCGACCGCGATCGTGCGTCGTAATTGTAGCGAGAATCTTCTTCTCCGTGGGACCTGTATCCAAGGACTATTAGGGAAAGTTGCTCACCAGTGTCGCGGTTTGTTGGGGTTTCGCACCCTTTCTTGGCCCGGAAAATTCAAAATATTCTTAAAATCTTTAAAATCCTTAAAATTCTGAATATTCTAAATTTTAGGAATTTGAAGAATTTTGTAAAATTTTAAAGAACCGTTCAAGGTTTCATTTTGTGGGATCTTTATCGCTTGCGTCGCT
>Ga0099798_10433_pt1 | contig 14092 bp, 18 predicted proteins | sample Uncmet_Sort29A_1_FD_89870 | JGI IMG/M metagenome (GOLD analysis project Ga0099798, IMG submission 89870) | Marine eukaryotic communities from CALCOFI LINE 67, Pacific Ocean - CN13ID_Sort29A_1 | ecosystem: Environmental > Aquatic > Marine > Oceanic | place: Pacific Ocean: Monterey Bay | collected... | reverse complement strand
AGCAGTGGCGACGCACATTTTTGTAAAGATTAGTAGCGGAAGATTAAAGTACATAGTACGAAAGCGCGTAAACAAAGTGTTTCTTCATGGCATGCACCACTGCATGAAAACGGAGGCAACTCAGAAACAACAATGCAGAACCAATGTAAATATATTTGTTTCCTAAAGAGGTAATATTTGACCCAAGAATTTCCCCTGAAAGCTACATCCGAATCCCGCTTCAAAAATTTACCGTCAACTACTCACAAGTGCGTACCGTATGTTGCTGTATGTGGTGTCGTACATGGATGTAGATGATCGTGTGTTACTGTATTCGAATCAATCGATGTGTCTTCGCTTGGCATTCGGTTATCATTGCGTCCCATTACAAACAGTCGACTCATCGCAGCATCTGCCGTCACCAAGAATACCCTCCCTCCGTTTTCGCCGTTTTCAAACACCCGCGTACATCTCAGGAAAACGAGTGGTAAAGAGGTTTGGAGTATTTTTCCTAAACATCGTTCCTCAAATCCTGTCTCGAATACCGAGTCATTACACCAAAGTAGTTGGCACAAAATACAATATCTTTCTCCATAAAGTTCGGATACCGTCGGATACCGTCGCAGACATCGGAGACCGTCGCGCACAGAATATCGGACATTGAAACCATCGCAAATCAGACATTCATACCACTTCCGCCCCCTATTCACCCTCGACGTCCTCGATATCGATAACCCTAGCCGAAAATGCAGCGAAACAAGACGCGGCTTTGCGGGGATCCACCGCAAAACGAGCCAGACACGAAAACAAACCCTATAACGCGCTCGCTGCCAGCAGAAGACATAAGAACAGACACAACAAATTCAGCGGAGCGGGACGGGACGCGGGACGGGACAGGCACGAACCCATGGGGGCAAGCTGCCACGAGTTCGGTACGCACAGGCTCAGCACCAGTAGCACCAACACCACCAACGCTACTACAGTCGAGTCTGGAGAAAAACACGAGCAGTAGCAATGATAGTGACAATACGAGACTACCACTAAACTGCTGTGCAGCGGCGCTATTTTCGCCAATGGCAGGGCGGACGGCACAGAGGGATTCTCAATCGGCACCAAATCAGTTTTCAAATGAGGATCAGTCCTCCGGAAATCAGTTCTCAGAACGACCAAATCAATCGCCGCCAAAGGGCTCACCATCAGCCCGTATTAGCAAACACAGACGAATAAAATTGAATAGTTCGCGAGTTGTCAAATCGGAGGATCGCCTCCAGGATTCGTCGGAGGTAACCATGCCTCGGTGTTTTTACGATGCGTATATGTGCGGTCCACGTATTAAAAATTTCCGCTTCTCCCCCCTCTCCTCCTACGCAGTCGCACTCTTACTTGTATGCCTTCTGAGTTCGCAGATGCTGTTTCTGCCTATGGTGGCCGTTGTCAATGCGCAGCAGACATTTAACACCAGAGATACAACAGTAAGAAGTGAATATTTTCTGGTCGCAATGAAGGACCACTATGGGTGAATATTAAGTGCCACGTCGAAGCAAAATTCAATAAATGAATACCGAAGACTTCCACAATTGAATGCAAATCGCCCTCAATCAAACACGAGCTATCTGTTGTCTGACCAATAAAATCACAGAAACAAAATATAATCACAATTCCAAATTCCCCCAGCGGCGTCGACAAAATTGTGTAAACGAAACTAATTCCAATTCCAAATTCCCCCAGCGGCTCGGCTGGATGTCGGAGTCGATTTTTCCGGAATATCCGACTATGGAGTACTATCAATCCCTTCGTTTAGACTACAAATGGCGTACGAAAGACATGCGGAAGGAGCAGTTTATTACCAAACTCCGGATCGAGCCCTGCAAAGATTTCATACGCACAGGAGGCAGGGAGAGCTCGTGTTGTGAGGGAATTAATGAAATATTTGTTTCGCAAAGGAGGGAGGGAGAGCTCGTGTTGTGAGGGAAAATGGAAAAAACATGAGACGAAATAGTGAACACAAATCTTGAAAAATGGACTTACAATCATCTCTCTCAGGTATTTCTCGGGTGAGTCGAAATATTAAAATACATTTCTTGCAGGTAAAGACACGAACGTCTACGGATGCCAGCACCATCCAAATAACGTTTTTGGCGGCGCAGACATGCAGATAGCGTGAGATACGACTCGGCGAAGCCAGAGGAATGTGATAGGAGAGTGCATTTGAATTAATCAATCAGCTTGCACTAATCGTTGCCTACTTGTGATACAGCTGACTGTATTTTCAAAACGCCCACATCCAAGGTATTTTCAAAACACCCACAAAATCCAAGGTACTTCCAAAACGCCCACAATAATCCAAGGTACTTCCAAAACGCCCACATCCCCAACTGTCGCGGCACGCCATTCGAGAAGGACCCAAACTGTGGGACGACCATTGAAATCCACGAGAAAGGGCGGGACCAAGTCAAACACGACGTCAGAATCGAAGATGATATGCCGAATGGGTATAATACCGGTGAGAAATGAGATACGACGTGCGAATAGAAGATGACATGCCGAATGGGTATAATACCGGTGAGAAATGGTATAAGAAATGATATACGACGTCAGAATCGGGGACGACATGCCGAATGGGTATAATACCGGTGAGAAATGATATACGACGAGCCATCTTGAGAAAACCTAAACTGTCCAGAATGATTCTCCGGAAAACCGACACTGTCCAGATATGATACTCCTGAACGCAAAATAATTCGCCCAAAATATTAATCTCCCAAACACAAAATAATTCGCCCAAAATAATCTCCCAAACACCAAATAATTATCCGGCACAGTTTAGTACACGGCCACCTTCACTCTGTCCTGCAATTCTCCTGCACGCAAAGGAAAATTTCGGGAGATTTTTTTGAAAAAAAAATTTCCGCGAAATTTTCAGTCTACATCGCCACCTCCACGCTCTGCGTTGGGGTGTATGAGCTCTGGTTCGTGGTCCGTACTCGAGCGGGCCCATTCGTCTTGGCAAAAGAGGAGTTTGTGGTAAGCGAAAAAAAAAATTTTTTTTCGTCCCATTTTGAAGAAAAAAAATATTCTAACATTCAAACTAAAAGTAATACTGAAACCAATTTATTATTTAACCATCACACGAATTTCAATTCGGAATCGGAGTTGTGCGGAAAGGTTCTCAGCCCAGAACCATTCGTGTTGGCGAAGGAGGAGTTTGTGGTATGCGGAAATTCGAATATTCTGACATTGTATTAAAATATGCTAACATTCAGTCGGCCAAAGACTCAAACCCAAACCCTCACGCAAAAGGGTCAAAGTCAAAGTTATGGGTCTGATTTCAACTTCTCAGTTCTGGAATACCTTCTCAGATCATAATTGTCGATCTCAGTTCTGGAATACCTTTTCAGATCAGGTTTTACTCACAACACAGTGGTTAATATCCTTCCCGCAAATATACATTTTAAATGATTTAGGTGAAGCAGCCGACCTGCAAGGAACCAGAGCTGTCCGATCTCGAAGTGTCCGCGGTGGAGGAGGCGGGCGTGGACTTCCAGTTTCGGTAGTAGAAAGGCATGCAGGTCTCAGTTGAACTTGTGGAGGAGGCGGGCGTGGACTTTCAGTTTCGGTAGTAGAAAGGCATGCAGGTCTCGGTTGTGGAGGAGCGTGGACGGAGCGTGGACTTTCAGTTTCGGGTTGCCTCGGAGTTTCAATTTCGGTAGTGGTAGAAGCAACTGCAAGTCACGATTTTGTATCTAATTTCAATTTTGGCTTGAATTATTCGAATTCTAATTTTCTCGCACTATTCGGACAATGCTACGGGGAATTGAGATCACTCTGGGGTTGGCCGATTCTCGGGAATGTCGGAGGAAGACGCGGTATACCGCGACTTCAAGATCACTTGACAGTTGATTATGCGACTTGAAACGCACCAGGAACGCACCAGAAACGCACCAGAAACCCGATAATCAAAAAACATCTAGCCAGTTTTTCTTGAATCCCCATCACAGTCTATCACAGTCTGGTCTTATTCAGAGACTGGTCTTATTCAGGTGGGGTTGTCAATAGTTTCTGAGTCTCTTGGTATTGCAAGTTCAGTTTCTGAGTCTCTTGGTTTTGCTCATTATCGTTAAATTTATCAATAATTATCGTCTTAGTTGAGTGTGGATATTTTACAAATATTAATCACATGAAGTAGTATGCCAGCCAAAGTAATATTCAACCATCGTATACCTATGGACGTCAGAGAGTACTCTCTATTAGAGTACGCGAATTTTACCAGACCACCGCAATTTTACGAGAGTACCGGAATTTTACGAGAGTACCGCAATTTTCGATTAGAGTTCTTTTTTCACACACAGAATTGAATTCAAGGGCCTCCAATCGTGTGACGAAGACGTCCTCTTCGCGTGCACGCTCCACTTGGAGATCACGCACCATTTTATCGTATCGTCCGAGACGAACTGCATACCGGAATTTTAAACTTGTAAAGCACTTTGAGAGCGGACCTCGGAAGTCTGATATCCCGGATATCATCCGAAATCACGATTCTCGGTGCACAATCCAAAAGAAAAGAACACATTGACACAAAAGAAACCAAAACAAAAGAGCGCCATCCAAAACAAAAGTGAGCGCAACCCAAAACAAAAGAGCGCAATCCGAAACAAAAGAACTCAATACTGAACAATACAAAGCAACCCACGCCACATTCGTTAAACACGGTCCAACACCATCAAAAGCCAATAGGCCCAATACCCTCAACCATCACAATCCAATACCATCACAGTCCAATACCATCACAGTCCAATACCATCACAGTCCAATACCATCACAGTCCAATACCATCAAAATTATCCACTACCATCGCAGTCCAATACCCTCAAACTACCACAATCCAATACCATCAAAATCTGATGGAACTTCCATCACCGATCAAGCTGCGATACAGTCCTCAAGAAGTTGGAGCAAGGCTAGCAAGCGACCCAAAGTGCGGGGAGAAACGGGAGAAACCGACCCAAATGGTGCGCCGCGGGCGGAGAAAATGCAGGGGAAATAGCGATAAATCAATTAATACCGGAGATAATACCGGGAACAACGACAACACTGATGACAATAAGAGTCCTACTACCGGAGATAAGGTCACTGCCGGAGATAATTCAAATACCGCGAAGTTGAACAAGATTACTGGCGACAACAATAGTAGCGCGAACAACAGTCCTACCGCGAACAGTCCTAGCCGCACTCATCCCGAGTCTCACCCCAGTTTGGACTCATTCCACACGCCCCGGAATAGTACGAACGAGAATCTTAATTCCAGTTTTCACAACGAGCATAATTCCAGCTTTCACACTCCCAGCATGAGAAGCGAGGAAAGGAAACAGATGGATGAACCAAGGGGTACTCCAGGGGGTACTCCAGACAGGGGTACTCCGGACAATGGACCGGGAGGCGATGGGGGGACTGCAGACAGTGCGATGGGGAATGAGGGGGGTGCAGGGAGGAATGAGGGGGGTGCAGGGAATATAAATGGTAGTGCAGAACCTAATAATGGTAATGATGCACACAAAGCTGGTACTGCAGTAGATGGTGCACATCCTGATCCTACTAGTGCAAGTAGTGCGTCCAGTGTGCAAATACCACGAAGCACACCGAGTGCAAATACCACGAATACAAGTAATAATACCGCTAATATCACCAAGAAAACCACTGAAACCACTAAAACCACGAACACAAGTAGTGCCAATGCTTTCAGATCGAGGACTACCGACAAGCTCAGGAGAAAAGCGCACCAGCAGTGGGTTCCGAAAAACCAGCAGTGGGTTCCGAAAAGCGGCGGAGGAGAAAGCGGCAAAGAAAGCGGCAAAGAAAGCGGCAAAGAAAGTGGTAAAGAAAGCGGTAAAGAAAGCGGTAAAGAAAGTGGCAAAGGAAAGCAGGAAAATAACGGTAAAGGAAGTGAGAAAAATACTCCTGGTGCGGCACTGTTTGGGAACGCCGTCGCAGGGTTGGTGGCCGAGGGCGCAGAGCAGGATGCGACGCAGTTGATGGGAGAGAGTGGGGATGGCCGCGATGGCGAGGGAATTAAAGCCTGGACTGGTGATAGTGGTAATCCTGAAGAGAATCAAGTAGAGGATGCTGGCGGTGACGGGGTAGCAGACGGGGATTTGAGCCCTCAGAGTGGAGACTTCACTCCGTCGAGGACCCACGTGCAAATCCGTCGCAAAAAGATACACGAAAAAAGGCTGCAACAGCAAAACGAAGTCGAAAACACACCGCTCTTTTCTCCCAAGTCTTCTCCCAAGGCCAGGGACGAGGTCCACGAGGATGAGAATTTACCCAATAGTGAGAAAGCCGATGAGCCGACTCCGAGAAAGGCTGAAAATACTAATAGCAATAGCGCCTCGCCAGGTGGTGATAATAGCAGTGGAGGTGATGACGGAAGGGAAAATAGCGGAAGGGAAAATAGCGGAAGGGAAAATAGCGGAAGGGAAAATAGCGGAAGGGAAAATAGGGAAGATACTAGCAATAGCCCCTCGACACGGAAACCATTCATCTCCCAGACGGAAGAGGAGAGAAGGCAGTGGAACAACTTTTATTTGAGGAGGGAGAAGGCGGTACTCTAAATTACTAATTGGGACGAGAAGAAAGTATTGAGTACTCGAAATCGCGTTTTCCAGTTAATTTTTTCAATCTCCCCATACCCTCAATTACCAACCCAATCAAACTCATTTCAAATTCAAATCGGAAAAGGAAATGATATTATGTCAAACGCTTTATTATTCATGGGAAGGTCAAATGATATTAATGTCAAATGATAATGTCAAATGATAATCGGAAAGTCAGATCGAGATGGCTTCATTAATATGCATGTAGATCATAGGCATGTGTTGTACGATGCATTTCTGTGGCTTGGTATCGTCCCATGTAATCTGTAATTTCGTACCTTTGCGTCTCATCTAAATTTCGTACCTTTTCGTACCTTTTACTTTCGGATTGCGTACCCACTTGAGGTAAACAAAGGCTTCACAGCGATGGGCAGGAAAAGAAGGGAAATATCGGAAGAAAGGGAGAAATCAGCGATGAAACCGGGCCACGGAGACCAGGAAGGCGAAAGAGAGGGTAAGAACTTTGCTTGTGATCACTAAGAACACTAAGAACTTTGCTTGTGATCATTTTGCTTCTGACTACTTTCAATTTGCTTTTGACTACTGACTACTTTGCTTTTAACTACTTTACTTTTACCTGCTCAGCTTCGCTTTTATCAAAAGCTACCTTACTAACTAAAAATCCATGATCCCTACTTCCCGCAGACTTCGAAATTCCTAATGAACGTATTTGTCATGCTCCCCAATAATCTTCCCGCAGGTTCCAAATCCTCCAACGACCAGCGACCATCACTCCAAAACCACAACGGCCACCTGGCCAGCGCAGTCAGACCAGGATCACTACCAGTCAGCCCATCAATGATCATCATTCCCCCAGGCTCCAGAAGCAGGAACGACGAGAAATTATGAAATACGTTCCATCGAGCCGACCAGGAATTATTGAAATACTATTGAAATACGACCAGTCAGCCCATCATTCCCCCAGCTTCCAAATCCTCCAACGACCCACGATTGGACCCTCACTTCGTGCCCCCAGTCCGTGATTACAACGCCCTTAATAAATGGCACGAGGGGCAGTCCGGGAAGGGGGGCCGAAAAACTGACAAAACTGACACAACCCCGAGGAGTGGCGCAGTGTACGCAGGTGCGAGTGGGTCCTCAGTTGGTTGGCAGGGTGAGAATATTGTTAGAGATACTATTAGAGTATGTACATACAATTGTGCCCATTAATAACATTACACCTTGCAACAAAATGATTAATACGAAGTTGATTATTAAATATGGCTGCGGGCGGTATTTTTTTGCGGCACAATTTTGTGACAAGTTGAATATTAATATTATACGACGAGTAATTTTGTGCACACAACCTTGAACAAAAACGAAGAATGCAATGCTTGATTTACAAAAACATATTACAATCCTTGATTCAATCAATTCACAAAAGAACAGCCCCGTGGAAGTTTTCAAAAGAACAGTCCCTATTTTCAACCCTAGACTTCAACTATTCCGACCAGCTAAAGCACTAAAAATCCACACCAACACCACCAGCCGCAAGTTCCGGCCGCTCTTCAGGGCAGCGGGATCAGCAAGATCATCAGCGAGATCATCAACGGAGCTCGGATCAGCGAGATCATCAACGGACCCAGAAAGGCCCGGATGGGTGGAGTCAGAAAGGCCCGGATGGGTGGAGTCAGAAAGGCCCGGATGGGTGGAGTCAGAAAGGCCCGGATGGGTGGAGTCAACAGAAAGGAGGGTCGGAATTCCGCGGCAGTGGAGGGTATGGAGGTGGACCAGGTGGTGCAGGTCCCGGGAGTCAGAAAGGTTCGGATTATAGAAGTGGAGGGTATGACTGGCCACGAGGTGGCCGCGAGGTGCGCAACACGAAGTGCGCAACTCTGTTGAGGACTACTATAGAAGAAACGTCAATAGGAACAGTCTTTCCCTGAATTTCAGCCATAAGAATGCGCTGGCTGCATTAATTTATGCATGGGAAACTCTACTGCATGTATGAGAATGCATGTAGAAAATTTCACGTAAAGCTCCTACTGAATTCCTCAATTCGCCGCACTTCGCACACAGGTATCCAGCCAGTGGGAGCTACGGAAGCGGCGGCTCTGCGTATGGGTCCGGGACCTCCGGGTAGGGTTGGCGACGAAGTCACCGTAGTGGCCATTTGAACAAACCATAGCCGATTCCAAACCAAGAAAATCAAATGAACGAAAACTTTGAGGCAAACAGTCTTTACGAAATTTTCGGAGACTGAGGATACCTACTGGACAATACCTACTGGACAGAACAACTGAATCAGCTTACTCGATGGGAATGTAAGTACTCATCCTCTTTTGTCTAGTAAAATTGAATTTTCTACAGAAAGTTTTAGACTTCACAACCCAATTTCCATAAACTTAGTTTTAGACTTCTCAATGTCCACTTCTGTCCACTTCTGTCCACTTCCTCCACAGGTATGGTTCTGGCCACGGCTCTGGCCACGGCTCCAATCGAGGTTCGGGTTCCTCTATTTCGCCGGGTCCACCAGGTATGAACTCAGTATTAGGCCACCATTTCTGTACAAATCAGACTACATTTTATCATAAAATGTGGGAAGTTTTTGGGAGGGTTGTTATGGGAAGAATCAGATGACTTAATATTCATGCTATTAAAGCGGAAGCATGTATTTTTGATTGTATTAATAAAATTGGGTCCGTAATTTTGATTGTAAATAAAATTGTGTCCGTATTTTTGATTGTAAATACTACAGTGGTGATTTGTAAGTGGTGATTTCTACAACAATAGTGGCAATCTCAGTCTCCACGGGACCCCCAGGCTTCGCGGACGACGAACTAGATTGCCCTCCCGTGAATCAGGCGGGACCTGGTCCTTGGGGCTTCGACGGGACTGGCCGCGGGAAAGGGTTCAGTGAGCTATTCTGAAGAGAGGTTTGGGTTTAGTGAGCTATTCTGAAGAGGGGTTTAGGACTGTTGAATACCGTTTAATAGTTACTTTAGTACCCTAACATACACACGGTATGCTATTAATATTCAAGCAGTTGACAAGCGTGGAAATATTAATATGCTTGTCAACATTATGATTGTGATGGCTGATATCAATTTGTCTGAATTTGGTCTGGGTGTTTATCTGAACTTGATAGAATCGATGTATACGGGCGACGAAGATGTAATCATAATGGATATTTCATTTTCTAGTAGGTACGATCACCAGTTCATTTTCTAGTAGGTACGATCTAGATACTGCTAGGTCGACGGTGATATACAGACTGTAATTCCATTCTGATTTTCCCAGGTACGATCAAGCAATACAGCGGAAGAATGTCGGTAATTTCATTCTCACTTGCCGAGGTACGATAGCGAAATATACCGGCGATAAGGAAGTATCCCAAAAAACGGGGCAGAGCATGGCAATCAAAGCCTTACTGAAGACAATCTGCAAGGAGGCAAACGAAACGCAGCAGCACAAGACGCAATTGTGTACGTTTTTTGCGCAGGTGAGGAAAGAAAAAAGGAGAGTATGAGTACGTGCGATCGTGCACGTTTTTTGCGCAGGTGAGGGAATATGAAATTGCGATTTTTTTCAGCCATTTAATTCAGATGTTGTCCGACAAATTCCAAAAAATGTATCATCACTCGCGAAAAACAAATCCTTCCCCTAACAAACTCAGGGTCGCTGCCGCAGCGCCGCGTTGGTCAGAAACGTACCCCAAAAAAACCCAGGGCCGCTGCCGCAACGCTGCACTGGGTCAAACCTGCACCTTCGCTCACGGACTCGAGGAGTTGGCGCCGAAACCGGATTTAACAAAGACGAGCTGGTGCAAGGACCCCGGATTCGTCGAACATGGGTAAAGGATGTCAATAGAGGTACGTGGATGCGGGGAACATGGGTGACAGTGTTATAGAAATTACTGTTAATAGAGGTACGACATCTCATCTCTTGGACCAAAACCGAAGTCTGTAAACTTTCTTTTCTGCAGGATTTTGATACCGGCGTACCTGTCAGGAAATCGTGTCGGAATCTTTTTGGAGTATTTTTTTTTGCTCCGGAAATCGCGTCCCAGTGTGGTGGTGCTTGGGCAGCTGGTGCCAAAAGGTGTGTTTTTCGACTCCTTTTGGATTTCAGGCAATTCTGCAAATTTGGGATTTCGAAATTTGGTAGTTTTTTGCTCCTTTTCTGTGAAAAAAATTGAGGAAAAAAGTCCAAAGTAAGAGTTAAGTCCATCCCTCATTAAAAGCGAAACTGACCAGCCAAAACCTCCGATGCAGGACCAAAAAAAAATTATCTAGGTTGCGCTTCGACAGGCGCAAAGAATATTTTGATTTCGATGACACAAAAAAACTAACTCCAAAAAATGACCAGGATCTGCTCCCGCGAACGCCGAGAAAAAGGCAGCTGTCCCTTTGTGCATGATAAAAGCGAATTTCGCGACAGTACTGGAATTAGGAAGAGCTTGCCTTGTAAGGGAATGTTTTGAACGGAATTGAAATTGTGATGAAATGAAGGCTTAATGAATCCAGACGTATTTAAAAGTGTTTTCAACAATATTCAAAGTCAAATCGTCTCAATGCTCAAGAATCAAATCTAGTCAATCACTGGTTCGTTGAACCTCCATCTCAGATTGACGACGCATCCTCCGAACGTCGTACACGGTCATTAACCCTAATATCAGTTTGTATTAGGGTATTATTAGATTTAACAATATTGAGAAACATCAAGACGTACGATATTATTTATTACATTTAGCACAAACTCATTTAGACGAAACAACCACCAGAAAGTCTTTACACCAGAACTGCACAAGCTCCTTGTAATTTTCCTTCAAGCCCTACTGCATTTGTACAAATTGAAAGATGAATCGGAAATGCACTTGTGGTAACTTCGAAATATGGTATGTACGCTAAAATCAATTCTGTGGTATGACCGCCAGTAGCATGATAAAAGCGAATTCCGCGATAGCACAGGAATTAGGAAGAGCCTGCCTTGTAAGCGAATGTTTTGAACGGAATTGGAAGTGAAAGATGAATTGGAAATGCACTTGTGGTATTAACTTCGAAATATGGTATGAACGCTAAAATCAATTCTGTGGTATGACCACCAGTAGGAGAACAGTCTACTCAGAGCGGGTACGAGAAACTAAATCCGTCCTCCGAACGAAATCGCAAAAAAAACTTCCTTCCTCAGAATCAAGTCGCAAGGAGCATTTCGACCGGAAGCAAAACATTCTAATTTTACCAACATTCTAATTTTACCAACCAGGTAAATGGTTCAGCGTCGGGAAATGCCATGAGGGGGACAAGTGCAGGTTCCTACATAGCTCTACGCTCTTGCAGATTGCCGAGGAGGTTGCACAGGTAGGTCGCGGAGGTATGGCGGAGCACAGCGAGCTGATTTAACTGTGCTCACTGATTTTAAATTTAAGATTGAATTTGGAAATGAATATTAATTCTGATTCAAGATTAATTGTTATGAATAATTCTGGAATATTAAATCTGTAGGAGCATAGTATTAGTTGATATGCACAAACTACGACCAAAACACTGCCCAGACCCAAGCAGTCCAACAAGGACCAGCCCCCCAACGGGATCCTTTGTTAAACTCCACTCCCCAGACCCAAGCAGCCCAACAACTCGCACGAGGGCGGCCACAGGATGCTCCGGCAAACGAGGGAATCAATAAGGCCACTCTCGGCAACGCTTTGGCGAGGGCTCTGGGGAAAGATGGAATTCCGAGCAGTGGTAAGATATTTTGAGGAGAATATTGTTACTTGCGAGCGAGATTATTAGTTATTTGGGGACAATACTGTCACTTTTGTTGCTTGCGAGGGCTCTGGGGAAGGGGGGATACGTGGAAGGTGGTGAGATTAATGTCGCTTTGGCAAAGGCTTTGGGGAAAGGTGGATTTCCGAGCAGTGGTGAGATTACTTTAACTCGGAAGATTACGATCCTAGGGTTTAGGGTAATCGCCCAGGCTAGTATCACGTGAAATCTTAGGAATGTAAAGATACAATTCAATTCACAGTCTTGGCTGCTAGAGCGTGCCCTATTAATACGAGAATCGTGTAGTCTCTAGCAGCGCTCCAGCTAGTCTTTAACCTTACCGCCGGAGGCAGCAAAATAATATACCGGTTGCAGTTTCTCAATTCGCAGTCTTGGGAATGCGATTATACAATCTCGGGAAATTCTGTACTCCAATCTCAGCCTTTTTTCCCTCAGCAGAAATTCTGTACTCCAATCCAGGCTCCGACCGAGGCTCAGGCAGCGAAGGAGGTACGCGGCGTTCAAGCAAGCAATACGACCGCTTTTCTGCGCCACCAGGCGGCCCACAAGGCGGCACTTCCCGGTTTTCTGCGAACAGGAGTGGTGGGAGTAGTAGTATTCTAAACCCACTTTTGTTGGAAATCATCAGGAGCAAGGTGATCCGAAATTTCAAATTCAAATTTGAAAATTTCTGAATTTCAAATTCAGATGAAGATGATTGAATTGATATCTATTTTAGTATGATGCCATGTCTGCATGGTGTATAATATCCGTTTCCATATGAATTTCGGAATTCCTAGTCGCCTATTGTGTGGACGCGGAAGGTAGTTCATCAATCAATCAAGGTAGTGCATCAGCTACAGGGACCGGCGCCCGGAGTGGTAACACTGCTGAGTTCAATAATCATCACAAAGTGCGGCGCACAGCCCCTGATCCCCAAGACATCACCTGGACGTCCAGCAGCCCAGAGGATGATCGTAACCGGGAGGGTAGTAAGGCTAGTGCAGCTGGAACCAGCCACGGGAAGGGGCGGTCGAATAGACCTGGTGGTCAGCCTGGTGGTCAGCCTGGTGGTCAGCAAGGGAGAGGTCCGGGAAATGGTAATACGGGCATTCACTGAGACGAGCGGGGCAGGAACTAAAAATATGTTTAATCGAGAGACGAGCGGGGCATATTGTTCATGTTATTCGCATTTGGGCTGCCGTAGGCATTACCTGAGTGCGCGCAATATAAAGCGAGATGCAGCGACCTGCTCCGAAATTGAAATCAAAACGAATTCCACATTCGCCTCAAGAAATACATCGTGAAGTATACATCGTGAAGTATACATCGTGAAGTATACATGAATATGATGAATCATATTATCATTTCACAACAGACTCTGATATTAATTTCTGATTTCGGATCCCCTCTGTGCCCATTGTATGCTTTCGAATACTTCCCGTCGCTGGGCTGCCGTATGCATTCTGAGGATTCTGAGCGCCGTAACGCTGCTGCGAATTCGGCACTTGCTGCATCAGTCGCTTTTTCTGCATGGATTCCTGTACTCCCCGCTGGATGTAATCAGCCTGCCGCCGGAGCTGCTCGTCTTGCTCGCGGACCTGTTGTTGAATATGTGAAACATCATCTCTTGAATATGTGGAACATCATCTCTTATGTGCGAATTGCAAGGCTACGAACTGTATTAACTTCATCTTGCATCTCAATTGGACAATCACCTGGTGTAATCACTGCACAAACAACCCTTTTTGTTAGGAA
>Ga0099798_10431_pt1 | contig 14096 bp, 12 predicted proteins | sample Uncmet_Sort29A_1_FD_89870 | JGI IMG/M metagenome (GOLD analysis project Ga0099798, IMG submission 89870) | Marine eukaryotic communities from CALCOFI LINE 67, Pacific Ocean - CN13ID_Sort29A_1 | ecosystem: Environmental > Aquatic > Marine > Oceanic | place: Pacific Ocean: Monterey Bay | collected... | reverse complement strand
ACGGAAGCCCTTGTGAGCAACATCAACAAGGGAGAGAAGAGCTCGGCGGAAAGCAGCGAAAAGACTGCAGATACTTTTGTAGCTAAAAAAGCGGAATTCGAATTTAAAGTGAACGAAGTAACCGCACAAAGCAAATCAGAGGCGGGAGCAAAAGTCACACATTCACGGGCTCTCGCGATAGCGGCCGAGGATCGGAAGCGAGACGCACATGAGGAGGGGGTGTTCGCGAGGGGGAAGCATGTGGAGAGTGTCGAAGTATTAGGGGAGAGAAAAATAGAAGCGGCTGGAAAGAGGGTAGTGCTGAAACAGGCCACTCAAAGCAAATCAGAAGCGGGAGCAAAAGTCACACATTCACGGGCTCTCGCGATAGCGGCCGAGGATCGGAAGCGGGGCGCACATGAGGAGGGGGTGCTCGTGAAGGAGAAGCATCTGGAAAGTGTCCAACTATTGGGGGAGAGAAAAGGAGAAGCGATCGCAGAGGGAATAGTACTTAAACGAAAGGCAGAGCAGACCAATAATCAGGGGCCCATCACAGAACACGTCAACGGTGAGGGCATTGCGCAGGTTGCTGCGCAGGACGTCCGAGACCAGGTCGTGAGTCCGTCGAATTCGAAGGACCAGGTCACGTCGCAGCAGGAAAAGGTGGTTGGGATTACAGATTTTTCCGGGGCAATGCCAGAAGCGCAGTCGCCGGAAAGGGGGCCAAGCGGACCAACGTATCATGAACTCAGATTTAGTATACACTACGTGCGGGACAATTGAAATTATTGAATAACTTGAGAATATGAGCATGCCGATGCATTTTCAAATTCTAGAAAGATCATTTCAAGACTGCCATTTGGAATCTGCAGATGTGTATGAAGGGTTGGATGTAGAGCTTATTCGCAAGGCAGCCGCTCATTTCGGATTCTATTTTAAGGAAGTAATTAGTTACTTTATTACTTCTTTCAGGTCTCCTTCTCGCCTAATATTATAATTTCTGATACATGGTGACTGCAGGTACGGAGAGCTGGTAATGCCGACGGAATCCCAGGCCGATGGCCGAGACAGAAAGCCCGACGCGCAGGGAGACTTGCAGACTGTTGAACACTCAGATACCCAGAGGAATGTGATTATCAGAGACGCTAGTCCAGGAAACCGTAACGATCTAGCGCCTGACGCCTCCAAGAAGAAGTCAGATGAGGATGCGGATGTCATTCAGGAGTCGGAGCAGGATGACGGTACGTCTGGGGCGGAGAGGCAAGCAGAGGAGGGACATGGAGAGGAGGCTGACGAGACAGAAGAGCAGTCCCCGGAGGCGTCGCCGCGGGAACCGATGTACGAACAACGAGAAACGCACTCAAAAATTAAATATTAAGCGAGATAATACGAAATTTACTCTAACATGCTTGGATTTAAGAACGCACGCGGCGCCACGATGTATTTGCAATAAAGCTTAATTGTGGAAACGTGACGCCGCAAAATTATCTTTAGATTCGTAGGGATGGTTCAATGGATGTGGAGTTACAGTAGTTCATTTGCGACGCTGCTTCTGGATTCAATCTTAAGCATTTCAGGTTCATCATGATTTTAAAAGCTCTTGACTGCCACTGGTATCATTTCTGCTCCATCATGATTTCAGGTACCAATCCCCAAGCGCCTCTGATCTCCGAGACGGGGCGGATGGTCCGGATGCGAATGTGAAACAGGATGAAAACGAAGATGGGACTAAAAGGGAGGCTGCTTCGGGACAACAAGGTAAACCAGCCACGAAGCAGGAAGAGAAAGGTGAGAAACCTCGTGATGGCGCAGGTGCGGGTTCAGCAGCTGATGCAGGGGCGAAGCGGGAGACTCGGAGGGATGGAGGCGGGAAGGCCCCGAAGGGCTCTCGGGAGGGAACGAATGTTGACTCTGGGGAGGAAGACTCGCCCTCCGCGCCGGGCACGGGCTCGAATTCATGCTCCACGATGACGATTGTTCTCTGTGTATTGGTGGTGTTTCTGCTCTTGGGTGCAGCCGCCGTTGGCTTTGGGTATTCTAAATTTAAGGCCTAAAATTTGATTCATTGAGCGAAATCATAATGTTAAATCTACCATGTATGTCCCCAGCTCATGCGATCAATGTCGATGAGAGGATGTAACGCTTGACCTCTATGGGCGTACCAAGTATAAATATTTACTTACTGTGTTGACATTATATGCGATGCATTTCTTCACTATCCACGTCATCTAAAGAGTGAATGTTGAATCGGTTTGCTCGATAGTAGCATTGCCATTGTGACATCGTGTGGAAGAATTTCAACGCCGAAGTATTAATTAATATTATGCGGAACAATGACATCGACGTCACAAGGTACTGGAAGAAAGGAGGCGAGGGCAGTGATGAGTTAGAGCACGACTTCGGCAGCTATGAGTCTGACTCCGATGATGATGGCCCCGAGGACAGCGGAGCCGCTTCCCAGACCAAGGCAGGAGCACGTATGAACTTGATTACTTTAGACCAAGAAAACTTCATGGTACTGTACTGTCGGCAGTCAGTGTACTGACGAATATTATGTTGAGTTGCCCAACAAGTCTGATAGCCTCGAAACAAACACATCTGTACTGCATAAAACTTGACGCTTATCTACTGTAACTATTAATGAATACCATTGATGCATACCTGATTCATTAATACGGGCAGTGTCATTGATACTATAATATTAGTATGGGTACCTATTTAAACTAAACTTAACGGTGAAGCCATGTTCGATTAATGTGAGGATTCCCTGGTGATTAAATTATTCAGGAATAACATGAATTATCAGCGAATACCCTGATGATTTTCGACAACCGACCCTCCTCTCCTACTTTCTACAGCAAAATTCACCTGCGTTACTGACCAGCAGAAAATTCACCATACACTCACATCATCATCAAACATTATTAATGAAGCTACTGAACCGAACGCCTAATTGGCATCTGATTCTAAGGGATGCACAACATTTGCTCCTCCAGGCCCCTCCACCGTCGTTATCCGCCGAGGGTCTCTATATGGTGAGCCTGCCGCGACCCACGGGGATTTGCACAAGTAAGAGATTCTGAAATACTTCGATGGAAATTCTGATAGTCCACCACGATGCAATACGATAATCATATTGCATTATATCAAAAATACTTATCGTGCTATTACTTATTAGTGGCTTCAATATTCCAATATTCACCGCAAATGAAACTTAGGTCGCGATTCGGATAGTATTCTCCGAGCAGTCGTAGCCTTCAGGCACGCGCAGCACAATCTCAATGTTGCATTTCATTCCGGTAAAACATACGAACTTTCCAATTAATAACCTTCACTGTGACTTGGTACTACTACGCCAATTCCAGGGCAGAATCGCACGCCAGGATTCGGAAACAAAAAAAAGAGAAACCTGAAAAAAAAACCCAAGGTTGCGCAAGGCCGCCTCAGCGAAGCATGCGGCGGGTGCGAGAAGCAGCTCTATGGAAGCGGGTGGCAGCTCTACGGACGCAGACTTCGCTCCTGTTGGGATGCCCGCAGCTGCGTTCAACAACACCGCGCACATAAAGCCCATCCGCCACACTGAGGTGATGCGCCGTGCAGACACCGAGTTGGAGCAGGCCAAGATCATGCTAGACTCCGAGCGGAGTGACGAATCTGATGATGTGGACACTGACAGTAGCGACAGTAGCAGTATTGAAGTCACTTCGGCAGAGGATTCTAAATCTCGAAAGGGTAAATCGGATGGTACCGCTGCTGCCCCTACGAATAAGCCCCAGGGGAGCCGAAGGGGAAGGCCAGTGTAGGATTGAGAATGATCGTGGGGATTGAATTCTGAAGGGTAGCTGAACTTGACAGATAGTATCAATTACTGTTACCAGCATCGAGAAAGATGAGGGTGACAACAATCATATGCATACTTAATCATTTGGGGGATTCCAAGCGGGTTGCTGGGAGCATTGGGAATCATTAATTTTGGCTGGGAATTCGATGCCAAGAAATATTATACAGTAATCGAGACGCAACAATTGGCGCGGTGCCAGGCGTATTTTGATTAATATCACCTATCCTATTTCTCCTAAGAATCAAAAATTGGTTTTGTACATTATCTCTCTTCGAGTTATATCAGTTATACGACAATACATACATTCCAATGGGGTTGCCAGGAACGTTGGGCATCATCAATTTGGACTGGGGATCCGACACAATGGAGAATGGTCCCCAGCAATCTCGGCGAAATCTTCACCGGTGTACCATATGACAGTTAGCTTTCATGAGCATAAATTATCGATGTAACTGACGCTGTAGCCCTGTACCATAATCAAATTAATGAACACTTGTATCACAAAGGTCATAATATAGTAGTCTACAACACAGTATAGCGTATCGCACAGACGAGTAATTATGTAATAAGTTACAGTATGGCACTTCAAAGTACTGCATAAATAATGAAATTAAAAATAGCGATTATGAATCACGCAAGTAAATCGAGTCTGTCATTAGCAAATTATGACGTCATGTATTCGACCCTAGGGACATTGTACATTAAAGGGAAATTCGTTCTACAAATGTTAACTCAAAAATACCCGTTTGCATGTAGCTATCCACGAATTGAAATTAGTCACTGAGAATTAACACGCGTTTCTATTACAAATTCAGACTTAATACTGTCGAAAAAAAAAGTTCCACTGCAAACTTAAGTTAACTTCGCCGAGATCGATCCATGCGTACAACAATACGCTCGACTATTCAGAACAATATCACGAAGTATTATTCCCATGAAATTGGCAGGTACTGTCATAAAATGACGCCTATTCGGGCGCTCACTGTACATTAATTGCCCGAATACGCGCATCATATTTTCTATGTTTTTCGGCAGGATACCTGCACTTCAGGGCATCGAGTTAGTTCGGGTCGGAGCGTCGCTCCTTGTACATTAAAATCCAATACTTGACTATTAATCATGTAATTCACGTACACACTAGACTATTAATCATGTAATTCTGATACTATATAAGTTTGATGAAAACCAAAATACAAAGCATTGCCATTGAGCATTTCTATTAAAGCAGAAAATAATACTAAAAAGTCCAGAAGCAGCAAAACGAACACCAGAATAACGCATGCCTTCGTTGTATACAAAATAATACGCAAGCAAGATATTATAAGTCAAAATCGGAAATACTAAGGATATTATTAATTTTCCTCCAATAGCATCTCTACATACGACCAGCATCAAATTCAAGACGCACGAATTCACTGCATTACGATAAGTACCTGACTCATTATTATGATTGTACTCTCATCATCAACAAATGCACTATCACGATAAGTACCTGAGCCTGAACCAATAATTGACTGCTGGTCCCTCCTCCGACATGAAAATTAAATCCAGATCTAGACTAACGAGACGATACACTGATACACAATGTGACAATTACCATTACCATGTAAATCACGTGCACGCTATTAGCAGCAGTGGAATTCCTTCTGATTGTTGCTTGATTCGTTTCGTCGTCTTCTTCTTGTGATTTTGAGGTGCAGGTTCTTGTGATTTTGAGGGGCGGTTCTTCTTGAAGTTCGTGATATCATCAGATTAAATTTGAAATTTGATTCCCATTCATAATATTGCAGAATCTGATCAGACCGAGATCTGGGACAAATTGAATGTATTTAATGGTCACTATTGTATTATTTTGCATTATGTGACTAAAATGTAGAGCATGACCAGCAGTGATTACATTAAGTACGAACTGCGAAAGCCTACATTACTACTTATAAGCTTTAAACTGGGTATTGTTACTTGTAAGAAATTCAGTGCTGAGTGCTTAGTTGCCAATTGGCACATGAGCGTCCCGTACTAGCCAGCTCCAACGTCAGTCTGAGGTCACGGCGCCACCGCGACCTTTGTGTAGGAAGCGCACCCTCGGCCGCTCGTGCTGCAGGATAGTGGCGAAGACAGTACTGGTGGTAGTGGCTGGGGGTGACTTTCGGAGGTGGTACGAATAATAGCAACAATTTGAATCCATAATACTAACGTGATTTACGGCAAGACAACAATGATTGGTAGCAGCAAATTAGTAAGTGCAACGGCAGTCTCTGCGAATGCTGCTGCAGAATCGGACAACCCACTCACTAAGTGCACTTCCAGGCGCGCGATGGGAAGTGCAGAGGTTGTCGCTGAGGGCGGGGTTGCCATCGACCAGGATCGAGAAGAAGATGCTTCTGCTCCTATGCTTTTAAGTCATAAGGAGGTTCACCAGCGGATTCGCGAACGCCAGCGGAGCGGGGGGCTGCATTGGTGGAATCGCTGGCTGCTCACTACAGCTGACAATTCGCGCAAAAAGCTCCGTAGCGTGGGGAATGCGGTCTCGGAGGCGACTACAGAAATCACGTCTTCGGTTCGGGGAGGATTCGCCCGTATTCGGAATCGGTGGTCCTCTATGTGGAAATCTTCTACGCCGTCTAGCTGCGCCAAGAAGGTCCTCCAGAGCCTCCTGCACCCACCGCTCCCTGGTTCGTCCAGGGCGCAGGACGAAAGCTTGTTTCGGTTTCCCCTCCCCGTCTCCCTCGTTGGTGGCAACGCCAGACGTACTAAGAAACGAAAACCCCGCAAGTGGAAGAGGACCGCTAATCAGCGGCGTAATCGCAACCGAATTCGTCGGCGGAATCGAAAGCTCAAGCAGCAATGTCAAGAGGATCGGGATTGCAGCGATTATTGCAGAGAACTGCGTCGTCATTGCAGAACGAGGGCGAATCAGGCTCTTCACTGGGGGAAGCTGGCGCTGCTGTTTGGCATCCGCGTGTTGGAGTGGTGTATCGGAATCGTCATCGGAATCGTCGTCACTATCTTCTTCGGAATTGCCGTGGCGTGCTGTGATGGAATGCAGTGTCTCACAGAGCTGTGTTCGCCGCTTTTCGACAAGATGCAGAATCTCTCGAAAGCAGACGGAGCTGCTGCCGACACTAAGGTGCGAGCTGCTGCTTGCTCGTCGCGGCGATATTCCATTTCTTTGCGAGGGATTGACAAAACAGTTTCGGTCCTCATGGTTTGCATCTTCCTAGTGACAGCCGTTGTGGTAATGCTACGCCCGAGCACGCAGCTGATAGTAAACCGCAACCAACTAATAGATCCGCCGAGAAATGCGCCCGATAATGACGCCAAGACTAGTGATTCTGCGGGACTGAGTTTAATACCAGCGCCCTTTCAAATGCTGTTACCCTTTTGGACGGCGTTGCAGCTGCTTGCCACGCATCCGATAAGGAATATTGTGAAGACGTATGCTCCCGACACTGACAGCTCCGATCTCTGCACCACAGGCGCTCCGAGACTGAATCATAATGCCATCTCGCTCGTTCTCACTAAGCTCACCTCAGAATCCCCGCTTGCATTAATTCAGGGTAGCTCTACGGTGTCGGTAAATTTAATTCAAGACCGCTCCTTGGTGCCCATCGGATCATCGGATGTGGTCGGATTCCATCGGTCCACTACTCCCCCGTCTACTACTCCATGCGGTCTTTCATCTTCTCCTCCCTCTAAGCGTGCATCTAGTCCTCCCCGGTCGTCGAAGCTTCTAGCTCCCCCGTCTAAAGCTTCTAGCTCCTCCGTCTGGTGGTCCTTCCCTCCATGCGCCACGTTTTCCGCTGGCGCTCGTCGCCGCCAAGAAACTTACCCATCCTATCTTGGATGGCATCGCAGGCCCCGAAGCGTGGCAAATTGAGGAATAATATTCCTAAATAATACTAACACAAGAAACTTTGAAAGGAATTTTACGAGATTCCTTTATAGAACTTTAGAGAAGTCTAGACTCATGATGGATTTCTATTATTAATACGTAATATTATGTAAAAAATTCCTCGTAAAATTCCACGTCAATTCTCAATGCCCACTTCGTGCACAGGTATGGAATCCGAAAAGGGAGGTCTTCATCCTTTTGCAGTCCTGGATAAAAAGCTGGAGCTCGTCGCGTCGTTGCGACAGCCGGTAGAAGAACAGATGAGCAAGAGGATCGGGACGGTCGAGAACGAGGGGAAGCTCCAGGTATGGACTGAGGCTGCCACTGTTAGTAGATCAGATGATACGCTTGACAACCATAGATAATATCAGTGCCACTTTGCCGGCATTTCGGCACTGATATTATCTATGGTTTTATACGTTAAAACCCCAGAGGGTTCAAACCAGAAAATTAAGTTTAGATGACGTGTGATGTATATCACAAGGACGCGTGTATTTTTGGCCGTAAGATTCGTAAATCTATCGTAGCAGAGTCGTGATAATCCATGTAGTGAAAGCCTCCGTCCCCACACAAGGTCGGGAAGACAGACGGCGATCCCAGAACGAGGGAGACCTCTGAGTCTCGCGCCCTTCGACTTGCCGAGACCCTCCTGACAGAAGACAGATTAAATGCAAATCCTTTCCTTGCGGAACTGCGAGGAGGCCGCCGCCCAGATGACTTCTTCAGATTTTCGATGAATGAGATTTCCCACATATTAGGAGATTCGCTGGTGCAGAACATCGGCGGCCTCGAAGGGAGCACCCCCGTTCGTATGATGACTCTGCTGAGACTCTACTTCGATCATTGGCGTTCACGGCTGCGGAATTTAAGTCGAGAAGTCGAGCTGGGGCTATCGCTGCGGCGTTTTTTGGAGCAGGAGGGAGTATACGAGGACCACACCCTGCAGAAACAGGTTCAAAGCCGTTTCCGCTGTGCCGACCTACTGCTCGAGACCGGCATTCACTTGTATTTTGAGCATGCGAAAATCGGAAAGGCGATTCAAGAAAAGACGCCCATCGCCGATCAAGAGAAGATGATGCAAGCGTACGTAACGCTAATTAGGGATCTGGTTGATTCGCCTATCAACGCTGACAACGCCACAGGATTTATCCCATTTACGCGCAATGCGAGCGAGTTGAAGGAGTGTATCCGGAAATATGGGGTGCTACTGTACGTGGGTACTCCGGGTCACGGCGTGTATTTATCCATACATCTTACAAGCAGGGAGGAACCTAATCGGTACGAGTTCAGGGCGCACAACAGCGGTTCTGGGGCTGGGGAACACCACTGGCGAAAGTTGCACCCGAGTAAGCCTGGTCGCACGGTTTTTGAAGGTTCTGCCAGATGGAAGCAAGTCACCGAATCGCGAATGTGGAGCGGGACGCTTTGGCGATGGATCGTGGAGGGGCCCATCATGTCGGCAGAGAATCCCGGTCGGAACGCCGCGCAATGGTACGCGTTAATCAGGGCGCACTTTGAAGTTCAGGTTGACGTTGAGGCTCCCGCCGTTCCCACGACGAAGACTGATACGAATATTGGCAGCGGTGCAAGTGTTGTCATCGGTGCCACCCCGAAGTTTTTGAGGGAGGCATCAGGCGATTGGCATGCGGATTGGAATACCACGCCGGATCCCGATAGCGTGTGGATCACGCAACAACGTTCTGGAACGTGCGCGCTGAGTTCGTTACTGCCGTGGTTGCGTGGGTTGCTGACTAAGAGGGACACTCCGACTCAAACCTCGAATTCGGAAACCATATCCAAGAAGTTGCTGGCGAACTTGTACAAAACAGTACTCTAACGCGCACAATGCCCGAGATGATCCGAAATAGACTGCTTATAAATATTAAAATGTCTCGAATACTTTCCGTAAATTCCGTTTTACGTCGTATTGTGATTGTATTTCTGTATCATACGGAATTTATTTTACAATCAATTTCGGAACATTTTGCTGAATATTGTGTGCGACAAGGTAATCCAAGACCTGAAGTATCAAGTTTTGACGGCGACGATGTCGATCCACCTCGTCGACCCACTCTTCTTGCAGCTGCGACCTAAACTAAAGACATCACTGTTAAATAACTTAAATCAGAAACCTGCTGCCGCATCACGGTTCATGGAGGACCTTTCTGGCGCGTTCCAGGACAAATTTTCTGATGGCCGGAGAAATAATGTGCAGCCTCTGTTTGACGATCGGCTATTAAACGAGAGACTACAAGAGTGGAAAACGGGTAAAAAGGTTCGAAACGTCGTGTTTGGTGAAGTGGCCTTCCAGCAACGTCTCTTTCTACTCAGCCTGGCTGAGGTCCAGATTCGTAAGTCTTCGAGACACGCGCTGCGCCAACAGAGCAGCTTAGAAGCCAAGCGTCCGGGTTCAGCTATTCTGGCAGGCGCCCCCAACAAACAAAAGCTGGAAATTTTCGACATGCTGGATACTGTGACTGGGGCGAAAAAGCTTCTTCTTGGTGCGGTGGCAGCGTCACCATTCGACGTGGTGGGTCGGAACACCGTGCCGCACTTACTGTTACTGGTAGAGCCTCCACGAACGCCTGCAGAAAAAGAAACGGAAACATGTTTTCTGCCGCCAAAGTCGATTCCCCCGACCCTCTTCCAGGGGACCGTCAAGCTGCAGTCCGGTTCTTTCTGTAACCCCCTTTACGGATTCGGGATGTATGCCGACGAGATGTGCGGCTACGGGGAGCGACCGTCAGCGCTCGTCTCTCTTCGGGAAACTGGCTTCAAGCTCCTGAAATCACCTGTCGAAATCACAGAGAGCGAGTATGTGAAGGCTAAGCCAGACCCCGCCGAGTCTTCAAACAAGCACACCACAATTCAAGATTTCGGGGAAGAACTGCGCAAGACCGTGGAATCGATTGTCGCCAACAACGGCGACGGCAACTTCGAGGAATGGCGGAGGAATTTCCTGGATTTGGAGTCACATCTCAAAAAATGCAAAGACGGAGTAGCCAAATTGCTCAAGGATGACCTTGAGAAGCAAAGCGCGTCTGGCGCGCCTGGATTAGGACATTTCCACCGGATTTTTATGTGGCATCAATGTCTTGTTGGCCCCGGAGAGGGCATTGAGGATTTTGGAAGAATTTAGCAGGAATTGAGGCTACCGGAGACACATCATCCGTAGAAAGCTGCATGCATTTCTGATAGTCACCGTAATAGTATGAAATCGACGATCCTGAATTGTCTGAATTCCATGTAAAATCTTGTGCCAATTCTCAATGAAAGTGCTTATTTCTGACACAGGTCTTGATCCTTTTCCACTCTTGCCGTCTACTGCCTTGTTCCAGCATGAGGGTGACGAAGATGTGCCATCGGAGGCCCCCTTCTGGGGAAAAATGGCGCGTATGGCCAGGCCCACGTTGAAGGAGGAAAAAGAGATAAAGAGAGAAAACGAGGAACCGAAGCCAGAGGGACAGGAATTGTCGGCGATGCAGAAGCGGGAGCTGTGGAATGCTTTCTTCCAGATTGTTAATCATCTCGAGGACATTTCTCAGCTGTACCAAGTGGAAATTTATCAAGCAGAGCCAGAACTCAAGTCTCAAACATATCCTGCCACCACTGCGGTAATATAAACTGCGGATAGACCTGAATAAGTGGGCAGACGCCAGTGTAAATGTGAAATCGGAACAAGGACGTATGAAGAGGTGAATGTTTGAATGGTGTGCTGTAGTTTGGTCCAAAATTATACTTTGATACTTTGATAAAATGTTGATGCAGATATGCATGGAGTTTATCACAGTATTGGCAGTCACGACATTTGATGCTTCATCTATACCATATCGCGAAACTGCTCTCTCATTCGATGTCTCGAGGTATTCGTCTTCATTGCTGGGATCACGAACGCCCTGATGCAAATCGGCATGGCGCTGAGGGGGGCCGATTTGCCTCTGTTGGATCAAGCAATCTTACCCATAGATTTTGCGACCCTTCGAAGCGAGGTGGGCAGCGCCGCTGTCATCGAAGGTGAAATCGAGGGACTCTCTCCAGCTTCTGCGATACAAATGCGTACCACGGAACAGTTTTACGCAGCGTCGACCAGAAGGAAAACGCATTCTTCGATGCTACAAAAGCTGATCCGTTCAGGGAACGTGTCTTCGCTCTGGGAAGAAATCAAAACCATGGTGGAATTCCGAATAGCGAAAAGTGCGATTCCGGTCTCATGGACAAATTCAGAAGGCATCACTGACAGTGATGTCGATCGTGCTGTGTTTTGTCTGCTCCTCGTGCCCGAATGCTTGCACAGCGGCGACCGCCATGGCTCTCAAGAAGTCGATAAGAGAAAAGTTCGTCAGCGCAGTGAAAATAATGTGGAAAGAGGAGCCGCAGCTTGCTGCAACGCTCGCGCTGTTCTCTTCCTACGTACGTAGTAATGCTGGCCGCGAAGCGGCAATTGAGGCATCTACCAAAACTTTTATCAAAACTTTACGAAAACTTTAGAAGATTAAGGACACATACTGGAGAGAACAATGCATTGATATCCGAGTTTCTGTGTTCGGCTGTGAAGGTCTTCTTTTGTCTATAGTTTTCGCAAGGTTTTAAGTCAAATTCTCACTGCCCACTTCGGACTCAGGTAATGTGTGGTTTCTTGGGGGGCGCGAGTGGAATCAGCGTAACCCAGAAAAGGCCGGCATCTCGGAGAGTCTACAGTACAATGAGCATCTCGCTATTCGTTGGAGCGATTCAAAGGTTAGGAGGCCGTTCCTCATTTGCGCCAAATCCGATGATGACTCAACACAGTATGGGGCCTGGGCTCAGCCTGCCGTCTCCGAGGGCAAAATACACTTGTGGCTGGGGATACCGACAAAATACTTCGCGGAGGCGTATACTCCAGAGTGCACGAAGGAGGATTATTCATTTTCAGGTTACGCAAATGTGGGCACGCGCAATCCATTGCCTCACTTATCGTCGCTTTTCATCCGGAATACTCAGTTGTTGGAACTGGGCGTGCTGGATGCGCCAGCTTCTCAAGAAACGCCAAACGAAACCAGTTTAACAACAGTGCAGAAAACCTCCGATGCTGCGGCTTGGGATTCGTTGGCCGTGCTCATTTTGCAGGCGTTGGGCTATGGTTCTACCGGGTTTTCTCATAAGCTTAAACAATTTCGAGAAAAAACACGGGATTCCGATTCTGATCTTCTCCCGCAAGACTCCCCTCGTTTCTGCATTTCCGTTGCTTTCTTGGAAAAGAGGAAACATCACGTTGGACGGGTGTTACAAAAGCAGGGCTTGTTCAGCGTCTTAGATGCACACAGTCAAGGACAAAAGCTTGAAAAACTGGGACAGGCTTTTACGCGAGAGGAGATCTATCATTTACTGTGCATACTTATGACCAACCAGCATGCGTATCCGTTGTCTGCCGTGGAGCAGATGAATCATAGCATCGAAGAGTTGCGAGATGATAATCAACAAAGTGACCGCGACAGTCGCATCCATTTCACGTTGCTCTTCGGTGCTTTTGCACGGTTTTCACACTGGTTAGTGGAGCCCCCAGTTGAAGACCCGATTCAAGCGGCTGAGCTTCCCAGCTACTCCCGGCCTCAGCCCAAGCGCCGGCGGTATAGAGATGCCCCTGTGGTAGTCCCCATGACGATACTCTTCAAGAACTTCCTTCTTTTCAACGTGCAGCACCTGTTCAAGTTTTGCGTGCAGCACACAACGTTCGTCGTCGATGTTTTCCTGCCCTTCTTTTTCTCGTGGTATTTTCGGCTCCGAAATGGGTCCATATTAGGAATTTGAGAATATTTTTTCGAGGAGTTCACGAAAATTTTAAAGAAAAATGGATGCAGTTCTGATACTTAGTACAGTGATACGAAATGCTCATGAAATTCCTCGTGAATCCCCAAGTCAATTCTCAATGCCCACTTCGACCACAGGTATTCGCTGCTCATGCAACGCATTGAGTCTGATTTCGAAGTGCGGGCGTTCGGGTCCACAACGCATCTCAAACACCTTCGGGAGGCGCCTCCTCAGCAGCATGCCCCACAAGAGCGGTTGGGCAAGCAGAGTGACGGCTTGTTATGTTATTGTATCGCTTCTTTTATGCGTATTGTCGACAGGCTGACGAAGGCGATCGACCGACAACTGAGTAGCGCCTTGCAGCAGGTGTCCAAGTCTCAAGAAACTCAAGGAGAACCATCCAGCACTAGTGACGGTCTTCCGGTGAAAGCATCAGCCCTAAAGTTTGCTGAGCCAGTATTATCGCGAGCGATAGAGCTGTTGTCTTCACTCCTTCATTCGATGCGTTTGCATGCAAGAGCGGTCCTCTACAAGCATCAAGAACGACTCAGCACAGTTGCAGCGCGACACGTGGCGCGTGTCGCCGCAGCCACCTAT
>Ga0099798_10432_pt1 | contig 14121 bp, 14 predicted proteins | sample Uncmet_Sort29A_1_FD_89870 | JGI IMG/M metagenome (GOLD analysis project Ga0099798, IMG submission 89870) | Marine eukaryotic communities from CALCOFI LINE 67, Pacific Ocean - CN13ID_Sort29A_1 | ecosystem: Environmental > Aquatic > Marine > Oceanic | place: Pacific Ocean: Monterey Bay | collected... | reverse complement strand
CTGCTAAGAATCCTTTGGAACCTAATACGCTTGTGAAGTTTCTGCGTGCGGCAGTGATATGTCGTGTGAGTAGTTTGACGTTTTGGAATCATTGTGCTAGGGAGATTGTGAGAAGTTGTCCTAAGTATGGTAGGTGGGAAATGGAGAAAGCAAGGAAGAGGATCAATGGAGAAGAGGTAGAAGAAGAATTATCAACTGAAGATCCTGAAGAAAACAGAGGAGAAGATCGTAATGGTGATAATGCAAGTAGTAGTACAACAAAGTTATCTTTACGTCCAGATACTCACCTAAATCGTGAAAACATGTTAATCATCTTAAAAGCTTATTCCAGATCTAAAGTCAGGTGTGCCACACTATTGAGAACTCTATTAGATCATTTTTTCGTGACTGTTTCACGTTCGTCTAAAGGAGTTTCGTTTTATGAGGCTATGGCGATCCTACAGATTATAAAGAAGTTGGAGTTAGAAACGCGAGTAAGAGGTAGATGGTATCTTGATTCTTTACCAAGGAATTTTGGTAATGCTGAAAAAAATGACTTGATAAGAAAAGAGATAGAAATGATGGAGGGGATTGGTAGAGATGTAGAATAACGAAAACTTGATCGATCGATGTTGTATTCGTAAAACGGTAAAAGTAAATCTGTCCTATAGTATATCGATTCTTTCAAACTCTAGTTTATGATTATTTTCGAATTTGTAAGACTGTTCCATGATTTCTCGTTCATACTTCTATTGATTTCTAGTTCATACGTTCTTTCTAATTTTAAGTTCATATTCTTATAGCATCATCATAAGTTCTTGCTATGCATTTGTCGATTTAAATCCTACTATCAACAGGAGCAAATTGGTAAACAAAACCTTTACTTAGTTATTTAAACTTTTAAAGTCGTAACTTAGCTAATAGAATCCAAATTCAAAACTAGAACGATGATGCGTAGTCTTCTCGCTCTCTTCGCTTTCCCAGCACTTCTCACTAGTGCAGAAAAGAAGAAGAAAGGACCTGCTGTAACAAGTAAAGTTTTCTTTGATATTGAAATCGGTGGTGAAGATAAAGGAAGAATTACTTTTGGATTATGGGGTAACTCTGTACCTAAGACTGCTGAGAACTTCCGTGCATTATGTACTGGTGAAAAGGGTAAAGGTAAGAGAGGTATTCCATTACATTATGAAGGAAGTTCATTTCATAGAGTTATTCCACAATTTATCTGGTTGGTGCTTTGTTTGTGAAATTGTGAAATTTTGGATTTCGAGACCCATCCCGAAAGCATGATTTTGAAGCCATTTTTTCAGCATATTTAGCTAATTTAACATAGGGAAATCATAAGAATAGGATTTGTGAAAATTCACCTTCAAAAGCAACACCCAGTTATGTTACAGGGTGGTGATTTTACTAATGGAGATGGTACTGGAGGAGAATCTATCTATGGTGAGAAATTCGCTGACGAAAACTTCAAACATAAACATAAGAAACCATATCTTCTTTCTATGGCTAATGCTGGACCAAATACTAACGGATCTCAATTCTTTATCACCACTGTTAAGACTCCTTGGTTAGATGGAAAACACGTCGTCTTTGGAGAAGTTTTAGAAGGTACTTCTTTTTAGAACTTTAAAATTACATCGGATCCTTGCGATCCTTGCGGATACATAATTCTTATGAATATTACACCAGAATGCTGTTTCTGTTTACGCTATCATTATGATTTTGAGGATTCCAAAACTAAAGTATTTGTAGTCTAAAATCTTCCCTTATACTTAATAAAGGCGTTGACTTAGTTAAAGCTATCGAAGCTAAGGGATCTCCATCTGGATCTACTTCTGCTAAGATAGTTATCAAGAAATCTGGTGAGTTGAAGGAGGGTGATGCTGCTGAGACCAAGGAAGAAGCCAAGAAGGATGAATTGTAAATTAGGTTAAGGAATAGGAAGGAACTATAAATTGAGGAGCTATAATATTGATTTAAAGAACTACTATTGTGGGGATTCTGAAGTTACGGAGGACAATTTCGATAATTTTGAGAGAGATGAGATGATGTACAATAATTTCTGTAAAATGACTAGTTGTTGATTTTTATTTACGCTGAAGAAGTTTATTTTAGTCAACATTTTTAGTTTACAGCTAGTACTGATTCTTATCTTTTCTCTTTTATTAGTGGTGGGATTTGATGATATATTTTACCAAGACTCGAGGGGGGATGAACTCTATTTAATAACATAAAAACAAATTTAGATTCTGAAATAATTTCATGATATTTTTTACCAAGACTCATTTTAGAAGTAAAGTAAAGCGATGAAGGATATTCTTAAGGTAAAGCTTTAGAAGGGAAGCTTATGGAACAGAGACGGGTCTCCAAAACTTTTGAATAATCGCTAAATACATAACATAGTTTTACATAGACACTCGGACGAGTAAAGACTTTGAAAGTAGATGGTCAGTGACATAAAACTGGAGTTTTGAAGTTAGGTTTCGGGGTGATACTTGATTTTGAAACTTACAGCTACTAAGAAGGTTGTCATTTAAGGTGATACTAATATTAGTCAGATCTGAGAAGGACTTCATTGTCAAAACACTTAAAACATATGAAGATTTTAGCAGGTGTATTCTGATAGTTGTTTGTAGAGTGTTCGATAGCTGCTATTTCTTCTTGGACTTCCTTCTAGAGAAATGTTTCATCCAGTGCAAACTACATATGTCAGTCATTAAAGTTTTTGTATGAATAAGTAAGAAATCGATTTTAGCATTTCAGCCTTAAACACAACCATGCTTTCTTCCTCCTCTTCTCCAGGCTTCGATGCACGGGCCTGTTTTCTAAACTTCTTACTAGCTCTTTCCTTTGGAAGTCTCTCCATTACATTGAGTACATTACTCCTATCTAAAACACCATCACTCTCTAGAAACTCTCTCATCAAATCTTATAGAGCAGATAATCATGATGAGATTGCTTCTACAGCTGAATCTGCTTCTCCTGACAGTTATGCTAAGGAAATCCCTTATTTTGGATCCACTTTAGATGCTTTCTCTCAAGTTTTCCCCTCACTAGAACTCACACAATCCTTAATTCATTCCGACAACGAACTCCACGCTTCAATGAGGAAACTAACCAGATTACAAGAAATCGTCCAGTACGGATTGATGGGGTTAGTACAGTCATCAACACTTGTTTTAGCTGGTGTTGGGTTGGATCTTCAGCCTAAAAAGCTAGGAATTCTTGGTTTTAGTACGTTATTAGGGAGTTCTCTTGCTTGTGGTATTTCAGACTTTCTGTCCAGATCTGCTGAACAAGACTTTCTGAATCGTGAATGGTTGATTGAGAGGAAAGAAGTAGAAGAGTCACCAGAAGATGAGAAAAAGGAATTAATTGAACATTATGAGAAGTACTATACGGTTTGTTATTTTAACAAGTAGTTAGTAAGATTATTTTTAGATAGTATTTAGTTTTCAATTTACTCTACATCCTTTTCTTTTCCTCTAATTCATAGATCTGCTGGAATGTCTCCCCATGATGCACGTACAATAGTTCAAACAATGAGTAAATATCCTGATATCTGGACAGATCATATGATGCACGTCGAACTACATTTAGATGTAGGAAAATTGATAAGAGTTAATACTACAGAAATAATTGATGATCCGAAAGACAAAAAGAAATCAAAAGATAAAGATAAAACGAAGAAGAAGAGGTTCGAAAAACAAAAAATCAACTATAATCGATCATCTTTATATGGTGAAACTACTTTCACCGCATCTATCCTCAATCAATCGTGGCAGTCACCAGAGAGACGAGCAGTCTATTACATCTTACTCAAGCATGCTATGTCAGCAAGTTTAGCATTTCTTCTTCTTGGTTTAGCACCACTCCTAGGTTTAGTCTTTGTTCATCGTTTTCATAGAGAAAGGCAGAAGATGTTACAATTGATGATACTACAAAAAAGTAAGAAGATAGATGATGAAGCCGATCCAACTGGATCTCGAGACACTCATGGAGGATCACAATCAGGTTCTATAAGAGAAGCAGCTTTAGACTTCGCTCAATCAGGCATGATTCGTACAATGTGGATATGTTATATGATACTCATACTAGTGACATTCTTTGTACTTGGTATACTCATTGGTAATTTAGCTGGTGCTTTAAACAGTTTCTATTTAGGATTTGAATATCTAGCAATCGGCGTATTAACAAGCGTGTTAACGTTTATAACGAGTGTGATTGGAGGATTACAATCGGGCACTAGTGGCAGTAGACAGGTAATGGAAAGTATTATAAGAGGCTCTTCAATAAATAACGATGGAGTAGGTGAAAAATGGCCTACACCTAATGATGATGATGATGAATCGATTATTCAATCACCTAATCCAAGTCCAGATGACGTATTAGCAGGAGAAAAGAGCAAAAAAGAAGCTCTTCTAGCTGTACCAGAATCATTATCGCCTAGAAAACGGAGGACTGGATCTCTAGTAAAGAAATCTAGTAGAGAGGGAATGAGAGAAATAGATACAGGTGATTTAATATCAAAAGTAGCATTTCAAAATCGTCGTGATGAAAGCACGTTATCAAACCTTTCTTGTACATCGGATGATATGCCTTTCACGCCTATAAGAGGTAGCCCTATGAACGAAAAAGCTACTACTACTATTGCTGCTGGTAGTAAAAAGAATAGTGCAGCATCTGATAGTAAATCTAAAGCAGCATTACACACACCTCAAACAGTATCTGAAAAGTCTTCCAAACCCTCAACCTGGTTAGCATCAAAACATTGGACGTTTCTCTATCCAGATGCAACAATAGGTAAAGGGAAGAAATACAACAAAATCTCCATCTTTAAATCCAACTTCTTCAAGATGTTAATCGTTCTTTGGATCGGCTTTTTTATAGCTGCGATAGTAGCTCATCTCATAGCACCTTATTACTTAGAGGTTATGTGGATCTCATTAGCAACTTGTTGCTGCACAGGATTAGGTTGTGTACCGTTCTTCTTTATAACGAAGATAAGTAAGAGGACATTAGCTTATTGTAACGTATTCGCAGCGGGGATGATGGCGGCCGCGAGTTGGAATCTAGTGGCAGAAGCTAATGAAGACTGGGCTAAGATGAATAACGAGAAAAACTCAAATTCTAATGCTGGTATTATTGGTGGAGGTTTCTTTGGTAGTGGTTCTTCTTCTAAAGCGATTAACACCGACACTGAATTTCCTTTCTCGGATGTGCATGGATACTTGGCTAATAGTTATAGATCATATGTGAAAGAACCTATTAAAGATGGTTTAAATTCTATATCTGAAACAAGTTATTTCGAGACTATTCGTGAGAAAGAAGAGTATATCATTTTAAAAACTTGTACTTCAACTAGTGGCACCCTTACACCAGTTGTTGAAGCTATGAACGATATTCTAGATCGCATAATACTACCAATTATACCAGACCTAATCTCCTACTTCCTCCCCTCTAGAATTCGTATCTCTGATATTTCTACTGATCGATGCAAATCCTCTTACAGATCTTACAGGAATTACTTCTTCGAATGTTTTGAGTTCTTTGATGACGATCGAGCATTATGGGGAGTGTTATCAGGAATTATTTTCATAGTCTTCACTGATTTGTTTGGAGGCGAGGATCCACATGATTTGTTGATTGAGATGGCACAAGAAGGAGCAGAACAGAAGAATCCTAATCTACATCCTGTTCCATCAAGTAGTACAGAAACTGATGATCATGAAACACATTCGAATAGTGAACTAGATGCGAGTTCTACCGGCGACCAGCTAACAGGAGTTGCAAGTGGTGGTGATCAATTATCCAAATCTGTTTCTCAGATGTCTCAAGGATCTAACCTTAGTAGTTACAGTAGTATCTCCAATCCACATCCAGGTAGTGGTAAAGCACTCGCTTTATTCTTAGCTATGTTCTTTCATTCATTCGCTGAAGGCGTCGCTATTGGAGTAAGTTTCTCGCCCGAGAGAAACCAATCCACTGGTGAGAAAAATATTGCAGAGGGATCACTAGGTTGGTTCATTTCACTAGCGTTAGCGTGTCATAACGTGCCTGAAGGGTTAGTAATAGGAATCGTTCTTTGTGGTAGTTCTATTGCAGTAGATTCAGATGAAGAAGGAGATTCTGAAGAGAAAGTGGTTGAGAAAGCAAATAATAAACCAACTATCAAAGCATGGCAAGCATGTCTATTAGCAATCCTATCTTCTATACCTCAACCAATAATGGCCTTAATAGCATGTATATGTGTGAATTGGTTTACAAGTATAGTGCCATATGGGTTGTGTTTTGCTGCTGGAGCTATGTACCATGTGAGTTATTTTAGTTTGTGGACGTATACGCATAAAACACAGTGTTTTATGCGTATAGAATGGCTCAAATTCGATGATTATGTACCCGCAAGGATCACGAAAAAAAGTTTAGGGTTTGTTCCATTTTTAGGGAGGCTCGTGAGCAGGGATTGAGTTTTATGAGGTGTTGTGTAATGTTAGGATTTAGTTTTTGGATTATGCAATGGTTGCAGGGTATGATGAGATAGTATAAGTAATGAGTATATGAAATAAGTACAAATTGAATGATCAGAGATCCATCCTTTAATAAATTATCGTGTATGTAATATGTATCCTATCCTTGTAAATGATTGAATCTGAATCAACTAATCTATTTTTGAAAATGGATTGTAATAGGTCACATGTTACATTGTTCAATATTCAACTGATCTATTATTCTACTAGCTATCGTCATATGGTCATTTAGTACTCATATTACAAATAGATTATATTCATTCCACGTTCTGTTTAGTTAGAGACTAAAATAAGGTATCTAGCTGTTAAGGTATTTAAATAGTTTATGGTTAATTCGTTTCCTATTCCAATCCTAACCAATATGTTAAAGTTGAATCTCTTCTTTCAAGTACTTTTATGTCTAGACTCTTTAAAACTAGCGTATAGTTTTCAATTAATTTCATTACTACCTCCGACTGAGTCTGATGCTGTTACCACTTCAAATGATGATGAAAATAATGTTGGTTCGGATCTGTCAATAGAGTCAATAGAGAATCCGACTGCTACTTGTCCTCGTTTCAGAGATATCAATACCTGTCCCCTAATAAAATATTTCGATAGTCCAAAAGATATAATCTCCCTCGAAACTTGTAATCGACATGCCAAAACTGTTATTGCTGGGTATTCAGATGTATTCTTGGATCAACCTGAGGCGATTTTAAGCGATACGTTTTTGAATCATATAGGAAGTACTGATGATACTATTAGAAAGGAGCCAATTCCCGTATTCTACGACTCGAAGCATATAAATATTTTAGAACCAAGATGCTTGTACGATGAAACTCAAGATTCCGTTATAAGAAGTGGTTCTAAATGTAATTACGAATGTAAATCTCCGTATAAGAGAGGGGTTCTATTAAATGAGAAGTTGAAGGGGATCTTGAAGAAATCAAATATTCTGAATGACTCTAACTCAGACTCATTATCATATGGTGATTATACTGGTATCACTCCAACAGGTTCGTTAGAAATTCTAGCTGAAACGGAGCCTGAAATCGAGATTAAGTGTGGTGAAACGGGGGAATGGAGTCTAGATGAAGGACAGCCGTTTTATGATAGTAATGGTATGGAAACGAGAATTATAGGATCTCCATCGCAATCAGCAGCATCGTCTCCTTCAACAACTTCCAATTACTTTCTTCCTTGTCCTTATTATTCACTGTCCTTCGGATACTTCTTTCATATTATGTCGAAAACTCTTATCGGAGAACCGAGTAGTTATACCAGCGGTGGAGGGAGTATAACTTTAGGACCTTTCCTAAGATCTACTACAAATAGATCAGAGGATATCGAACTACACTATCGTGATATAATGGAGTTGATTTTGGTAAAGGAATTCTCTTCTGCGAAGGGTAGAAACTGGAAATTCTTTAGAGAGAACAATGATTTTCAATTCACATCTCCAATCCTGCCGAAGATAAGTAAAGACATAAGGTTTGTTGATTGTAACACTAATAGCAATGTTACTGATCTTGCTACTAGTACTGCTAGGAATTTAAAATTGGAAAGTGCAAATTATCCCTATGGTATTTCGAAAACGGAAACAGTTAAGCTATCTACTATTGCTTCGATGGGAGAACGAATTATGCTAAATTTCATTCTAATTGAAAATTTAAGAGATTGAGGAGTATTCAATCTCTTTATAGAATTTGATTTGATCTGATTGTCTGCTAATAATAAATATAGATGAACATCTAGATAGAATCCATCAGATAACAGTTTTGTTACCTAAAAAAGAAATATAGATTCAGAACGTTTTTGGTAACTAAATGTAATGGAAGTTATGGTGTTCTCAGTGTTTATTTCTGTACGTCTCCGATCATATACTCTTCTTTCGTGAACAAATTTCTTTTTTTCTTTTCGTGAAGTACTAATTAGTAGAACGTGTAAATTGTATTAAGTAAATCATGATTGTACTATTCTAAATTTTAGCAATTAACTAAGTACATACTAACTAAATAGTGATATCTGAAACTAACTAAAACCACACACTCCAAAATTCAAAATGCTTCTCTCCGCCATTCGATTCGGAAAGATCCCACGTGAGATAGTCTTTGCTATGGCAAAAGGCGTGCAAGGACGTCAGTCTAGATGTTATAAACTTGCTCATAATCGTGCCATGAAACATATGTTATTTTCTTATTGGGATCGTAGAAAAAGAAAAGGACAATTTAGAACCTTTTGGATTACGAGAATCAATCCTGCTGTAAGTGAATATAACATACCATATAGTCGATTTATTCTTGGGTTGAGAAGATCAAATGTACATATTGATAGGAAAATGATGGCAACATTGGCTGAAACAGAACCATGGAGTTTTAAGACTTTGGTACTAAATTTTGAAATGTGAATTTCACTACTTTGTGCATACATACTTTACTTATATTTTAAAGCGTAATATATTACTTTCTTCTGTTTTTCTCTCAGGTTGATGAAGCAAAGAGAACGGTCTATTATCAACCAAATCGAAGTATGGATGTGTCCCAATATTGATTTCGAGAAACAAAAAAAATCCTAATAATATAGCTCTTACCTTTGTTTTAGTAGTTTAACGGTCACATTGTTCATGTTCTTTACTTCCAGTATGATCGTGTGTTTATCATATACAGTTCGTGAATGTGAATTACTTAAAATATTAAAGTTTAAGCTCGATTTTCAATCATAACTTGAATTTTATACAGGGAAACATTATTAAGCTCTAGTACATCTCAATATCTAATCCCAATCATCATGTTATCCGACATTGATGCTTTCCATAATCACGTCATTAGGACGACTTTGAAACGAGTACGAAAGATTCTTACAAGAGATCAGCTTCAACAACTAGAAAGTCAGTGGCGTGAAGCTATAGCCGAACAAGAACAAGTTCAACATCCACAAGACGAAGCTGCTGCTTCAAGTTCATCGAAACCATCGAAGCGGAAAGCAGATCCTAATATTGCAGAATCATCCTCTAATCAGAATCAGAATGCAAATCAACTAAGGTGTAGTGATGCTTTCTCGGCTGAATCTGAACTTACTCAAAAGGCATTAAAGGAGAAACATAATACAAGAGCAGCTGCAGCTGCCTCAACTAGTTCAAGCGGAAAGAAAAAAGTTTCTCCCAAACGAAAGCAACAACATAAAAAACCTCTACCACCACCAGAAGAGGAATCATCCTCCGAAGAAGACTTTGGTGGTGCGGACTTTCAAGAGGTGAAAATCAATCCAAACGATGCTAGTGCAAACTTAGCAAACGCACTGAATCAGCTTGGTGATGATAATCATAATGGAAATTCAGATAGAAGTCCAGGAGGTACTCGTATTGGTAGGAATAAAGATTTGAATGAGATAGAGTTTTCAGATGTAGAAGATGAAAACGAGAGTAGTAATACCACTAAAGAAGACGCCTTATTATCTGGGCGTTGCTTTGGTCTTACATTTTTACATTTTGGTCCAAATCCCGGGACCTTAAAACTATCAAAAAAATGATGGTTTTCATTGCTAAAAAGCTACTTTTAGACAGGGAAATTGCCGGTTTACAGTTTAACATTTTCAAGGACCAAAGCAACACCCAGTTATCTAAATCGTTTACGAAGCTATGTGATTCAGACGACATAATAACAGGTACCTTTGTGGATTTGAGAAAGGGGAAGTCGGATTGGAAAGTGGAATTTAAGGATGGATTTGTAAGGATTAATGATAAAGAATATTTGTTTAAAACAGCAGATGCTGTATTTAGTTTACCCGATTAGAAGATGATTCAATTGCTGATATTAGAGGAATGAATAGTGTTTTTGATTGGTGTTCCCTTAATTGATGTTTTTTTCTGAAGAGTTGAGTTACTTCTTTGTAATACTAAGACACAGTATAGGTACTAAATTATTTCTACTAAGTATTAACAATTTTCTTATATAGTTAACTTCACCATGTCTACAACTCCTCAGCCTACCTTCAACAAAACTGAACTCTCTCCACTCATAGAATGTCCATCCGAAGATGAAGAAGAAGTATCAGGTTTTGGTGATTGTGACGATATATTCGACTTTTCAGAGATCGAAGAGTTAGAAGCTGAGATTTCTCATCGTCGTATACGAATGACAGATAAGATTATTAGAGTAAAAGAGTTATTACAAAACAATGATGCTTTACTACAGGATGAAATTTTGAATAATATAATCGTTCAGAAGAAAGCAAATCCAAGAATAATTACAAAAGAGGATTTACTAGCAACACCAGAAACTATCATAGGAGGATCAACATCTTCGTCACCTTCTTGTTCTCCAGATATCAATAGAGAATCGGAATCTCCAGATCTGTTTGGTAAGTGACATTTTAGGCTTTCGAGACCCCCCTTTCCGAGAGCTTCAAATCATCGTTTTTTAATCGTTTTTCCAGTAAAAATCCTTATGATTTTTGAAGATTTCAAAACCTCTAAAATGTCACTTAGGAGATCTCTTATCAGATTTACCAACAACAGAATCTTTTATAAGAGAAGAAGCAGAATCTTTTATAAGAGAAGAAGAAGAAGAAGGAGATAACTGTGAACATAATGATGAGTATGAGGATGATGAATACGATTATCAGGATGCACAAGAACAAGAAGACGATATTAATCAAGACGACTATCTAGGAAAAAGTCAAGCTAATAAGAGAGATGACAGTATACTATCAGATAGCAATAACATGAGTATCATCGCCGCGGTTGGTTCTACACCTTATTATAGTGATAGTAAACTCGATGATGAACTCGTGCCATCCGAAGAAGGAGAAGAAGAAGACGATCGTGATGAATATCAGGATAAACTATCCAATACTCAATATCAGCAGGAGTTGCCTTCTGCATCTTCATCATCATCATCTACTTCAAGGAAACTATTAAAGGACTTTCAAACAGGCACTTCAGTCAAATATGATAATATTCCACTATTCGGCAAACGTCTTGCAGTCTCTATTCTAACTACTGATAACGGAACTCTCTCACTAGACGAAGACATCTCTTCTACTGTGGATCTGATAGTCGATTATTTTGATAATAGGATAAGAGATCGAGAAGAAAACGAGAACAGCAATCAACCTACTAAAGACACCGACGAGTTATTTGGGTTACTCTACGAAATGTGTCAAGCTCTAGCAAGCTACAAGTACGAAAAGAATCTAGAGGATCCTAACAAACATTACCTTCTAAACTATGACAACTTCATAAACGATTTAAGTACTAAAGATATGGTTGATCGAATGAATTATGTATTAGTAGCTCTGATGGAGATTCTTTCTCAGAATGCAGTCTTATCAGAATTCAGAGATGAACATCTGAAGAATCTGCTGTGTCAAGAAGCATCGTTTGCACTGAAGTCGCATTATATTAACTATGGTATAACTTTGCAGATGGACAAGGAGCAGCAGGAGAATGAAGAGGAGGGGGAAGGTAGTTTTATTAGTGACATAACATGACATTTAGTGATAATTTACACAAGTTTGAATCTTCTTGTCTTATTTATCTTGTAATATAAAGTACACTTTTAGTGTGATGTTCGTTGGCGCATTGAAAAGTTGTTCTTGCTCTATTATGATTATCATATTATTTAGTTTCATAAAGAGATACTAGAACTTCTATTTTCTTATTGTAGATATTTATAATTTCTACTATTCCAACAAACAAAATGTGGTCTCAGATTAAAACTACTACTGCTTTCTTTATAGAAGGAAGGAAGAAGTTTACTAAAACCGGCTACCTGAAAGCAAGGAAAAACCCAACATTACAAAGTAGATGGAATGCAGTTAATAATGCTGATTTAAAAGGACGTGTTTATGTAGTGACTGGAGCTAGTTCTGGTCTTGGAAAAGAAATATGTTGGTACCTTGCTGATAAGGGAGCGGAGAGAGTGTATATGGTATGTCGTTCAGAAGAGAAGGGGATGAAAGCGAAGGAGGAATTGGTGAAAAGAATACTTAATCCAGGTGAAGCAGATAGTGGTGGTGATCAGGTTGTAAAAAAGAGATCAAATTGGAAAAGAAAAAAATCTAAAAATGATAAAGATAAAGATACTAGTGGTAGCTCTTCGAAATTAGAACAAGATGATCCTACTACTTCGAAAGCTGATGACAAAACTCCAGCAGAAGAAGAAGAAATTCAACAACAACCTCGTAAAAGAAGTGATCCCAATTCTCAATTAATTATCATCCCTAATACAGATTTATCCCGTAAATCAAATGTTGACAACCTTATTAGTATTCTAAATCAAAAAGAACCTAATGGTATAGACTGCTTACTCTGTAACGCTGGAAACTTACATAATCAAGTTACCTATACTCCCGAAGGATTAGAACAAACGATGGCTAGTCATTTGATTTTTGGGAGTTATTATTTATCTAAATCTCTCTATCCATTAATAGAGAAGAAAGCGGGTACTATAGTCTTTATGTCTAGTGGGGGGATGTATAATACAAAGTTTCCAGGATGGGAGGCGATACATCTTTATAAAGAAAACAAATCTAATAAAAGTTCTTATGATGGCCAGCTTCAGTATGCTTATGCTAAAAGAGCTCAAGTATTATTAGCAGAACGATGGACTGAAGAAAACAAGAAAAACACAGTATTTTTATGAACTATAGCACTTAGCACAAATTCAAGCATATCAGGGGACTCTGTCAGTATCCAAAAAATTGCGTTTTTCCTTTCTAAATTTACACAGGAGGAAGCTTTCGACAGCATGTGAATTCCTAAATCTAAAATTCACTGTTTACAAATAAAAAGTTCCTCTTTACAAAGAGTGCTAAGTGCTATATGCTTTGTAATCCTTGCTATGTTCATAAAAATAAGGATAACAATGTCACTATCGTCTCAACTCATCCAGGATGGTCCGACACGCCTGGTGTAGAGGAAGCTTATGGTAGTCAAAGAGTCGCGTTGCAACCAATGTAACTCTAAAGTCCTTAATCCTAAACATGTGATTTTAGCCTTATAAATTAGCCATTTTATTCATACAGTTAGACTCTAATTTGCTAATTCTGTATCCGCAAGTATCAAGAGAAAAAGTCTAGGGTTCTGTTGTTTTTAAATTAGGCGTTCAGTATGGGAAGGTGTAGAAGGAGTTTGTTGGTTGATGTTACCAAAAGACGAGAAGAATATTGATGATCTACCAATATCAGGTGAATTTTATTTAGATTGTGAAATACAATCAAAGCATATTATAGAAGAAGATGGCTCCTGGTTTAATATTTTTGGTGGTAATGCTACCACGAATACTAAGGATGAGATTGATGCTATGATTGAAGGAATGGAAAAAATTGTGAAGAAGTACTAATAGGTATTAGCTTAGCTATTAGTTTTACTTACTTCTTTACACGTATTATTATACAATCTATTCATCTGATTTTGTATAGCTATTATTAATAAGGATGGTATATTTTCTACTTGGTACTTTCATTATGTTCTGCCTAGAGTGCATGATATAAAGAGAATTTGTTTCAAGTAATTTTCCCTAGATGTTTAAGGGTCTTTATCTGTAATAACATTAAAAACATCATGCCTGTCACTAACTCTGTGTTTCTCTTTCTAATTAGCAGTCTATTTCTACCAGGCTTTATTTTT